>Ga0209415_10010726_pt1 | contig 15523 bp, 15 predicted proteins | sample PeaSoiSIISIP2007_FD_187696 | JGI IMG/M metagenome (GOLD analysis project Ga0209415, IMG submission 187696) | Peat soil microbial communities from Weissenstadt, Germany - SII-SIP-2007 (SPAdes) (version 2) | ecosystem: Environmental > Terrestrial > Soil > Wetlands > Peat | place: Germany... | reverse complement strand
CGCCTGGAGCCAGGTGCTGAACCAGTACCAGCGCCGCGCCGACCTGATCCCGAACCTGGTCGAGACCGTGAAGGGCTTCGCGCACCAGGAGCAGACCGTGCTGACCCAGGTGGTGGAGGCGCGCGCCAAGGCGACGCAGACGCAGGTGCAGCTGCCGGCCGACGTCACCTCCAATCCCGAGGCGTTCAAGCAGTTCGAGCAGAGCCAGGCGGCGCTCGGCGGCGCGCTCGGGCGGCTCCTCGCGGTCAGCGAGAATTACCCCGACCTCAAGTCGAATGCGAATTTCCTGGCGCTGCAGTCGCAGCTCGAGGGCACCGAGAACCGCATCGCGGTGGCGCGCAAGGACTACATCGACGCGGTCCAGGTCTACAACACGACGCTGCGCAGCATCCCCAGCCGCTGGATCGCGGCCTGGCTCTATCCGGATGCGAAAGTGAAGGAGACCTTCACCATCACCGAAGAGGCCAAGCAGGTCCCCCAGGTCAAGTTCTGAAGTCTCATGCTCCGCTCTGACATTATTCCTCTCCGCCCCTCAGGGGCGGAGAGGCAAGGTGAGGTGGGGTCGTGCCGCCGCACGGCATCACCGAGCGATACTCCGCAAGCACCGAGAGTCCCTCACCTCACCTATCCTCTCCGCTCCCAGGAGCGGAGAGGAATCCCGCTGAGCAGGTTATTTGCAGCGGTGCTCATCCTGCTCCTCACTCTCGTCACCACCGCACGCGCCGCCGAGCCCAACTATCCCGCGCTCACGGGACGCGTGGTCGACGAGGCCGGCGTGCTCACGGCCGCCACCAAGAGCGGGCTCACGGAGATGCTGGCGCAGCACGAGCGCACCAGCGGCGGCCAGCAGGTCGTGGTGGTGACGCTGAAATCGCTCCAGGGCCTGCCGATCGAGGATTTCGGCTATCAGCTGGGACGGCACTGGGGCATCGGGCAGAAGGACAAGAACACCGGCGCGCTGCTGATCGTGGCGCCCACCGAGCGCAAGGTGCGGATCGAGGTCGGCTACGGCCTCGAGGGCACGCTCACGGACGCGCTCTCCCGCACCATCATCGAGCGCGACATCCTGCCGGCCTTCAAGCGCGGAGACCTCAACGGCGGCGTGCTCGCGGGTACGGCGGCGATCCTCCGCGTGCTCGGCGGCGACGCCAGCGCCGTGGCCGCGCCGCCGGCGGAGACGCAATGGCGCTCGGCGCTGCCGCTCGCGCCCTTCGCGATCAACCTCATCTTCGTCGTGTTCTTCCTGATGATGCTGATGCGGCATCGCCGGGGTTTCTGGGGCCCCTCTATCGGCGGCTTCGGTGGATTCGGCAGCGGAGGGTTCAGCGGCGGTGGAAGCGGCGGCGGCTTCTCCGGAGGCGGCGGATCCTTCGGTGGCGGCGGCGCCTCGGGGAGCTGGTGAGAATGCTGCACACGCTGACCCAAGACGAGCAAGCGCGCATCCACGCGGCCAAGACCGCGGTCGAGCAACGCACTGCGGCCGAGTTCGCGGTCGTGGTCGTGCCCGTGAGCGACCGCTATCCCTTCGTCGGGCTGGTCTGGGCGGCGGTGGCGGCCTTGGCGGTCGCGCTCATCGTGGCGTTGGTCGCGCCGGACATCGAGCTGATCGAGGCGCTCGCGGTCCAGGTAGTGGCGCTGGTGGTGTTCGCGCTGGCGTTCGACTGGATGCCGATCCGGCTTCGCCTGGTGTCGCGACATCACAAGAACACGCGCGCGCGGCAGCTCGCGCATCGCGAGTTCGCCGCGCACATCATCGGTGGCGGGCCGCATCGCAACCGCGTCCTGCTGTTCGTCTCGCTGGGCGAGCGCTATGTGGAAATCCTCGCCGACCGCGACACCCACGCCCTCGTGCCGGAGGGCACCTGGGATCGGATCGTGGCGGAGTTCCTCGCCAAGGTGAAAGCCGGTGCGGCCGCCGACGGCATCCTCGCGGCGATCGCCGCTTGCGGCACGGTGCTGGAGACGCATCATCCGCGAACCGACTGAGCGCTTAAGGGGCGCTCCGCCCTTTTTCTGCCCCACAGTCCCAATTATGTCCCGGCCGGCGCGCACGGCCGACGCCATCTCAATGCACGGGAAACGCGTCGAACCAACCGCGAGGCGATACGCCATGATCCGCAGACTATGGGCCGCGCTGCTGGCCGCAGTGGGATTCGTTATCCTGTTTCAGCTCTCCGACGTGATTGCGCGCGGCCTGCTCTGGCTGCACGAGAATTACAGCCTGCAAGGACAGGGCGCTCCGGCCCCGCACCTCGATCAATTCATCGCCCAGCAGCCGATGGTCGGCGCCATCCTGTTCGTGGGCGGTCTCGTGCTCTGGTTCATGCCGCAGGAGGCGTGACCCGCTCGATGAACCGCGCCATGGCCTCGAGCGTCTGCGCTTCCTGATCGCGGTGCGGCGAGTGCTTGCAGTTCGCGAGCACCAGCCGCTCGAAGGGGCCGGAGACGCCGCGCTCGACCGCGTCGAGCTGGGCGAGCGTGCCGTACTCGTCGTCGGCGCCTTGGATCGCCAGCACCGGGCAGCGCACGCCGGGCAGATACTCCGCGATGGTCCAAGAGCGAAACGCCGGATCGAGCCAGATGTCGTTCCAGCCCCAGAAGGCGTGGTCGGGGTCGTCGTGGTAGCGGCCGAGCCGCTTGCCGAGATCGGTGGTGCGATAGGTCGCCTTCGCCTGCTCGATGCTGGCGACCGTCACGTCCTCGACGAAGACATGCGGCGCCTCGAGGAGGAGCGCGCGCACGGGCCAGCGCCCGCTGCCCGCGTGGATGAGCGCGATCGACGCGCCGTCGCTGTGACCGATCAGGATCGGGTTCGAGATTCCCACTTCGCGCAACAGCTCCGGCAGCCCGACAAGCGCCTCGTCATGCATGTAATCGACCTTGCGCGGCGCATCGAGCCGATCGGAGTTGCCGTAGCCCCGCCGTGAATAAACGAGCGCCGGCGCACCGGTGCGCGCCGCGAGCTTCACGGGAAAGTCCCGCCAGAGCGCCACGGAGCCCAGGCCCTCGTGCAGGAACACGAGCGTGGCGGCTTCGGCACGCGTGCCGGCGACCCGCTCGACCTCCAGGCGATGGCCCTGCACGGTCACGAAAGCCATGGGCTCAGATCCCGAGATGCTTCTGGAGGATAGCGGGCTCGGCCCGGAGCGCCGCCGAGGTGCCCGCGAAGACGGTCGTCCCCTTCACCAGGATGACGACGCGGTCGGCCACCGCGGTTACCGCCGCGTGATTCTTGTCGACGATGATGGCGGCCATGCCGCCCGCGCGGAGACGCCGCAGGATGGACCAGATCTCGCGGGCGATCAGCGGCGCCAGCCCCTCGGTCGCCTCGTCGAGGATCAGCAGCTCCGGATTGGTCATCAGCGCGCGGCCGATGGTCAGCATCTGCTGCTCGCCGCCGGAGAGGCGGGCACCGCCGTGATCGAGCCGCTCGGCGAGGCGCGGGAACGTGTCGAGCACGCGCGCGAGCGTCCACTCCGCACGCCCGTCGCGGCCCGGCCGCGCCGCCATGACGAGGTGCTCGCGCACCGTCAGGCTCGGGAAGATGCCGCGACCCTCGGGCACCAGGGCGAGGCCCTCGCGCGCCACCGCGTGGGCGGGCGCTCCGGTCATGTCGCGGCCGTCGATCATGACCCGGCCGCGCCGGGGCGGCGTCAGCCCCGTCAAGCTGCGGAGCAGCGTGGTCTTGCCCATGCCGTTGCGCCCCATGAGTGCCACGGTCTCGCCGCGCCGGACCTCGAAGTCGACGCCATGGAGGACATGGCTCGGGCCATAGTAGGTATGCAGCCCTTCCGCCGAAACGAGGGCCGGCGCGCTCACGACTCCACCTCCGCGGTGCCGAGATATGCCCGCTGCACGGCCGGACTCTCGCGGATCGCCGCCGGCGCGCCGCGCTCGAGGACGCGGCCGTTCACCATCACCGTCAACACGCTCGCCACCGAGAACACCGCGTCCATGTCATGCTCCACCAGGAGCACCGCGTGAGTCTCGGCGAGCCGCGCGATCAACGCCACCATGCGCCGGCTTTCGTCCGCGCCCATGCCGGCGAGCGGTTCGTCGAGGAGCAGCACCTTGGGCTCGGCCGCGAGCGTCATGGCGATCTCGAGCTGGCGCTGCTCGCCGTGACTGACCGCGCCCGCCAGCCGGTCCCAGGGCTCCTCCAGGCCGACGAGCGCCAAGGCGCGGGCCGCGTTCTCGACGAGAGCGGTATGAGCGAGCGCCGGCCGGAAAAACCGCAGGGAGCTGGGCAACCGCGCCTGCGCCGCCAGGCGGCAATTCTCGAGCAGCATGAAATCCGGGAAGATGTTGGCCTTCTGATAGCTGCGCCCGATGCCCAGGCGCGCGACGCGGTCGGCGGAGAGCCCCGCGATCTCCCGGCCCTCGAAGCGGATGGCGCCCGCGCTCGGCGCGAGGTCGCCCGAGAGCATGTTGATGAGCGTGGTCTTGCCGGCGCCGTTGGGTCCGATGACCGCGTGCACCTCGCCGGGCCGAAGCTCGAGGGAGACGTCGCTCACCGCGGCGAGGCCCTCGAACCGCTTGGAAAGCTCCCTCACCTGGAGGATCGGCTCAGTCATCGGCGATCTCGGGCGCGCGGCGGCCGAGCACGAGCCCGCCGATGCCGCGCGGCAGCAGCAGCACCGCCATAACGATGAAGAGCCCCATGGACAGCAGCCAATGCTTGTGGAAGCCGTGGAAGATCGCCTCGTCGGAGAGGAAATCCTGCAGCAGCGTGAGGGCGAAGGCGCCGAGGCTCGGACCGAAGAGAGTGCCGATGCCGCCGAGGATCACCATCATCAGGAGGCTGCCCGACTCCTGCCAACCGAAGAACGCGGGATTGACGTAGCCGTACTGCGCCGCCTCGAGATACCCCGCGAGCCCCGCGAGCGCCCCGGCGAGCACGAAAGCCGCGAGCTTGTAGCGGAAGACGGGATAGCCGAGCGCGCGCATGCGCTGCTCGTTGGCGCGGATGCCCAGGATGACATGGCCGAAGAGCGAGCGGAGCACGGTCCGCAGCAGCGCATAGGTCCCGACCATCACCGCCAGCGCCACGTAGTAGAAGTGAACGCGATTGCCGAGGTCGAAGGGCCGCCACCCCAGGATCGCGGCGTCGGGCTTCACGTAGATGTAGGCGCCGTCGGAACCGCCGAGCGCCTTCGACTGGATGGCGAAGTAGTAGAGCATCTGCGCGAAGGCCAACGTCACCATGATGAAGTAGACGCCGGAGGTGCGCAGCACCAGCGCGCCGATGATCAACGCACCGATCGCCGCGACGGCGAGCGCGATCGGCAACGAGAGCCAGAGACTCGCGGCCTCATATTGGGGCGACAGCAGCATCAACGTGTAGGCGCCGAGGCCGAAGAAGGCGGCGTGTCCGAGGCTGACGAGGCCGGTGAAGCCCACCAGAAGATCGAGGCTCATGGCGAAGACCGCGAAAATCATGATCTTCGCAAAGAGCTGCAGATAGAAGATGTCGCCTATCAGGGGATAGAGTGCCAACGCCGTCAGGGCCATGAGCAGCAGCGCGCGCAGGAGTGGCGGCGGCGAGACCAATTCAGACCCGCCCGAACAGTCCCGCCGGCCGCCACAGCAGCACGGCGGCCATCAGCATGTAGACGGTCATGCCCGAAATCTGCGGCGCCAGCACCTGGCCGAAGGTGTCGGCGAGGCCGATCAGCAGCGAGCCCAGGAAAGCGCCCTTGATCGAGCCGATGCCGCCGATCACCACCACCACGAAAGAGACGATGAGGATCTGGTTTCCCATCCCTGGATAGACCGAGGCGACCGGCGCCGCGATCATGCCGGCAAACGCCGCGAGAGCCACGCCCGCGGCGAAGACGATGCGATAGACGAGGCCGACGTCGATGCCGAGCAGCTCGACCATCTCCCGGTTGTTGGCGCCCGCGCGGATGGTCATGCCGAGCCGCGTTCGTTGGATCACCAGCGCCATGAGCCCCGCCATGACCAGACAGATCGCCGACATCACGAGCCGGTAGGCGGGATAGGAGAGCGTGTCGGTGAGACGGATCGAGAACTCGAACAGCGCCGGCACCGCTATGCCGTGGACGTCGTCGCCGACCAGCAGGCTGCGCACCTCCTCCATGATCAGGATCAGGCCGTAGGTCAGCAGCACCTGATATAGGTGGTCGCGCCGGTACAACCGCCGGAACAGCAGCAGCTCCAGCGCCAGACCGATGGCGACGCTGAGGGGAATGCCGAGCACGATCGCGAGCCAGAAATTCCCCACGAGCTCGGTCAGCGAGAACGCGAGGTAGGCGCCCATCATGTAGAAGCTGCCATGGGCGAGGTTGATGATGCCCATGATGCCGAAGATGAGCGTGAGCCCGCTCGCCACCAGGAAGAGCAGCAGGCCGTACTGAACGCCGTTCAGGATCTGAATGAGGACGATGTAGCCGTCGGCCATTGGCACTCTTCGCGTCGAGCCTGGAAACGCCCCCTCACCCTCCCCTCTCCCCGTCGGGGAGAGGGTTGCGCAGGCTTAGCGACCACCGGGCTTGTCCCGGTGGGAGCTTAGCCGGAGCTGGGTGAGGGGAAAGCGCCCATTTGCCGCGGAGGTTCGACTATTGATTTACCCGCTCACGCCATCTTGCAGCCGCGCGCGGGATCGGCGAGCGCCTTGACGGCGACGCTCACGTACTTGTTCTCCAGGCCCTCCACTTTGCGCAGATAGATGTCCTGGATCGGGTTGTGCGCCTTGGAGAGCATGAACTTGCCCCGCGGGCTGTCGATGGTCGTCTTCTCCATGGCGGCGACGAGAGCATCCCGCGCGCCGACATCGCCCTTGACGGCTCCGAGACCGGCGATCAGGAGCTGGCCGGTGTCGTAACCGTGCACCGCGTAGACATCGGCCTCGCGGTTGACCGCGCTCTTGAAAGCGGCGCGGAAGCTCTTGTCCCTGGGGATGTCGAGGCCGTCGGCGTAGTGCAGCGTGGTCTCGAGCCCTTGCGCGGACTCACCCTGGGCCTGGAGCGTGCCGTCCGTGAGGAAGCCGGGACCCACCAAGGGAATGCTCTTGCGCAAGCCGGCCGCGAAATAGTCCTTCACGAAGCTCACGGCACCGCCGCCGGCGAAGAAGGCGTAGACGACATCGGGCTTGATCGAGGCGATCTGCGTCAGCAGAGCCTGAAACTCGACTTGCGGGAAGGGCAGATAGAGCTCGCTCTCGAGCTTGCCGCCGCCGGCCTCGAAGCCCTCCTTGAAGCCGCCCGTCGACTCCTTGCCCGCGGCATAGTCCCAGCTGATGGCGACCGCGCGCTTCTGGCCGCGCTCCGCGGCGACCTTGCCCATGGCGAACGCCGGTTGCCAGTTGGAAAACGAGGTGCGGAAGATGTTGGGCGCGCAGAGGGGACCGGTGGCCGCGCCGACGCCGGCGTTGGGGATCACCAGGAGCGTGTTGTTGTCGGCGGCGACCTTCACCATGGCCGCGGCGACACCGGAATGCACGGTGCCGATGAGGATATCGACCTTGTCGCGCGTGACGAGCTTGGTCGCGTTCTCCGTCGCTTTCGCGGGCTCGGATTCATCGTCGACCACGGCGTAGTCGATGTCGCGGCCGCCCAGCTTGCCGCCGGCCTCGGCGATCGCGAGCTTGAGCGCGTCGTCGATGTTCTTGCCAAGCGCCGCGAAGGTGCCGGTATAGGGCAGCATGAGTCCGAGCTTGATCTTGGCGGATTGGCCGATCGCGAGGCGCACCGGCATGGCGACGACACCGGCTGTCGCGGCGATAGCCTTGAGCACTCGGCGCCGGCTGTGATGACTGGTCATGATGCCGTCCTCCCTAGCTTTGTTTTGCCCTTGATTCCCTGACCGCGCGCAGCTTGAAGCGCTGGATCTTGCCGGTAGCGGTCTTCGGGAGCTCGTCGATGAACTCGATCCAGCGCGGGTATTTGTAGCGCGCGAGCCGCGACTTCACGTGCGTCTGCAACGCCTCCGCGAGCGCGGGGTCGGGCCGCACGCCCGGCTTCACCACGACGTAGGCGCGCGGCTTCACGAGCTTCTGCTCGTCGGCATCGCCGACCACGGCGGCCTCGAGCACGGCCTCATGGGTCATCAAGGCGGCCTCCACCTCGAAGGGCGAGACATAGATGCCGCCGACCTTGAGCATGTCGTCGGTGCGGCCGCAATAGGTGAAATACCCGTCGGCGTCCTGGAGGTACTTGTCGCCGCTGCGCGTCCAAGGTCCGAGGAAGGTCGCGCGCGAGCGCTCGCGCTGGTTCCAGTAGAAAGGCGCGCTGGTCGGCCCGGAAATCTGCAGCTCGCCGACCTCGCCGACGGCCGCGGGATTTCCGTCGTCGCCGACCAGCCGGATCTCGTAGCCGGGCACGGGCTTGCCGGTCGTGCCATAGCGGACGTCGCCGGGCCGGTTGGAGAGAAAGATGTGCAGCATCTCCGTCGAGCCGATGCCGTCGAGGATCTCCACGCCCATGCGCTCGGTCCAGCGCCGACCGATCTCCTCCGGCAGCGCCTCGCCCGCGGAGACGCAGCGGCGCAGCGCGAGCTCCTCGCGCTTGGGCAGATCGGGAAAGGCCAGCAGCGCCGCGTAGAGCGTCGGCACCGCGTAGAAGATGGTCGGGCGCTCCGATTTCAGGATCCGCGACACGCCGGCGGGCGTCGGGCGCTCCGGCAGCAGCACCGAGCTCGCGCCCACCGCCATCGGAAAGGTCAGCGCGTTGCCGAGGCCGTAGGCGAAGAACAGTTTCGCGACGGAGAACACCGTGTCGCTCTCGCGAATGCCGAGGATCGGCTTGGCGTAGAGCTCGGCGGTCAGGAGCAGATGCGACTGGAGGTGCACCACGCCCTTGGGCGCGCCGGTCGAGCCGGAGGAATAGAGCCAGAAGCAAATGTCGTCGGCGCTGGTCGGCGCGGCGTCGGCTCGCGCCTCCGCGTTGGCGAGGAGATCGGCAAAGCGCGCCTGCCCATGCCCGTCGGCGCCGGAGACGATGACATGGCGCAGCGTGGGTTGAGCCGCGAGCACGCCCGCGACTTTGTCATAGAGCGCATCGGAGACGATGACCGCGCGGGCGCGGCTGTCGCGCAGCATGAAATCGTACTCGCCGGCGGTCAGCAGCGTGTTCACGGGCACCGGCACGATCCCGGCCTTGATCGCGCCCAGGAACGCCACGGGGAAGTCGACGGTGTCGAGCAGGATCAGCAGCACGCGCTGCTCCGGCTCGAGGCCGAGTTCCCGCAGCGCATTGGCGCAGCGATCGACCCGCTCGGCGAGCGCACCATAGGTGAGGCTTGCGTGCCCGTCGCGGAACGCGATCTTGTCCGCCCGGCCGGCCTTCAGGTTCCGCTCGATGAGGTCGACCGCGGCGTTGTACTCCCGCGGAAGCGTCATCCGCGGCGCCGCCCCGACCGGAGCCGTGGTCATGCGCTCAGTTCCCTCCCTCACGGCCAGCATTCGGCTTAGCACTGCTTCTTAAAGTCACTATAATGCATGTCATAAGCCTGGCAAGCAGCATAATACATCCGTCATCCTTTCTCGGGGTCCCGGTCAGGCCGGTAAGGGCTTCGGCTGGGCGGACCCGCGCGGCTTGAAGCTGAGCGCCTGCTTCTCGACGAGGTGCCAGGACAGGAACGCCACGCCGGCGGTGGCGACCATGGAGAGCAGGAACAGCTCCCACCAGCTGGCGCCGGGCCGGAGGTAAGAGACGGTCTGCTCCACCGGCCAGCCGTAGATGTAGAGGCCGTAAGAGAGGTCGCCGAAGCGCGCCGCGGGAATGATCGGCAGGCTCGGATGCAGCGCCGCATAGAGCGCGAGGTAGCAGCCGAAAACCGCGAACATGGGAATGAAGGACTGCAGCGGCACGCTCGCGATGACACCGAGAACGGCGAGCAGCGCCAGGCGGCCGTTGAAGATGCCGCGGTCCCGGAGCTTGTAGAGAGCCATGCCCGTCACGAAGAAGCCCAGCATCCAGCCGACGCCGGCGAGGAAGTGGATCCAGCCCACACCGGCGAGGAAGCCGAGTGCCAGATGCGCGTCGATCCATTTGTCGAACCAGACGCTGAGCATGCCGACGACCAGAAGCACCGCGAGAACCGGGAGCCGGATCAGCCGCGCCATGCCGAGCGCGGCCACCATCAGATAAAGAGAGGCCTCGAGCGGCAGGCTCCAGAGCGGGCCGTCCATCACCGTGCCGAACCAGAGCTTGCTGAACTCGACGCCGGGCAGCGAATTCGGCTGCAGCTGCATCAGGAGATTGGCGCCGAGGAACTCGCGCGTGCCGGGATCGCGGAGATAGTCGCCCAGCGGCAAGGTGGTCATGGCGGCGCCGAGCCCGAAGGTGAGCGCCAGGATGCAGGCGGCAAGGCCCGGATAGATGCGAAGCGCGCGCTTGGCGAGGAAGCGCGGCAGCGAGTTCGTCTGCTCCCAGCTCTGGGTCACCAGGAATCCGCTGATGGCGAAGAACACGAAGACGCCGACGAGGCCGGTCGGGCACTGGTGCAGGCTCAGCACCACCAGGGGATCGCGATCCTGCGTGCCCTCCGCGAGCAGAAACGCATGGGTGAAGATCACCGAGGTCGCGGCGAGCAGGCGAAGCGCGTCGAAATTGTTCTTTCGGTCCATGGAGGGTTTAGGCGGGCGCCGGGGCCGGGCGCGTCGCGGCACCGAGCGCCGCCGGCTTCAGGCGGAGCGCCCGCCTCTCCACCACGTGCCACGAGAGAAACGCCACCACGGCCGTCGCGGGAAAGGCGATCAGGAACAACTCCCACCAGCTCGCATCGGGCCGCAGGTAGAGCACGGTCTGCTCGACCGGCCAGCCATAAATATAAAGACCGTAGGAGAGATCGCCGAACCGCGCGGCGGGGATCACGGGCAGCGACGGGTTCAGCGCCAGATAGATCACGAGATAGCCGCCGCAAAGCGGGAACAGCAGGATGAAGGAGTGCAGCGGAACGCTCACGATCAATCCCGCGAGCGCCAGCAGCGCGACCCGCCCGTCGAGCCCGCGGCGCGGCGCGAGCTTCTGCAGGAGCATGCCGATCACGAAGAACCCGAGCAGCCAGAGCACGCTGCCGGTGAAGTCCCAGTCGCGCCAGTTCGAGGCGTCCAACGCGATCGCGAGCATGCCCACCGCGAGCAGCGCCACCAGGACCGGCACGCGCAAGAGCCGGCTCGCGCCGAGTGCCGCGACCATCACGTACATGGCGATTTCCACCGGCAGGCTCCAGAGCGGACCGTCGAGGATGTGCCCGAGCTCGCGCGAGGTGAACCACACGCCCGGCAGGCTGTTGTGGTCGGTGTGCAGCAGCAGATTGGCAACCAGGAAGTCGTAGGTGCCATAGCTCGAGAGGTAATACGAGAGCGGCAGGCTGCTGATGATCGGACCGAGGCCGAAGGTGAGCACGAGGATGCACGCGGCGAGCCCGGGATAGATGCGCAGCGCGCGCTTCAGGGCAAAGCGCGGCAGCGACGGCGTGTGCTCCCAGCTCTGGGTCACGAGATAGCCGCTGATCACGAAAAACACGAACACGCCGACCACGCCCAGGATGGTCTGGCCGCCGGTCAGCACCATCAGCGGCTCGGTGTCCTGCCGGCCGGTGGCGAGCAGGAAGGCGTGCGAGAAGATCACCGCGGTGGCCGCGAGCAGTCTCAGCGCATCGAAGTTGTTATGGCGATCCAATCGCGGCGCCCCGTTCCAGCCCGCACACTAAGACAGAACGGGTCAGGACGACGCTAATTTCATGCCGCTTCGGAGCGGCCCCGCAGGCACTCGCCGGCCCACCGGCGTGCCCATTCGACCGCGATTTCCTCGGGAACGGTGCCGGCGCTGGCATCGTGCAGGAGGATCTCGCCCAGGCGCTTGGCGCCGAGCGAGGTCAGGAGTTGGTCGAAGCGTTTGCCGCCGAAGCAGAAGGTCTGGGCATAGGTGTGGTCGCCCAGCGCGATGACGCCGTACTCCACGCGGCCGAGATCGGGCCGCCCGGTCTCCAGCGCGGCGAAGAAATCGCGGGCGTTGTCGGGCACATCGCCCTGGCCATAGGTCGAGGTGCAGATCAGGAAGCGCCCCGGCCGCTCGAACGCCGCCGGCGTCAGCTTGTCCATGGCCAGCACCTCCGCCGCCACGCCCTCTCCGGCCAGGGCGTCCTTCACCTCGTCCGCCACGAGTTCGGCGGTGCCGGTCATGGTGCCGACCAGAATCGTCAGCGTTTCAGCCATTTAGATCATCGCACCTGCGGACTCGACGGCACCGTCAAAGTCACTATAATGCATGCTGTTGTGCTCGCAAGCACGATAATACATCAGATCGAGCGAACCTGTGACGGCGCCTGACCTGTCGAATGCGACGACCGATCGCGAGCCCAAGAACGGCGAGCCGGAGTATCTGCGCCTGCTGGGCGAACGCATCCGGGCGGCACGCGCGCGCCGCGGCATGACGCGCAAGATCCTGGCCCGCGACTCCGGCGTCTCCGAGCGCTATCTGGCCCAGCTCGAGACCGGCCACGGCAACATCTCCATCATCCTGCTCCGCCAGGTGGCCCAGGCCATGAGCCTGCCATTGTCGGAATTGGTGCGCGAGGGGCCCGACCATCCCGTGGAATTCTCGCTGCTGGTGCAGTCCCTGGCGCGGCTCGAGCGCAAGCAGCTCGCGCAAGCGCGCACGCTGTTGACCGAGTCCTTCGGCGCCTCCATGGAGCGCGAGCGCCGGCAGCGCATTGCGCTCGTCGGCCTGCGCGGCGCCGGCAAGTCCACCTTGGGCGCGAAGCTCGCGGCCGCGCTCGGCATTCCCTTCGTCGAGCTCGACCGCGAGATCGAGCGCCTCGCCGGCATGAGCCTCGCCTCGCTGTTCGACCTCTACGGCCAGAGCGCGTATCGACGCTACGAGCGCCGCGCTCTGGAAAGCGTGATCGAGTCTTACGACCGCGCGGTAATCGCGGCCGGCGGCAGCCTGGTCTCGGAGCCCGCGACCTTCGATCTCCTGCTCTCAGCCTGTTTCACCGTCTGGCTCACCGCGCGGCCCGAGGAGCATATGAGCCGCGTCATGGCGCAAGGCGACCTCCGCCCCATGGCCGATAATACCGAGGCGATGGAAGACCTGCGCCGCATCCTCGACGGGCGCGCCGCGCTCTACAGCAAGGCCGATGTCGTCGTGGAGACGGCGGAGAAGTCGGTCGAGCAGAGCCTTGCCGTCCTAAAGGCCGCGGTCACGGAGACGCCGGCATGAAAGCGTGCGGCAAGAAGAATTCCGCTGGCACGATGCGTCCTTCGACGCGCTTCGCTTGCTCAGGATGAGGGGGTGTGAGCGTGCCTAGCAAGATACCCCTCATCCTGAGCAAGCGACCTGAAGGGGAGCGCGTCGAAGGACGCACGTTCATCGTGCCAGCGGTCCAGAGAGATAGAGAATGATCACCTTCGATACCCATCCGTCCCGCTACAAGCATTGGAAACTGAGCTTCGAGGGGGCCGTCGCGACGCTCGCGCTCGACGTGCAGGAGGACGCGGGCATCCAGCCCGGCTACAAGCTCAAGCTCAATTCCTACGATCTCGGCGTCGATATCGAGCTCAACGACGCGCTCAATCGGATTCGCTTCGAGCATCCGGCCGTGAAGGTCGTGGTCTTGACCAGCGCGCGGGAGCGCATGTTCTGCGCGGGTGCCAACATCTACATGCTCGGCACCTCGAGCCATGCCTGGAAGGTGAACTTCTGCAAGTTCACCAACGAGACGCGGAACAGCATCGAGGATTCGAGCCGGCACTCCGGCCTCAAGTTCATCGCCGCGCTCAACGGCACCGCCGCCGGCGGCGGTTATGAGCTGGCGCTCGCCTGCGACGAGATCGGGCTCATCGACGACCGCTCCTCGACCGTGAGCCTGCCGGAGGTGCCGCTGCTGGGCGTGCTGCCTGGCACGGGCGGTCTCACGCGCCTCGTCGACAAGCGCAAGGTCCGCCGCGACCTCGCCGACGTCTTCTGCACGACTGCGGAAGGCGTGCGCGCCGAGCGCGCCAAGGCCTGGGGCCTGGTCGATTGGACCGCGCCGCCTCAGCGTTTCGCGGAGGCACTGAAAGAGCGGATCGAGGCGCGCGCGCAACAGAGCGGGCGCTCCGCCGAGGCGATGCCCGTCCCGCTCCCGCCGCTCGAGCGGACCATCGATGACCGGGGCTATCACTACACCTATGTCGACGTGATCTTCGACCGACCGGGACGGGTCGCCACGCTCACCGTCGCCGCACCCCGCGAGGATGCGCCGCGCGATTTCGACGGCATCCTCGCGGCCGGCGCGCGCTGGTGGCCGCTCGCCATGGCGCGCGAGCTCGAGGATGCGATTCTGATGCTGCGCGCGAACGAGCCGGAGCTTGGTACGCTCCTGTTGAAGACCAAGGGTTCCGCGGCGGCCGTGCTCGCCACCGATCGGCTGATGGCCGAAGAGGGCGGACATTGGTTCGTGCGCGAGACCAAGACGTTCCTCCGCCGAACGCTCGCGCGCCTCGACGTCACCGCGCGCAGCCTGTTCGCCATCATCGACCGCGGCTCGTGCTTCGCCGGCACCCTCCTGGAGCTGCCGCTCGCGGCCGACCGCTCCTATATGCTGGCGCTCCCCGAGGGTGACGACGATGCGCCGCGCATCACGCTTTCGGTCGCGAACATGGGCCTTTACGACATGGACAATGGACTGACGCGGCTCGCCTCGCGGTTCTGCGGAGACGACGCGGCGGTCAGCGAGGTCTTCAAGCGCGCGCTCGACCAGCCTCTGGACGCAAGCCAAGCGCTCGCCGCCGGGCTCGTCACGGCCGCGCCCGACGAGCTCGACTGGGAGGACGAGATCCGCCTCGCGATCGAGGAGCGCGCGAGCCTGTCGCCGGACGCGCTCACGGGGTTGGAAGCGAACCTGCGCTTCGTGGGCCCCGAGACGCCGCAGACCAAGATCTTCGCGCGGCTCTCGGCCTGGCAGAACTGGATCTTCAGCCGGCCAAACGCGGTCGGCGACAAGGGCGCCCTCAAGCTGTTCGGCACCGGCACGAAGCCGCAGTTCAATCGGGAAAGGGCCTGAGAATGGCCATCGACTACCTCGAGCGCATCCCGAACAACGTCGGCCTCGGCGACAACCGCACGCTGCAGCGCGCGCTGGAGCAGTGGCAGCCGAAATTCCTGGACTGGTGGCGCGAGATGGGTCCCGCGGATTTCCAGGCGGCCGACGTCTACCTGCGCACCGCCACCTCGGTCGACGCCAAGGGCTGGGCGAGCTACGGCGCGGTCAAGATGCCGGACTACCGCTGGGGGATTTTTCTCGGCGAGCCGACGCCGGACCGCACGATCGGCTTCGGCGACGAGTTCGGGAAGCCCGCCTGGCAGCAAATTCCCGGCGAGCACCGCTCGACCCTTCGCCGCTTGATCGTCACCCAAGGCGACACCGAGCCCGCCTCGGTGGAGCAGCAGCGCATGCTCGGCCATACCTGCCCGTCGCTCTACGATCTCCGCAACCTGTTCCAGGTGAACGTCGAGGAGGGCCGGCACCTCTGGGCGATGGTCTATCTGCTGCACGCCTATTTCGGCCGCGACGG
>Ga0209415_10010724_pt1 | contig 15523 bp, 11 predicted proteins | sample PeaSoiSIISIP2007_FD_187696 | JGI IMG/M metagenome (GOLD analysis project Ga0209415, IMG submission 187696) | Peat soil microbial communities from Weissenstadt, Germany - SII-SIP-2007 (SPAdes) (version 2) | ecosystem: Environmental > Terrestrial > Soil > Wetlands > Peat | place: Germany... | reverse complement strand
CAGCGAGGGTTTCGCTGTGGGTCTGGCGTTCTCGCGGGAGCGAGATCGCCCACTGGTTGTTCTGACAGAAGAAGATCGTCGGCGCCTGGAACACGCCGGCGAAGTTGAGACCGGCGTGGAAGTCGTTGGAGCTCGTGGTGCCATCCCCGAAGAACGTGACGGTGACGATCGCTTCGCCCTTCCACCGCGCCGCCATCGCGGCACCGACGGCCTGGGAGATCTGGGTGCCGACGGGACTCGATGCCGTGACAAACCGGAACTCGCGGTAGCCGTAGTGGTTCGGCATCTGGCGTCCCTTGAGGACGTCGCCGGAGTTCCCGATGAACTGGTCGAGCAGCAGCTTGAGCGGGATTCCCCGCACGAGGGCCACGGCGAGCTCCCGGTAGGCCGGAAAGATCCAGTCCTCGGCGTCGAGGGCCCAGGCGCAGGCGACCTGCGCCGCCTCCTGGCCCTGCATCGGGACGTAGAACCCGATCCGGCCCTGGCGCTGCAAGGTGAGGCACCGTTCGTCGACGACCCGGGCGAGGACCATCGCTCGGTAAATCTTGGGGAGGTCCTCGGCCGGAATGTCGAGGGGAGGCTCCGAAACCGACGCGGCCGGCTGCCCCTCCGCTCCGCTCACCATCGGCCTGCGGCGGCGACCGAGCCGTTCGATATAACGGTTCAGTAACGGAACGTCTTCTCACGCCGGCCCTCGGGGTCCCGGCGCGTCGTCCGCGCCCCCCGGACCGCTTCGGCGAACGCGGTTTCTTGACCCGACGCGAGCGCGTCGGGTTCACCCCCCGCGGCCCGGTCGACCGTCCTGCGGCGCCCCGTTTCAACACCTCACCCGAGGTCGGTTACCCACAATGCTCATCTAGGAGTGCGAATCCTCGCGCCCTCCCTCCACCGACGAGAAAATCATGACCGGTCCTCCTGCGATCCACGCCCGCGACGTCCGGCGGGTGTTCGAGAGCCGGAAGGGGTTCTTCTTCGACGAGCTCGTGCGAACCGAGGCGCTCCGCGGGGTCGACCTCGACGTCGACGCGGGCGAGATCTTCGGACTGCTCGGGCCGAACGGGGCGGGCAAGACCACGTTCACCAAGGTCCTCTCGACCCTCCTGACCCCGACGAGCGGCACCGCGGAGGTCCTCGGGCTCGACGTCGTCCGCCAGGCGGCCGAGCTGCGCCCGCGGATCGGGCTCGTGCTCGGTGGCGAGCGGGGGCTGTACAACCGGATCAGCGCGCGCGAGAACCTCCGATACTTCGCGGACATCTACGGCGTCGATGTCACGAGCCGCGACCGGCGCATCCAGGAGGTGATCGACCGCGTCGGGCTCACCGACGCGGCCGACCGGAGGGTCGAGGAGTTCTCCCGCGGGATGAAGCAGAAGCTCCACCTCGCGCGGGGCATCCTCCACGGTCCGGAGGTACTGTTCCTCGACGAGCCGACGATCGGGCTCGACCCGAAGAGCGCCCGCGAGACCCGGAAGCTGATCCGAAGCCTCGTCGCCGACGGAGTGACCATCTTCCTCACGACCCACTACATGTTCGAGGCCGAGGAGCTCTGCCAGCGGATCGCCGTCCTCAGCCGCGGCCGGATCGTGGCGCGGGACACGGTCGCCGGACTTCGGAAGCTCGTCGGCGGGGACCGGACCATCGAGGTCGAGGCGTACGGGTTCGACGACGGGGAGATCGGCCGGTTGAACGGCCTCCCGGGTGTCTCGCGCGTCCTGAGCGAAGAGTTCGGCCCACGACTCCGTCTGACAATGCGCGTCCGAACGAATGAGCTCACGCTCGACGCGGTCCGCGGCCTGCTCGCCAACCACCCCGAGCTGGCGGTCCGGGAGCGGCGCACGTCGCTCGAAGACATCTATCTCGACCTTGTCGAAGAGGAGGCGAGCTAGTCGATGGGCGCCCGGACCTACTCGAGGTCGACGTCCCTGCTCGCCGTCCTGCGGCTCTCGGTCCTGACGTTCCTCGCCGACCCGCAGTGGCTCGTCCCGAGCTTGATCGCCCCGGTGATCTTCGGGCTCGTCTCCTACGAGCTGTTCACCGGCGCGGGCCCCTGGTTCGTCCTGTATGCGATCCTCGGGGCCGGGATGATGTCGATGTGGGGCCAGACCCTCTATGGGAGCGGGTGGGCGACCGGCCAGGACCGCCACCTTGGCACCCTCGAACCGACGCTGACCGCCCCGACGCCGTACGTCTACGTCGTCGCCGGGCGGGTGATCTGGAACACCCTCGCGGGGCTGATCGGCGGGGCAATCGTCTTCGTCGTCGTGGCGATCACCTACGGCCACCCGATCCCGCTCGCGAATCCGCTCCTGTTCTTCCTGATGTTCGTCTTCGTGATCGTCACGCTGGCGGCCGTCGGGGTCGTCTTCGCCGCCGCCTACGTCTATACCCGGTACGCCGGCTTTGTGCAGAACGTCGGGGAGTTCGCCTTCTACATCGGGACCGGCTGCATGTTCCCCGTCGTCCTGCTGCCGTTCTGGTCGAACCCGATCTCCCTCATCCTCCCCCCGACCTGGGCCCTCGACGCGCTGCGGTACCTCGCCATTCCGGGCTACCAGGGATTCTCCTGGGGGTTCTGGTGGGACATGGCCGGGGCGGTCGGCACCACGTGCGTCTACCTCGCGATCGCCGGTACGGTCTTCCACCGCGTCGAGCGCCATGTGCTCGAGGCCGGAGACCTGAACGACTGGTAGGAGGAACTGATGGCGACGACGGCCCCGCTCCGCAGTTCGTTCGCCCGGACGTTCTGGGTGAACGCGATCTTCGCGCCGCGGACGAGCCTCGGCTTCATGCGGCTCGACTTCGTCCTCGGAACGATCTTCATCATCCCGCTCACCCAGATGGCGTTCTTCGCGTTCGTCGCGAGCCTCTCGGGCACTCCGGGCGGGGTCGCGTTCGTCGTCGTGGGCAATGCGGTGGCGACCGTGACGTACTCGTCCGTGTTCTCCGTCTGCCAGACCACGGACAACGAGAAGGAAGCCGGGACGATGGAGCACCTCCTCGTCTCCCCGGCGAACCGGTTCGCCCTCTACTTCGGGCGGGGGCTGATCCCGGTCCTCTGCTCGCTCGCGACGGTGGCGGTCGCGATCGTCTACGCGGTCGTGCTGTTCCACGTCCCGTTCGCCACGGGCAGCGTCGGCGACCTCACCGTGTCGATCGTGCTCACGGCGTTCGCGATGGTCGGGTTCGGCCTCCTGCTCGGGGGGGTCGCCCTGTACCTCCGGACGTCGATCATCCTCGGGAACATCTTCCTGTTCCTCGGGCTCCTCCTGTCGGGGGCGAACTTTCCGCTCAGCGTGCTTCCGCTGCCTCTCCAGTACGCCGGCGACCTGCTGCCGCTGACCTGGGGGATCGCGGCGGTCCGGGCCGGGCTGGCGGGCGCCCCGATGGGAACGATGCTGCGGCTCTGGGGGTACGTTGCCCTCTGCGGGCTCGTGAGCATCGGGCTCGCTATGGCGCTCTGGAACACGTTCGAGCGCCGGGCCCTCACCACCGGCAGCATCGCGCGATTCTGACCGCGTGGAGCGGGCGAACCGAGGTCGCATCGGGACGTTCAGCCGACGGACGACCGAGCCAAGGCTTCATCGTCCCGGCGCGTTCCGGCGGTCGATGCCGAAGGCGCCTCGGTCGGCCGTCGCGCCCCGGGTGCTCGTGCTCGACATCGGCGGGACGCACGTCCACGTCGCGTTCTCCCGACGCGGACCCGAGTGGCAGATCCCGAGCGGCCCGTCGATGCGGCCCGCCGCGATGGTCCGGAAGGTGAAGCGCGCGACCCGGGGCCACCCGTTCGACGCCGTCGCCATCGGGTACCCGGGCGTCGTCGTCCACGGACGGATCCTCCGCGAACCGCAGAACCTCGGACCCGGATGGGTCGGATTCAATTTCCGCAAGGCGCTCGGCCGGCCCGTCCGGATCGTCAACGACGCGGCGATGCAGGCGCTGGGGAGTTATCGGGGCGGCCGCATGCTGTTCCTCGGGTTGGGGACCGGCCTCGGCTCGGCGATGATCGTCGACGGGGAGCTCGAGCCGATGGAGCTCGGCCACCTCCCGTGGAAGAAGGGCAAGACGTACGAGGACCTCGTCGGGGAGAAGGCCCGCGTTCGGCTCGGCCGCAAGAAGTGGCGCCGCGAGATCTTCGAGATGGTGGCGGCGCTCACCGGCGCGCTCGAGCCCGACTACGTGGTGCTCGGCGGCGGCAACGTCCGGAAGCTGAAGTCCCTCCCCCCGGGCGCGCGCGCCGGAAACAACCTCAACGCCATCACCGGCGGGCTGCGCCTCTGGGCGCCGACCGCCCGGTCCACCCATCGACCCAAGTGAGCCTTCGAGCTGGACTTCGACGGGAACTCCCGCGCCCCGCTCGGAGTCCGCCAGCGGGTCACGCTCGAGCGAGGTTGGTCTCCGACGCGGCAGCTCGGTCGAGGAACCATCGGACCGGACCGGCGCTGCGGACCCGACTCGCGGGGAAACGGTCGGAGCCGAGCGTTCCCGACCCGAACGTCCCGGCGACTGCGTCCGCCTTTTCGGCGCCGGCCACCAGGAAACAGACCTCGCGGGACGAGGCCAACGCCGGGAGCGTGAGGGTCAGCCGAGGGACGAACGGCGGCTGACCGGCTCGGGGGACCGCGACGACCGCCCGTCGACGCTCCCGGAGCGCCGGCGAGCCCGGGAACAGTGAGGCCGTGTGACCGTCCGGACCCAGACCGAGCAGGACCACGTCGAACCGGGGAACCGATCCGTCCGGGTCGGGAGGACCGAGGACCCGAGCGTACCGGCGCGCGGCCTCCGAGGCGGGCCGGAGCTCGCCGCGCAGCCGGTGGACCTGTCGTCGAGCGATGGCGACCTCGCCGAACAGGGACTCCTGGACGGCTCCGAAGTTGCTCCGGGCGTCGCCCGGCGGCACGCATCGTTCGTCGGCGAAGAACACCTCCGTTCCGCCCCACGGGAACGAGCTGCGGTACCGGGTCGCCAAGAGGCGGTAGAGCGGTTGCGGGGTCGAACCACCGCTCACGACCCAGGAGAACGTTCCGCGCGCCCGCACGGCGCGTTCCGCGGACCGGAGGAGGTGGAGGGCGAGCGAGCTCGTCGCCCGGGCGAGGTCGGGAAAGACCCGGACCGTCCGGGCTACGCGCGCTCCCAACGCTGCCCCCACGACTCCGCGAGCCGGGTGGCCCCCTCGGGGCCCCAGGTGTTCGCCGCGTAGAACTCGAGGGGGGGCGGGTGGGCCAAGATCGGGTCGTACAGCTTCCAGGACTCCTCGACCTCGTCGGCCCGGACGAACAGCGTCGCGTCCCCGAGCATCACATCGACGAGGAGCGTCTCGTAGCCGTCGGGAAGCCCGCCGAAGACGTCGGCGTAGTGGAACCGCATCCGCTCGGTCTGGACCCGGATCTCGCGGCCCGGGACCTTCACCTCGAACGCGAGCTCGAACCCCTCGTCGGGCTGGATCAGGATCGTGATCCGGTCGGGGTTCGCCTCGTACGCGCCTTCCTCCTGGAAGAACGACACGGGCGGGGCCTTGAACGTCAGCACGACCCGGGTCGACTTCGCCGGGAGGTTCTTGCCCGTCCGAACGAAGAACGGCACATCGTGCCAGCGCCAGTTCGCGATCTTCAGCCGGAGGGCGACGTACGTTTCGGTGTCCGAATCGGCGGCGACCCCGGTCTCCTCCCGATACGCCGGGAGTGCCGCTCCGTCGCGGACGCCGGCGCCGTACTGGCCCCGGACCACGTCGTCGGGACGGAGCCGGACGACGCTCTGCAGGACCTTGACCTTCTCGTTTCGGATCGTGTCGGCGTCGCGCATCGCCGGCGGCTCCATCGCGACGAGCGCGAGCACCTGCGTCACGTGGTTTTGGACCATGTCCCGGAGCGCCCCGGAGGTCTCGTAGTAGTGGGCGCGGGCCTCGACGCCGACCTGCTCGGCGACGGTGATCTCGACCCGCTCGACGTGGTCGCGGTCCCAGAGCGACTCGACGAACGTGTTCGCGAACCGGAAGACGAGGAGGTTCTGGACCGTCTCCTTGCCGAGATAGTGGTCGATGCGGAAGATCTGGGACTCATCGAAGTACTTCCGAAGCAGGGCGTTCAGGGCCCGCGCGGACCCGAGGTCCCGGCCGAACGGCTTCTCGACGACGATCCTCGTCCAGCCCGGGGCCCTCGAGAGACCCGCCTCGCCAAGGCCGAGGATCGTCGGGGTGAACCCTTCCAAGGGGAGCGCGAGGTAGAATAGCCGGTTCCCGGGCAGGGCGCCGTCCCGTTCCACGGACTCGATCCGCGCCCGAAGGGTGGCGTACGAGGCGGGGCTTTCGTCGAGGAGACCATGGAAGGAGAGCGCCGCGTCGCAGAACGCCCGGACCTCGGCCTCCGTCCCCGCCTTCTCCTCCAGGAGCGAGCGCACCGCGTTCTCCCGGAACGCTTCGTCGGTGAGGTCGTGGCGCGCGACGCCCAGGATCTTCGTCCCGTTCGGCAGCTTCCCCTGCGTCGCGAGCCGATGGAGGGACGGGAGGAGCTTCCGCTGGAACAGGTCGCCGGTCGCGCCGAACACGACGAACAGGTGCGGAGCCGCCGCGGGGGGATCCAACTTCACGCCTCGCGCTTCACGTCGTGGCCGCCGAACTTGTTCCGCATCATCGCGAGGAGCCGCTCGGCGAACGGGTCGTCCTCGCGGGACCGGAGCCGTTGCTGGAGCGCGAGGGTGATGACCGGGGCGGGGATGTTGAGGTCCATCGCCTCGGTGACGGTCCAGCGCCCTTCGCCCGAGTCGGCGACCCAAGGCTCGATCCCCTTCAGCGTCGGATTCTCGGCCAGCGCGGATTCGATCAGCTCGAGCAGCCAGGACCGGACGACGCTTCCGTACCGCCAGATCTCCGAGACCTGGTGGAGATCGACGGCGAAGTCCGTCTTCGCTTGCATCACGGCGAACCCTTCCGCGTACGCCTGCATCATGCCGTACTCGATGCCGTTGTGCACCATCTTGACGAAGTGACCGGCGCCCACGGGTCCGACGTGGCCCCAACCCTTGTCCTTCGCCGGCGCGAGGGTCTCGAGCGCCGGACGAAGCCGCTCGACGTCGTCGTCGGCGCCCCCGACCATCATCGAGTACCCCTCCTGGAGCCCCCAGATCCCGCCGCTCGTGCCCACGTCGACGTATCGGAGCCCCCAGCTCGCCACGAGCGCCGCCCGTCGAAGGGTGTCCTTGTAGTACGAGTTCCCGCCGTCGACGATGAGGTCGCCGGCGGCGAGGAGTGGGTGGAGCTCGTCGATCGTGGCGTCCACCGTCGGGCCAGAGGGGAGCATCAGCCAGACGACCCGAGGGGCCTCGAGCTTCGCGACCAGTTCCTCGAGGGAGTGGGCGCCGACAGCGCCGTTCTGCACGATCGCGTCGACCGTGGCGGCCGTCCGGGCGAAGCCGACCACCCGGTGGCCCCCCTCGACGAGCCGCGTGGTCATGTTGCCGCCCATCTTCCCGAGTCCCGCCATCCCCAGCTCCATCGTCTCTCTCCTCACGACGCAGCGACGCCGACGTCAGCCAGGTCGTTGCGAACTTGAACCGGATCCCGGACGAGGATGGTCCGGAGGCCGAGCGCCACCGCCGCCGCGACGTTTTCGGGTCGGTCGTCCAGGAAGACCGTCTCCTCCGGCGAGCGCTGGGTCAGCTCGAGCGCGTACCGGTACGCGGCCGGGTCGGGTTTCCGGAGCCCGGTGAATCCGGAGCTGAAGAACACATCGAACACGTCCCGGAGGCCGAACTTCTGGATCCGATACTCGTTCAGCGGCCGGGATTCGTTGTTCAGGGCCGCCATCCTCCAGATCCGTCGGGCGCGAAGGCTCTTCGCCAGCTCGAGGTTCGGCGCGATCGCCGTCGACCGGGCCTCGACGAAGCCTTGGATCGCCTCTTTCGAGAAGGCGCGCGGGAGGTAGAAGACCGTCGCATCGAGGTACTGGTCCCAGTCGAGCTGCCCGCGCTCGAACGCGAGCTCGACCTCCGCATGGCGGCGCTCGAACTCGGTTCCATCGAGGCCAAACGAATGCACCGCCGCCTCGCGCGAGGGACGGTCCCAACCGTTCGAGAGCAGGACGCCGCCGATGTCCCACAGGAGCAGGCGGATGCTAGCCATCCAGTGCCTCGGTGAGCTTCCGGAGACCGCCCGGGACGTCGGTGCCGAGGTCGACCCGGAGGACCCGTCGGCCCTTCTGGACGAGCGCCTGAAGGTCGCCGAGCGCCTGCGCTCGGATCAACGCGCCGAACGTGTACCCCTCCCCGGGAACTTCGACGTCGGAGCTCGGGGTGTCCACCAACTGCAGGAACACCCCGCTATTCGGGCCCCCCTTGTGGAGTTGACCCGTGGAATGGAGGAACCTCGGCCCGTACCCGACCGTCGTCGCCACCCGCCACTTCGCAAGGATCTGGCGCCGGAGTCCGGCGAGACCCGCGTCCGTGGACTTGGACGGGGCGAGGTAGGCCTGTACTCCGACGTAGTCGCCCGGGTGGACCTTCGCTCCCAGCTCCTTGACCGCAGATCGCATCTCGGCCTCGTCCGAGCACCGGACAGCCGGTGCCCCCGGGGCGGAGCCCGGCGCGGCCGGATGGGCCATGGCGTCGCGGGCGAGCTGCTTCGCGAACTCCACGTCCGGCTGGTCGAACGGGTTGACGCCGAGAACGGCCCCCGCGGCCGCCACAGCGAACTCCCACCGGAAGAACTCCTGCCCGAGCTCGCGAAGGTCGTCGATCCGGATCCGGACGACCGGTCGGCCGGCTTCCTCGAGACGGTTCGCGTGGGCGTCGAGCGTGGCGTCGGCGTTGCCCGACTCCTGAACGACCACGAAGAGACGGTCGGAACCGTACTCGGGGACGGGGACGAGCGGCTCACCGACGACCGGCACGATTCCGGTGCCGACCTTGCCGGTGCTCTCGGCGATCAGCTGCTCGACCCAGGCCGAGAAGGGGGCGAAACCGCCTGACGCGTGGAACGTGAGCTTGTCGCGGCCGGCCCTTGCCCCTTCCCCAAGGACCGCCCCCAGGCGTAGCCCGGGATTCTGCATTGCCGACACGGACGGCGCGCACGCCTCCGACATCGCCGCCGCCTGATCGAGCAGCGCCGCAACGTCGACGCCCGTGAGCACGGCGGGGACGAGGCCGAACATCGTCAGAGCCGAGTATCGGCCGCCGACCGTCGGAAGAGCGCGGAAGACCGTCCGGAATCCCTGCTCCTGGGCCAGGGTCTCGAGAGGAGTTCCCGGGTCGGTGATGGCGACGAAGTGGGCTCCGGGAGCCGCGCCGAGCACTTCGAGCTCGCGGGAGAAGTATCGGTAGAACGAGTGCGGTTCGGTCGTCGTGCCGGACTTGCTCGAGACGAGGAACAGCGAGCGCTGCGGATCGATCGCTCGCCGAAGCCGGGAGACGGCCTCGGGGTGGGTGCTGTCGAGGACGAGAAGCTCCGGATAGCCGGCCCGGTTCCCGAACATCGCGCGGACAACGTCCGGCGCCAAGCTCGAGCCGCCCATCCCGAGTACCACCACGTGCCGAACGCCCTCCCCCCGGACCTGCTCGGCGAACTGAAGGAGCGCCGGCAATTGCGTGAGCATCAGCTCCGGGAGATGGAGCCATCCCAATCGGCTCGCGACGTCGCTCGGCGAGGCGGCCGGCCAGAAGGTCGAATCGCCGCGCCAGATCCGGTCCGCCGCCTGGGATTGCTGCCATTCCGCGAGCCGGGCGGCGACTCGGGGTTCGTCGGCTCCGAGTCGCCAAGCGAGCGGGTCCAGCTCGCTCTGGATGATCTCCCGTTTCTTGGTATCGAGCGATGCGAGGAGCGTGGCGAACGACGCCGTGAACGCGGCGACGCCCTCGATCTGAAGCTCATCGGTGATCTTCGCGAGGTCGATTCCGATGGCGGCCAACCGGCCGAGCACGTCCTTCGCCCCTTCAAGGTCGGTGAGCAACGAGCCCGCCCGGACCACGCCGTGGTCCTCGAACGCGGTGACCGTCGCCGGCGGGATCGTGTCGACCGTCTCCGGCCCGATAAGTGACTCGACGTAGATCGTGTCCGGGTAGGTAGGGTCCTTGGTGCTCGTGCTCGCCCAAAGGAGGCGCTGCGGGCGCGCCCCGCGCTCGGTCATCGGCGCGGCCCCGTGCCCGTGCATCAACGTCCGGAAGCGATCGTACGCGACCCGACAGTTGGCGATCGCGACCTTCCCGCGGAGGGACTTCGCCGCGGGGTCGCTCGACTGGTCGAGACGCCGGTCGACGGCGGTGTCGATCCGACTGACGAAGAACGACGCCACGGAGGCGAGCTTGGCGGGGCTCGCCGTCCGCGCGGCGGCCCTCACGTAGGCGTTCGCGACGGCTTCGTACTGGGCGACCGAGAACAGGAGCGTGACGTTGACGTTGATCCCATCCGCGAGCAGTTGCTCGATCGCGGCGGCCCCCTCCGGAGTGCCGGGCACCTTCACCAGCAGGTTTGGGCGGTTGACCAGCGACCAGAGTCGCTTCGCCTCCGCGATGGTGCCATTCGTGTCGTGCGCGAGACCCGGGGCGACCTCCAGACTGACGAACCCGTCGGCGCCGCCGGTCTCGTCGTAGACGGGTCGAAGAACGTCCGCCGCCCGGGTGATGTCTTCGACGGCGAGCCGCTCGTACAATTCGAGCGGGCTGAGATGAGGCTCCCCTTCGAGCAACGTGCGGAGGGCTTCGTCGTAATCGTGGCTCTCGGCAATCGCCTTCTCGAAGATCGTCGGGTTTGCGGTCAGGCCGGTAATGCCCTCTCGCTCCACCATCCGCTTCAGCCCGCCCTGGTCGAGCAGGCTCCGCCGGATGTAGTCGAGCCACGGGGACTGCCCGGCCCGCCGGAGCTCCTGGAGCGACGTCATGGCGTCGGGCCTACGTTCCGTGGCGCCCGGACCCGTTGCACGACCTCAAGCACATGGTCCACGGTGAACCCCATCTCGCGCTGGACGACCGGTCCCGGGGCCGACGCTCCGAACTTGTCGAGGCCGATCGACGCGCCGGTCGGACCGACGTACCGTTCCCAGCCGATCGTTCGACCGGCCTCGATCGAGATCTTCGGAAGCCCGGGGGGAAGGACCGAGGCGCGGTACTCGGACGTCTGCTCCTCAAAGATCTCCCAGCTCGGTAGGGAGACGACGCGGGTCCGGAGTCCTTGGGCCGCGAGACGCGCCTGCGCGTCGAGGGCGAGCGCGACCTCGGAGCCGGTCGCGATCAGGACGACCTCGGGAGTACCATTGCTCGGGTCGGCGAGGACGTACCCTCCCCGGGCGGCGCCTTCCTCCGCGGGCCGAATGGCCGCCTCCAAGATTGGGAGTTTCTGCCGAGTCAGGATGAGTGCGGTCGGACCCCGACGGCGCACCGCCAGCGCCCACGCGGCGGACGTCTCGTTCGCGTCGGCGGGGCGCAGTACCGTCAGGCCCGGGATCGCCCGAAGGCTGACGAGCTGCTCGACGGGTTGGTGGGTGGGACCATCCTCCCCCATCCCGATGCTGTCATGGGTGAACACGAACACGACGTGCGTCTGCTGGAGCGCCGCGAGCCGGATCGCGCCGCGGGCGTAGTCCGAGAAGACGAGGAACGTCCCGCCGTACGGGAGGAGCCCCCCATGAAGCGCCATCCCATTCAGCATCGAGACCATCGCGTGCTCCCGCACCCCGAAATGGAAGTTCCGCCCGGCGCCGACCGACGCGGAATAGTCGGGCACCTTCGGCAGGACCGTCTTCGTCGACGGAGAGAGGTCCGCGGCGCCTCCGACGAGACCGGGCAGAATCGGGGTGAGCGCCGCGAGGGCCTTCTGGGAGGCGTCGCGCGTGGCCATGGCTCCGTCAGCTGCGTGGAAGGTCGGGAGAGCGGCGGCCCAATTCGCCGGGTACTCCCCGGACAATTGGATCGTCGCGGCGGCCGCCGCTGAGGGATCCGAAGCCGAGAACCGCACTCGCATCGAATCCCACTCTGCTTGCTCCGCCGCCCCCCGCCCGAGGGCGAGTCTGAGGTGGGCCGCCGCGTCCTCGGGGACGAGGAACGCCGGTTCGACGGGCCAGCCGAGCTTCTCCTTCGTGAGCCGGGTGTTCCCGGGGCCGAGCGGCTCGCCATGGGCTTCCCGAGTGTCCTGCACCGGGCTCCCGAACCCGATGTGGGTCCGGACACAGATCAGCGAGGGGCGGGCGGTCTCGGCCCGGGCCGCCCGGATCGCGGCGTCGATGGCCGCAAGGTCGTTCCCGTCCGTCACCCGGAGGACCTGCCAACCGTACGCCGCGAACCGCGCGCCGACGTCCTCGGTGAACGCCCACTCGGTCGGCCCCTCGAGCGAAATGTGGTTGTCATCGTAGAGGTAGATGAGCCGCCCGAGCCCGAGCATTCCGGCGAGCGACGCGGCCTCGGACGCGATCCCTTCCATGAGGTCGCCGTCGGAGACGAGCCCGTAGGTGTAGTGGTCGACGAGGGCGAACCCCTCGCGGTTCAGTGTGGAGCGGAGGTGGCGTTCGGCAATCGCGAGTCCGACCCCCATCGCGAACCCCTGGCCGAGGGGGCCGGTCGTCGCCTCGACTCCGGGAGTGTGACCGTGTTCCGGGTGACCGGGGGTCCGGCTGCCCCACTGGCGAAACCGATGGAGCTCGTCCATCGGCAGGTCGTAGCCCGTCGTATGGAGAAGCGCGTACAGGAGGGCCGAGCCGTGTCCGGCGGAGAGTACGAACCGGTCGCGGTTCGGCCAGGTCGGGTCGGCCGGATTGTGGCGCAGGTGACGGTCCCAGAGGACGTACGCCATCGGAGCGGCGCCGAGGGGAAGCCCGGGATGCCCGGACTTCGCCTGCTCCACCATATCGACGGCGAGGAATCGGAGGGTGTTGACGCACGTCTCGTCGAGGTCGGTCATGTTTGCTGGACGACACCGAACCGGAGGAACAGGTAACTCCTTCCGGGTCGGCGGGGCCATCCCGGGGAGGGAATCCCGCGGCCCCGAGCGTTTCGGCGCTCGGGGCCGCTCCTCGTCGGTGCCGCTCGGTCGAGACGCCTCGACGCGGCGAGGAAGGAGCGGCGAATCAGGTGACCACGATCGACCCGCTCATGAATCCCGGGGTCGTCATCGAATACGGATCGCACGGGGCGAGGCATCTCCAGGCGTATTCGCCCGGCGCCGAGAAGATGACGGTGAAGCTGACGGTCGCCGGGAGAATCCCGTCCGGCGAGATGGGTACCGGTACGTTGATCATCGGCCTTCCTTCCCCGAGGAGCATTTCTCCGGCCATACCGGGCAGGGTGACCGAAAACGTGTGGCTAATGACGCTGCTCGGGAGGACGCCCGCGGTCTCCGTGGACTGGTTGGGGGCCAAGGTGTAATTCGCGACGTCTCCGTCGGTTCCGATTACGTTCCCGTACGGCGACGGGACAGGGTTTACGCCGTTGTCGTAGCTCGTGATCGTCACCACGACGGGCTCGCCATGCGGCACGGAGACATTGGCCGGATAGTACGTGTCGTACGCCGTATGGGCGCTGGTCGTGACGGTCAGGTACAGGTAGCTCGGCCCGACCGGGGCCGGTGGGCCCGCGGCGTTGGAGCCTCCGGAGAACGCCCCGCCCAGGGCGAGTCCTACCAGCAGTCCGACAATCAAGACGGCCGTCACGGCAAGCGCTACCCCGGTATACCAATCGTTTTCGGACATCTGTATGGACGTTCGCGGTTCCGCGAGAAGGGACCCGTTTGCCCCTTGAAACGGCTTGGGTTGTAACTACCGCGTCAAGCCCGGTTCACCAGCGCCCGCCCGTTCGGCGGTCTATGCGCCAAGACCGACACCGATGGTCGAGGGGAACGGCCAATCCCGCCCGGACCCCTAAGGAATTCGACGCCGATTCGGTCGGACGCTCGGAGTTTTCGAACGAACCGAATTCCAACCGACCGGGTGACGGTGTAACCTCGGCGGGGAGCCTTTGCTAGGAAGTTCTTTAGTAGATGGTCCGGGGTCGGCGCCGTTCGGAAGAGGATTCCAAGATCGGTTCCGTGGCGGTTGGGCCCATAGCTTAGGCTGGCTGGAGCACCCGGCTGATAACCGGGAGGTCGTCGGTTCAAATCCGACTGGGCCCATTTCACGTCAGAGAATCGATCCATTTCGAAAGCACCGATTGCCGCTCGGGGTCAATGACCGGGAGTCCCGTGGCCGCCCCACAGTGGCGTCGAAAACCGCGAGTCGTTCGGTCGTTTACTCCAGCCCCACCCCCGGAAAGCACGGTTTGGCCGACGGAGACGTGCGTGACGATCCGCTCGATGGTCTGTACAGAAACCCGCGGGCCGATACGGGCTCCGCCCGATCAACCGCCGCCGCGCGTGGCTCGTGCGGCGGACCAAGGCGGCGACTCGCTTCCCCGGCTTCGCCATCTCGCCCCCGGCGAGCGTCGCGTCGACGGAGTAGAGGCTCTGCGGGTCGGGATCCCCGGACCGAATCTCCGGTTAGCCGCCGTGGGGGTTGCCGCCTTGGCTCGGGTCGATGGTCTCGCTCCGGGTCAGCCCGTGGGTGGGGGGGGAGGCTCAACCGACGGTGGCCGCCCGGCCGCCGGAGCCGTCGTCGACTGAGCAGTGTCGGGGGACGGCTTCCCGGGTCGCCGTCGCAACGCGAAAATCCATCCGACCGCAGCGAGAATGGCGAGGACCACGATAACGATCCAGAAGAGAGTCATGCTCTGAGCGAGGGTCAGCGTCGGCAACGGCGATTTCGAGGGAGGCGGCACGCTCTGGTTAGTAGTGTAGACGACGTAGAGCGCCGACGGCCCGCCAGCGACCACCAACGTCGTGGACGTGGGAGTCAAGGTGTAGCCGGCGATGGGCTGAGCCACAACGATGTACGACCCGTTGGCCAGCATGCGCGTCGCGCTCGTCCCAACCCCCAAGGTCGCGTCGCCATTGATCGTAGCCGTCCACGAGGTCCCGGCGGAGAGCCCCGACTCAGTCACCGTCGCCAGGTACAGGACGATCGCGAAGGTAACCGACCGAGTCTGGGAGGCCCCGGCCACGGACACCGCACCGGTGCTTGGCGTGACGGAATAGCCCGCGACGGGAGTGACCTGGAAGGAGTAACTTCCGTTCTCGAGTAGGAAACTCGCTGTTGCGTTCACGCTCCGGACGGTCGTGCCGTTCATCGTGACCGACCAGGGCGTTCCCGGTAGGAGCCCGGCCTCGACGAGGACGATCGAGTACCGCGGAGCTACCACGGGGGTATACACGATTTGGACGGTGTTGGCCGCACCCGTCGCAGCGCCGATCACGACAGTCCCCGCGAGGGGGCTCACGGTGAAACCGACCACGGGGAGGACGGTGTAGCCGATGGTGGTCTCGGTGCCGAGGGTCGTGTTTACCACAATCGAGTTGGAAGTCGTCAAGCGCGGCGAGCCGTTGAGCGCCACTCCCCACGGCGTCCTCGCTGGTAGTCCCGTCTCCACGAACACGGCCTCGTGCTGGGCCCAAGGCACCATCAGCGGGTAGTAGTCCACGTTCGACGCATCGAGCACCATCGGCGTGTCTCCGATGCCGTCG
>Ga0209415_10010723_pt1 | contig 15524 bp, 10 predicted proteins | sample PeaSoiSIISIP2007_FD_187696 | JGI IMG/M metagenome (GOLD analysis project Ga0209415, IMG submission 187696) | Peat soil microbial communities from Weissenstadt, Germany - SII-SIP-2007 (SPAdes) (version 2) | ecosystem: Environmental > Terrestrial > Soil > Wetlands > Peat | place: Germany... | reverse complement strand
GACGGTGGTAGCATGGCCTTCTGAAACATCGCGCTGGCGGACGGTCACGGACGCCGCTCGCCGTTGAGCGGTAGAGCCGCCGCGGAGCGGTAGAGGATGATTCGTATCTTCAGAGTGCTGGTGCCCCCCAGCGTCCTCGCGTTGTTCTTTGCCGAGGTGGTCGTGATCCTCGGCTGCTACGCGGCCGCCGCTTATGTCGATCCCGACCTCGACGGCGATTTCTTCCTGTTCCGCGAATCCGGCGCGGCGCGCATCGGCATGATGGTGGCCCTGGCCGTGTTCTTCCTTTACCTGCAGGGGCTCTACGGCGACATACGGCCGCGTAATCCAATCCTCCTCCTGCAGCAGCTCAGCGTGGTCTTCGGCGTACTCTTCCTTGCTCAGGCCCTCCTCGTCTACTGGAACCGCGATCTGGCGCTGCCTCGCAAAATCATGTTGACCGGAAGCTCCATGGCCCTGGTACTCATGTTTGCGCTGCGCATGCTGTTCACCTCGGCGGTCCGTCACACCGTACGGGCACGCCGGGTTTTGTTCCTGGGACTCACTCCTACCGTCGAGAGTCTGGCCGGCCATTTCAGCCAGCATCCTGAACTTGGGCTCGCGCCCATCGGTTACCTCGACCAGGAGGACGTCAGTGTCTCCGTCGCGGTACCTCGGCTGGGCACGGTTGCGGACCTCATCCCGGTCATCGAGCAGCACAACCCGCACTGGCTGGTCATCGGCAAGGGCGAGCAGATCCCGCCCCAGTGCACGGACGAGTTTCTGGAACTCCGCTTTGGCGGCATTCGTTCCGAGCGGGCCGCCAGTCTGTACGAAAGCACGTTCGGCCGCGTAGCGGTCCGGGAAGTTCGCCCCGATCAATTGATCTTCGATGAGACCTTGCGGCCTGCGCCCGCCGGAATCGCCCTTCAGTCGGCATATTCGCTGCTGCTGACGCTGGTCGCCGCCCTGTTAACCGCGCCATTGTTCCTCCTGATTGCGGTCCTGGTGAAGCTGACCGCGCGCGGCCCGGTGCTCACGCGGGAACGGCGCACCGGTTTGGGTGAGAAGCCGTTTCGGATTCTTCGTTTCCGCTGCGAAAACCTGCATGGCGAAACCACGGCCATCGGCCGCCTGCTGCGAACGGCGCGGCTGGAGGGTCTCCCGCAGGTGATCAACGTGCTCCGAGGGGACATGTCGCTCGTGGGACCTCGCCCGATTCGGCCGGAATTTGTGGAGCGCCTCCAGGAGCTGATCCCTTTCTACAGCCAGAGACACCTCATTAAACCGGGGCTGACCGGCTGGGAACAGGTCAGCACCGGCCCCGGCCGTCAACCGCTCGATGCACTGCAGTTGCTCGAATACGACCTTCATTACCTCACCAACCTCTCACCGGCTCTGGATCTTCTCGTCCTGCTCACCGCAGTCCGAACCCTGTTCTCTCGACAACCCGCCTGAAGGCGTCTCCTCTCCGCCGGCTCATATCGAATGTCGATATAACAATCGCATTGACAAACCAGATTCATAGCATGTTAGTATAGATGTCCGATATGAGTGATCCCTCGGAAATCATGCAGGGCACGCTGGACCTCCTCATCCTTCGCGCGCTGCAGGCCGGTGCCCGCCATGGTCTGGGCATCTCGGATCGCATTGCTCAGGTGACGCATGGCGTCTTTGTGGTACGCCCCGGATCGCTCTTCCCTGCTCTGCGGCGGCTGGAGCAACGTGGATGGATCCAGGGTTCCTGGGGCGAATCTGAGAACAAGAGGCGCGCCCGCTACTACCGCCTCACCCCAGCGGGCCGCAGGCAGTTGGAGTTGGAAAAACGAAGCTGGCACAAGACCGTCAGCGCGATCAACTGGATGCTGGAGTCGGAGGCGTAGCGCGTGAACTGGCGCACTCCCGTAGCGGATCTGTTCGGCCGCATCTTCCGGCGCAAGCGGCTCAACAACGAGCTCGACGAGGAACTCCGCTGTCACTTCGATCTGCTTGTGGACCGGTATCTCGAGCGTGGGCTCGACCCGGAGGCCGCCCGGCGCGCCGCCCGCGCGGAGTTCCAGGGCGTCGAGCTGGTGCACGGCCCGCTGCGGGGGGATCCGTTCACGGAAGTCTTCGGAGGCCTCTTTCACGACTTCCGCCAGGCTTGGCGCAGTCTGCTGCAAAGTCGCGGCTTCGCCACGGTGGCACTGGCGACCCTGGCTCTGGGGGTCGGCGTGAACACCGCCGTATTCAGCGTGTTTTACGCGGTGCTCCTGAAACCGCTCCCGTTCGAGCAGCCCGGCCGCCTGGTCATGGTCTGGTCAAACTTTCAGAAGACCGGCGGGCAACACGCCCCCACTTCCGGACCGATTCTGGGCGAACTCGAGCGGCGCAGCCGTACGCTGCAGAGCGTCTCCGGCAACTGGGTGACCACGGGCACATTCACGGGCGACGAAAATCCCGAGCAGGTGTATGTCGCCATGGTGACTCCCAATTTCTTCGGCACGCTGGGCTCCCGTATGGCCATCGGTCGTGGATTTGCCCAGGAGGAATCGTTCGGCGGCCGGCCCGCCATCGTTGTCACCGACGGTCTCTGGCGGAGGCGCTTCGGCGCCGATCCGAACATTGTCGGCAAATCCGTCCGCTTTCGCGGCGCCGATCCGATTGTGGTCGGGGTACTCCCGCCTTCCTTCCGGATTTTTTTCTCGCCTGATTCGATCGTCACATCGGACGTGCAGGCGTTCGTGCCATTTCCTGACAACATCTATCAGAACCCGCCCACTCTGTACTATCTGCGTGTCCTCGCAAGGTTGAAACCCGCGACGTCGCTCGCGCGGGCGCAGGAGGATCTCAACCGTGTCGCTCGCGAGATCCGCGGCGTTTACGGCGATCTGGAAGAGGAAAAGCTGACCTTCACCGTCGCGAAAACGCAGGCGGACGCGGTCCACGACATCGGTCCCGCGGTGTTGGCCGTGTTCGGCGGTGCGGCCTTCGTGCTCCTGATCTGCTGCGCCAATGTGACCAATCTCCTGCTCGCGCGTTCCAGCTATCGCCGCCGGGAGATCGCCGTGCGCCTGGCTTTGGGGGCTTCACGGATCCGGATTGTTCGTCAGTTGCTCATCGAAGGATTCGTCTTATGCGCTCCCGCGAGCTGCGCCGGCGTGGCCGTGGGATGGGCCGCGCTGCGCATGCTGATCGCGATTGCCCCGGATCGTCTAACGCGGACCGGCGCCATCGGGCTCAACTGGCCTGTGTTGCTGTTCGCGACCCTCGTATCTACCGCCGCGGTCCTGCTGTTCGGCCTCGTCCCCGGCGTCGAATGGTTGAGGCTCGATCTCATGGGCCCCATCCGCCAGATTCCCGGCTCCGCTCACCGGTCGTCGGGCCGCCGTCTCGGCGCTGCTCTGATCGTCGCCGAAATCACGATCGGGTTCATGCTGGTCACCGGCGGCGGCCTGCTGGCGCGAAGCCTGCGCAATCTGGAGAACGTGCGGCCCGGATTCGAAGCGCGGAGGCTTCTCACCTTTCAGGTTGCCCTGAGTCCCTGGCTGTACGCCGGCGATCAACTGACCCGCGAAAGAGATTGGGAGGCCAGGCTGGCCGCATTGCCTGGTGTGGAGGCGCTCGGCGCCACATCGCATCTGCCTCTGGCCGATGCCGGCAACTGGTACGGTCCCTTTCGCGCGGAGGGCGCGACCCGAGTGGACGCAGCCGCCAACCTTGCCGACTATCGTTCGGTCACCTCCGGCTACCTGGAGGCCATGGAAGCTCGCCTGCTGGAGGGCCGCTACTTCGATCGCCGCGATCGCGCTGGCAGCAGCTCCGTCGTGATTGTCGATGAGCTGGTCGCTCACGCTGCCTGGCCTGGCCAAACCGCCCTCGGCAAACGAATTGAAGTCGAGCACATGACCGCCGACGGCTTTGTGCCCATGTGGTCGGAGGTGGTGGGCGTCGCCGAGCATGTCCGAAATCACTCCCTGGCGAAACGGCTGCGCGGCGAAATCTACATGCCGTACGAGCAAAGCCCGCGCAGTCCTCTGAGCTACGTTCTGCGCACGAAGGAGGACCCGCTTTCTCTGATTTCGGCCGTTCGCCGCGAACTGCGTGCCCTCGATCCGCACCTCGCGTTGTCGAATGTGCGGCCGATGGAGTCGTATGTCCGGCGCAACCTCGCGCCCGCGGCCTTCACCGCCACGCTGGCGGAGATCTTCGCGGGACTGGCCCTGCTGCTGGCCGCCGTAGGGATCTTCGGTCTGTTTCACCATCAGGTCTCGCGGCGCACCCGCGAAATGGGCATAAGAATCGCTCTCGGCGCGAATCGGCGCAATGTGATCGGCCTCGTCATGCGCGAGGGAATGACCCTGACCATGATCGGTTTGCTGCTCGGATTCATTGGCGCCGCCGCCGGCGCCCGCTGGCTGGGATCCCTGATGTACGGCGTCTCCCCGGTCGATCCGCTGGCGTACTCAATCGCCTTGGTGCTGCTGGTTGCTGCGGTGGCGCTGGGCTGCGTGGGACCGGCGCTCCGGGCGGCCAGCGCGAATCCGGTGGACGCGATTCGCGCCGAATAATGCCTTAACCGCTGCAATAAAATTAAGTTAGTATAATTCAGGTTCATGGCGGAACCGGAACGGCGAATAACGGTCCGTCGTTTGCCCGACGGCAAAACGTATGACGGCTTCGAGCGCGGTCGGCGGGGGGCGCTTCTCGATGTCGAACTCGCTCCGGACACGCCGGCCCTCCTGGGGACCGGAGCTCTGGTGGAGGTCCAGTCCTCCACCCATATCTACCTGGGCGAAGTGCAGGGTGTCCGCGGCGCTACGCTTCGAATCTCCGTCGAGCACATCGTTGATCGGGCGGCGCTCGCGGCCATCCAGCAGGTGTGGCAGGGCCCGAAGTGAGGCCAGAAACTCGTTGCCATGAGTGAACTGCTCTGGGCATCCGCAAAAGCGTTTCTCATCGCCCTCGTTCTCACTCCCATCGTCCGCGATATTTTTCGCTCTTACAACGTCGTCGATCGGCCAGGCCGCCGCAAGGTGCATGCATTCCCGATTCCGCGCGTCGGCGGTATCGCCATCGCCGTCGCGTTCACGGCCGCTCTCGTCTCTTTCTCCGATTTGAGCAGTTCCCTGCCCGCCTGGGACTCGCCGGTTTGGAAGCTTCTCCCTGGGGCCGCCATCATTTTCGTGACCGGCCTGAGCGACGACTTCTTCGATCTTTCGCCGCGCTGGAAGTTGGCCGGCGAGATCGGCGCGGCCGTTGCCGTCTTCTTCAACGGACTGAGCATCGCCGCGATCGCCGGCCTGGAACTGCCGGTCTGGCTGAGTCTGCCGATTACCATCGTCTGGCTCCTGTTGTGCACCAACGCGTTCAACCTGATTGATGGCCTGGACGGACTCTGCGCCGGAATGGGCTTCGTCGCCACCCTCGCTCTGTTCTGCGCGGCCCAGTTGCACAGCAATTTCGCGCTGGCTTACGCTACCCTCCCGCTCGCCGGCGCATTGCTCGGGTTCCTCTGTTATAACTTCAACCCGGCCACCGTTTTTCTCGGCGATTCCGGCGCGCTGCTGATCGGTTTCCTGCTCGGCTGCTACGGAATGATCTGGACCGACAAAACCGCCACCCTGGTCAGCGTGGCCGTGCCCCTGCTGGCCATCTCCATTCCCCTGCTCGATGCCTTGCTCTCCATCGTGCGCCGCTTCCTCGGCCGCCGCCCGATTTTCGGGGCCGATCGCGGGCACATTCACCACCGGCTACTCGATCTCGGATTGTCTCCCCGCCGCGCAGTGCTGTCGCTGTATTTGTTCGGGGCGCTGGTCGCCGCTCTTGCCCTGCTGCTCAGTCATCCGCGATCGCGCGGCTACCAGTGGATGCTGATTGCGCTGGTTTGTCTTGTCGCCTGGGCGGGTGTCCGGCAACTGCGGTACGCTGAGTTTGAAGTGGCCGGCAAACTCCTCTTTGGCGGAGAGCTGCAGCGCGCCCTCGGTGTTCAGGTACGTACGGCGCAGCTCGCCGCCGCGCTCGACCGTTCTCGCAGCGAAGAACAATGGTGGAGCGCGGTGATCGCCGCCGCTCGCGACGCGGGCTGCATCGGCGTGCGCTGGATCGGCGAGGGCCGGACGCGTGAACAGATCCTGACCGACCGGACCGCGGCCTGGTCGTTCCACGTCATCCTCCCGGACGGGGAAACCATTCAACTGGACGGCGCCCTGCCCGCGGCGCAATCGTCCGTGGACCTGATTGGTTTTGGCGAGGCGATCAGCCGAAGTATCGCCGGCAAGCGCCGCGATTGGACCCAGCCGGCTCTCTCCTGACGCCCCCATGCGATCCCGCTTCTCTCCAGGCCTGCGCGATCTGGCAATCATAACGGCATGTTTCGCCGCCGCGCTCCTGGCGGCCACCCTGGCGTACGGCTGGCCGGCCCCCTCCCTTTCGGCCGGGGAACTGGCCGCGGGTCTCGTTGCCTCCATCCTTGCCGTCTGGCTCGCCTCCCGTCTGGCGCACCACGGCGACGGCGATCTCTGGCGATTCTTCCTTGAACAACTCTGTCTGGGAGCCGGCCTCACCCTCATCGCGCAGGCTCTGCTCGAGTACCTTTTCCTGTTCAGCCTGCCAACCGCTCTCGGCGTCGCCGGCAGCGCCTTCGCCGCCCTCCCCCTCACGCTCGTGCGCATACGCGCAGCGCCGGGAACCCCATCGGGCATGCTGATGGTCGGTTGCGACTCCGTTGTTCGCGAGATCCTTCCCGCACTACGGCAACCGCCGCTCGGCATCGTGAGCCCCAGCAGTTTCGATGCCCCCGCCGGCGTCCCCTGGCTGGGCGAGGAAAGCCAGCTCGAACAGATTGTGTCCAGCCTCCACCCAGCCCACATCGTGATCGCGGCGCAGCAGTGGGCTTCGTCCGTTTCGCCGGCGTTGCTGCTCGACTTCAGCCGAAGCGGCATCCTCGTGCACGATTCTCCGGCTCTCTACGAAAAGCGTCTGTACCGCGTGTGCGCTGGGCGTTTGCAGCCGACCGACGTGTTGCTGTCTCCCGCTTTGCAGGCCGACAGCCGGACCATGGCCTTCCAGTCCATCTACACCAACCTCATCGGCCTGATCTTTCTGCTGGCGCTCGCGCCGGTCATGATTCTGATCGGCATCGCCGTTGCCTTGTTCTCCGGACGCGGGCCGGTGCTGGAAACCATCCCCTGCCTCGGCTTTCACAAGATTCCCTTCTATCTGCTTCGCTTCCGGACGCGGCGCCGCGATGGCAGCGGTTCGCTCAACCCCATTGGGCGCTTTATCTCCGCGCTCCATCTTGCCAACCTGCCTCAATTGATCAACGTCGTCCGCGGCGAGATGGCCCTGGTCGGCCCGCGTCCGGTTCGCACTGATTTTGCCGATCGCATGATCGCATTGATGCCCTTCTATTCGCACCGTTTTTCAGTCAAGCCCGGCATCCTCGGATGGACGCAGATGCACGTTCAGGGCGAGCACACGCCCTCCGATGAATCGCTGAAAATCGAATATGACTTGTACTACGTCAAGCAGGGGTCGCCGCTGCTCGACTTTGAGATTTTCGTGCGCACACTGCTCGGCGGAGGGCCGCGGCCACGCCCCCGAGGCGCGGTCTGACCGGCCATGATCGCCGCCTGGCTCCTCCTGATTGCGGCTGGGCTCCTCGTTTTCTACATCGTCGCCGGATATCCGCTCCTGCTCGCGCTGGACTGCCGGCGGAGCGCCCCTCCCGTCGCCAAGGACCTCTCCTGGCGCACCAGCGTTTCCATCATCGTCGCCGTGCACAACGGCGCGGCGTTCATTCGCGCCAAGCTCGATACGCTGTTCGCGCTCGATTATCCCAAAGAGCTTATCCAGATCATCGTTGTTTCCGACGGCTCCACCGACGAAACCGAAGCCATCGTGCGCGAGCGCTCCGGCGGGGCGGTTCTGCTGTTGTCCGTTCCTCGCGGGGGCAAAGTGGCGGCGCTGAACCATGCACTCCCGCACGCAACCGGCGAGATCGTCTTCTTCACCGACGTCCGCCAGCCGCTCGATCCGCGGGCGCTGGCCCACCTCGTTGCCAATTTCGCCGATCCCACCATCGGCGCGGCTTCGGGCGAACTGCGTTTGCTTCGCGGCGATACCGGCCGCCAGGCCGACATGGAAATCTACTGGCGCTACGAGCTGTGGACCCGCAAGCGGCATTCGGCGATCGATTCGATATACGCCACAACAGGATGCATCTACGCCATGCGCCGCGGCCTGATTCGTCCCCTGCCGCCGGACACCCTGACCGACGACGCAGCGTTGCCCCTCGGAGCTTTTTTCAGCGCCTTTCGCGTGATTCTCGACCCCGCGGCCATCGCTTTCGACTATCCGGCCAGCTCGGGCGCTGAGTTCTACCGCCGCTTTCGCACGCTCGCCGGCATGTGGCAGGTGTTCACGCGCATGCCGCAACTCTTCACCAGCGCCAACCGCATGCGCTTCCACTTCCTTTCGCACAAGTTCAGCCGGCTCGTGCTGCCGTGGGTGCTCCTGGCGTTCGTGGGCGCAACGCGAGCGCTGCCGCACTCGCTGTTTCGTACCTCGCTTTTGCTCGCCGAGGCCGCGGTTCCCTTTTTCGGTTTGCTCGACGCCGTGATGCCCGCGGGATTTCCTCTCAAGCGGCTGACTTCTCCGGCCCGTACCTTCGTCGTGATGAACGGGCTCTCGCTGGCGGCCATCGCGGTGTTCTTTGTACCAGCCGCGCGCCTTTGGCAGCCGACGAAGTAGGTCTCACCACACGTACGTGGCGACGATCTCCGGCGGCCCCGAGCTTCCGCGAATCACTTGCGTGCTGAGCACGATCTGAATATTCCGGCGTTCCCAGCCACGGGGCGCCACGCGATCCAACTCGGCCATGCGCGATTCCTCCGCCAGAAACTCGCCGGCGGCAATCGTGCCGTATCGCGTGATTCCCGCCGCCACCACCACCGGCTGCTTCGTAGTCCGGTCGAGCACGCGCGATACGATCGCATAATCCCGGCCGAACCGCAGATATGGCACGGACCAGTCCACCGTCCAGTCGGTTCGTAAAGGGTTCTGCCGGTCGCGGATCAGGGAAACCCGGCGCGCCACATCGAAATCGAAGCGGTAGCGGAGCGGCGGCCCCGTGAGCCGCAGCGTCCAGTCGTTGTCGAACGCGCCGATCAGGATCGCCGGACCTTCCGTCAGGTCCGCCAGCGTCGCCGACGCCTCCTGCCGGATCCGAAACTGCTTGCCTTTGGCGCGGAGCAGGCCGGCGAGCCGGGCCATCGTCAGCGCGTCCGAAAACGCCACTTTCTCCCGTTCGGAGCGATGCAGATCCAACAGCGTCAGCGTTTCCTCCGATAGCGCAGCTTCGGAGCCCATCGGTATCGCCCTCTGGGCACTTCCAATGCACAGGACAGCCCGATTCGGCGACGCCAGCAGCGGCGCCCAGAACCGGTCTGACGCCGTGGTCGCCGGCCGCCAGGGACGCAGCGCCAACAGAGCCGCCGCAACGCCGAGGGCCAGCACCACGCCGGCAACCACCAGCCACCGGACCCGGCCGGTCTTTCGCACCGCGGGAAGACTCTCGCGTGACACCGGCACTGGCACCGAGCGGAATGTGGGGATGTAGGAGCCCGAAGGCAGCTCGATGATCACCCCGTCATGCTGCCCTTCTTCGAGGTAGTACTGCTGCAGCCTCTTGCGAACCTCTCCGGCGGTGGTCCGCACTACGTGGTCGAGATTCGTATCGTAGTCAGGCTCGCGCCCGAATACCTGAACCCCCAGCGTTCGCTCCTTCAGTGCTTCGGTGGGGCCGTCGAGTGTCCTCTCCACGACGTAACGAAGAAGCTTCGGGTATCGCCGGCTGTTGGCGAACAGAGGATGCGCGAGAATTCTCTTCAGCACTTCCCGAACCGCGCTGCGCTCCGCTTCTGTTTCCGGGAAAGATGCCCCGGCAGGCGGCGGGATGCTCTCGGAAATTCTGGGAAGCGCCATTTGCCCGCAGGTATTATATCTCGGGACGGCCTGGGACGCCCGCGTGAAAGTCTATGAGAGAAAACCGGTTCCGCTCGCGACGTGGGGCGGGACGGTCGCGCGTGCATCCTGGTCTTGTATCTGCCCCGTCAATCGTGTTCACTGGGAAAACACCACTGCTATGTCCGCAGAACATCAGAACCGCCGGGTGTGGCTCCGCAACGCCGCACTTGTCACCGCCGCCGCCGCTGCCGACCTGAACCTCGAAGCAGCCGACACGAAACCGCCCGCGAAACCCGCCGGTCCTACTGCCGGCGCGGACCGTGTACGCGCCTCCGATTCGCGCGACGTGGTGGAGACCACAGCAGGAAAGGTGCGCGGCTACTCCCGCAACGGCATTCACACCTTCAAGGGCATCCCCTACGGCGCATCCACTGCGGGGGCCAATCGCTTCATGCCGCCGCAAAAGCCTGAGCTCTGGACCGGCGTGCGCAGTTCAATGCACTTCGGCACCGTCAGCCCGCATCCGCCCCGCGAAGGCTGGAAGTACGACGAGAACTCGTTCATGTTCGACTGGGACGACGGCCAGGTCGGCGAGGACTGCCTTCGCCTGAACATCTGGACTCCGGGGATCAACGACAATCGCAAGCGCCCCGTCATGGTCTGGCTCCACGGCGGTGGCTTCTCAGCGGGTTCCGGCCAGGAGCTGAAATCCTACGACGGCGAGAACCTCGCCAAACGCGGCGACGTCGTGATGGTGTCGCTCAATCACCGCTTGAACGCCTTCGGGTATCTCGATCTCTCGACGTTCGGCGACAAATACGCCAGCTCCGGTAACGCCGGAATGCTGGACATCGAGTTCGCGCTGCGCTGGGTGCGCGATAACATCGCCAACTTCGGTGGCGACCCCGGCAAGGTGATGATCTTCGGACAGTCCGGCGGAGGCGGCAAGGTGAGCGCGTTAATGGCCATGCCGTCCGCCCAGGGCCTGTTCCATCGCGCCTGCGTCCAGAGCGGTTCCATGCTGCGAGTGGCTGAGCCGGAAGACTCCGCCAAACTCGCCGCCGCGGTTCTCAACGAGCTGAACATCTCGAAGCATCGCGTGGACAAGCTGCAGTCGCTGGCCATCGACACCCTTCTCGACGCAGCGCTCACCGCGCAACAGAAGATCGCGCCGCGCCCCAGCGGCCCTCCGAATTTCCGCCGGATGGCTCGCCTCCTTGGCTGGTCGCCTGTGGTGGATGGCCACGTCATTCCCACTCAGACGTTTGACCCGAACGCACCCGGCATCTCTGCCGGCGTGCCGCTGCTGGTGGGCACGGTGCTCAATGAGTTCGTCAATGGAATCGACCACCCTGACGCCTTCTCCATGACCGATGCGCAGCTCACCGAGCGCGTCAAGGCCATGCACGCCGACAAAGCGGACGAAATCACCGGTACCTTCCGAGCTGGCCATCCTGGCGCGCGCCCCTTCGATCTGTATTCCATCATCATGGCCTCGTCGGTGCGGAGCAGCGCAGTCACCCAGGCGCAGCGCAAGGCGGCTTTGGGCAAAGCTCCCGCGTGGCTCTATTGGTTCCAGTGGCAGACCCCGATCCTTGACGGCCGGCCCATGGCTTTTCACTGCTCGGAACTGAGCTTCTGTTTCGACAACACGGACCGCTGCGAAACCATGACCGGCGGCGGTCCGCGCGCCCGCACCCTGTCGGCGCTGGTAGCCGATGCCTGGCTTCACTTTGCCCGCAGCGGCGACCCGAATCATCCGGGTCTGCCGCACTGGCCGGCCTTCAGCGACAAAGTGCCGACCATGATCTTCAACGACCGTTGCCAGATGAAGAACGACCCCGACGGACCCGAGCGCCGTCTGATGGATTCGCTCGGATGATTTTGAGAGTGGAAATCAAACAATGAACAGAATCTTTTTCGCAGTTACGATCCTTGCCGCTTCGTCTCTCTTCGCGCAGTTCGGGCGTCCGCCAGAGAAGCCGAAAGGCCCGTGGATGGACAAGACCCTGTCGCCCGACCAGCGCGCCGATCTGCTGGTCAAACAGCTCACCCTCGATGAGAAGATCTCCCTCGTCCACGGCGTTGGCTGGGGTTTCTTCGGCAACGGAAATACCGGTACCCGCTCTCTCGGTAACGCCGGATACATCGCGGGTATTCCGAAGTACGGAATTCCGGACCTGCAGATGGCCGACGCCGCCGTCGGTGTCACCCACTCTTCCGTCTTCGGCCGCTATTCCACGCCACTTCCCGATGGCATCGCCGAAGCGTCGAGCTGGGATCCCGATCTCGCGCGCGAATATGGCGCTCTCATCGGCCGCGAGTTGCGCGATCAAGGCTACACCATGTCCCTGGGCGGCGGTATCGATGTCACGCGCGAGCCGCGCAACGGCCGCAACTTCGAGTACCGTGGCGAAGATCCGGTCCTCGCCGGCATCATCACCGGCGCGGATATGAAGGCCCTCCAGGAACAGGGCATGATCGGGGACCTCAAGCACTACGCCATGAACGACACCGAAAGCGGACGCTCCTACGTCAACGTCAAGGTTGGCAAGCGCGCCATGCGCGAGAGCGATCTGCTGGCCTTCGAGATCGCTCTCAAGGGTTCCGACGCTGCCGCGGTCATGTGCTCCTACAACCTGGTGAACGGCGACTACGCCTGCGAAAACGACTACCTTCTGAATCAGGTTCTGAAGAAGGACTTCGGCTTCCAGGGCTTCGTCATCTCCGACTGGGGCGCCACGCACAGTACCGTGAAAGCGGCCATCGCCGGCCTCGATATGCAGATGCCCGAGCCCACGTTCTTCAACGAGCCGCTGAAGAAGGCGGTGGAGAGCGGTCAGGTGCCCATGTCGCGCCTCGACGACATGATCCACCGCATACTGCGCAGCGAGTTTGCCGTGGGCCTGTTCGACCTACCCGAGGACCGCCGCGTGCCTGACATTTTCCACGGCCTCGAAGTGGCCGAGCGCGTGGCCGAACAAACCATCGTTCTGCTGAAGAACGCGAATGAACAGCTGCCGCTGTCGGCTTCCGGCGTCCACTCCATCGCCGTCATCGGCTCGCATGCGGACGCCGGCGTGCTGTCCGGCGGCGGTTCCGCGCAGGTTGATCCCATCGGCGGAAACGCGGTGCACGAGCCCGGCGCGAATCTATTCCAACAGGTGGTGTGGCATCGCTCTTCGCCCATGAAAGCCATTAAGGCGAAAGCGCCCGGCGCTAAAGTGGAGTTCGCTTCCGGCACGGACGTCGACGCCGCCGCGGCCCTCGCCAAAGCGTCCGATGTTGCCATCGTCTTCGTCAATCAACCCACCAGCGAAGGCGCCGATGTCCTCAGCCTCTCGCTCCCCGATAAACAGGACGATCTGGTGAGCGCCGTTGCCTCCGCCAATCCGCACACCATCGTAGTGGTCGAATCCGGAGGCCCGATCACCATGCCCTGGATCGGTCAGGTCAGCGCCGTGCTCGAAGCCTGGTATCCCGGCCAGCGCGGAGGCGAGGCCATCGCCGGAATTCTCTTCGGCGACGTGAATCCGACCGCCAAGCTTCCGGTCACCTTTGCGCGATCCGAAGCCGACCTGCCGCACCCGAAGGAACAGCTCCAGCCTTCGCCGCGCGCGGGTGAAGAAGTCCCTATGTTCCCCGGCGCGCCCTGGAAGGTCAACACCCGCCGCTTCGATCTTGACGACGACGAAGGGCTGCTGGTTGGCTACAAGTGGTACGACGCCCGCGGCAAGCAGCCGCTTTTCCCGTTCGGCTTCGGCCTTTCCTACACGACGTATGGTTACTCGAACCTGCAGGTCTCGCCATCACGTGTGAGCTTCGAAGTGAAGAACACCGGCGCGAAAGCGGGCGCGGAAATCGCCGAGGTTTACGCTGCACTTCCGCAGGCCGCGGGCGAACCGTTCAAACGGCTGGTCGCCTTCCGGAAGGTCTGGCTCCAGCCCGGTGAATCCAAACCCGTAACGCTCGACCTCAACCCGCACTACCTGTCCATCTTCAATGAGGACAGGAATGCGTGGGAGCTGGTCCCCGGCGAGTACACCATTCAGGTGGGCGGCTCTTCGCGCGACCTGCCGCTGAGCGGTACGATCCGGATAGACTAGGCCAGCGTCACATACAGGGCGCTTACCGACGCGGGCGGGAATGCATGAATCACCCGCCCGTCGGCTACCCTGACATTCACCTCACTCGGATGCACCTCATCGGGGTGCGAAAAATCATTGTGCGCGTGCAGATCCGCATTTGTCACCACCCGCCCGCGTCCGCCGGCCACCGTTGCCCCGCGCACCACGATCTCCGCCTCCAGCGCGCGCGTGGGATGCGGATTCACCGCCGTCACCGTCAGCTTCTTCCCCGCCACGGACGCCGATCCCCTCAGCCCCCACAGCGTCGCCGGCGTGCCATTGCGATCGTAGTGGACCGGCGGCGCTGCGAACTCCGTGCGGACCGCCTGCGCGCCCATGTGCGCCGCGTACATCGCGAAAACGTGATACACCGGCGTCAGCACGAACTGGTCTTCCCGCGCCAGCATCAGTGAATGCAGGCAGTTGATGAGCTGCGCCGCATTGGCCATCGCCACTTTTTCGGCATGCTGATGAAAGATGTCGAGCGTCAACCCGGTCAGCAGCGCGTCCCGCAGCGTGAGCATCTGTGACAGCGTGTACTTCGGCGCGATCTCCGTCCCCGGCCGGTACCACGCTCCCCACTCGTCCACCACCAGCTTGATGTGATGATGCGGGTCCGACTCCCCGAGCACCGCCCAGTGATCGCGAATCAGCGTATCCATCACGCTGCCCTGCGCCAGCAGTTCGTACCACTCCAGCTCGCTGAATTTCACCGCATCGCCCTTGCCGGCGTCCCAATCCGTGGTTCGGCCCGCGCTCAGATTCCAGGTGTAGTAGTGCGTCGATAGTCCCCAGACGCTCTCGACCTGCCGTTTTTCGGCCAGCGAGCGCAACAGGCGCCGCGTCCAGTCCACATCCACGTCGCTCGGCCCGGAGGCCACCAGATCGAGCGGCTCTTCATACCTCGGCAACCACGCCGTGAAACGCCTGAACTCGGCCGCGTATTCTTCCGGAGTGAAGTTCCCTCCGCAGCCCCACGACTCGTTACCCACGCCCCAGTAACGCACGTTATACGGTTCCGGATGCCCCTGCGCCGCGCGCGCCTTCGCTCCCTCCGTGCTCCCCGCCGGCGAATTGCAGTACTCAACCCACTGGTTGAAATCCCACGCCGGCAGCCCACGCAGGTTCGCCGCCAGATACGGCTTCGCTCCCGCGAGCGAGCAGAAGCGCAGGAATTCCTGGGTGCCAAAAGCATTCGGCTCCGTCCCGCCCCAGAAATTCGTGCGCAGCTTTCGCTCCGCTGCCGGGCCAATTCCGTCTCGCCAGTTGTAGCTGTCCGCGAAGCACCCTCCCGGCCAGCGGATCACCGGCGCGTGGATTGCCTTCAGCGCGTCAACCACCGCCCGCCGGATGCCGCCATCGTTGGGGATCTTCGAGTCCGGCCCCACCCAGATACCGTCGTAAATGACGCCACCGAGGTGCTCGGCAAAGTGCCCGTAGATCTCCGGCGCGATGGCGCTGATCGGCTCG
>Ga0209415_10010720_pt1 | contig 15527 bp, 14 predicted proteins | sample PeaSoiSIISIP2007_FD_187696 | JGI IMG/M metagenome (GOLD analysis project Ga0209415, IMG submission 187696) | Peat soil microbial communities from Weissenstadt, Germany - SII-SIP-2007 (SPAdes) (version 2) | ecosystem: Environmental > Terrestrial > Soil > Wetlands > Peat | place: Germany... | reverse complement strand
CCGGCGGCGATGACCACGTGGCGGGCGCCGATGGTCCGTCTGACACCGTCGGGGCCGATCACCTCCACGCCCGTGGCCCGGCGCCCGTCGGTGCACACCCGCGCCACGAAGGTCTCGGCCAGCAGCTCGGCGTGGCCCGAGGCCATGGCGCGCGTCAACAGGGCCACGGGGTCACCCTTGGCGTGGATGGGGCAGCCGAAGAAGGCGCAGAACCCGCAGTTGTTGCACGCCGGGCGTCCGTCGTAGGGCACCGAGTTCGCGGCCGTGGGTGCCGCGTAGGGGTGCAGGCCGATGCCCTCGGCTGCCGCGCTCGAGAGCACGGCGCCGTACATGGGCGCGCCGGGGGCCATGGGGTAGGGGCCCGAACGCCACGCCGCGAAGGGATTGGCACCAGCGTCGCCGGCCACGCCGATGGCGCGCTCGGCTTCGGCGTAGAACGGTTCGATGTCGTCGTAGGTGATGGGCCAGTCGGCCACCTCGGCCCCTTCGACGGGGCCGTGGGTGCTCAACAAGCAGAAGTCCTCCTCGCGAAAGCGCGGCACCTTGCCGTCGGCGTGGGTTCCTCCCCCGCCCACCGTGGTGGGGATGGAGTTGACCTCGCCCACATAGGCGTGGTCGCCCTCCTCCTCGCCGCGCCGGAAGGTGCGCGGCTCGATGAGGGGGTCGGGCCCGAGGAAGTACCGGGAGAGGAATTTGAGCTCGTCGTTGGAGTAGTCCGCCGCGGGGCGCGACAGGTCGTGGGGATCGAGCAGGTGGTTGCGGCCCTTCTCCACGATGACCACGCTCCTGCCGGCGCGCGTGAGGACGTCGGCGACGGTGGCTCCCCCGGGGCCGGATCCCACGATGACGGCGTCGACGGTCACGGGCCCGACACCTCGGCATCGCTCCAACCCCGGGGCTGGACGTCGCCGGGGTATCCGATGGCCTCCCACCCCGCGCCGTCGCGATTGCCCCCGTACTCCGGGGCGCCGTACATGCCCTCGCAGCAGTGCTCGTACAGCAGCGCCGTGAAGGCCCGACAGCTGCGCAGCCGTTGGTCCTGTTCGTCGGGACCGACATCGCAGAAGTCCTCACCGAGCTCGGCCAGTCCCGACCGGTAGCGCTCCTGCAGTCCCTGCACCGGTCCGTTGAACTCGCGCTCGGCCAGGCCCTGCGAGCCCTCGATGCGCGTGCGCCACGCCAATTCGTCGAGCGGGCTCAAGCGGTGGAACCGGGCGAACGCCGCCTCGCCGCCGTAGCGTCCCGATGTCGGGCCCCCGGCCCAGATGCGCGGCGGGTCGACCAGGAAGGCGCCCAGCAAGCCGTCGATGTACTCGGGCACCCCGGCGCTCTGTGCCCCCGGCGTGTCGTCCTCGGGGATGAGCCGGTCGCACGCCGCGCCGAGGACGGCGAACTCGACGTCGGTGAGCCAGCGGGCCGTCAACGGGGACCGGACACCGACGCCGGGCGTCGCGCTGTCGCCGCCCCCCTCGCTGACATCGGCGTCACCATAACATCGGTCCCCGTGCACGTCGGCGCCCTCGAGATGGAGCTCCACATCGGTGACAGCGGCTCGCTCAAGGCCAAACGCTCGGTGGTCCGCCACCTCGTCGAGACGGCCCGGCGGCGCTACGGCGTGTCGGCGTCGGAGGTCGACCACCACGACTTGTGGCAGCGCGCCGGGCTCGGCTTCAGCGTGGTGGCGCCCGACGCCGGCCACGCCGAGGAAGTGCTCGACACCGTGGAGCGCTTCGTGTGGTCGCATCCCGAGGTCTCGGTGATCTCGAGCGTGCGACACTGGCTCGACCTGGACCCGTAACGGCGCCGCGCCGCGTGGGGGTCGGGGGGAAAGAGGCGTCTGGGCGATGACGGCTTGACCGACGGTGGGCTCGCGCCGCAAGACGCCGGCGCTGTTGCCGTCACTGCACGGCTACCAGCGCACGTGGCTCGGCGCCACCGTGGACGAGGCGTCAGCGCCTTGCGCCCCGGCGCCGGGAATGGCCCCGACCCGGGACCGAGCACCCCGACGTAGCATCGAAATCAAAGGGGGACGCCATGCTGCTCGACGGGTTCAACCACGTGGCCGTGCTCACCAGTGACACGGACCGGTTCTGTTCGTTCTATCGCGAGGTGTTCGACGCCGAGGTGGACGGCGAGGCGCAGGGACCGCCCGGTGTCCGTCTCACGTTCGTCAATGTCGGTGAGGGAGCGGAGTTCAATGTGTTCGAGGTGGCCGAGAACACCGAAGCCGAGCGCCAGACCCCGATGTTCGGGCGAGGCCGGATCGACCACCTCGGGCTCCAGGCGGCCTCGTTGGAGGCCTTCGAGGAGATCCGCGACCGGCTCGTGGCGCGCGGGGCGGCCGACGGTTTCGTCACCGATTTCGGCCCCGTGTTGAGTGTGTTCTTTCGCGACCCCGACGGCCTCGAGGGCGAGGTGTGCGTGGCCAACCCCGACGCCGTCCCCGGCCTCATGAACCCCCCGGGGACCCCCGCGGCGCGCTACGCCACGGGCTGAGCGCCCCCAAGTGGCTGAGCGCCCCCAAGTGGCTGAGCGCCCCCAAGTGGCCGAGCGCCCCCAAGTGGCCGAGCGCCCTCAGGTGCCGGCGTCGGCCAGGGGGACGACGCGCGCCGTGGGCTTGGCGGGGGTGACCTCGGGGAGGAACCACCGGAACCAGATCCGGCCCCGGGAGTGCCCGGCGGTGGAGATCCAATTGGGATGGCCGGGATCGGCGCGAGCCACCACGAGGCGCCACGAGCCGTCGGGCTCGTAGACGACCTGGGAGCCGTTGATGGTGACGCGCTCGTAGGCGTAGTCGTAGGTGTGGAGGAATTGGTTCCACAGGCAGACGTTCCAGAAGGCGCACGGTGGGGAGCGGCCCTCGATGACGAGGGCTTCGTCCTCGGCGAGCTCGTAGGAGCCCATGGCATAGGCGGCGTCGCCCGCCGCCCACCCGAAGGTCTGGCTGGGGACGCCGTAGGGCTCGTCCACGGTGTTGGGCGTCCCCAGACCGATGGGCACGATGCGGGCCTGGTCGCGGATCCAGGTGAGCGCACCTCGGAACCGTCGGGCGAGCTCGGCGTCGTCCTCGCGCCGGGTGGCCGGCGGGTCCAGCGCGGCGATGTGCCACCGGGCCCGCCGTCCCCCCACCGGGTCGGCCAGGTAGTCGCGCGTGATGGCGCACACGGCGTCGGGCTCGAGCGCCAGCCACGCACCGGGGTGGGGGTCGGGGCTGAGCACGATCGAGAAGGTGCCGTCGGGGGCGATGGTGAGCGAGCGGTCGTTGACGGTCCCCACGATGCGCTCGGAGTAGCGCCCGTCCGAGGGACCGCCGTAGACGGTGAGCGAGAGGTAGTCGGCATCGCCACGCTCGCCGGTCACCACGTAGGTCCGGTCGGGGTCGATGGGGGCGAACTGGTAGAAGGCATCGGCGTTGTCGCCACCCCATTTGCGGTACGGGCCGACGATGTCGACGAAGCGGGGCCGTGCCGTGTCGGCCCACACCTGGGCGTCGAGGCCGACCGCCAGGATGGAGAAGATCCACTTGTAGCCCTCGAGCACCGACAGCTCGTCGAGGGGCACGTCGGGGAGCGACAGGCGACCCTCGAGGGCCAGCAGTTCGTCGACGAGCTCGTGGAACACCGCGGCGGTGAGCGGCGCCGAGCTCGGCCCCGGCGCGGGTTCGTCGCGCCCCTGGGGCTCGGGCCGGTGCGGGTCGGGCATGTGCTCAATCTACGGTTCGGTCGGGGCGCGGGTCGGGCGTCGGCGCCGTCGGCGGGCGCGCCCCCCACTCGCGGCGATAGAGCACCCAGATCAGTCGGGTGCCGGTCTCGCCGGGAGCCTCCGGTTCGTGGTCGACGCGACCGGTGAGCCGGTACCCCAGTCGGGGGGGCACCGCCGCGCTGGCCAGGTTGGCCTCGTCGCAGTGGATCTCCATGCGCTCGACGCCACGGAGGGCGAACCCGACACCGGTGAGCGCACCCGCCGACGCGGTGGCGATGCCGCGGCGCGTGTGGCCCACGTGGACCCAGTAGCCGATCTCCAGGGCACGGGGCCCGATGCGGCGGTGCAGGCCGCAACCGCCCACCAACCGGCCGTCGGGGAGGAAGATGCCGTACTCGTACCCGCTCGAGGAGCTCCACATCGTGGCCGGGCCGAGCAGGCGCTGGCGCTGGGCCTCGAGCGACGTGCCTTCGGGCGTGGCCCACGGCATCCAGGGAGCCAGGTGCTCGAGGCTCTCGGTGGCGGCCCTGGACAAGGCGGGGGCGTCGTCGACCTGCAGCCGGCGCAGGACCACGCCGTCGCGCTCGACGTGCTCGGGGGGAAGAAGGGTGCGACCGGAGTCCCGGGCGCGTCGGGGGCGGAGTCGCACGCCCGTGCCTCAGGTCGGTCCCGGGGACAGCGGTGGCGGCAGTGGTCGCCTCGAGGTGGTGAGCCCCTCGAGGGTCAACTCGGAGAAGGGACCGCACTCGACCACGCCGCCGGCCACCGAGACCTCGACACCGTCGGCCACGGCGCGCTCGGGGCACAGCCCGTGCACCACCACCCGGGCCGCGGCGGGGGCCGGGTAGTCGCCGGCACGGTCCCAGGTCACCGTGGCGCTGGCTCCGGGCCGCGCCCCCTCGAGGCGCAGCCGGTCGTGGCGCGTCGCGCCATCCCCGTCGCCGGCGTCGTCGATGCACACACCTTCGGCCCGGCCGTCGTCGTCGGCCCAGCAGTGCAGGGCGAGGAGCCGGGGGGCGTGGTCGGCGGTGAGGCGCGGCGCCTCGCTCGGTCCGTCGGTGTCGGCGTCGATGGGGCAGGGACCGCCCGGGTCGGCCCAGCCGTCGTCGAGGGGGATGATCGACCCGGCCCTGACGAGCACGGGGATCCGCTCCAGGGGGGCCGGGAGACACCCGCCTTCGAGGTGGTCGTCTCCCCATAGGCTCCTCCACTGCCCGGGAGCGAGAGACACCACGCGCCGGCGCGCCCCGGGGGTGCTGACCACGGCCACCGCCAACGAGTCCCCCAGCAAGAAGGCGTCGTCGACGTCGGGGGGCACACCGTCCTCGGCGCCGGTCGGCCACCACAGGGGCCGGACGAGGGGGGCGCCGGTGTGCGAGGCCAGGTGGGCCAAGGTGTAGAGATAGGGCAGGAGCCGGTAGCGGAACCTGATCCAACCCGCCACGATGCGCTCGGTGGGAGCCGCCAGACACCACGGCTCCCGAGGGGGGACGCCGCGCACCGAGTGCGTCCGGCAGAAGGGCATGAAGACGCTCATCTGCAACCACCGCAGGTACAGCTCGTCGTCGGGGACGCCGCTGAAGCCACCGATGTCGGACCCCGAGTACGGCACCCCCGACAGGCCCAGGCCGAGCACGGTGGCCACCTGTTGGCGCATCGACTCCCAGGTGGAGGCCGCGTCCCCCGTCCAGTTCCACGCCCAGCGGGCCATCCCGGCCCAGCCCGAGCGCGACACGATGAAGGGCCGGTGCTCGGGTCGGGCGGCGCGCAGGCCTTCGGACCCGGCGCGGTTCATGAGCAAGCCGTAGAGGTTGTGGCCCTCGGCGTGATCCCCCCCGCGGCCGTCGAAGGCGTGGCGGGTGGAGCTCGGCAGTGTGGGGTCGCCGAGCAGGGAGATGGACGTGGGCTCGTTCATGTCGTGCCAGATGCCGGCCACGCCGGCGTCGGTGAGCGTGCGGTACTTCCCGGCCCACCAGGCGCGCGTGCCGGGGTCGGTGAAGTCGGGGAAGGCGCTGCGTCCGGGCCACACCACCCCCTGGGCGAGATGCCCGCGCTCGTCGGTGCAGAACCGGCGCTGGTCGCGGCCCTCGCAGAACACGTCGTAGCCCGTGTCGACCTTCACGCCGGCGTCGACGATCGTCACCACCCGCGTGCCGGTGACGGCAACCTCCCGGGTGAGACGGGCGAGGTCCGGGAAGCGCGCCGGGTCCACCGTGAACACCCGGTAGCCGCGCATGTAGTCGATGTCGAGGTGCACGGCGCTGAGGGGGAGGCCGAGGTCCGCGAACCCGTCGGTGATGGCACGCACATCGGCTTCGTCCTCGTAGCCCCATCGGCTCTGGTGGTATCCGAGCGCCCAACGCGGCGGGAGGGCGGGACGTCCGGTGAGCTCGCTGTAGCGGTCCAGGAGATGGGGCGGCGCTCCGACGACGAGGTAGCGCCGCAGGACGCCGCCGGCGAAGCGCACCGTGGCCGTTGCCTCCGAGGCGCGGCTCTCGGGACCGGGGGCCGCGCCCGGGTCGGTGAGACAGAACGTGGCCCGGGTGGAGTTCTCGTAGAACGTGAGCAGGTCGCCGTCAGGGTGCGTCGACACCACCACGGGGATGCCGAGGTACAGGGGGCTTGTCCCCGGGCCCCACGAACCACCGGGGTCGGTGTTCCACAGGGTGTAGGTGCCGCCGCGCAGGTCGATGCCCGCCCCCTGTTCGCCGAGCCCCGACATGCGCTCGCCGGCTCGCATGGAGAAGGACTGCTCCCAGGCCGCGCCGCGCCGCAACGGTGCCGACTCGTGGCGCAGCAGCGCGCCCCCGGGGCGCGCCGTGCGGATGGACCCGTCGGGCGACACGGTGATCTCGAGCGAGGCACTGCGCAAGACCCACGCGCCGTCGGCCTGCAGGACGTCGATGGGATGCGCCTGGACCGACGGGGCCGACCCGGCCAGGTCCCCGGTGACGGCGTAGGGCACGGGAGCGGGGCCCGGTCCCCACGACACCCGCACCACGTCGTCGGCGAGGAAGGACAGCTCGAGCCGGGCCCGTTCGAAATGGAACACGGCTGCGCCCGGCACGGGGTTCCACACCTCGACGCGCTGCAGGGTCCCGGGGGTCAGCGCGGCGGCGTCGGTCCGCGGCCGGGACCGGGTGCGCTCGTGGTGCCACTGCCGGCGCGCCGAGTTGGCGAGGATGAGGCCGACGGTGCGCAGGCCGAGGTGGTGCACGGCGTGGGCGGTGACCCGGGCCTGGGCCGCGCTGGCTCGCAACGTCGTTCGGGGCCGGACCACGAGGGCCGAGGCTACGTGGGCGGGCACGTGGCGCGCCCGAGCGCGCCGGCACAGGTGCCACCCAGCGCGCGACGGTGCGTGCCCGAGAGATCACGTACCGCGGGTGGAGGCCCTTGCTGGGGTAGGGTCGTCGCGTCACTATGCACGCGCCCGCACTCCCATCGCGTCGTCCCGGCGGTCAACACCGTCCCGCGCCGGCCCCCGTGCCGGGCCAGGGTCTCGGCACCCGACGGCCGGTGCGCATGATCCCCCACAAGCTCACCGTCGACGGGCGGCGCGTGCGCTTCGCCATGTCCGACAACCACCGGGCGCACGGTCCCGAGGGTCCCGGCAGCGAGCCGGTGTGGGCCGTGAACCTCCACGGGTACTTCGCCGGTGGAGGGATGTACTGGAGAGAGAGCAGCAACCTGGCGCAGGCGCTGGGATGGCGGGTGCTCAATCCCAGCCTGCCCGGGTTCGCCGGCAGCGACCCGCTGCCGTGGGAGCGCGTCACCATCGGGGAGATCGCGGATGTGGTCGGGCACCTGCTCGACCACGTCGAGGCCGAACGGGCGGTGATCCTGGGGCACTCCATGGGAGGCGCGGTCGCCGTGCAGTACGCCGATGCCCATCCCGAGCGGGTGTTGGGCATCGTCTACCGCGACGGTGCTGCCACCCCGGGATGGAAGCACCGGCGCGGCGTGATCGTGTCGCTGTTGGCTCCGGTGTTGCCCGACATGGCGGGAGTGGCGGACCTGCTTCTGGCCGCCATCATGGACACCCCCGACCTGTTCATCGGGCGACGCCTGGCCTCGACGCTGCGGGGACTGTGGCCCGACGCCCGGCGCAACCTCCGCTCCATGGGGCGCACCTTGCCGGTGGGGTCGATGCTCATGGCCATGGACCTGCGCCCCGAGGTGCAACGCATCGTGGCCGCGGGGATCCCCGTCCTGCCGGTGTGGGGCTGTTTCGACCGGATCGTGAGCCCTGACACGGCCCGTGAATTCGCCGAGCTCACCGGCATCGACATCGTGTGGGTTCCCGGCGGCCATTCGTGGATGCTGCCGCGTCCGCAGGGTCAGGCGGACGTCCTGCGCCACCTGGCGCGCGGCCGGGAGTTCGTGGCCGACGTGATGGACCGCCGCCGGAGCCTGCTCGAGACCGAGGCGACCGACCCCGCTCGCGCCCCGGCTCTCGGTGGTGGCGCCGTGGGCCCCATGCATCTCTTGCGTTGAGGGCACCGGGCGGACGAGGAGACACGGGTCATGCGTTGGACGAACGAGGACACTCCCGAGCAGCAGGAATTCCGGGCGGGGTTCCGCGCCTGGCTGCACGACAACCTGCCGACCGGGTGGATGGAGGCGGCCGACGGCGGCGATGACGACACGCTCGAGACGCTGAAGGCGGGCAGCGGGTTCAACCCCTTCGCCTGGCAGGGGACCATCGGGCGTAGCCCCTATGCGGCCCCGCTGTGGCCCGAGGAGTACGGGGGGCGATCGGGCGAGGTGTGGATGCAGCAGGTCATCCGCTCGGAGCTGGTCCGGTACCGGCTCCCCACGGTGTCGATCAACCTCCTGGGCGTGGGTCTGGCCGGGCCCACGCTCATCGCCCATGGGACCGAGGCGCAGAAGCAGCGGTACCTGCGCAAGATCCTCTCCGCCGAGGAGATCTGGTGCCAGCTCTTCAGCGAGCCGGGATCGGGCTCCGACCTCGCCTCGCTGTCGACGCGGGCGGTGCGCGACGGCGACGAGTGGGTCGTGAGCGGCCAGAAGGTGTGGACGACCATCGCCCAGTTCGCCACGTTCGGGATGCTGCTGGCCCGCACCGACCCCGATGTCCCCAAGCACGAGGGGCTCACGTACTTCATCCTCGACATGAAGTCACCCGGGGTGGAGGTCCGGCCCCTCAAGCAGATGACGGGCTCGTCGGAGTTCAACGAAGTGTTCCTGTCCGACGTGCGCATCCCCGACGCCAACCGCGTGGGAGACGTGGGCGACGGCTGGCGCTGTGCGCGCACGACCCTCATGAACGAGCGGGTGGCGCTGGCGGGCATCTCCCTCGACCCGGTGTCGTTCACCGGCGGGGTGCGACGCGACGCGTGGCAGTCGTACCTGGAGTCGATCCCCGACCGGGCCGATCCCCGGGTGCGGCAGCGACTGGCCCAGTTCTACATCGAGTCCGAGGTCAAGGAGATCACCGCCTTCCGGGCGAACTCGGCGAGACTGCGCGGCCAGCAACCCGGGCCTGAAGGATCGGTCAACAAGGTGTTCAACGCCGAGTACAACCAGCGGCGCTCGAACTTCGCCATGGACGCCAACGGCGTGGCGGCCACAGCGTGGATGGCCGGTGACACCCGGGCCGAGGCGCGCGCCGTGACCTTCCTGCGGGCTCGGGCCAACACCATCGAGGGTGGCACCTCGGAGATCCTGCGCAATCAGATGGCGGAGCGGATCCTGGGCCTGCCCCGCGACGTCGAGGTGGACAAGGACACCGCCTGGGCGGACGTGAAGCGCAGTTGACCACGGTCGACGAAGCCGGGCGCGACGGGCGCGCCTCGGCGGCTCGCATCGACGCCGCCGGGGCCCTGCGGGACCTGGGGCACGCCATCGTGGCCCACGAGGTCGACGACGAGGTGTTGGAGCGCATCAGCTCCCAGGCCCACGAGCTCATGACCACGGTCGAGGCCAGCCCCGGTCGCGTCCGGGCCCCGCTCGACATGGTGCACGCCGTGTTCGTGCGCCCGCCTGCCGACGGCCGAGGACGCACGAACTTCCCCGACGACATCGTCACCGGGAAGGCCAACCCCTTGGGCATGGCGGCCGACATCACGCGCCAGGGCGAGGAGGCCGTGCTGCGCATCACGCTCGGGCCGGCCTTCGAAGGGGCACCGGGCCGGGCGCACGGCGGGGCGGTGGCGGCGCTCATCGACGAGGTCATGGGATTCGTGCTCTCCATCAACGCCACCCCGGCCTATACCGGTCGACTCACCATCACCTACCGCGCCCCCACACCGCTCGGCGTCGAGATCGAGATGCGCGCCAAGTTGCACTCGCGCCACGGCCGCAAGCTCCGGATCGAGGCCGAGGCGCGTCATGGCACCACCCTTCTCGCCCTCGGCGAGGGCCTGTTCATCGCCGTCGACCCCGAGAGCTTCGCCGCCGGATGAGGCTCGGCGCGGCGGCGACGGTTCAGCCCGGGCTGCTGAGCACGGAACGGTCACCCGCTCTGAGCCCCTCGATGATCCTCCGGTAGGCACCGGCGGCGTCGCTGCCCAGCGCGTCGGTGGGCAGGATGCGCACGCCCCGTTCCCGGTCCACCCCGTGGATCCCGAACCGAGGCTCGTAACTGCCCCATTCGTAGTTGTCGGTGAGCGACCAGTGGTAGTAGGCGCCCAGCGGCACGCCGGCGTCGAGGGCGTCCACCAGTGCGCCCACCATGGCGCGGAGGTACCGGGGGCGATCCCATCCGTCGAGGCGCCCGAAGCTGCGTCCTCGACGCACGCGGTTGCACAGCCCGTTCTCGACGACCCACAGGTCCGAGCCGGGCGAGACGTTGGCGAGGCAGTACTCGACGAGGCGCCGAGCGTCGACGCGGTCGTCCCACAGATGGTTCCCGAGCTCCCACGACCTCCCTCCCGCCGTGCGGCGCCCCGGGAGCCCGGCGTGGCGCGAGATGACGGGGTCGTAGTAGTCGATGCCCACCACGTCGAGGGGGCACTCGTGCGGGCTCGCCCACAACGCGTCCAGGGCACGGGAGAAGGCGCCGGTGGACCCCAGGCGGCTCTTGGTGACGCCGCGCAGGGCCCGCTCCAGAGGCCCCGGCGACGCCGTCGCCGCGTACCACTCCGCCCGCCGGTAGCGCGTCCACGTGTCCTGCTCGTGGCGCGCCACCCCGGCCCGCCGCGCCATGAGCAGGTCGACGAGCATCCGGTCCAGTTCGTAGAGGCTCAGCGACACGTTGTTGGTGGTGACGGTGGCATCGGGCTGCAGGCGGTGGATGACGTCGTATCCCTTTATGTGCGCGGCCAGCAGGTGGTCGAGCGCCACGGCCATGTCGACGAATTGGAGGGAGCGGCCCGGGGGGAAGATGCCCAGCAGGTAGGACCCCAGCGCCAGGGCGTTGACTTCGTTGAGCGTCACCCAGGTCTCGCACCACGGGCCCAGGTGTCCCACCGCGGTCTCGACCCACGCCGCGTACCGGTCGGGCGAGTCGCCCGACAGCCAGAAGTCCTCCCCCAACCAGGCCGGGTGGGTGAAGTGGTGCAAGGTGACCAAGGGCTCGAGGCCCCGCGCCCGGCACGCCTCGAGGATGGTGGCGTAACGATCGAGGGCGCCCTCGTCGAGCTGGCCCGGTGCCGGCTCCACCCGGGCCCACTCGACGCTGAGGCGAAACGCGTCGCACCCCAGCGCGGCGGTGAGATCGAGGTGCTCCTCGTAGCGGTTCCAGAAGTCCACGGCGAGTCCCGAGGGCTCGACACGCCCGGCCTGCTCCCAGCGGACCCAGTTGTTGGCGGGCTCGCCGGGCCCGTTGAACCCGCCCTCGATCTGGAACCCCGCCGTGGCCACCCCGAAGCGCAGGCCCGGCCCCGGCGTCGCGTCGGGGACCGACGCGCTCGGCGCCCTGCGAGACCTCGGGGACCGCTGGTCCGGCACGCGCTCAGCATGGCACGCGACCTGTGTCGAACGTAGGGTGACCCATGCGCGACACGTTGGCGCAACGCTGGCGGGGACAGCGGCCCCGGCTGGAGGTGTGGTACCTCACCCTCTCGGACCCGGACGGCCAACTGGGGTGCTGGATCCACCACGAGGTCGTCTCGCCCGTGTCCGGCACCCCGTACGCGCACGGCTGGGCCGCGGTGTTCCGGGACGGATCGGACCCCGTGCTCGACCGCTTCGGCCCGTCGGCCGCCCCCGCCGTGGACGCGCCGGGCACGGCGCTGAGCGGGGGCGGAGCCGTGCTCGACCCTCCGAGTGCGCGCGGGGAGACGACGAGGCTCGGCTGGGACCTGCGGTGGGACGACGACGACTGCGGTCCTCCCCTGTTCACCTTCCCCGCCTGGGCGTGGTGGCGCGAGGTGCTCCCCGCCGCCCAGGTGCTGGCCGTGCCCAGCGCCGGGTTCGCCGGGACCCTGCGCGTCGAGGACGACGAGCGGGTGCTCTCGGCCCGGGCCCGTGGGGCGGTGGGCCACATCTACGGCCACGGCAACGCCCAGCGGTGGGGGTGGTTGCACGCCGAGCTCGGCGGTGGGGACGTGCTCGAGATCGTGAGCGCCGTGAGCCGGCGGCCGGGCCTCGACCGCCTCCCGCCGCTCGCCTTCGTGCAATTGCGTCTCGGAGGCCACGACTGGCCCCGTGACCCGTTGGCGGCGGCTCCACTGTTCCGTACCGATCTCTGCCTCCCGACGTGGCGGGTGGGCGGCACGGTGGGGCGCTGGCGACTGCGGGCAGAGGTGACGATCCCCGACGACAACGCCGTCACCGTCGGCTACGTCGATCCCGACCGGTCCACGGCCACGTGCGTCAACAGCGAGGTGGCCCGGGCCGAGCTCGTCCTCGAGCACCGCCGGAGGCGCTGGGAGGTCGAGAGGCGCTGGATGCTCCCCGCCGCGCACGCCGAGATCGGGTCCCGGCCGTGACGCCCAGGCCGTGGCGCTAGACGAGGCCGTCACGCCGGTGGTGGTGTCCACCGGCCAGTGCATCGAGCGCGCCGCCTCGGCCAGCGTCATCGAGCTGGCCGCGCGCGCTGCCCACGAGGCGCTGGAGCAAGCCTCCGGACTGCGAGGGCGCGTGCAGTCGGTGTCGGTGGTGAACATCATGTCCGAGACAGGACCGGCTCCCGCCGCCTCGTTGGCCGGGCAGCTGGGGCTGACACCGACGCGCACCGAGGTCACCACGGTGGGCGGGAACTCGCCGCAGTGGTTGGTCAACCGGGCCGCGGCGGCCATCTCCGCCGGAGAGCTCGACGGCGCACTCGTGGTGGGGGCCGAGGCGCAGCACTTCGCCAGGGTCCACGGTGTGCCCGGGGCGCCGTCCCACGAGCGTGCCGGTGCCCAGTTAGCGCTGGAGCCGGACCCGGTGGTGGGCGACGACCGCCCCGGGGTGGGTGCGGCCGAGCTCGGCGTCGGGCTCATCCTGCCCGTGCACGTGTACGCCATGTTCGAGAGCGTCATCGCCCACCGGGCCCGCCGGACGCCGGCTGAGCAACGCGCCGTGCTGGGCGCGCTCATGGCGCCGTTCACGGAGGTGGCCGCAGGCCACCGCGCCGCCTGGTTCAAAGAGCCGCGCACGCCCGCCGAGGTGGCCGAGCCGTCGGTCGACAACCGACTGGTGGCCGAGCCCTACCCCAAGCGGATGTGCGCGTTCTTGGGTGTCGACCAGGGCGCGGCGGTGCTCGTGACCTCGCTGGCGGCGGCGCGCGCCGCTGGTCTGGCCGATCAGGCCGTGTTCTGTTGGTCGGGCGCCGACGCCACCGACGTGTGGTTCCCGTCGGCACGCCCCGACCTCGGCTCGTCCCCGGGCCTGCACGCGGCGGTGTCGGCCGCCACGTCGGCGGCGGAGACCGGCGTCGACGACATCGGGACCCTCGACCTCTACTCGTGCTTCCCGTCCGCCGTCGAGATGGCCGTCGAGGCCCTGGCGCTGGCGCCCGACGATGCCCGGGGGCTGACGGTCACCGGTGGGCTCCCGTATTTCGGGGGACCGGGCAACAACTACTCCCTGCACGCCATCGCCACCACGGTCGAGCGCCTCCGCCACCGCGGGGGCACCGCCTTGGTGAGCGCCATGGGCTGGTATGCCACCAAGCACTCCGTGGGCGTCTACGGCGCCACTCCACCGCCGGGTGGCTGGCGCCGGGGCAGTACCGAGGCCGCCCAGCGGGCGATCGACGACAGCGCCGTGGCGGTGGCGGCCGAGGCCCAGGGCCCCGCCGTGGTGATGGCGTCGACCGTCGCGGTCGGGCCCGACGGGACCGTGGTGGCGGCGCCCGTGATCGCCCGACTCCCCGACGGGCGCCAGATCGCGGTGGCGGCCGAGGCGAGCGAGCTGGCGTCGCTGTCGGGTCGCAGCCTCGTCGGCGAGCGCATCGAGGTGTCGGGCGCCCCGCCGCGCTACCGCGTCGCCCCGTGAGAGGCGGGCACGCCCGGGTGGCGGCATCGGGCGAGCCCGGTCAGACTCAGGCGAACCCAGGACAAGGAGCACCGATGGCCGCAGTCGAACGTGAACGGCGGGGACGCGTCGAGGTCCTCACCATCAACCGGCCCGAAGCCCGCAACGCCATCAACGGCGACGTCAGCGTGGCCATGGCGGCGGCCCTCGACGCGCTCGAGGGGGACGACGGGTGCTCGGTCGTCGTGCTCACCGGTGCCGGCGACAAGGCCTTCTCGGCGGGCATGGACCTGAAGGCCTTCGCCTCGGGCGAAGGCGGGGCCATCATGGGCGGCACGGGGGGGTTCGGGGGGATCACCCAGCGGCAGTTCCCGAAGCCCATCATCGCGGCGGTCAACGGAGCCGCCCTGGCGGGCGGCTGCGAGATCATGCTGTCGTGCGACCTGGTGGTCGCCGCCGATCACGCCACGTTCGGCATCCCCGAGGCCAAGCGGGGTCTGGTGGCCGGCGCCGGCGGGCTCATCCGCCTCCCCAAGCGGCTCCCGATCGCCATTGCGCTCGAGCTCGCGCTCACCGGGGATTCCATCGACGCCTCGAGGGCGCTGCAGCTGGGACTGGTCAACCGGGTCGTGCCTGCGGCGCGGCTCATGGACGAAGCACTGGCGCTGGCGGATGTTATCGCCGAGAACGCCCCGCTGGCGGTGCGGTGGTCCAAGTACGTCATGGTGCGCGCCGCGGGTGTCTCCGAGGAGGAGGGCTGGAAGCTCAACGCCGAGGCCGTCGCGGCCGTGTTCACCTCGGCCGACGCCATGGAGGGCCCCGTGGCCTTCGCCGAGAAGAGAAAGCCGAATTGGCAGGGCAAGTGAACGGCGGCCTCGCGCCTGCGCTCGACGGCGTCCGGATCTCGTTGCACGTGCTGGCGGCCACGGTGTGGGTGGGCGGCCAGTTCACGATGGCCGGGCTCGTGCCGACGGCCCGTTCGCTGGGTGAGGGCGCCGCCAAGACCTTGGCCCGCGCCTTCGGGCGCATCCAGTGGCCGGCCTACGCCGTGCTCGTGGTCACCGGCGTGTGGAACGTCTCCGCCGTCCACGCCGGGAAGGCCCACGCCTGGCAGGCGGTATTGGGGGTCAAGATCGTGGTCGTGGCGCTGGCGGGGCTGTCCGCCTATCTCCACACGCGGTCGACCACCAAGAGGGGGTTGGCCGTCTGGGGCGCGATATCCGGACTGTCGTCGATCGCGGCCCTGGTCATGGGGGTGTTCCTCGCCGGGTGATCCCCGGCCCCGGAGGGCACCGGACGAGGTGCGGGTGTCGTCGACGAGGGCCCAGGGTCTAACCTTGAGGTGACGACTCCGCTCCTGAGCGGCGGTCCTAGAAACGAGAAGCCCATGGTCGGAATTATCGATAGCGAGTGGGGGATCATCATCGTTCTGGTGGTGGTGGTGCTCGTCTTCGGCAGCA
>Ga0209415_10010719_pt1 | contig 15528 bp, 15 predicted proteins | sample PeaSoiSIISIP2007_FD_187696 | JGI IMG/M metagenome (GOLD analysis project Ga0209415, IMG submission 187696) | Peat soil microbial communities from Weissenstadt, Germany - SII-SIP-2007 (SPAdes) (version 2) | ecosystem: Environmental > Terrestrial > Soil > Wetlands > Peat | place: Germany... | reverse complement strand
ACCACCGGCATGAGCATCTCGACCTCGTTGCGGTGGTCCTCGCGCCGCACCGAGGGCGACTGGGCGAACGACACCACGGCCACGGGCCGCACGTCGCGGCGCCGGCGCGTGGCCGACGCGCCGGGCGCGCTCACAGATACTCCTCGAAGGACTCGTAGGGGGCGTCGGGCTCGTCGATCGGGCGGAAGTACTTGACCGAGGCCATGGTGAGGCCGAGCTGGTCCTTGTCCACCCACACCGCCTCCACCCGCATGCCCATGCGCACCTGGTCGGCCGGCAGCTCCTGGATGAGGCCCATGAAGGCGAGGTTGGCGCCGTCGAGCAGGATCTGCGCGCAGATGTAGGGGATCTCGATGGACTGGCCCTGGAACGGCACGTTCACCACGCAGTAGGTCGTCACCGTGCCCGTGTTGGCCAGCTGGACCTCGTCGGTGGTGGCCACGCCGTCGGTGGGGCACGACCCGCGCGGCGGGACGTACACCTTGTGGCACGCCGGGCAGCGCTGGCCGAGGAAGCGCCCCTCGGCGATCCCCTTCAAGAACCGGGACTGGGCCAGGCCCGCGGTGTACTGGTACTCCACCCGGATGGGGGTGGCGACGGTGGTGACGGGCTCGCTCATTCCCGGTTCCCGCCCATCAGGACGCGCCCCGCTCGGGGACGAAGCACTCGATGTCACGGATGTGGCCCTGGCGCTCGGTCGCGGGGCGGAAGCGGGGGGTGACCCGCATGCCGCTGCGCATGGCCTCGGGGGAGCCGGCGTCCACCACGTGCAGCATGGCGGTGGCGGCCCCGTCGAGCAGGACGAGCGCCCAGGCGCACGGCTTGTCGAGGGGCTGATCGGCGCGCGGCGTCGGCGCCCATGCCCACGTGGTCACCACCCCGCCGGGACCCACCTCGACCAGGTCGCCGACGTCGCGGCCGGACACCGGGTCGTACTCGGTGGGTGGCACGATGACCGCCCCCTCGTCGCCGCGCGCCCCGAGGATCCGGCCGTCGCGCAGGCCCGTCAGGAACGCCCCGATCACGGGGCCGACCGAACGCGAGTACGGGTACTCGAGGACGTGCGGAGCCCGCAGGACGTCGCTGTCGGCCATCACCATCCTCCCCTCGGACCCCCGGCGCCGGTCACCGGGCGGCCCACCGTCGACCACCGGCGTCGGGCTCACCGGAGCCCGGGCCTCGGCGCCCCACCCCGGTGCGGGCCGAAACTAGAACACATTGCAGTTCCGTGCCAGCCCGCCACCGCGGGCACCGGGACCGGGGACGAGACCCCAGGTCGTGGTCCCGTCCCCGCGCCGCCCGGGAGCCGGCCAGAGCGAACCCGACCTCCTCGGAGCCCGACCTCCTAGGAGAAGGTCAGGATCTGGCGGATGACCTCGCCCCGCTTCATGGCCTCGAATGCGTCCTGGGCCTTCGAGAGGTCCATGCGGCTCGAGATCATGCCCTCGAGGTCGAGGCGCCCGGCCTTCCACAGCCGGATGAGGCGGTCGAACTCCGTGCGCACGTCGGCGGAGCCGTAGTACGAGCCCAGGATCTTCTTCTCCATGAAGAACAGCTCGAAGCAGTTGAACTCCACCATCTTCTCCGAGCTGCCCGCGCCGACGATGACCGCCGTGCCGCCCCGGCGCACGGCGTCGTACGCCGCCCGGATCGTCTGGGGCAGGCCGATGCACTCGATGGCGTAGTCGAAGCCCTCCCCGGCGTTGATCTCCATGTTGGCGGCGTCGACATCGTCGGGCTTCACCCCCCGCGTGGCCCCGAAGCGCAGGGCGTCCTTGAGCTTGGCGTCGACCATGTCCACGGCCACGATCTCCGCCGCCCCGGCGATGCGGGCGCCCTGGATGGCGGCGATCCCCACCCCGCCCGCCCCGAAGACGACGACGCTCGACCCCGGCTGCACCTTGGCGGTGTTGAGCGCCGCCCCCACGCCCGTGGTGACGCCGCAGCCGATGAGGGCGCCGATCTCGTAGGGAACGTCGTCGGGGATCTTCACCACTCCCTGCTGGGGGAGCACCATCTCCTCGGCGAACGTCCCCGTCCCGGCGAAGCCGAACACGGGCGAGCCGGCGCGGGAGAACTTGGCCGACCCGGCGATGTTGAAGAAGATCTGCACGCACAGGTTGGACTCGCCGCGCAGGCACGCCCGGCAGGTCCCGCACGGGGGGGTCCAGGCCACGATCACGTGGTCGCCCACGGCGACCTGGGTGACGCCCTCGCCCACGGCGATCACCTCACCGGCGCCCTCGTGGCCGAGGACGGCCGGCGCGGGCTGGGGGAGCGTGCCGTTCATGGCCGACAGGTCCGAGTGGCACACGCCCGCGGCGTGGATCTTGACCCGCACCTCGCCGGGACCGGGCGGACCCACCTCCACGTCGTCGTAGACCTCGATGAATTCCTTGCCGACCTCGTTGAAAATCGCTGCGCGCATGGGAGTCCTCCTGGTGCCACCGGGCGGGCGTGTTCCTGCCGCATTGGACCATGCGCCGACGCGGGCCGCAACACCGGGCGCGGCCCGCGCCCGACGGGCGCCGGGACTGTCGGCCCCCGGCCCCGGGCCGTCAGGGCAGCAGCAGGCGCACGGCGACGGCGAGCTCGTCGCCCACCCGGGTCATGTCGCTCCACCCGTTGACCCACCCCACGAGCGACGAGTACCAGACGTGGCCGATGATGCGGGTGCGCGCCGCGTGGTCCGGGGGCTGGGGCTCGCCGATGGCCCGGGTGATGATCCCGTCCATGAGCGCCCCCATCTGCTGCTGGCACTCGATGGCCGCCGGGTCGGGGGAGGCCAGGGAGGCGAAGACGGCCGCCACCAGCCGGGGCTGGCGGCCCATGGCCCGCAGGGCCCGGTCGAGGACGTCGAGGACCCGCTCCGAGGCACTGTGGCCGCGGGGCGGCACCTGGGCGATGCGTGCGTCCAGCTGCTCCACCCAGTGGACGAGGGCGGCGGCCAGGAGATGGTCCTTGGACGAGAAGTAGCGGTAGACGGTGCCCATGGCCACGTGCGCCCGGGCGGCGACGTCGCGCATCTGGACCGCCTCGTACCCGCCCTCCAGCCCGAGCTCCATGGCGGCGTCGATCACCCGTTGACGCCGCGCCTGCTGGGCACGGGTAAGCGACCGGGGAACCACCGCCTGCTGCACCGCAGCCACCCTAGCCCTGGGGCCTTCGGAACCGGAACCTGTTGCATTCCCGGGGGTCGCCGGCGGCGTCGAATCTGACGTACCGTCAGCCCCTGGCGACTAGCGTCTGCCAGCACGATGGCCCGCGACACGGCCGACGACGCGGCCCGCCACGAAGCGCTCGACCCCGGGCGCGCCCCGGAGCACGAGGGCGGGGCGGACGAGGACAGTGCCACGTCCATCGCCGCCACCGACGGGCGGGTCCCGGGTCGCCGGGGGCGCGCCACGCGCCTGCGCCTGCTCGACTGCACCGCCGAGCTGCTCGCCACCACGCCGTGGCGCTCGATCAAGGTCATCGACATCGCCCGCCAGGCGGGGACGTCGCCGGCCACCTTCTACCAGTACTTCGAGAACGTCGAGCAGGCCATCCTGGTGCTCGCCGAGGAGCTCATGGCCGGGGCCGGCACCCTGGCCGACCTGGTGGACGGCGACTGGTCCGGCGACGCCGCCTGGGCCACGGCCCGCCGGGTGGTCGAGGGGTTCATGGCCTACTGGGAGGCCAACCGCGCCGTGTTCCGGGTGGTCGAGCTGGCCACCGAGGAGGGCGACCTCCGCTTCCAGGGCCTGCGCGTCCGGGCGCTCAACGCCGTGACGGTCACCCTGGCCCGGGTGATCGCCTCGGGCGGGGCCTCGGGGGGCGTGCGCAGCCCCGCCGGGGCCGACGCCATGGCCGTGGCGGCCACCGTGATCTCGATGCTCGCCCACGTGGCCGCCCACCGCTACGGGTTCGAGTTCTGGGGCATCCGCACCACCGCCATGGTCGACAGCCAGGCCCGCGTCCTGCTGTGGGCGGTGACCGGGCGCGCCGCACCCGAGGACAGCGCCCCCGGCGCCGCCCAGCTGCCCGCGCCGCGCACCGGTCCCGTCGTGGGCGGGGGCGCGGGCGAGGCGCGCGCCGCGGCCGCCCGACGGCGCCGGCTACTTGAGGACGACGGGATTGACGGGTGAGCCGAGGCCGTTGGTGAACGGCAGGGGCGTGGCGTCGAGGAAGAAGCTGTAGCGGCCGTCGGCGGCGCAGTCGGCGGCGAGCTCGTCGAGCATCCAGTTCTGGCCCTGGGTCATGCCCATCTCCACGATGTGCAGGAGGTGCACCGGCAGGTAGACGGCGTCGTCCTCGCAGGGCACCACCTCGAGCGACAGCGTGTCGGTGGCCACGGCGGCGACGTCGCGCGCCCAGAACCATTCCGCCGTCGCCATGGTGAGGCCGGGGGCGAGCCCGATGTAGCGCAGCACTTCCCCGAAGCCGAGCATGTTGGCCGTCGGCACGGTGGCACCACCGGCGGGGAAGCGCTCGGTGAGGCCCAGGTGGGCCATCTGCCCGGTGCGCACGAGCACCACGTCGCCCGGCTCGATGCGCTCGCCGGCCAGCTCGAGCGCGGCGTCGAGGTCCGCCGGCTCGATGGGGTACCCGCCGTCGAGGACGTCCATCCCCTTGGCACGCGCCACGTCGAGCAGCACGCCCCGGCTCACGAGGGACCCGACGAGGTGGATCCCGAGGCGGCTGGCGCCGGCCGAGGTGACCGACGACGCCGGGTACCCGTTGTAGAGCTTGCCGCGGTAGCTCACGTGCGCCAGGCCGTCCCAGTGCGTGGCGCACTGCAAGGGCATGACGACCACGTCCTCGTTGGCGCAGATCCAGTCCGGGTCGTCCGACAGCGGGACGTTGACGTACGACATCGTGCGCACCGGGTTGAAGCGCACGGGGATCACGCCCTTCTGGATCCCCTCGGCCTCCGACAGGGCCAGGCCGAGGGGGAAGACGCGGCCGCTGCGGATGCACCCCGCCGCCTTGCGGCGGACGTCGTCGGTGACGAGGTTCAGGGTGCCCAGCTGGTCATCCTCGCCCCAGCGGCCCCAATTGTTGACCTTGGCGGCGATGGCGGTGAACGCCTCGGAAGCTCCCATCGCCGCGGCAGGCTACTGCGCCCGACGCCGGGGCATAGACTTGCCTGCGCACTCCGACGCACGAGGAGGTACGGACATGCAGATCGCGACCCTCCTATCGGCCAAAGGTGCCTCGGTGGCCACGATCCCCGGGGACGCCAGCGTCGGCGAGGCGGTGGACCGGCTCAAAGAGCACGGGATCGGTGCGCTCGTCGTGTCGTCGGACGGCGCCCGCATCGACGGCATCGTCTCCGAGCGTGACATCGTGCGCGGGCTCGCCGAGCGCCGCGGGGCGCTGCTCGACGAACCCGTCGAGTCGATCATGACCTCCACGGTGTTCACGTGCTCGCCCGACGACGACACCGAGACCCTCATGGCCGCCATGACCGAGCGGCGGATCCGCCACGTCCCCGTCGTCCACGACGGGGCGTTGGCGGGGATCGTGAGCATCGGCGACGTCGTGAAGCACCGCATCACCGAGCTCGAGAAGGACCGCAAGGAGCTGGTCGAGTACATCACCGCCCGCTGACGACGGCGCCGACGAGGCGCCGCGCCGGGCCTCGCCACGGGGCCGTCAGGGAAGGCCGGGGCGCACCACGCGGCCGGGGAGCTGGCCGGAGAGCACCTCGCCGTCGCGCACCACGGGGACGCCGTTCACGATCGTCCAGTGGATGCCGCGCGGCCGGGCCGAGTACCGCGCCTCACCGCCGGGGAAGTCGCGCACCTGCTTCTTCGACTCGAGCTGGACGGTGTCGGGGTCGAAGATGAAGGCATCGGCCCAGTATCCCGGCAGGAGCATCCCCCGGTTCTCGAAGCCGAGGAGCGCGGCGGGCACCTGCGTGATCTGGCGGATGCCCTCCTCGAGCGACCACAGCCGGCGCTCGCGCACCCAGAAGGCCAGGAAGGCGGTCGACCAGTCGGCCCCGTCGTCGCGATCGAGATGCGCCCCGCCGTCGGACACGCCGATGATCATGGAGGGGTGACGCTGGCCGACGGCGACGGCCTCCTCCCACGCCGCGCTCTTGTTGACGTAGCGGAAGACCGTCTGCAGCTCCTCGTCGACGGCGAGGTCGAGCATGGCGTCGGCCGGCTCCTTGCCGAGCTCGCGGGCGATGTCGACGATGGTGCGCCCCACGAACTTCTCGTGCTCGGGGCGCGCCACCTCGTCGACCTGGACGACGCTCCAGCGCGGCGGCGGCAGCGTGGAGCCGGCCGCCCCGTCGGTGTTGGGGTGCTCGACGGCGTGGCGCATCTCGTCTCGCCGGGCGCCATCGCGCAGGAGGGCGAGCTTGTCGGCCCTCGAGCGCCCGGGGCCCACGACCTCGTGCCAGGAGAAGACGCCCTCGTACAGGTTGGTGCCGGTGTCGAGCCGGAAGTCGCGGTCGAAGGGGTGGTTGCGCAGCAGCGAGTAGATCCCCACGCCCTGGCGGCCGGCCTCCTCGATCCACGCCGCCACCTCGTCCCACCCCGCGCCGGGGACGTCCACCTTGGAGCGCCCGCCGAGACCCTGGAGGAGGATGGGGAGCCGGCTGACCGTCCCCAGGCGCACGAGCAGGTCCTTGTCCGCCTGGTCGAGACCCCCGATGGCGCTGCGGTGCAGGTACGAGATGGAGCCGCCCCGGTGGCGACCGGCCTCGGCGCACAGGGCCTCGAGCTCGGAGAGCGAGGCGAAGCGGCTCGGCACGGGCCGGTCGTCCCCGTCGAGCTGCGTCGGGCCGTGCGACGACGAGAATCCCGCGGCCCCGGCCTCCATGGCCTCGGCCACGATGGCGCGCATCTGCTCGACCTCGGCGTCGGTGGCCTCGCGTTCGGAGCCGGCCTCGCCCATGACGACGCGCCGCAGCGCCGAATGGCCCACGTAGCACGCCATGTTCACGCCGAGCTTGCCCGTGCGCGACGCCAGGAACTCGGGGAACGTCTCGAAGTCCCACGACACCGCGGAGAGGGCCACGGGGCTCATCCCCTCGACCTTGGCGAACATGCGGGCCAGGTAGTCGCGCTGGTCGGGCCGGTTGGGCGCCACCGAGAAGCCGCAGTTGCCGGCGAGCACCGTGGTGACGCCGTGGTAGCACGACGAGGTGGCGTACGGCTCGAAGGTGAGCTGCGGGTCGTAGTGGGTGTGGGCGTCGACGATCCCCGGGGCCACGTGCAGGCCGTCGGCGTCGATGACGGCGTCGGCGTCGTCGGGGTCGACGAAGCCGATCCGGGCGATGCGGCCGTCCTTCACGGCCACGTCGCCACGGCGGCGGGCCAGCCCGCTGCCGTCCACCACGATGCCCCCCATGACGGCCAGGTCGTAGGTGCTCATGTGTCCCTCCTCACGCCGACCGTCTCGCTCGGACCACCGCGCTCACGCTCGGCGCGCCGACGCACGCCGAGAACCGCCGCTCACGCCGACCACACCACCGACTGCAGCTCGGAGTACGCCTCCAGCCCGTAGTCGCCCCCGTCGCGCCCCACGCCCGACAGCTTGAACCCGCCGAAGGGGGCCTCGTGGTTGCGCTGGGCGGTGTTGATCCCCACGTGCCCGCACCGCAGCTGCCCGGCCACGGCGAACGCCCGGGCGGTATCGGCCGAGAAGACGTAGTCGTAGAGGCCGAAGTCGCTGTCGTTGGCGACGGCCACCGCTTCGTCGTCGTCGTCGAAGGCGATGGCCACGACGACGGGGCCGAAGATCTCCTCGCGCGCCACCGCCAGGTCGTTGGTCCCCACGAGCAACGTGGGCTCGACGTAGTACCCGCGGGTGAGGTCCGCCGGCCGCCCGCCCCCGGTGATCAGCTCGGCGCCCTCGGCGCGGCCCGTCGTGACATGACGCTCGACGCGATCGCGCTGGGCGGCCGAGATGAGCGGCCCGACGATGGTGTCGGGCTCGGTGGGGTCTCCCACCTTGAGCACCGTGGCGTACGCGCTCAGGCGCGCCACCACCTGGTCGAAGATGCTGCGGTGCACCACGGCGCGCGTCGGGGCGGTGCAGATCTGACCGGAGTGGAAGCTCCAGGTGGAGCCGATGCAGGCCACGGCGCGCTCCACGTCGGCGTCGCCGAACACCAGGCACGCACCCTTGCCGCCGAGCTCGAGCAGGAGTCGCTTCATCGTGCGCGCCCCGGCCTCGGCGATGCGCACGCCCACCTGTGTGGACCCCGTGAAGCTGATCATGTCGACGTCGGGGGACTCGACGAGGGCGGCCGCCGGGGCGGCGTCGGCCGAGATCACCAGGTTGACGACGCCCGGGGGGAAGCCCACCTCCTCGAGGATGCGCACCAGCGCGACCACGGCGAGGGGGTCCTGGGGGGCGGGCTTCACCACGACCGTGTTGCCCATGGCCAGGGCCGGCGCGATCTTGCCCGCCATGTTCACGAGCGGGAAGTTGTAGGACGTGACACAGGCGACCACCCCCACGGGCTGCCGGACGGCCACCGCCGAGATCAGCCCGCCGGCGGCGAGCGGCGTGGCCTCGGCGACCTGCACGGGCATCGACCGTTGGGCCACGGCGCTGTGGTCCCGGGAGTAGCGCTCGAAGCGATCGGCGGCGATCGGCACCTGCATGCGCGAGCCGACGGCCGCCGTGGCACCCGTCTCGGCGATGACCAGCGGCAGCAGGTCATCGGCACGCGCCCGGATCGCCGCGGCGGCGGCGCCGAGCAGCGCGCGTCGGTGGTCCGGCTCGGTGCGGGCCCACCCCTCGAGCGCGTCGCGCGCGGCGGCCGCGGCCGCGTCGGCGTCGCCCACGGTGGCGTCGGGCGCCGTGGCCACGACCGCCTCGGTCGCCGGGTTGACCACCTCGTAGGTGCCCCCCGAGGCGTCGGTCCACTTGCCGCCGATGAGGAGCTGGCGTTCGTCGTTGCCCTTGGCCATGCCGGTCGTTGCCCTCCTGGCGCGCCCCCTCCGGCCGGTGAGCGTACCGCGAATCTGACGACTCGTCAGATGGGCGACCCCGGCGGGGCGCGGGCGCACCGTTTGCACCGACCTCACGGTTGCACCGACCTCACGGTTGCGGTTGCACCGACCTCACGGTTGCACCGACCTCACCGTCGCACCGACTTGACGAGGACGACCGCCTCGAGGAAGCGCTCGGCATCCATCGGTCCGGCTGGACCCGCCACCACCGGCCACAGGCGCGACGCGAGGTCCAAGGCCAGCCGGGCTCGGGCCTCGGGCGTGTACCCCGCGCGCGCCGCCAGGAAGCGTTGGACCACGGCCAGCTCCGGGTCCCCCACCCCGGTGACGTCCCAGTGGGCGAGCTCGGGGGGGAGCCACCCTGCGGGCCCCCAGGCCGGCGCCCCTGGGGCGCCGGGCCCCGGCGGCGCTGGCTGCCACTGGCCGCGGTCGTCCCACGGCGTCCCGGCCACCATGGCGGAGGCCGCGCTGCGGTCGCGCACCACCAGCGTGCCCGCCAACAGGTCCCCCAGCCGCTGATGGTGGCGCGTGGCCAGGATGAGCACGGCGCCCACGGCGTAGAGCGACGGCAGCCAGTCCGCCAGGCGTGCCACGTTGCGCAGCACGCTGGCGCGCACGCCCACCGGCCCCCCGCTGACCCGCACCACCCGGAGCCCCGTCATCGCCTTGCCCGGGCTGCGGCCGGCGTTCAGGGACTCGAACAGCACGAAGTACCCGAACACGACCAGGAACGTGGTGAACGAGACGGCGCCGGCCGTGACGTACTGTCGGGTGGCGGACGAGAACCCGATCAGCCGGACCAACGCGATGACGATGATCGCCTCGGCGACCCCTTGCACCACGGTGTCGACAAGCAGGGCCACGAACCGCGATCCCAGGCCGGCCACCACGAATTCCAGCGAGACGCCCTCGGGCGTGGCCGCCACGAACCGGTCGTCGATCTCCACACTGTGAACGTAGAACGATTCGTCGCCGTTCGAACGCAGGACTGGGCCGCCCTCGAGGACCTGGTCGGGCGGGCGGGCGGGCGCGGGGAGCGGCTGTCGCCGGCGGACGTGCTGCGCCTCGGGCACCTCTACCGCTCGGCCGCCGCCGACCTGGCCTTCGCCCGGCGCCACTTCCCCGCCGCCGCCGGCACCACCCGGCTGCAGGCCCTGGTGGCCCAGGGCCACGGGCTCGTCTACGGCAAGGCGGGGCGCGACGACAGCGTGCGCCACTTCGTGACCACCCGCTTCTGGCAACGGGTGCGCTCCCAGGGGCGGTGCCTGGCGCTGGCCGTCGGCCTGCTCCTGGGCTTCGCCGCCCTCGGCGCGCTGTGGGCAGCGTGGCAGCCGGAGGCGGCCGCCGGCATCCTGCCGGCCGGATTCCACGCCAGCGCCCACCCCGGCGCGGGCGGGGTGGTGGGCATCTCGATCCCGGCCCGGTCGGGCCTGGCGGTCACCATCTTCACCAACAACATCGTGGTGACGCTCGAAGCGCTCGCCGGGGGCTTCACCCTGGGCCTGCTCACCGCCTACGTCCTGGCGTTCAACGGGGCGCTGCTCGGCGTCCTCGGCGCCTTGGAGCTGAAGGCCGGGGGCTTCACGCAGTTCGTGCGCCTCGTCGTGCCCCACGGCCTGCTCGAGCTTTCGTGCATCGCCGTGGCCGGATCGACCGGTCTGCTCATCGCCCGGGCGCTCATCGATCCCGGCCGGCGCACCCGCGCCGAGGCGCTCGGGGCGCTCGTCCCCGTGCTGGGCGACACCGTGCTCGGGGTGGCCGGGTGCCTGGTGGTCGCCGGACTGACCGAGGGCGTCGTCACGACGTGGGACCTCCCGATCCCCCTGGCGCTCGCCGTCGGCGTGCTGCTGGCGGGCACGTTCTGGGTGCTCGTCGTGTGGCGTGGCCGCCCGAGCCCGTCGGCCACGGGGCGTCCCCCGCAGGGCGCGCCGGCCCCTACAGCCGGGCTCGCTGCTTCAACCTGACGTAGCCGGCCACGCACGCCGCCCCGAGGTGCTCGGGCTCGGTGTCCACGACCACGGCGCCGAGCGCGCGCAGCCCGGCGAGCGCCCGCCGCCTGCTCTCGAGCACGTCCAGGGCGACCGACGAGCGGTAGACGTCGAAGATCCGCGCCGGCGCGGCGTCGGCCGTGGCGACCAGGTCGGGGTCGCGGCACGTGGCGATCAGGACGGCGTGGCGGCGGGCGAGCACGGGCATGGCCTCGAGCAGCGGCCGGGCGGCCGCCGCATCCATGACATCGGTGAACAGCGCCAGCAGGGCGCGCTTGCGCCCGCTGGCGGCCTGGAACGCCTGCTCGTAGGCCGACTCCTCGGGGACGGGCTCGAGGTCGTAGAGCGCCCGCACCACCGCCTGCGCGCCCCGCCGGCGAGGTGCCAGGACACGGCGGACGGCGCTGTCGAAGGCCATGGCCCCCACCCGGTCGCCGGCGTCGTCGGCGGCCACGGCCAGGGCCGCCACGGCGTCGAGCGCGACGTCGAGGCGAGTCCCGCCGGCGAGGGGAGCGGCCATCAGGCGGCCGGCGTCGACCATGCACAACAAGTCGCGGTTGTCGTCCACCCGGTACTGGTTGCTCATGGGGCGCCCGACGCGCGAGGTGGCCATCCAGTTGATCTGGCGCACGTCGTCGTCCGGCGAGTAGTCGCGCACGGTCTCGAACTCGGTGCCGAGCCCCAGCCGGGCCCGGGTGCGGCCCTCCTCGGCCGTGCGCGCCGAGCGCCGCGCCAGCGCCATGCGGCGCGCGCCGGGGAGATCGGGGAACACCGTCACCGCCGTGGACTCGGCGACGCCCCGGTCGCGCTGGACGAGGCCGAGGGGCCCCGAGGCGCGCACCACGGCGGGCGGGAGGACGTGCGTGCCCCGGTGCCGCGCGCTGAGCGTGGCGTGCAGCTCGAGCCCGGCCACCTCACGCGGGTCGACGCCGAGCTCGGGAGGCACGGGCTGGCGGATCCGCACCGAGCGCGCCGAGGGCAGCGTCACGTCCACGTCGAACGCCACGCTCGCCCCCCGGGCGAGGACCGGCGGCGCGGTCCGCGTGGCCGTGGGGGTGTGGCGGCGCAGGACGAGCGCGTCGGCCACCGCCAGCCCGACGACCGCGCACGCGGCCAGGACGGCCACGACGGGAGCGACCGGCACCAGCGCCGCGGCCACGGCCACGAGGCCCACCAGCGCGGCGCACCACCGCGTCGGGGTCATGACGGGGCCGGGGTCATCCTCGCCGCGCGCCGGTGGGCATCAGCGCGGGACAGGCACGCTGGACAGCACGGTGCGCAGCGCGTCGTCGGGCCGGAAGCGGTCGAGCTCGGCCTCGGGCGTGAGCACCAGCCGGTGGCGCAGCACCGGCCCGGCCACGTTGACGACGTCGTCGGGCACGACGTAGGTGCGGCCTCCCAGGCATGCGGCGGCCTTGGCCGCCGCCAGGAGGTGGACCGCGGCGCGCGGGCTCGCCCCGAGCGCCACGCTCGGCACCTCACGGGTCCGACGCACCACGGCGGCGACGTAGCCGATCACCGCGTCGCTCACCGCCACGGCGTCGACCTCCGCCCGGGCCGCGTGGAGCTGCGCCACCGCGCCCACGGCGAGCACGTCGTCGAGGGTGGACGGGACGACGCCCGAGTGCCGCAGGTGCAGCATGGCCTCCTCGTCCTGGGCGCTCGGGTACCCGACGTCGAGCTTCATGAGGAACCGGTCGAGCTGGGCCTCGGGGAGCGGGTACGTGCCCTCGTACTCGATGGGGTTCTCCGTGGCGACGACGAGGAACGGGTCGGGCAGCCGACGCGGCACCCCGTCCACGGACACCTGCGCCTCCTGCATGGCTTCGAGCAGCGCCGCCTGGGTCTTCGGGGGGGTGCGGTTGATCTCGTCGGCCAGCAACAGATTGGTGAACACCGGGCCCGGGCGGAAGGCGAGCTCGGATCCCCGCAGGGTCAGCGTGCCCGTGAGGTCCGAGGGCAGGAGGTCGGGCGTGAACTGCACGCGCCGGACATCCAGGCCGAGTGCGCGCCCCACGGCCGACGCCAGGAGGGTCTTGGCCACGCCAGGGACCCCCTCGAGCAGCAGGTGCCCCCCGACGGCCATCGCCGCCAGCATGGCGTCGACCACCGGCTGTTGGCCGACGACGACCTTGGCCACCTCGGCGCCCACCCGTGCGCGCAGGTCCGCCAGGTGCGAGCCGGCGGGGCCCGGGGGTCGTCCCGGGGGTGGCGTCGTCCCCGGGGGGCCCGGGATTCCCGGGGTTCCCGGCGCTCCCGTATCGGTCATGACGGAGACCTCCACTCCTGGTCGAGCCACGAGTGTGCCCGACCTGCGGCCAGCGCGTGCTGCTTGTCGGTCGGTGGCGCCAGGGCCGTCGAGACGAGCTCGTCGGACAGCCCGGCGGCGCGCGCCACGACGGCCACCTCGGCGTCGCTGGTGTCGTCGGGCACGCCCAGGCGCCGGCACAGCGAGGACCGGGCCGCCCGGTGCACCGGCGCCACGGCCTCGCCCACCCGGCGGGCGTCGGTGGCGGCGAGCACGGCGGCCAGCCCGTCGACGTACGCCACCCGCGCGGGCGCCAGCGCTCGCTCGGCCGGCTCGGGCGGCCCGAAGCGCCGAGCCGCCGACCACATCCACAGCACGACCGCCAGCGCTCCGAGGACCAGCGCCCACTTCCACCGCAGCGGCAGGGCACCGAGGCCGCCCGCCCCGAACCCGTGGGCGTACTCGTCGAACACCACGGGCCGGCCGGGGCCCCCCGCCACGTCGACGGCGAAGGCGGCGTTGTCGGCATCACCCAGCAGCGCGTTCTGCAACGGCGACGACGACGCCAGCAGGACGAGGCGTCCGGCGCCCACGTCGGCCACCACGGCCAAGGTGGCGCCCTCCTGGGCGAGGATGGGGGTGGTCGTCCCCACCGTGGCCCACGCCCCGCCGCCGGGATCGGCGTCGACGACCGAGACGCCGGCCACCTCGGGGGCAGACCCCACCGCCCGGGCGGAGGCCACTCCGACGGGCGTGATCACCGGCACGTCGCCGGTCCCGAGCAGCGTGCGCAGGACGGAGCTGTTGAACGGCCCACCGGCGAGCACGGCGTGCCCGCCGGAGCGCAGGAAGGCGGCGAGGGCGCCGGTCTGGCCGGCGTCCCACGTCACGGGGTCGGCGACCACCAAGGTCGACGACACCGGGACGACGCCCGCGGCGACCGGCGCCTGCAACCGGCTCACGGCGTGGCCGAAGCGGGGCAACAGCTCGGCCATGGCCTGCGTGCCGGCGGCGGACGGATCGAAGCTCGAGGAGGATCCCGCAGACGTCGTCCCGCCCCCCGAACCGAAGCTCCCGGCCACCGCCACCACCGCGTCCCCGGCCGCCACCGCGGCCACGACCACGAGCACGATGCGCCAGCGGCGCGGGATCGTGCGCCAGCGGGCGCCGACGCTCGACGGCCCGTCACCGCCCGTCGGGGCCGCACCATCCCCTCCTGCGGCGCCGGTGCCCGGTGGCGCCGCCCCCCCTCCGACCACCTCGAGGGGCCGGGGCTCGGCCAGGGTCGGCCCCGTCACGGGCGCGCGCCGGTCGACGCGGAGGCACGGGCCTCGTCGGGGACCTTCGGCCAACCCGCGCGTGCGGCGCCGGCATCGTCCGCCGTCGCCGCCCGGCCGCCGTAGAGGATGCCGTCGAGCTCGCCGGCCAGCACGTCGAAGGTCGGCGAGCGCAACATGCGCGCCAACTGCGCGCTCGTGTGGGTTCGGCGCTGCACGATGAGCCCGCCACGCTCGAGTCGGGCCAACCCGGCGCGGAACCGGAGCCGCACGGCGAGCTCGTACGCACCATCGTGCTCGGCCCGGGCGGCAGCGGCGTCGAGCGCGTCGGGATCCTCGTCCCGCCCACCGGCGCGGCGCTCGGCCCGCACCGCACCGACCCGGGCACGGCGACGACCGAGGCGCAACCCGACAACGACGGCCAGCGCCACCACGATCGGTCCGAGCACCAACGGCCACCACGTGCCGAAGATCCCGGCGAGTCCGTTGTCCACCGGGCGCCAGAGGTGAGCGACGACGAAGCGCCACGCCGGACCGACCACGTCGTAGAGCCATTGCCCGAGATCGTGGAAGAAGCGCGACAGCGCCGACGGATGTGCCGGTGACGACGTGAAGGGGGGCTGGGAGAGGATGCGCCGGGCCTCGCCGCGCGCCTGGCGCGCGAGACCGGAGGGGTCACCGGGCACGTGGTCTCAACTCGAGGGCGCCGGCCCGTACGGCGTGCCCGGCCCGGGCGGGGCCGACGGCGTTGCCCCGCCGGGATCGGGGCCCGGCCCGGCACCGGTCGCCGAGGGATGGAGGTGCGGCGGGTACCACCGGCCGTCCGAAGCCATCCACCAACCGGGAGCCGGTGACGAGGTGGCAGCCGAGGGATGGAGGTGCGGCGGGTACCACCGGCCGTCCGAAGCCATCCACCAACCGGGAGCCGGCGCCGCAGACGGCGCCGCGAACGGCGGGAGAGAGCTCGCTGGGGACTGGTAGCCCCCCGACGGCGGATAGCCCCCCGACGGCGGATAGCCCCCCGACGGCGGATAGCCCCCCGACGGCGGATAGCC
>Ga0209415_10010718_pt1 | contig 15528 bp, 15 predicted proteins | sample PeaSoiSIISIP2007_FD_187696 | JGI IMG/M metagenome (GOLD analysis project Ga0209415, IMG submission 187696) | Peat soil microbial communities from Weissenstadt, Germany - SII-SIP-2007 (SPAdes) (version 2) | ecosystem: Environmental > Terrestrial > Soil > Wetlands > Peat | place: Germany... | reverse complement strand
GCTGCTCCGCCACTTCGCGGCGCGCCTCGAGGCGTCGCCGAAGGGCTGCGTCATCGAGCTCGCCGACACGGCCCGGGCGCTCGGCCTCGGGGAGCGGTCCGGGCGTCACGCCCCCTTCGCCCGCACGGTCGGCCGGGCGATCGACTTCGAGATGGCCCAGCTGCGCGACGCCTCGACGCTTGCCGTGCGCCGGCACCTACCACCCCTCGCCCGCCGTCACCTGGCGCGCCTGCCGGAGACGCTCCGCGCCCAGCACGAGCGGTTGGCGAACATGCCCGAGGAGTCCGGCATGGAGCGGCTGCGCCAGCGGGGCCGCCAGCTCGCGCTCAGCCTCCTCCAGCTCGGCGAGGACGTGGACGGCGCCGAGCGCCAGCTGATGCGCTGGCGCTTCCACCCGTCGCTCGCACGCGAGTGCGCCACCTGGGCCGGCCATGAGCTCGCGGCGCGACCACGGCCCGATGCTCCGGCGCCTCCGGCGCCTCACGCGGGAGCTGGTGCCACCTCCGCCGGGGTGCGGGCCGCGGCGGCGTCCGCCTGAGGCGGAGGCGGGTCGCCGGACGGTCGACGCGGCGGTCGAGGAGGCGCTGCGCGCGCGACAGCTCGAACGCCGATCGGGCGCCCGGGTCGCGATCCGGTACGCCGCAGAACACGCCGACGGCTTCAGCGCGGCGCCAGTAGCCCGTCGCAGGGGTTCGCCCGTCCGGGTGGAAGGACGGTGGGTCGGGCGGCCGCCCGGGAGGAGCGGCCGGGGTGGTGCGACGCGTCGCCTGCGGCGAGAAAACGGAACGGAGGCTCCAGACTGCACCAACGAAGCTCCCCGACCGTGAGGGGTGAGGCCCGGGGACACGAGCCGCACCACCCGACCGGGACATATAACGTCCGGGGCGCCGCCGCATTCCCGGATTCCCGGTTGATGCGACGTTGCCTCCGGGCTCGAGGCGTGGTTCCCGGCGCGGCGCTCCGGGGCACCAGCCGGTAGTTTCGTGCTGTGGCTACCGATGTGACCGACCAGACGTTCGAGACCGAGGTCCTCGCCCGCTCCGAGGAGCACCCGGTCGTCGTCGACCTGTGGGCGGAGTGGTGCGGCCCGTGCCGGACCCTCGGCCCGATCATCGAGAAGGTGGTCGACGAGACGGAGGGTGCCGTCGAGCTCGTGAAGGTGAACGTCGACGAGAACCCCCAGGTCTCGGCAGCGTTCCAGGTGCAGTCGATCCCCGCGGTGTTCGCTATCTCGGACCGGAAGATCGTCGACGCCTTCATCGGGGCGCTCCCCGAGCCGGCGGTGCGCGAGTGGGTGGAGCGCCTCGTCAAGGCGCCGAGCGAGGCTGACCTTCTGATCGCCCGGGGCGACGAGGCGTCACTGCGCCAGGCCCTCGAGCTCGAGCCCGACCACCCCGGCGCCGTCGTCGCGTTGGCCGAGCTCCTGGTCGCCGCCTCCGAGCCCGACGAGGCGCTGGCGCTGCTCGCACGGATCCCCGAGACCGAAGAGACGCGGCGGGTCGCCGCGCTGGCACGCTTGGCGAAGTCGGCGGACGGCGCCGGCGCCCTCGACGGCGGGTCGGTCGAGCCCCGGCTCGACGAGCTCCTCGACCAGGTGAAGAGCAACGACGCCGCACGCCAGGAGTTCGTCGACATCCTCGAGACGATGGATCCGGGCGACCCCCGGCGCGACCACTACCGCCGGGCGCTCGCCTCCCGCCTCTTCTGAACGCGGCCGCGGCAGCTCAGGTGGGACGACGCGCGGCCGGCCCGGTCATCGACGATGCCCGCGCTGGGGCCGTCACGGGGGGCGGTGGCGCGAGCGTGCTCCGCGGCGTCGGCCCGGTCGTGCTCGAGCTCGGGGGCCGCCGCTACGACGTCGACGTCCGCCCGCTTGTGATGGGGATCCTCAACCGGACCCCGGACTCCTTCTACGACAAGGGCGCGTACTTCGAGCTCGACGAGACCCTGCGGCGCGCCGACGAGCTCGTGGCCGCGGGCGCGGACATCCTCGACGTTGGGGGCGTGAAGGCGGGCCCCGGGCCCGAGGTGACCCTCGCCGAGGAGCTCGACCGGGTCGTGCCCGCTGTCGAGGCCCTCGTCGCCCGCTTCGACGTGCCGGTCTCGGCAGACACCTGGAACGCGGAGGTCGCTGCAGCCTGCTACGCCGCAGGGGCGGTGCTCGGCAACGACATCAGCGGGTTCGCCGACCCGCGCTACCTGGACGTCGCCGCGGCGGCGGGCGCCTCGGTGGTGGCGACCCACGTGCGCCTGGCACCGAGGGTGCCCGACCCCGAGCCCGAGTACCCGGGCGGCGACGTGGTCGCGGCGGTCGAGTCCTTCCTCGCCGACCGCCTCGCCCGGGCGCTCGCCGCGGGGATCCCGGCGAGCCGCGTCGTGCTCGACCCGGGGCTCGACCTCGGCAAGACGGCCGCGCAGTCGCTGGAGCTCCTGCGCGCCTCGATGCGCTTCGCCGCGCTCGGCCAGCCCCTGATGCTCTCGGCGTCGAACAAGACCTTTCTCGGCGTGGAGCTCGGGCTGGCGATCGACGAGCGCCGCGACGCCTCGCTCGCCGCGGTGGCGCTCGGGGTCGCACGGGGCTGTCGCGTGCTGCGGGTCCACGACGTCGCCGGGACGCGCCGCGTCGTCGAGGCCCTCGTGGCGGTGACGCGGGGATGAGCGCCGCGCCGCGCCGTCGCGCCGACGGAACGCCGCATCCCGTCTACGTGGTCCACGGCGACGACGCGGGGCTCGTCAGCCAGGAGCTCACCGCCCTGCTCGACGAGCTCGGGCGTGACGACGCGTCGGGCCTCACCCCCGTCGAGGAGTACGGGGAGCCTGGCAAGGACGACGACCTCGCGATCGGACCCGTGCTCGACGCCTGCCGTACGCCCCCCTTCCTCGCCGACCGGCGCATCATCGTCGTCCGTGACGGGGGGAGCCTGGACGCCTCCCAGGTGAAGGAGCTCGTCGCCTACCTGAACGGGCCGCTGGACACGACCGTCCTGGTCGTCGCCGTGTCGGGCCGCTCCGCCCCCGCCGCGCTCGTGAAGGCCGCCCGCACCGCGGGCCTCGTGATCGACGCCGCGCCCGCCGGCACCGCCCGGGCGCGCTCCCAGTGGTTCGCGGAGCAGCTCCACGGCGGGCCCGTGCGACTCGACGCCGCGGCGACGGCGCGGATCGAGGAGCACCTCGGCGAGGACCTCGCCCGGCTGGAGGGGATCCTCGCCACGCTGGCCTCCGCCTACGGTCCCGGCGCCCGCATCGGCCCGGAGCAGCTCGAGCCCTTCCTCGGCACGGCGGGCGGCATCGCGCCGTGGGACCTCACCGACGCGATCGACCGCGGCGACGGCCCCGGCGCGATGGCGGCCCTCGGCCGGCTGCTCGGCGCCGGCGAGCGCCATGGGCTGCAGGTGCTCGCGACGCTGCACCGGCACTACGGGGCGATGCTCCGCCTCGACGGCGCCGACGTCGCCGACGAGGCCGGAGCTGCGGCGCTCACCGGGATGAGCCCGTACCCGGCGAAAAAGGCCCTCCTCCAGGCACGCCGCCTCGGGCACGAGCGCGTGGCCCGGGCGATCACGCTGCTCGCAGACGCCGACCTCGACCTGCGCGGGCGGGTCGGCTGGTCGCCGGAGCTCGTGCTCGAGGTGCTCGTCGCCCGCCTCGCCCAGCTCGCCCGGCTGCCGGCGGGAACGGGTGGCGCGGCGGCCTCGCGGCACCGGGCGTCACGCCCGTGAGCGGCACCGCGGCCGATCCCCGAGAGCTCCTCGAGCTCGCCACCGCGATCGCCGTCGACGCCGGCGCGCTGCTGCTGCGGACCAGCGCCGGCTCGGGCCGCGCCGTCAAAGAGCGCGCCGCCGAGCGCAAGTCGTCGCGGACGGACCTGTCGACCGAGGCCGACCGCGCGAGCGAGCAGCTGGTGCGCGAGGCGATCGCCCGAGCCCGCCCCGACGACGCCCTCCTCGGGGAGGAGGGCGGGTCGACGCCCGGCTCGTCCGGGCTCACCTGGGTGGTGGACCCGCTCGACGGCACCACGAACTTCGTCTACGACTATCCCGCCTGGGCGGTGTCGATCGCCGTCGTGCGCGGCGAGCAGCCGCTGGCGGGCGTCGTGCACGACCCCCAGCGCAGCGAGACCTTCGCGGCCGCGCTCGGCCGGGGAGCGACGCTGAACGGCGAGCCGCTCGAGCTCGGACCGGCGCCCCCGCTCGCCGAGGCACTGGTCGCCACGGGATTCTCCTACTCGTCCGAGCGCCGCGGCTCCCAGGCGAGGCTTCTCCCAGCGGTCGTCCCCGCGGTGCGGGACATCCGCCGGGGCGGCTCGGCCGCGCTCGACCTCTGCTACCTCGGCGCAGGCCGGCTCGACGGCTTCTACGAGGCCGGGTTGAGGCCGTGGGACCGCGCCGCGGGCCTGCTCGTCGCGAACGAGGCCGGGGCGCTGCACGCGGACCTCGACGGCCTGGTCGGCGGGACGCCGACCCTCGTGGTCGCGCCGCCCGTGCTGTTCGAGGAGCTCTGCCGCCTGCTCGAACGGGCCGCGGCCGGCAGCGACTGAGCCACGCCGACCGGCCGGATCGCCCGGGGCCGCACGCGGCAGGGCGCGGCAGGTGCTCGCTACCATTCGGAGGCTTTCCGGGCGGCGGGTCCGGGGCGGGTGCCTGAGGAGGGCCGGGTGGAGTTCGACGTCGTGATCGAGATCCCGCGGGGTTCGCGCAACAAGTACGAGGTCGACCACGAGACGGGGCGCATCCGGCTCGACCGGACCCTGTTCACCGCGACCCACTACCCGGCGGACTACGGGTTCATCGAGGACACGCTCGGTCGCGACGGCGATCCGCTCGACGCGCTCGTCCTGGTCGAGGAGCCGACCTTCCCGGGCTGTGTGATCGCGAGCCGCGCGATCGCGATGTTCCAGATGACCGACGAGAAGGGCCCCGACGACAAGCTCGTCTGCGTGCCGGCCGGCGACCCGCGCTACGACCGCTTCCAGGACCTCGCCGACATCCCCGAGTTCGACGTGCGTAAGATCCAGCACTTCTTCGAGGTCTACAAGGCGCTCGAGCCGGGCAAGCGCGTCGAGAGCGCCGACTGGGTCGGACGCGCGGCCGCGGAGTCCGAGATCGCCGCCTCCCGCGAGCGCCTGAAGGCTCACTGACCCCCTGACGCTGGCAGGCGGCGCCGGTCGGCGCGCCCAGCGGCCGAGGTGCGAGCGGCCGGCTCGCCGCCGTCAGAGCTTGATCTTCCAGTCCTGCTCGATCGCGCCGACGACGGCGGTGCCGATCCGGTCGTCGCCGGCCGGCGGGTCGATGTGGACGCCGTCGGGGTCGCGCACCTGGACGGGCGTGCCGTTCGGGCCCGGGAGGAACTGGGCGTAGTGGCCCGCGGAGTTCTCGAACAGCTTCCACGTCGAGAAGTAGGCGGCGCCGGGATGAGACTTGGCCTCGACGGCGTAGATCGTGTTGAGCACGGCCATGTCGGCGGAGAAGCTCGCCGAGGCCATCACCGGCAACCCGACCCACAGCACGTGCGCACCGGCCGCGGCCGCCTCGTGCATGAGCGCCGCGACCCGCGCCCCGTAGACCTTGCGCCAGGCGGCAGAGCCGAAGCCGTAGTAGGTGCCGCCGGCGTAGAAGCTCTGGGCGTCGTTGCCCCCGAGGAAGACGACGACGACGCCGGGGTGGTACTCGGCGAGCTCGCTGGCGAGCGAAACGGGCCAGTTGTAGTACGTCGTGTTGACGAGGCCGGAGTCACCGGTCGCCTTTGCCAGGACGTGGACGTCGGCATGGCCGGTGAGGACGTCGACGAGACCCGAGCCGAGGTCCTCGCCGAGCGAGTCGCCGATCTCCAGCAGCACGAGCGGGTGCGCCGCGCTCGGCTGCTTGACCGGCGGCGGCCCTGACTTTTGCGGGGCGGGCCCGGCCGTGGCGCCGGCCATGGCGCCGGCCGTGGCGTCGGCCGAGGCGGGCAGGGCGGCCAGCGCGACCAGCGCCGCCGCGCCCATCCCCGCGCCGCCGACGCGGCGGGCGCGGCTCGCCCCCGGGCGTCGCTCGGGGTTGTTCCGGCGGCTGGCCTCGGTCATCTGGTCAGGCTCCTCGGTTGGCTCGTTCGTCGGCCCCGCCTAGAGGTGCACGTGCCACGCCCGGTCGATCGCCTCGACGACGGCGCTGGCGAGCAGGTCCTCGCCGGCGGGCGGCGCGAGGTGCACGCCGTCGGGATCGCGCACCTGGACGAGATTGCCCGACGCGTTCGGCAGGTACTCCGCGTAGGAGCCCGAGGAGTTCTCGAACACCTTCCACGAGGAGTAGTACGTCACCCCCGGGAAGCGGGAGGCCTGCGCCTGGTAGATCGCGTTCAGCAGCTCCATGTCGGCGTTCGAGATGTCGGCGCTCGGGCCCATGATCGGCATCCCCACCCACAGCACCTGCGCGCCGGCCGCCGTCGCCTCGCGCATCATCGCGGCGACCCTCAGGCTGTACTGCTGCCGCCAGAAGGGGGTGCCGAACGAGGCGAGCTGCTCGCCGACGTCGAAGCCTTGGACGTCGTTGCCGCCGAGGAAGACCACGACGAGGCCCGGGTGCAGCGCCTTCAGCTCGGCCTGCAGGCTCGCCGGCCAGTTGTAGTAGGCGACGTTGGCGAGGCCGGTGTCGATCTTGGCGTCCTGGACGAGGTGCACGTCGGGATGGCCGGTGAGGACGTCACCGAGGCCGTAGCCGAGGTCGACGCCGAGCGAGTCCCCGACCTCGAGCAGGGTCAGCGGCCGGGCCGCGCTCGGCTGCCTGAGCGCGGCGGGCGCCGGGGCCTGGGTGGGCGACGTGGGCCGGGTCGTCGGCGTCGGGGTGCTCGAGGGCGTCGACGAGCCGCTGGCCGGGGTGGTCGGATGCGTGCGCGCGACGGTGCTCGTCGGAGGAGGTGGCGGCGGCACGGTCCCGGACGTCCCGGGACCGCTGCGGCCGAGCGCCCGGTTGGCCCCGTTCACGACGCGGTCGAGCCCGAAGAACTCCTCGACACGCGCGATCGGGCGGAGCACCGACATGGCCACGCTGCGCCGGGTCCCGGGGGGAGAGGAGTTCGCCGAGTTGTAGAGCTGGCGGGCGTCGACCACCGTCCACAGGGCGAAGCACACCACGCCGACGCCGAGGATCTGGCCGGCCGAGACGAGGTGGCGGCGCCGGCGGGAGTGGTGGCGCGGCCGCGGTCGCTCCGGCACCCGTGCGTCGCCCGCTCGACCGGGCACGGCGACCCTAGCCACGGCGGGCACGGGGCGCCGGCCGTGGCGCGCGGGAGCACTTCGGGCGCGCCGCGCACGGCTCGAGGGGAAGGTTGGCGGTGGCGAAGGCCAGGCGCACGGACGGGGGCCCTCTCAGAACCTGAAGTAGATGAACGGGGCGACGCCGGCGGGGCCGAGCGTCGTGATGACGAGGAGCGAGACGCCGAGCACCGCGCCCTTGGCGACGGTGCCGAACGCGGCGAACCCCTCCTCGATCCGTGCGCCGAGACCGCTCGGCATGTACTGCAGCGAGAGCGATCCGACGATGGTGAGCACGACGGGCCAGCGCACGAGCGGCGCCGGCTCGCCCCACGTCGAGAAGAGCCGCCCGATGAGCGTGAACGCGTTCGGGAAGGTGTCGGCGCGGAAGAAGACCCAGCCGAGGCAGACGAGCTGGAACGTGGCGAACTGCTGCCACCAGATCGCCGGGGTCGCCTCGGGCTGCGGCGGGAGACCACGCGCCACCCGCCGGCTCCGCTTCCAGTGGCCGACGCACTGACCGAGGCCGTGGAGGCCTCCCCAGGCCACGAAGGTCCAGGCGGCTCCGTGCCAGAGGCCGCCGAGGAGCATCGTGATCATGATGTTGCGGTACATGGTCCCGCGCGAGCCGCGGTTGCCGCCGAGGGGGACGTAGACGTAGTCCCGCAGCCACGAGGACAGCGTCATGTGCCAGCGGCGCCAGAAGTCCTGCAGTGACCGGGCCGTGTACGGCTTGTTGAAGTTCTGAGGGAAGTGAAAGCCGAGCAGCAGCGCGCAGCCGATGGCGATGTCCGTGTAGCCGCTGAAGTCGCAGTAGATCTGCACGGCGTAGCCGTAGATCGCGAAGAGGATCTCCGGGGCGCTGTGGAGGGACGGGTTGTTGAACACGGGGTCGACGATCGCCGAGGACACGTAGCTCGAGATCACGACCTTCTTGAACAGTCCCCCGAAGATCAGGTAGGCGGCCTGGGGCAGGTCGATGTAGCGCGGGTCGCGCTGGCGGGCGCGTGCGATCTGGGGCAGGAGGTCCGAGCTGCGTACGATCGGCCCGGCCACCAGGTGGGGAAAGAAGGAGAGGAAGACGGCGACGTCGAGCGCGGGTGACGTCACGAGCTGGCGTCGGTAGATGTCGAACACGTACGACAGGCCCATGAACGTGAAGAAGGAGATGCCGACCGGCTCGGCGACCTGGACGATCGGGAGGGGGGTGCCGTGGAAGCCGAGACGGTGCAGCATGTTGTCGACGGTGACGGTGAAGAACGTGGCGTACTTGAACCACCCGAGCAGGCCGAGCTCCGCGACGAAGGTCGCGATCAGCCAGCCCCGCCGGGCGGGATCGGTCGTCGAGCGGTGCACCAGCTGGCCGCCGAGGATCGTGAAGACGGTCGTGACGGCCAGCAGGAAGATGAAGCGCCAGTCCCACCACGCGTAGAAGACGTAGCTCGCGACGAGCGTGAAGATCTTCCAGGGACGGGGGAAGGGGGCGATGAGCCAGTTGCCGATGAAGACGATCCCGAAAAAGATCGCGAAGTCAGTCGTCGGGAACAGCACGCGCGGACGGCTCCTCGAACGTGGCGCCCCTCGCCACCGGAATCAGCACACTACCGGGCGCGCCCCGTCCTTCTCAGTGCACTCCCAGGACTTTTTTGGCGCCGAAGGCCCTGCTCGCGACCGGACCGGCCGACCCATCTCGCGGAAGTTGATCCTTGCCTGGGCCGCAACGTGGGCGTAACATCGCGCTCCGCTAACGGGACTTGGCGAACCTCCGGTCGACCAGTCGGTAGCGCCCGAGCGGTGGGGGTCGTGCGGGCTTGTGAACGAGTGCACAAGCGTGACCGGAGGCGCAGCGCCGACACGAGGAGGAGGCAACGTGGCCCTCACCTGGAACCGCTCGATCGAATGGGACAGCGAGGACTGGCGCGCCCGCGCATCGTGCCGCGACACCGACCCTGACCTGTTCTTCCCGATCGGCACGACCGGTCAGGCGATCGAGCAGATCGAGGCGGCCAAAGCGGTATGTCGCGTCTGCGAGTCCCAGGCTGCGTGCCTGGAATTCGCGCTCGCCACGAACCAGGAGTCCGGCGTCTGGGGATGCACCTCGGAGGAGGAGCGCCGCAAGCTCCGTAAGGCCTGGCTCGCACAGCAGCGCCGGGCCTCCTGAGCGGGCGCGGCCCTCGGCCGCGCCGACCCCCGTCCCCACGTCCCAGCCGGCGCCGCGCCCGCGGCGGCCCCGGTCCGGTTGCGCATCGCCCGCCCGCCGGCCGTCCCACCTGAGGCCATCAGCCCTGCTGGCGGCCCCCGTCCTCGCTCTTCGGACGCGCCCCGAGCGGCGCGACCAGTGGCACGCTGAGGCGTACCACCGCGCCACCGTCGTTCTCGATGGTGATCGTGCCCTCCAGCTGGCTGCGCACGAGGTCGCGCACGATCGCCAGACCCAGGCTGCGGGTCTTGTCGATGTCGAAGCCCTCCGGGAAGCCAGAGCCGTTGTCCCGCACCTCGACGGAGAGCTCCCGCCCGTCGTTCTCGAAGCTCAGCTGGACCTCGGGCGAGGGCTGGGCCCCCTCGGTGAAGGCGTGCTCGACCGCGTTCTGCAGCAGCTCGGCGATCACGACGGCGAGGGGGGTGGCCACGTCGGCGACGACGTCGCCCGCGTCGCCGGAGACCCGGACCGCGGCCTCCCTCGCCATCACGCTCGAGGCGCGAGCGAGCTGGGCGAGGGCGGGCACGATCTCGTCGAAGGGCACCTGCTCGCCGGGCTCGCGGGCGAGGATCTCGTGGACGAGGGCGATGGCGCGGATGCGCCGCTCGGCCTCGAGGAGGGCCACCTTCGCGGAGCGGTCGTCGACTCGGCGGGACTGCAGCCGCAAGAGCGAGGAGATCGTCTGGAGGTTGTTCTTCACGCGGTGGTGCACCTCGCGGATCGCCGCGTCCTTCGACAGGAGCAGGCGGTCGCGCCGCCGCACGTCGGTGACGTCACGCAGCAGCGCCGCCGCGCCGGTGACCTCGCCCTCGTCGATGAGCGGGATGCTGCGGACGAGGACGATGACGTCCGGCCGGCGCTCGATCTCCTCGATCACCGGCCGCCGGTGCTCGAAGGCGAGCGAGACGGCCTCGGACTCGATCCCGAGCTCGGCGAGGCTCGAGCCGACGATGGCCGACACGATCCCCATACGGTGGAGCGCGTTCACGGCGTTCGGCGAGGCGAAGCTGATGCGCTGCTCGGCGTCGAGGACGAGGACCCCGTCGCCGACGCGTGGCGCCTCCTCGATCGCCGCGTCGTCGCTCACGAAGGGGAACAGGCCCGAGCTCACCATCGCGGCGAGCCGTTCGAAGAGCCGGACGTAGACGCGCTCGAGCCCGCCGGTGCGCCGCCCGACCGTCGGCGACCAGACCCGCGACAGCACGGCGATCACGTCGCCCTGCCAGCGGACCGGGATGCACTGGTAGCGGACGACGACGCTCTCGTCCCGCTCGACGGGGCGCTCGCCCGTCAGGATCGTCCCGAGGCGCCACGACTCGAGCACCAGCGGCAGCTCCTCCGCCGCGACGACGTGGCCGACGAGGTCGAGCTCGAACAGCGTCTGGCTCGTCGTCGGCCGCATCTGGCCGAGCACGACGAAGTGCAGGCCGTGCAGCGCGCCGTTCGAGGCGCTCGCGCCTCGGTCGTGACCGTGGCCGCCCGCCGGCGGCTCGGCGACGGCGAGCGAGAACTCGTCCAGCGGGACGTACAGCAGCAGGTCGGAGAAGGAGAGGTCGGCGAGGAGCGACCAGGAGGCCATCAGCCGCTCGAGGTGCTGGCGCGCCCCGATGTCGAGGCCCGTGTACTGGCGCGCGAGGTCGGCGGGCGAGGTCACCGGCCCTCCGGTCCGCCGGGCGAGGCGGTCCGCGCGCCGCCGGGCCCGACCGCGCCAGCGGGCGCCGCTCCGTCCGCCTCCTCCTCCCGGTGCACGGCGGGCCCGGCAGGCCCGGAGATCGGCACGTCGTGGCCGGTCCTGGAGCGGAAGGCCCGCAGCGTCTCGTAGCCGGCGGCTCGTGCCATCGCGGCCAGCTCGGCCGAGCGATCGGCCACGTTCGCCACGCCGTGGCTGTCCGAGGCCGTCGTCACCGGCACCTTGCGCTCGGCGAAGCGGGCCAGCAGCGCCGGCGCCGGGTACGCCTCGGCGGCGGGCTTGCGCCAGCCCGCCGAGGAAATCTCCGCTGCGAGTCCCGAGCCCGCCGCGGCCGCGGCCATCCGGTCGTGGCACTCCTCCAGCAGCGCCGCGGACGGCCGCCGTCCGGTCACCTTGGCGAGGTCGGGATGGGCGAGCACGTCGCACGCTCCCGTCGCGGCCAGCTCCTCCAGCGCCTCGGTGTAGCGGCGCCACGCCTCCTCGGTGCCGCGCCGGTCCCACTCCCCCATCGACACTGCGTCATCGAGGTGGTCGAACATCCACGTGCCGAGCCAGTGGACGGAGCCGAGGAGCACGTCGAAGGGATAGCCGGCGAGCAGGTGTCCGACCTTGTCCATCAGGCCCGGGTAGTAGTCGACCTCCAGGCCGAGCACCACCGGCAGCCCGGCGGCGCGTGCCGCCAGCGCCGCCTCGACGTACGCGTCGAGGTCCGCCGTCGCGTGGTGCTCGAAGTAGGCGGCGATCGTGTCGCGAAGTGCCGGGTCCGGCTCCGAACGCCAGAACTCCCCGACGGCGCCGCGCACCGCGGTGAAGCGGAACAGGTGCTCGGTCAGCGCGAGCTCCTGGACGCCGTTCGCCGCGGCACGGTCGCAGTAGGCGGCGAGGCGCTCCAGTCGCTGCTCCGTCGGGTCGGCGCGTTCCGCGTGCGGCCAGAGGTGCACGTGGTAGTCGAGCACAGACCCATGGTAGGTCGGGCCTACGCCGACCCCCCGCTCGGGCGCTGCACGCCCTCGAAGAGCCGCGCGCCGATCTCGAGGAGACCGCCGACGTCGACGATGTCACGGGCGAGGTGCGGGACGGTCACCGTCACCTGGTGCGCGGCCGCCATCTCCTCCAGCACCTCCGCCTCACGCTGCGCGACGAGGCGGAAGTCGGCGAAGCTGCGACCGACCTCCTCGAGGACGCGGCGCAGCTCTGTCGGGTCGCCCGGCACTACCGACTTGCGCCCGGCGCGGGAGCCGGCGAGCCCGCGGGCGAGGTGCTCGGCATCGGACTGCAGGGCGTCGGCGACCGCCGCGGCGTCGGGATCGCGAAACGACGCCGGGAGGACCTTGTTCGCCACGAGCAGGCCGAGGTGCAGCCGGCGTGCCGCCAGCTCGGCGGCGAGCCGCCCGGCCTCGAGCGCCGGCACGGTCTCGAGGGTCGTCACGACCATGAAGGTCGTCTGCGCTTCGCGGAGCAGCGCGCTGACGCTTCGCGCCCGCGCAGCGAAGCCGTCGTACATCGCCTGGAAGAGCAGGAAGAACTCGCCGACGTCCTCCAGGAACTGCGTCCCGAGAATCCGGTCGGCGACCTGGTAGAAGGGACGGGAGGCGAGGCTCACGAGCCGGGATCGGTACGGCGCGATGAGCCAGCGCAACAGCCCCGAGCCGAAGAACTCCGCCATGCGCTCGGGCGCGTCGAGAAAGTCGAGCGCGTCGTGCGAGGGCGGCGTGTCGACGACCAGGAGGTCGTACTCGCCCTCGGCGTGCAGCTCGTACAGCCGCTCCATCGCGATGTACTCGTGGCTCCGGGCGAAGCGTCCGGTGATGTTGCGGTAGAGGGGATTGTCGAGGATCTGGCGGGCGGTCGCTGCGTCGGGGGCGTGCCGGTGGACGAGGGCGTCCCAGGACTGCTTCGTGTCGAGCATCGCGGCCCAGAGCTCGCCCTTCGGACGCACGCCGGACGCCGCGAACGCGGAGGCCGGGACGCGGCGCGCCTCGTTGCCGAGGCCCTCCACGTGGAGTGCGTCGGCCAGGCGCCGGGCCGGGTCGACCGTGAGCACGAGCACCCGCCCCCCGCTACGGGCCGCGGCTCCTGCCGCCAGCGCGGCCGAGACCGTGGTCTTGCCGACGCCGCCCGGGCCGCAGGCGATGACGATCTCCTTCGCCGCGAGCAGCTCCTCCAGCCCGCTTTCTTGCTGGCGGGCGGTCACTCCCCGAGCTCCTCGGCGAGCGAGTCGGCCACGAGGCGGATCGCTCGTGGCCCGTGGGCCCGGCCGAACAGGTAGGGGAGGATGAGGAGCGGCACGTCGGACGGCACCGCCTCGCGAAGGCGGCCGAGGTGCTCGGCACCGCTGCGCCGCACCCGAACGGCGAGACGTGCGGCGTCGAGGACCTCCTGCACGGGGTCGACCTCGCGCCCGACGAGCGCGGCGAGCGCCGCGGGGCCCTCCCCGGAGGCGAGTGTCTCGAAGGCCTCCTCCTCGCTCCGCCCGAACAGTTCGGGCAGGACCCGGTTGGCGACGATCGCGGCGAGGTCGACGCCCGTCTCGTCCCGCAGCCGGCGGGCGAGGTCGACGGCCTCGTTGACCGGCATCTCCTCGGGCGTGGCGACGATGCAGACCCCAGTAAGAGCAGGGTCGCCGAGGATCTCGAGCATCCACTGCGTCTGGCTGCGGACAGCCCCGACGCGGACGAGCTCGTTGATGCCGACCGGTGCGGCGAGCTGGCCGACGATGTTCCCCGTCGCCGAGGCGTCGACGACGACCAGGTCGTAGTGGCGCTCGCGCACCTCGTAGCAGAGCTTGCCGACGGTGAGGATCTCGCGAACGCCGGGCGCAGCGGTCGCGACGAAGTCGAACGCGCTCGCCACTGGGCCGATCCTGCCGATCGTCGGGATGCGCAGGTTGAGCCTGAGGTACTCCCGCAGCGAGGCCTCGGTATCCATCGACATGGCGAACAGGCCCTCGCCGACCTTGCGAGGCACGAAGCCGGTCGGACCGCACTCGTATGCGGCCGCGACGTCGCCCTTCGGCTCCATCTCGCAAACGAGGGCCCTGCGGCCCCGCGAGCTCGCGAGCAGCCCGAGGGCCGCCGCGACGGTCGTCTTCCCCACGCCGCCCTTGCCCGTGACGAAGACGAGGCGGCGGTCGAGCAGGCCGCTCACCGGGCCGCCCAGCCCGCCGGCCGGCCGGCGGCCGCTACCAGGCCCCGGCGCCTAACGGGCGCCGAAGCCGACGCGCCGCTCGTCACTCGACGTGACGACCTCGACCCATGCGACCTTGGCGCTCGGGACGCCGACCCGCCGGCCGCGCTTGTCGGTCAGCCAGAGAACTCCTTCGGGCTCGCCGAGCGCGCGCTCGATCGTGGCGAGGATCTCGTCGCTGCTCGCATTGTCACCGAGCTCGATGTCGAGCTCCTTGGCCGTCTGGATGATCCCGATCCGCACGTCCACCACGTCGCTCCTCTCGGACACCTCGGCGACATCGTAGGGGCAGCGCGCCCTGCCCATTTCCCCTCGCCGCGCCGCGGCGGGACCGCGAAGAGGCGGCCGGTCGGCTCCGGTAGGATGAGCGTGCCGATCCTGGAAAGGGAGGCGCCATGTGGGTGGTGGCTGGAGTGCTTCTCGGCCTGGTGGTACTGGCCTCGCTGGCCGGGTTCCACGCTGGACCGCACGGCCACGTGGCCGCCGGCGTCATCGGGGTCGTTGCCGCAGGATGGCTGCTCGCGATGTGGGCGAGCGGACAAGGCCGGCCGCTGCTCTATCTGCTCTTCGCCGCGGACCTCGTGGTCTCATTAGGCGTCGCCACCTCGGCGTGGCGCGGCATCGCCGCGCTGCGCGCCAGGCCCCCTTCCGGCGCGCCCGGCACGCTGACCGGGGCCGAGGGTGTCGCGCTGAGCGACCTGCGACCGGACGGCATCGTTCGAGTCCGGGGCGAGACCTGGTCGGCGACCGCGCTGAACGGCCAGGTGACCGCCGGGACCCCGATCCAGGTGATCCAGGCCGACGGCGTGCGGCTCGGCGTGTGGGGCGAGGAGGTCCTCGGTCGGGACCAGCCTCGCCCGGCGGTTCCGGCCGCGACCACGGGCCCCGGCTCGGCGGCAGACGTGGCCGACACGGGCGGGCCATCGCCGTCGGCCGCCACATCGACGGAAGGCTCCCCTGACGCCAAGGCGACGGGGGCGGATGAAGGGAGCACCCGGTCGTGATCATCGGGATCGTCGTGGCGGTCGTCGTCCTCGCGCTGTTGTTCGGCGGAGGGCTGGCGGTCAAGATCGTCAAGGAGTACCAGCGGGTCGTGCTGTTCCGTCTCGGCCGCGCCGTCGGGACGCGGGGACCGGGGCTGGTCTTCGTGAACCCGGTGATCGACCGTGTCAGCTGGGTCGACCTGCGCGAGCAGTACCTGGAGGTCCCCCACCAGACTGCGAT
>Ga0209415_10010717_pt1 | contig 15529 bp, 20 predicted proteins | sample PeaSoiSIISIP2007_FD_187696 | JGI IMG/M metagenome (GOLD analysis project Ga0209415, IMG submission 187696) | Peat soil microbial communities from Weissenstadt, Germany - SII-SIP-2007 (SPAdes) (version 2) | ecosystem: Environmental > Terrestrial > Soil > Wetlands > Peat | place: Germany... | reverse complement strand
CTGCGGGTGGACTCGGAGAACTTCGCGGCGGCCCCCATCGAGCGCGTCGTCGAGCGCCACCCCGACGTGGCCGCCGCGGCGGTCTACGCCGTGCCCGACCCCCGCTCCGGGGACCAGGTCATGGCGGCCCTGGAGCTGCGTCCCGGCGCCCGCTTCGACCCCGACGCCCTGGCGTCGTTCCTGCGCGCCCAGGCCGACCTGGGGACCAAGTGGCCGCCGCGCTTCGTGCGCCTGTCTCCGGGGCTCCCCCTGACCGCCACGGGCAAGATCACCAAGACGCGCCTGCGGGCCGAGGGCTGGCAATGCCCCGACCCCGTGTACTGGAGCCCGGGCCGCGGCGAGCTGCGCTACCGACGGTTCACCGACGCCGAGCGCGCCGCCCTGCGCGCCGAATTCGAGCACCATGGGCGCGCCCAGCTGCTCGACACCGTCGACGCCCCCCGCTCTCGACGGGCGGGTCCCGACGTGCTCTGATCATTGGCGGACATCGAGGGCTCCGGACACCAGGAGAAAGGCCAGAACAGCATGAGCGTGATGAAACGGCTGTCGGGGATCGTCCAGGCCAAGGCGAACAAGGCGCTCGACAAGGCCGAGAACCCCGCCGACATGCTCGACCTCTCCTACGAGAAGCAGATGGAGAACCTCACCAAGGTGCGGCGCGCCCTGGCCGACGTGGCCACCGCCCGCAAGCGGCTCGAGCTGCAGGCGTCCCAGCTCCAGGACCAGGCCCAGAAGCTCCAGGACCAGGCCAAACAGGCGCTCGGCCAGGGCCAGGAGGACCTGGCCCGCCAGGCCCTGGCCCGGCGGGCCACCCTGGCGGAGCAACTGGAGAGCCTGGGCACCCAGCACCAGCAGGTCGAGGCCCAGCAACAGCAGCTCGAGACCACCGCCACCCGGCTCCAGGCCCAGGTGGACGCCTTCCGCACCAAGAAGGAGACGCTCAAGGCCAGCTACACGGCGTCGAAGGCCCAGGCCAGCATCGGCGAAGCGGTGTCGGGCATCTCGGAGTCGATGACCGACGCCGGCATGACCCTGGACCGCGCCCAGGACAAGATCTCCCAGATGCAGGCCCGGGCGGGCGCCATCGACGAGCTCCTCGACACCGGCGCCCTCCCTGACGCCCTCGGCGGCGGTGGCGACGACATCCAGAAGCAGCTCGACGCCACCTCGCGCGCCGGCCAGGTCGACGCCGAGCTCGCCGCCCTCAAGGCCGAGGTGGGATCGGGCACCGAGCCCAGCGCCAGCCTCCCCCCGGGGGCCACGCCCTCGGCCAACGGCGGGGCGGGCACCGACACCTCGGGCAACGGGGCCTCGGCGCCCGAGGGGGAGGGCGGCTCATGATCGTCCGCATCCTCGGCGAGGGGCGCTACGAGGTGCCCGAGGCCGACATGCCCGCCATCGAGCAGCTCGACGCCCAGCTCGCCGACGCCCTCGAGCGCAGCGACGAAGGGGAATTCACCGGCACCCTGGCCGACCTCATCGGCCAGGTCCGCCACACCGGCGCCCTCATCGCCCCCGACGACCTCCGCCCGTCGTCGTTGGCCGTGCCCCATGAGGGCTCGACCCTGGCCGAGGTGCGCTCGCTGCTGTCCGAAGGCGTCTGAGCGCGGAGCCCCCGGGGCTCAGGCCCTGAGTCAGGTGGCGCCTTTGTGGGCGGTGCGGGCCAGGTCCACGAGCTCGGCGCGCTCGCCGGCGTCGAGGGCGCCGTAGGCGCGCCCCATGATCACGTTGGTGGCCGCCTCGGCCCGTTCCCACACGTCGTGGCGCGACTCGACCTCGGGAAAGGGCTCGGCCCAGCCGAACACCGGGGCCATGAACGGGGTTTTGATCAGCACCGCCTCCAGTGGTTGGAGGCCGCACGCCAGCACCGACACCCCGTGGGCGGCGCCGCGCAGCTCGCGCAGCACGTTGAGCCGCTGCAGGGCCAGGGCCTTGGGGTCGTCGGGCTCGGGGACGGCCCGCCACGCCGCGAACAACGGGGCGCCCGACGGCGACGCGTCGGCGATGACCCGGCCCAGCAGCTCGCTCAGGCGCGGGTAGTCCACCTCGTCGGGCAGGTGGTCCCGGGCCCAGGCATGCAGACACCCGGCGAAGGCGGCGACGGCGTCGGTGCGCGCCATCACCGACCGGGTGCGCTCCCACGTCTCGACGACCGACGCCGGGTTGAAGAACACGAAGGCGGCGGCCACCACCATGCCGTCGACGTCACCCAGGGCCCCGCCGCGTCCCGCCGTGTAGAAGTCGACGCCGTCGAAGCCGAGCTCGCCGCCGCGCTCGTAGGTGGCGCCGTCGAGCATGAAGCCGGCGGGGAGATACGACACCGCATTGGCGTTGGCGCCCGCGGCCTCTTCGGCGTTCATGGGCGGGACGCTACCAGCGACGGGTCGCTAGCCTTCCCGACGGTGAAGGTCCGCATCGGCTTGGGCACGGGGACGTCGGTGATGTCGGGCGACGAGCTGGGACAGCTCGTCGACGTGGTGCAGTCGAACGAGTTCGACTCGCTGTGGTGGTCCGACGTCCTCACCGTTCCCGGTGACGACCCCCTGGCCGCCATGGCCTTCGCGGCCGGGGCGGCGCCGGGCCTCAAGATCGGCACGACCATGGTGCTGCCCGGCCGCAATCCGGTGCGCCTGGCCAAGCAGCTCGCCACCCTCGACCGGCTGTCGGGAGGCCGGCTCCTGGTCACCTTGGTCCTCGGGCTGCGACGGGGCGCCGAGCTCGAGGCCATGGGGGTGGGCGCCGGCGACCGGGGCCGGCAGCTCGACGAGGTCCTCCCCCTCGTGCGCCGGCTGTGGACCGAGAACGACGTCGACCACGAGGGCACGTGGTGGAAGCTCCACGGCGTGAGTGTCGAGCCCAAACCGCTCCAGCAGCCCTTGGAGGTGTGGCTGGGGGGCAACGCCCCCGGCGCCCTGCGCCGGGCGGGCGCCCTGGGCGACGGGTGGCTGCCGGCCATGTGCACCCCGGAGGAGGCCGCCGCCGGCCGCGTCGTCATCGAGGACGTCGCCGCGAGGGTCGGCCGGCGTATCGACCCCGAGCATTTCGGCGTCAGCATCGGCTACACCCGCGGCGACCCGCCCGAGCAGCTCGTGGCCCGGCTCGTCTCCCGACGAGGGGCGTCGGCCCCGGCCGAGCTCGGCGACCTCGTGCCCGACGGCGTCGACGGGGTTCGCCGGCTGGTGCGCAGGTTCATCGACGTCGGGTTCTCCAAGTTCGTCCTGCGGCCGGTCACGGCCCCGGCCTCGTGGCGCGACGAGCTCGACGAGCTCGCCGACGGGGTGCTCGACCTGCAAACCTGATCCGACCGCCGCCGGCGGCCCGTGGCATGCTGCTGCCCGGCGGAGAGACGGAGGGTCATGGGCAAGGCGCGCGCAGAGATCGACATCGACCGGCCGGCGGACGACGTCTGGGCCGTCGCCGGCGACTTCGGCGGCATCGCCACGTGGATGCCGGGGATCGAGTCGTGTCAAGTCGATGGTGAGGACCGGGTGATCAAGGTCATGGGGATGGAGGTGATCGAGCGGCTGGAGCGGCGCGACAGCGACGAGCGCAGCCTCGTCTACGGCATCGCCGGCGGGGTGCCCGTGATCAACCACAAGGCCACCATCACCGTCACGCCCCAGGGCGCCGGCTCCCACGTCACCTGGGACGTCGACGTGGAGCCCGACGAGATGACCGACGTCATGGTGAAGATGTACCAGGACAGCCTGCAGTCGCTGAAGGACCATCTCTCGGGCTGACGTGGCCCGGCGATACCACTTCGAGGCCTCCGCCCACTCGGGCGCACCAGTGGAGACGATCTGGCCGCTGATCGGCGACGCCACGCGCTGGAAGCAGTGGGCGTGGATGACGCGCACCTCCTTGGTGCGCGAGGGCGTGCCCCCGCCCGACGGCGTGGGGGCGCTGCGGCACTTCGCCTTCGGCCCCGGCGGCAGCCATGAAGAGGTGGTGGCGTGGGACCCTCCCCATCACCTGGGCTACGTGGCCGTGCGCGGACTGCCCGTGCGCCACTACCGGGCCGACGTCTACCTCGACGCCGACGACACCGGCACCGCGGTGACGTGGCGTTGCAGCGTCGAGGCCCTCGTCCCCGGCACCGGTGCGGTCCTCGCCTTCGCCCTGGCGCGCATGGTGCGGGGGTTCGCCCGGCGGGTGACGCGCTACGCCGACACCGTGGCCCCCGACACCCCCTGAAGCTCCGCCGACGAACTCCCAATGGCCCCGGGGCCAACGGCGGGCGCGCTCAGAGAACGTCGTCGGGGAGATCGAGGGGCGCGGGGTCGGGGTAGCGGGGGTCCATCTTCTCGAGCGTGTGCAGCAGCACCTGGCTCACCGCCCAGTTCCGGTACCACTTGTGGTCGGCGGGGATCACGAACCAGGGAGCCGCGTCGGTGGACGTCCTCTCCAGCACGTCGGTGTACGCCCGCTGGTACTCGTCCCAGTGGCGGCGCTCGGCGAAGTCGGCGGCTTGGGCTTTCCAGCGTTTGTCGGGCTCCTCGAGCCGGCTCCGCAGGCGCCGGTCCTGCTCGTCGAAGGAGATCTGCAAGAAGAACTTGACGACCGTCGTCCCCCCCTGGGCCAGGGTCCGCTCGAAGGCGTTGATGAGGTCGTAGCGGGCCTGCCACACCGTCTCGGGCACGAGGCGGTGCACCCGCACCACGAGCACGTCCTCGTAGTGCGACCGGTTGAACACGCCGATCTCTCCCGCCGCCGGCACGCGCCGATGCACGCGCCACAGAAAGTCGTGGCCCTGTTCCTCGGCGGTGGGCGCCTTGAACGACGCCACCGTGGTCCCCTGGGGGTTGACCCCCCGAAAGACGTGCCTGATGGTGCCGTCCTTGCCCGAGGCATCGAGCCCCTGCAACACCACCAGCAAGGATCGCCGGGACTCGGCCCACAGGCGGTCCTGGAGGGCGCCGAGCTCGTCGTGCAGGGGAAGGGTCGCCTCCTCGGTCTGGGCGCGACCTCCCGGGGCCCCTGTCGTCGACGCCGCCTCGCGCCGGGCGAGCTCCATCTTCTCGCCGGGACGCACGCGCCATCGCCCGACGTCGCGCACGGGGCGTCAGGGCGAGTCGTCGGAGTGCCGCACCACCACCACCGGGCACGGCGCGTGGGCGGCGCAGTACTCGCTCACCGACCCCAGCAGCATCCCGGCGAAGGCCCCGTGGCCCCGGCTGCCGACCACGAGGAGCTGGGCGTCGGCCGCGGTCTCGGTCAGGACGTAGGCGGGGTGGCCTTCGACCACGGTGAGGTGCATGACGAGCCCGGGGTCGGCTCCGAGGACCTCGGCCACGGTGGCACTCAGGGCCTTGCGGGCATCGGCGTCGGGGTCGAAGTCCGAGGGGTAGGGCGGAGCCCAGCCGAGGGTGGGCGGGTACTCCCACGTCGTCACCACCTTGAGCTCGGCCCCGATCAGCTTGGCCTGATCCGCAGCCCATCGCAGGGCCCGCTTCGAAGCCTCGGAACCGTCCACTCCCACCACGATCATCGGCGGCGTCGCCGCTACGGCATGCATGGCACCTCGATCCGTCTCTCAGGCCGGCCCTCCGGGCGGGACGACCAGCCGGGTTGGGTAGGGCTCCCGGTCGGCCCATCATGCCGGAGCGACCCCGGGCGCTGCATCACCCCGGTCACGCCCCGAGCTCGTGGCGCAGATGGTCGAGGCCGCGGCGCAGCGCCTCCACTTCCGATCGCAGGGCCGCCACCTCGGCACGCAACGCCGCCACGTCGTCGTGGTCGGCCGGCGCCGGGCGAGGGCCCGGGGACGCCGTGTCCCGGCGTGGGGGCGTGTCGAGCGCCGACGCCCCGAGGAGCTGGGCGTAGCGGTCTTCTTTCTGCCCCGGCCCCCGGCCCAGGCGCACCACCAAGGGCTCGGACCGGTCGGCCAGGGCGTCGAGCTCGGCCTGGACCTCGTCCAGCCCCGAGAACCGGACCATGCGCTCGGACCGGGTGCGCAGCTCCCCCACGGTCTGCGGTCCGCGCAGCATGAGCAGCGCCAGCAGCGCCACCGGGCGGGTGTCGAGCCCCAGGGCCTCGTCCAGGGCGTGGCCGTAGCGCAGCGCCGAGCGCCCGTGGGAAGGGTGCACGAAGCGCGCCAGCCCCTTGGTCTTGACGCGCGTGACGGCCTCCTCGATGCCGGCCTCGTCGTAGGCGACGACGGGATGGCGGTTGGTGGACTGGCTGCACGCCAGGGTCAGGGCGTTGAGCGTGAGCGGGTACTGCTGCGGCGTGGTGAGCTGCTTCTCCACCAGGCACCCGAGCACCCGAAGCTCGGCGGCGGAGAGGTCCATGGTGGCCGAGCATATGGGTCGGGGTGCGGAATAGTGGGGGCCGGCCGCAGGTTGCGCACGGTGACCGTCGGTGGGCTGGGAGGCGCCATGCAAGTAAAAGAGCTCGGGCACCTGGTGCTGTACGTGCGGGACGTCAAACGCTCGGCCGCCTTCTACCGCGACGTCCTGGGGTGGAGGCAGCTGGCGCCCACCGCCGAGCTCGGGTTCCCCGCCGCGGCGTTCTCGGCACCCTCCAACCGCACCCATCACGAGCTCCTGCTCATCGAGGTCGGCGAGGACGCCCAGTCGTTGCCCGCCGGCCGGCACATCGGCCTCTACCACTTCGGCCTCAAGGTGGGCGACAGCGACGACGAGCTGCGCGAGGCGTTGCGCGCCGTCGAAGCGGCCGGAACCACGGTGGTCGGGGCCAGTGACCACACCGTCACCCACAGCCTGTACGTCCTCGACCCCGACGGCAACGAGATCGAGCTCTACGTGGACGTGCCCGGGGTCGACTGGACGTCGGACCCGGCGCTGCTGTTCAGCCCCATCCGGCCGCTCGTGCTGTAACGGCGTTCGTGTTTGTAACAGCCAGCACGACCTGGAGATCCTTGACACCGAGACGCCGAACTGTTCTAGTGACGCCAGCTACCGATCCCTTGTCTGGCGCCACCTGACCGGACCTCCCGGCCCGATTGCGCCCCGTGCATCAGGCGGGGGTCGGATGCCCGAAGTGCCGGCCGGAGGTTGGGTGCTCGAGGTGGCTCACCCATCGGCTCTAGCGATGGGGGTTGGACATGACGATCGGTGCCGAAGCCGCCGCCAGCCAGCTGGACGCGGACACCAAGAAACTCCACGAGCTCGGCTACGCCCAGGAACTGCGGCGCCGCATGAGCGGCTTCTCGAACTTCGCGGTGTCGTTCACCATCATCTCGATCCTCTCGGGCTGCCTCACGGCGTACGGCATCGCCATGACCAACGGCGGCCCCGTCGACATGACGTGGGGGTGGATCTTCGTCGGCATCATGACGCTGATCGTCGGCCTCGGCATGGCCGAGGTGTGCTCCGCCTATCCGACCGCCGGTGGGCTCTATTACTGGTCGGCCAAGCTGGCCAAGCGCAACGGGGCGGCCTGGAGCTGGTTCACCGGTTGGTTCAACCTCCTGGGCCAGGTGGCCGTGACCGCCGGCATCGACTACGGGTTCTCCCTCTTCTTCAACGCCTTCCTCAACCTGACCACGGGCTGGGCGGCCACGCCGGGACATACCTTGATCATCTACGCCGGCATCCTCATCGTGCACGCCGCGCTGAACATCTCCGGTGTGCGAGTGGTGGCCTTTCTCTCCGACGTCAGCGTGTGGTGGCACATCCTCGGGGTGCTGTTGATCGTCATGGTCCTGGCGATCGTTCCCGCCCATCACGCCTCGGCGTCGTTCGTCTTCACCAAGCTCGTCAACGAGACCGGGTACCACAACAGCTTCTACGTCTTCATGATCGGACTGCTCCTGGCCCAGTACACCTTCACCGGGTACGACGCCTCGGCCCACATGACCGAGGAGACCCACAACGCGGCCATCGCCGGGCCCAAGGGGATCGTCCGCTCGATCTGGGTGTCGCTGATCGCCGGGTTCGTCCTCCTGGTGGGGATCACCTACGCCATCACCAACAACTACAACTCGGCGCTGGCCTCGAAGACAGGCGTCCCGCCGGTGCAGATCTGGATCGACGCCATCGGCCGCCACGGCGGTGAGTGGCTCCTCCTGGTGGCCATGGTGGCCCAGGCCTACTGCGGCATGGCGTCGGTGACGGCCAACTCCCGCATGATCTACGCCTTCTCCCGGGACGGCGCCATCCCCGGATCGAAGTTCTGGCACCACATCAACCCCCGCACCCGGACCCCGAGCCGGGCGATCTATTTCGCCGTCGTGTTCGCCTTCATCCTGGCCATCCCGTCGCTGTGGAGCGCGGTCGCCTACGGGGCGGTGATCTCGATCGCCGTCATCGGCCTGTACATCGCCTACGTCATCCCCACCCTGCTCCGTCGCCTGGCCGGCGACACCTTCTCCCCGGGCCCGTGGAGCCTGGGGAAGTGGAGCCCCCTCGTCGGCTGGGTCGGCGTGGCGTGGGTGGGGATCATCACCGTGCTGTTCGTGCTCCCCACCGCCAGCCCGATCACATGGCACAACTTCAACTACACCATCGTCGCCGTGGGAGTCGTATTCGCCTACGCCGGGATCTTCTGGCTCGTGAGCGCCCGGAAATGGTTCACCGGACCGCGCGCCCAAGGCGACGAGGCCACCCTGGAGGCCATCGAGGGGCGCCTGAGCACGGCCGAGCAGCTCGAAGCCACCTTCTGATGTCCACATGCTGCCGTGACACCCGGCCCGGAGGCTGACGGCCCGGCGGTCATCACCGTCTTCCGGAACCGGCTCAACGTCGAAGATCCCGACGCCGTCTCCGAGTACCACGAGACCGCTCAGCGCATGCTGGAGCTGGCCCGGGCCATGCCAGGATTCGTCGACTTCAAGACCTTCGAGGCCGACGACGGCGAGCGGGTCTCGATCATCACTTTCAGCTCACCGGCGGCCCAGCGCGCCTGGCGAGACCACCCCGAGCACCGCCAGGCGCAACAACGAGGCCGGGACCGCTTCTACACCTCCTACGACATCGTGGTGGGCCAGGTGGTGGGTGAGAGCCACTTCCCGCGTCGATAGCCCTCAGGTCGAGAAGTCGGGGACAGCGGGGCGCGCCTTGTCGACGCGGCCCTTGGGCTCTTCCCACTCCTCCTGGCGCCCCAGGGCGGTCAGGTCGAGGAAGGCGTAGGCACCCCCGAGCATCTCGGTTCCCCGCGCGTACACCGAATAGGTGTGGAAGATGGCATCACCGTCGCGCAGGAACGTGCTGTAGCCGGGCTGCTCGGACGACCCCTCCCCGAGCCAGCCCATGCCGAGCGGCTCGAGCTCCTTCAGGGTGCGGTAATTCCACATGACGGGGGCCACGGTGGCGTCGATGGTCACGTTGAAGTCGTAGTTGAAGTCCGTGGCGAACGACGAGTACCACGGGAAGGTCCAGCCCCTGCTCGACTTGTACCGCTCGATCTTGTCGAGAGGGGCCCGCGACACCGCCACGAAGTTGGTGTCCCGGGCGCGCAGGTGGGCGAGCAGCCCCGGGGAGACCTCGTCGGCCGCCCCGCTACAGCTCGGGCAGCCCTCGTCCCAAACCGGGTCGAACATGAAGTGCTGCACGATGAGCTGGCGCCGGCCGTCGAACAGGTCGCCCAGGCCGACGCTCCCGCCGGGACTGTCGAAGGCGTAGTCCTTGTCGATCCTGACCATGGGCAGCTCGCGCCGCTTGGTGTTCAAGGCGTCTCGGGCCCGGGTCATCGCCTTCTCCTCGGCGAGCAGGTCCGTGCGGGCCGCTAGCCACTGGTCTCGTGACACGACTGCGGGAAGGCTCATGGCGCGCTCTCTTTCCTCACATGGACGGCTCTCCCCACAAGACGCACGGGCTGCCGGTAACTCATCGGTCCCCGCTTCTCATCGGTCCCCGCGTCGATCGTCCCGGATCGAGTGGTGCCCTGGGGTGATGCGCAGGCCCCGGTGTCAGGCTGTGCTCGTGGCCACCGGGCTGTGCGTCGAGCTGACGACCCCGCCGGCTACCTCGTCGGTGACGGCGAAGCCCTTGACGGGTGCGGACGGGTTGACGGTGAAGGCCACGTCGCGGGGCTCGCTGCCGAGCAGGCCTAACGACACCGTCCGCCCGCCGACGACCCCCCACAACTGATAGGTGCGGTCGGCCGCCAGGCGGGGCAGACCGGTATTGACCATGAAGGCCGTGCCGTCGGGGAGGATCACGAGCACGGCGGCCTGCCCGCTCGGGCCCGAGCTCGTGGCGTCGAGGGTCACCTTCTGGGCGTTCGGGTCGATGAGGGCGGCCTGGACCGCCTGGGCCAGCCCGGACTGCTGGCTCGCCTTGGCCAACTGCCCCACCCGCTGGTCGAGGCGCCCCACCTGGACCGCCAGCAGGACGGCGACCACCGCCACGGCGGCGGCGACGGCACCCACCGCCGGCCACACCAGGCGTCGTCGGGCCGTGGCGGCCGGGCGGGCCGCGGTGCCCGACAACGACGCCAGGTGCCGGGGTGCGGGGCGCCGGTCGCCGGACTCGGTGTCGATCCGGGCGGCGATGCGGTCCCAGAGCTCGGGAGGTGCATCCACCCCGACGTTGGCGATGAGCCCGGTCACCTCCCAGTGCTCGGCCACCTCGGAGGCGCACCGGGGGCACTCGGCCAAATGAGCACGGATGGCGTCGGCCTCGTCCGGGTCCACGGCATCGAGGGCGAACGCCCCCAACAGTTGGGCGATGTCGTCGTGGTTCATGGCTCGGTCCATGCCGTCTCCACGCCGTGTTGCGCCAGCGCGGTGCGCAGCCGGCGCAGGCCGCTGCGGATCCGGCTCTTCACCGTCCCCTCGGGCTGGCCCAGCAGCGAGGCCACCTCGCGGTAGGTATGGCCGTCGAAATAGGCCATCTCAATGGCGGTGCGCTCCTCGGCCGGCAGGCTGGTCACCGCCGCCTTCACCTGATCGGCGATGGCCAGGTCCCAGGCCTGGTGCTCGATGTCGTAGCCCGAGACCACCGTCTCGCGCACCGTGCGCTCCTCGCGTTGGCGGCGGGCCGACTCCGAGCGGACGATGTCGACCGCTCGCCCGTGGGCCCTGGTCATGAGATACGTCCGCAGTGCCCCCCGGCCCGGGTCGAATCGCTCGGGCGAGTCCCACAGGTCGACGAAGACCTCCTGGGTCACTTCTTCGGCCAGGTCCGCCGACCCCAGGACGCGACCGGCCAGGGCGAGCACCGCTCCCCCGTGACGTCGGTACGCCTCCGCCAGCGCCGGCTCGTGCATGCGGGCGATCGCCACCGTCAAGGCGGCGTCGCTGGCCGTCTCGAGCTTGAGCATCTCGGAGGGTTCTTCGGAGCCGACCACCGACCCGGATGACCCGCGCGCCACACAGCGAGGGTAGCGCCGCTCGGACGCCGCGCCCCGGGCCGGCTCGGAACGGCACCCGGGTCCACGACCCCGGCCGCACACATCCACGCACCCCCCGTGCGCCGAAGAGGAGCCGTGACCATCGATATCGACTCCCTCATCCAGCGGTCCGGCCGCCTGCAGGTGGACGACATCGACTTCGAGGCCTTCCGCCGCCACCCCCTGGACCCCGCCACCTTGCGGTGCCTGCGCTACATGCACGACGTGGAGGGACACACCGCCTGCTATCTCCGCGACCTGCTCGTGACCCGCGCCCATCGCGACCCCGAGGTCACCGCCTTCCTGGCGTGCTGGTGCTACGAGGAGCACTGGCACGGTGAGGCCATCGCCGATGTCCTGCGCGCCCACGACGAGCCCGCCGGCAGGAGCCGGCTGGCGGAGTCCCGCCGCCACCTGCCCCGGCGCGACGCGCTGCGGCCCCTGGCGTTCACGCTGGGGTCGGCGCTCACCCCCCACATCGTGGCCGTCCACATGGCCTGGGGCGCGGTCAACGAATGGACCACCCAGGCCGGCTACGGACGCCTGGCCGCCAAGGCCGACCACCCCGTGCTGTCGGAGCTGCTGCGGCGGATCATGCGCCAAGAGGGCCGGCACATCGACTTCTACGCGCTGGGGGCCCGGCGGCGCCTCGCCGACAGTGCCACGGCCCGGCGCATCACCCGCTTCGCGCTGCGCCGCTACTGGGCCCCGGTGGGTGCCGGGGTCATGCCCGACCCCGAGGTGCAGTTCCTCGTCAACCATCTCTTCGGTGACGCCGCGGGCCGGGCCGGGGTGCAACGCATCGACCGCCTGGTCGGTCGGCTCCCGGGGCTCGAGGGACTCCATCTGGTCGAGTCAGCCCTCGACGACCTGACCGCCGCCGCGCCCCACGACCTCGCGGCCCGGGCCGCCCAGAGACAGTCCGCGCAGGAAAATCAACAGGAAAAGGAGCAACGTCATGCTTGCTGAGATCTTCGGGATCGACGGAGTGGTGGTCCTCGTCGTCGTGGTGGCCGTGCTGTTCGGGGGGACCCAGATCCCGAAGCTGGCCCGGTCGCTGGGCTCGGCGCGCGCCGAGTTCAAGAAGGGGCTCGCCGAGGTCCAGGACACGTCCTCGACGCCCAACGCCGACTCGAGTGCCACCGTCGGGGGTCAGGCGTAACGCGCCACCGCAGCGGAGGGATCCCCATGCTCCTCCTCAGCCCCCCCAAGGTGCTCATGATCCTCGTGATCGCCCTCATCGTGCTCGGGCCGGACAAGCTGCCGTCGGCGGCACGCCGCATCGGCGCGCTGTGGAGCGATGTCAAGCGGTGGCGGGCACAATTCGAGACCGATGTGCGGGCGTCGTTCCCCGACCTCCCTTCCACCACGGAGATCGCCCGCGCCGTGCGTTCACCTCTGTCGATGCTCGACCGGCTCGCCGAGGAGCACGGTGCCACCTCGCACGCCGACCTCGCCGGCGTGGCCACGGGGAAGGCTGACGCCTCGCCGGCGCCGGCCCCTTCCCCGGGCCCCTCCCCGGGCGACGTGCCCCCCGACCCGGCGTCGATGAACTGACCCCGATCGGACCGCGTACCGATGTCCATCACCTTGGTCCGTGCCCGGCGCGGCGCGCCGCAGCCCATGACCGTCGGCGGGCATCTCGCCGAGCTCCGCCGCCGGGTGCTCGTGATCGGCGTCGCCCTGGTGGTCACCTGCACGGTGGCCTTCATCGCTTACCCCCAGATCCTCCACTGGCTGCAGGCGCCGTACTGCCGCGTGAGCCCCCGGTGCGCCCTGTACGTCACCGGCCCCCTCGACGGCCTGTCCCTCCGGGTGCACGTGGCCATGTACGCCGGGGCGTTCCTGGCCTCGCCGGTCGTCTCCTGGCACGTCTGGCGCTTCGTCACGCCGGGCCTGCGCCCGAACGAGAAGCGCTACGTGGTGCCCTTCGTGGCGGCTTCCGTGGTGCTGTTCGCGGCGGGGGCGTCGCTGGCCCTGGTGAGCCTGCCCCACGCCCTTCGTTTCCTCGGGACTGTCGGGGGGCCGACGCTGCAGCAGATCTACGACCCCAACAAGTACGTGGGCCTGGTGATGGCGCTCATGGCGGTGTTCGGGCTCACCTTCGAGTTCCCCGTCGTCCTGGTGGCCTTGGAACTGGTGGGGGTGGTGAGCCCGTCGAAGCTGGCGTCGTGGCGTCGCGGGGCCATCGTCGTGATCGTGGCGGGCGCAGCCATCATCACCCCGAGCGGAGACCCCTTCTCGATGTTGGCATTGGCCGTCCCGCTGTACGTCTTCTACGAGGTGTCGATCGTCATCGGCAAGCTGCTCCGGGGCCGCGCCGCGCGGGCTCAACCGGGTTCGTCGTCCCAATCCCCGTCGTCGTCGCCCGACGCCGTCGAGCCCTCGCCCTGACGGGAACGCAGCCAGGCGCTGATCTGGTCGGCGACGCGTTGCACCCCGCCGCCCACCCGGTCCACCATGGCGACGAAGCGGTCGCCGTAGTGCGAGACGGCGGCGTCGAACTCGGCCGACGCCGGGGGCTCCTGGCCCCGGCGCACGTAGTGGCCGGCCCGGATGGGGTCGAATTCGCCCTCACTCACCCACTTCACGAGTTGCCGGACCCGACGCACGGCGAACGGGTGGGGACGTCCGACCTCCTCCCAGAAGCGCGCGTGGCGCGCGTAGATGTCGTCTTCCTCCTCGTAGGCCGTGGCCTGGCGGATGAAGGCGTCGAGGCTCATCCCGGGCAGCGCACCACCGGCGATGCGCATCAACATCTGGCACACGGGGACGGGATCCCCGAGCACCAGCGCGGCGGCCCGGTCGCTGGAGAGCTCGGCCATCCTCGACCACTCGAGCAAGGCCAGGTACAGGGCGCGCACGGGCAGGCCGGCGAACAACGACCGGGGCAGCGCCCCCTGGACGACCTGGGAGATGATCACGAGGGCGGTGGTGTAGGTGTAGTGCTCGGAGAGCACGTGCCCGAGCTCGTGGGCGAGCACGGAGCGGACCTCGAGCGGCTCGTAGGAGCCCACCAGTGCCGAGTACACGATCACCACGGGGTTCTGGGCGCCGACGGTCATGGCGTTGACCATCGGCGTCTGGGTGACGTACAGGTCGGGCGTGCGCTCGAGGTCGAGCACCCACCCGCAGCTTCGATAGCTGTCCCACAGATCGGGGACCTGGTCCTCGCCGATGTGCACGGCGTTGCCCAGGAGCACCTGCCGGAAGCGCCGCTCGTGGCCGAAGTCGCACAGTCGTCTGACGAGCTGGTCCATGAGCGGGATCGACCGCAGGGCGGCGGTGGCCGCCCGGTCGGCGGGGTGCTCGTACGCCTTGGGGCTCATGCCCTCGTAGCGAACAGCCGGGTCGACGGTCATGAGGACTTCCTAGCCGACCACGCCGCGCTGTCGGGCCCGCCCGCCCCGGCTGTCGGCCCGACGCTCGCCGCCGTCAGGAGGCCTTGCGGCGCTTGGCGGGCTTGGCGGCGGCCGACACAGCCGCTTCGAGCTCTTCCCGGGTCATCTTCGACCGCCCCGCGATGCCCAGCTCGGCGGCCCGGGACTGCAGCTCGGACTTGCTCAGGCCCGACATCTCCGCCGGTGACGACGACGGGGCCCGGCCGCCTCGGGACCCCCGCTTGGCCGCTGCCTTGCCGGGAGCGCCGGGCGCGGCGATGTGGGCGCCGGGACGGTGCGACCGGGCCGCCTCCACGCTGGCCTGCAACGCCTCCATGAGGTCCACGACCTTGGTGGGCTCGGTCTGGGGACGCTCGGTGACGATCACCTTGCCCTGACGCTTCTCGTCGATGAGCGCCTCGACGCGCTTGCGGTACTCGTCCTCGTAGAGGGTGGGGTCCCACGTGCTCGCCATGGACTCGATCAGCAGCGTGGCCGTGCTCAACTCTCGGTCGGTGAAGTCGGCGTCGTCGGGAACGCCGGGGACCTCGGTGGCGGGGTCGCGGATCTCGTCGGCGAAGTACATCGTCTCGAGCGCCAGCACCGACTGCGCCGGCCTGATGGTCACCAGGTGTTCCTTGGTCCGCAGCACGAGAGAGGCCACCGCCACCTTGTTGCTCTGCGCCATGGCCTCGCGCAACAGGGCGTAGGGGCGAGCCGCCTGGTCCCCCAGGGGGCCCAGGTAGTAGGTGGACTTGTAGTAGATCGGGTCGATCTCGTCGAGGTCGACGAAGTCGGTGATCTCGATGGTCCGGGAGCGGCCCGGCTCCACCGACTCGAGCTCTTCGGGCGTG
>Ga0209415_10010716_pt1 | contig 15529 bp, 14 predicted proteins | sample PeaSoiSIISIP2007_FD_187696 | JGI IMG/M metagenome (GOLD analysis project Ga0209415, IMG submission 187696) | Peat soil microbial communities from Weissenstadt, Germany - SII-SIP-2007 (SPAdes) (version 2) | ecosystem: Environmental > Terrestrial > Soil > Wetlands > Peat | place: Germany... | reverse complement strand
ACCTCGCCGGCAATCGCTTCGCAGCGAACGGTGATAACCCCCTTAACTTCGTGTCTCACTCCAAGGGTTCACTTCAATCCACCCACCAGCACCCCCTCAATCGGGGTGTGGGTGTTTCAGGGGGATTGTTAAGGGGGAATTGTACGCCTTATACAGTCTTGTATAGAGTAGTACAGTCCGTACAGTGCATACAGTCGCGTACAGTGCATACAGTGCGTAGAGTCGCGTACAGTGCGTACAGTTGGCTCATCGGACGAGTTCCCAGCGCTTGTCCCGGCCTTTAATTGCCATACTGCGAGATTCGAGTCGAAGCAGTGCCTGCCAGACGCTTCCGAACGTTCTGCGAAGAGCGGTGGCTATCGTTACCGGCTTCGCTGGTCCTTGAGCCTGAAGGTAAGCCATAACTTCGGACATGGTTTCTCCAACGGCCGCGTCCTCGCCGGTTCCCTCCACAGTCCAACCCCACCCGGAATCATCTCCGGCGTGCCAGGCCAGCTCGTAGTCTTCGGGTTGAACCACGCGACCAACCACGGTCAGCTTGCCTTCTTTGGCGCTTGTGCGCTTGAGTTCGCCGATAGCATCAGCCGCCGCGGAAGTGCCGGAGGTCCCCAGAATGTTCTCCACCGGATTGCCACCCCTGGAGCCCTTCTTCGTGTGCATAACAACCACGGCCGCGCAATTGTGTTCGATCGCGATCTTTCGAACCCGGTCGATTACGTCATAGTCCTTTTGGGAAATATCTTGGTTACGGTTTCCAGTCCCTCCAGTCAGCTTGAAAAGTGAATCGAGAATTATCAAGCCAACAGGCTCTCGCTCGAGTGCGTCATGCAATATCTGATCGCCACCAGCCAGGATCGGCTTGGGCAACTCTTCGAATAGCAGGAGGTCCCGCAAACCAGCCGGCCGAGCGCTCCCGAGCAGCTTGCCCATTTTGTCCTTCGTAAGCGCGGCTTGGTCTTCCAGCGCCCAGAGTCCAACGCGGCATCGCTCTTTCACTTGGAGAAAGCCGCCGAGTGGCTCGCCAGTAACGGCGGCCAATGCGAGCTGGCAAGCAAACCAGGATTTACCGTCTTTCGGGCGGCCACCCAGCAACACCAGGCCAGTTTTTGGAACAAGTCCATCGACCAACAGATCAGGCGGCCGGACGGAATCGTCTGACATTAAATCCTCCATTGAGCGGACGCTCACCGCGATTGCAGGCGACTTGCGCCCGTCGCTTCCGGGTTGCCTTGCTTTCTGAGTTCGTTTGCGGAGAAGGTCCAGAACTATTTCGGATCCCAGGACCCCGATCAGATCATCGATGCCATTCACGCCGGCCGGAGTGTCTTCGGGCCAGTTAAACCACCAAACTTCGGCGCCGCGTTTCCGCAGTTCGTTCGTGAGGGTGTAGCGGGCGGCCTGAACGCTGTCGTTGCCAGCGACGTTCCTGTCGAACAAGATGGTGACCTTTCGCCACTTCCAGGTGATTCGCTCCACATCTGGGATCACGCCTTTCACGTCGCGGCGATCGCCATCGGGACCTGCAGCTTTGCCGATGGTTCCCCGGAAATTCCATACTCCGGACAGTCCCAGCGAAAGCCAGCGCGGTCGCTCAGCTCCGTCACCGAGCCCATGCCAACTGAGCCCATGAAGCGACAGGCATTTTTTCTCGCCCTCGGTTAGAACGATCGGAAGAGTCGAGTCTCCCAGCCAAGTCGCATCGGTCGCTGGTGGCATGTAGAGCATGTTGCCGCGCCCGGGTGGGCTGACGTATTTGTTGCGCTCACTGAAGCTCCCATCGGCTTTTTGTTCAAGCTCGGGTCGGTCCCGTCGCAGTCTGTAATCACGAATCCGCCCTTCTCCGGGCCAGGCGTACGGGAACAGTATGCCGCTATAGTCTGCGCTTCCGTTGCGGCCGACGATACTGGCGCCCTCGGCAGATTCAACGCGCCTTAGCATTGCCGACTCGGCCAACTCGCTGGAGATGCCACAGGCTGCGAGTTTCGAAAAATCGCCAGCGCTAAGCTGCTCTCCGGCTAGGTTCATTATTCACCGCCTCCTGGTTGCGCATCTTGGCCGCTGCGTCGATTGCGCCTGCGAGTTTGAGTGTCACCGGCAACGCACTATTCACGCCGAACTTACGCTCAAGGCGCCTGATCGCACGTTTGATGTCTTCCACGGCCGCACTTAGAACGGCCGCCTTGTGAAGCTGCATGTTGAATCCTTTGGCTTACGACAATGCGCCATTTCAGGCGTGGACGGGCTCGGTTGCCTCGGAGACCATGTTATAGAGGCTTCGGTGCCTTGCAACGCCTTCGCTGTCGCCAGCGTCCTCACAAGCTCCGCCAGCGTATAACGCTATGGTCTGCCCAGCCGCTTGAACGAGACCTGGATCGGAGGACTCCAGGAGCACGCGGTCATGTTGATCGACGATTTGAATTCGCATGTATTTTCCCTACCCCTAATACACGCGAAAATCGGGGGTTTTTAGCCGTGGTTTGTTTTCAGTAGTTTACGGGCGGATTCAGTCGAGCTGCGGTATGAGTCCCAAGGGATCGCGGCCTAGTAGCCGCACAGCATGATCCCGGCAGAACACGCCTGTGGTGCCGGCTACATGTCGCAGCACGAAGCGCATGTGAGTGCCAGAATCCGGCGCAACAGCTCGGATTTCAAAATCCCGAAGATCTTCGGGTAGATGCCGCTGGATAGGCAACAGCTCAAGAAAACCGGTAGCTCGCGGGGCGGCATATGTTAAATTTCGACGCCTCTTGATTTTTGACACGATGCTGCGAGTCTTCCATTTCCAGACGTAGCGCGATTCTACCGGCCGTGGCGGTTGAAAGCTCCAGAACCAGTCGTCACCGAGAAGTTGCGGACGCTGCTCTATACGACGCTCATGCTCCTCGCATGCGGATAATCCAGTCGAACGCGCAGTCCAGACAGGCGGAGGCAATTGGATGAACCATTCACGCGGGGTCCACTCGCCACAAACCGGGCGCGGCGCGGGCCTTTGGCGAAGCTGCTCGATGATTTGTCCCAGCTTTCTATCTAGGTTCGTGATCCTTGTGCTTGGCTGTTGGAAGGTTGGGCGCCCATACCCGCGTTGCTGGGCATAGTCGATCCAGAAAAAACGCTCGTCTGGAGTCAGCCCGCGCTGATGCCTCATGATCTCCGCGTTCGTGTGGCGTTGCTCCCGAAGGGCCAATGCGAACCGCTCGGAAAGATTCAAACTCTTCCGTAGAACCTTGTCGATGGCGGACCGGTCGGGTTTGCCATAAGCGACGAATTTCTGAGACAACCCATATGGTGTTGGTCGGCCGAGTTCATCGATCTCTCCGGAGATGTGTGACCGCTCTGCACTACTGGCCTCAGAAGAGATCTGCGCGACAGCGTTACTCCAGCCGCTTTTGCGCGTGCGCGCTCTGCCCGAACCGGTGAGCCCCGTCAGCAATTCCTTGGTTTGAGTCTTTGAGCGCGCTTTAATCGCTGCGATCCATTGCGCGTTTTTGCGCGCCACTTCTGGACTACCCCACATTTCGTCGATGCGCGGCTCTAACACGCCTTCCCTAATTTGAGCCACCTCATCCTGCGTATCCCACCGCATTTTGAAGTTGGTCTCCAGGCGTCTAGCCTGCGGGTCGCGCGACGCCATCGGAACTTTTTTAGCTTTCGGTTTTTCAAGCCGCGCACGTAGCTTCGCAAGTTTCCCTGGCTCCAGGTCGCTTTCGTCAAGAGCCATCATTTCGTTGATTGCGAACTCGCCGTCTTCCGCGTATTGCCGATCTCCCGTGCGATCGTTTAAGCGTGCCCCGCGTCGCTTGAAATCACCCTCTGTTGTATCCGCGCGATGACCGATGTTTCGCTGATAGGATCCGGCCGCGGCCTTGTCAGCGTTGAGCAGAGCAGCTCGCAGCGAATAAACGATATGCCGCTCTGGCCGATCAACGGCCGCATCGTGTTCCGGCAGCATGTGCTCGATCACTAGCCTTTCTTTGCTGTGGGGTCGTTTTTGGCCGCGAATCTTCCATTCCAGCGATGGCATCCAAAATCTGGCATGATGCATTTCCGCGTCATAAGGCGTGTACAGCGCCACGACTGGGAGCGGTTCTGTGGGCGCCACGGGCAGCGGATCGAACGTCAGACCGCCACTCAGTAGCGCGCAACCGTCACGCCGCCCAGGATGCACGCGCACGCGGCGCAACGTCGGCTTGTTCTGAACACTGCGCGCGCTTTCGAGCACGTTCGCGTTGTCCTTAACGGCTTCGTCGTATCCTTCAGCCGTAGCTTCCCGAAGCGCGGCCAGTTCTTCGGCAGTTAGTGAGTCGATTGTAATCATGATCTGCCCGTGACATTGCCTACTTTCGCAGCGCGAGGGTTCTGACCAGGTGGACGATCCCGGAATACTCCCGAGAAATCGAGCACTTTCCCGAGAAAGTCCCGGACTCCGCTTCGAAACAACTCTTGTGTTTTCAACGAATGGCGTTGTATGTGTGTGGTTAAAATGCTAACCTCCTAGCATACAAGAAGCAAACGGCATCCCCATCGCTAAAATTCTCTCCGGCTCGGCGCCACTCCAGCGCGATTTCTACGCGCGGCCGGCTACGGAAGTTGCGCGCGAGTGCCTTGGAAAAATCCTGGTGCACGGCAGCACCGCTGGACGAATCGTAGAAGTGGAAGCGTATCTCGGTGTCGGCGATCGCGCCGCCCATGCCTGGCGCGGCATCACGGATCGGACACGCGTCATCTTCGGTCCGCCCGGCCACGCCTACGTCTATTTCATTTACGGGATGTACGAATGTCTGAACTTTGTCGCCGAGCCGGAGGGCATGGCCGGTTGCGTTTTGATCCGGGCGCTGGAACCGCTCGCGGGACTCGCCACAATGCGTCGGCGACGGGCACGTTGGTCAAACAGCGCTCGCGGTATCGAAGACCTCGCGTCCGGTCCCGGCAAACTCACGGTCGCCATGGGCATCACGCGCAAGCTCAATGGCGCCGATTTGGTGGAGGGCCCGCTGCAGGTCCGTCGCCTGATAAACGACGCGCCGTTCGAAATCGAAGTAACGCCCCGCATCGGAATCAGGCATTGCGCCGACTGGCCGTTGCGTTTCGTGATTGCCGGCAATCGCTTCGTGAGCCGCCGGTGATCACTCAGGTTGATTCACTCTCCGGCTTGGTTAAGGACTCGATCATACAGTTCTTCATCCATGAAGAACCGAACTGCCCTCAGCCGATCCAGTTCCGGTTTGATCTTCACCAGGAAACGTCTATCTTTGGCGGCCAGAAGCAGTCCAATGGTCCCGATCACGGACAGCCCAAGCGACGCTGCAAGACGTCTGGCCGGACGTTCATCTAGGATAAGCCGCTCAGCTCGAAGTTCCAAGCCCAAACTGATCACCTCGTGTTCGCCTGGTCCGATGGAGCCACTCACAGTGTCTGGATGGCGCGGAAGCAACAGCGGCTTTACGGCAAGCCAGCTAGGCAGCCTCTGTACCGTTGGGGAAATCTCTTTGGCAACGGCAGGCGGAATGAATACTTGCGGATGAAGCCGGCCCAATAGGTCGAGCCGGCCAATCTGCGTGAGCGCGATTAGCGGACTTGAGTTCGAAACAACGATCACTCAGGTTCGCTTGCTCTCGGCAACTTCTGCCTGCAGCTCATTTTCATTGAAGCGAAAGTACGGAATTCCCAAGTCCGATGCATGCCGGATAAAATCGAGACGTTCCTGTCCCAAGAGTGCAGCTGCCTTGCCGCTAGAGATCAGGCTTCGCCGATACAATTCCAAGACGATCATTTCTCGCGCGGTTTGCTCGACTGGCTGGCCAAGTTTTTCCAGCACGGCACCGAGCTCATCACCGAGATCCAGATAGGTAGAAGCCATAGCCAACTCGCTGCCTTCATGGTACCGCTCACCCGCCACCAGTCGCTTAAAATCAGAAGGTATGCTCAAGCCGACCATCTTCCGCGAGTACGACATTCGGGGCGTCGCGGATTCCGAGCTCCTTAGTCCTGACATCGAGCAATTGGGGCGCGGGCTGGGCACCTATTTGCGACGACACGGCGGCGGCGCAAACATCAATGTCGGACGCGATTGCCGCCTAAGCTCCACACGCCTCCGCGACGCGCTGGTGCAAGGTCTCCTCGCCGCCGGATGCAATGTCACCGACATTGGCACCGTCCCCACTCCGGTGCTCTATCACTCGGCGCAAAACTTGAAAGCCCACGGCGCCATCATGATCACCGGAAGCCACAATCCCTCCGAGTACAACGGCTTCAAGAGCGTCTGCGGCACGGACACTTTGCACGGCGAAGCCATCCAGGAAGTTCTCCATATCATCCAGCGCTCCGATTTCGAAACTGGCACCGGAACATTGGCCACCACCGACGCCGTCACACCTTACGTGGATGAAGTGGCGGCTCAATTCCGCCTCGCTCGCCGGATCAAAGTAGTGGCCGACGCGGGCAACGGCACGGCGGGCCCCGTCATTCATCGCATCTTTGAAAAGCTGAACGTCGACGCCACGGAGCTGTATTTCGATATGGACGGCCACTTCCCGAACCATCACCCCGACCCCACGGTGCCCGCGAATCTCGCCCACTTGATCGCGAAGGTCCGCGAAACCAGAGCGGAGCTTGGCCTCGCTTTCGATGGCGACTCGGACCGCATCGGCGCCGTCGACGAGCACGGCAATGTCATTTACGGCGATCTGCTGCTGCTCATTTATGCGCGCGAGATCCTGCAGCGCAAGCCCGGCGCCACCTTCATCGGCGAAGTGAAATGCTCGCAGGTGATGTACGACCAGATCGCCAAACTGGGCGGCAACGGCATCATGTACAAGACCGGCCACTCGCTTATTAAAGCCAAAATGAAGGAAGAGCACGCGGAGCTGGCGGGCGAGATGTCCGGCCACATGTTCTTCGGCGACCGCTACCGCGGTTATGACGACGCGCTCTACGCCGCCTGCCGCTTGATCGAAATCGTTGCGAAATCCGGCCAGCCGCTTTCGGGGCAACTGGCGGGGGTTCCGAAGATGGTATCGACTCCCGAGATTCGCGTCGATTGTCCAGACGAGATCAAGTTCGATCTGGTCGCGCGCGTCGCCGAGCACTTCAAGAAAACCTACCCGACCATCGATATCGACGGCGTGCGCGTGATCTTCGCGGAAGGCTGGGGACTGCTCCGCGCGTCGAATACTCAGCCGGTTCTCGTAATGCGCTTTGAAGCCAGCAACGAACATTTCCTCAAGCGCTATCAATCGGAAGTGGAGCAGGTATTGGAAGCATCGCGCACGGCCGGGACTCACGCTTTATGACCCTCCGCTGGGTCCCGTTCTTCATCGCGACGTTGCTCGCGGCGCAGCCGCAGTCCACGATCGTCTTACGCGCCGCGCGCTTGCTCGACGTGGAAACGGGCAACATCACCGCTCCCGCCGAGGTGCTGATCCAAGGCGACCGTATCGCCGCTGTCGGTCCCTCGTTGACGCATCCTTCCGGTGCGCAGATCATCGATCTGGGCGACACCACGTTGCTCCCCGGGCTGATCGATGCGCACGTGCACTTGTTCCTGCATCCCGGCGCCGAGGATCTGCAGACGGTTCAGGAATCCGTTCCACATCGCACCATCCTGGCGACACTTGCCGCACGCGATGACTTGATGGCCGGCTTCACCGCCGAGCGCGACATGGGCACCGAAGGCGCGGGCGCAGCCGACACCGCGGTGCGCGATGCTATCGACCAAGGCCTGATCCCGGGCCCGCGCATGCGTATCAGCGGCAACGCCGTTGATATTCTCGGCGGGCACGAAGACGCGATCGGCTACAATCCCGAGCAGCGCGTCTTGCCCAACGCCACGTGGGCCAACAATGCTGGTGAGCTCGTCACTGCGATTCGCGAGCAGTTCAAGCTCGGCGCCGACTTCATCAAGATTTACGAGACGGGCCGCGACTCGGTCAGCGACGGCAAGCTGACCACGCCGTATCAATACACGGAGGGCGAGCTGGCAGCCGCGATCCAAGAAGCCGCGCGCGTGGGCAAACACATCGCGGTTCATGCCACTGGAGAGCCGGGGACGCTGTACGCGGCGCGCGCGGGCGTCGTCTCCATCGACCACGCCTTCCAGCTTTCGGACGAAACCATGCGCCTGATGCGTGAGAAACAGATCTTTGCGGTTCCGACCTTCACCATCATCGACTATTTCATCGAGCACGCCGCCACGCCGGCGCAGGCCGCGCACGATCGCCAGTTGCAGGAACTGCACGCGCTCAATTTTTCGAAGCAACTCGCCGCCGGCGTTCCGGTCGCCATGGGTTCCGACGTCGGTCCGTTCGCGCACGGCACTCAGGCTAGAGAATTCGCGCTCATGGTGAAGTACGGGATGACGCCGCTCGCCGCGCTCCAGGCGGGTACGCTAAACGGCGCGAAGCTCCTTGGCTGGGCGGGACAACTGGGCGCGCTGAAGCCCGGATACTACGCCGACATCGTCGCTGTTCCCGGCAACCCACTCAGCGACATCGGCGTCTTGCAAAAGATCACATTTGTTATGAAAAGCGGTATCGTTTACCGGAAATAAATTGCTATCGGCTTTAATCGCTGGACGCTAATTGGCAGCCCCTTGCAGCGCTAGTTGCGCCGCAGGCTGGGGAGGCGGCGCGTCATCGCCATTTTGGCCAAAACGCACCGAAACCAGTTTGGAAACTCCCGGCTCCTGCATCGTGACCCCGTAAAGCGATTGCGCCGCTTCCATGGTCCGCTTGGCGTGCGTAATCACGATGAACTGGGTTTGCGCCGACATCGCCTTCAGCAATCGCGTCAGCCGTTCAATGTTCGGCTCGTCGAGCGGCGCGTCCACCTCGTCGAGAATGCAGAAGGGGCTGGGCGTGTACTGGAAAATAGCCATCAGCAGCGCCATCGCGGTGAGCGACTTCTCGCCGCCGGACAGCAAAAGGACGCTCTGGAGCCGCTTGCCGGGAGGCGACGCCACGATGTCGATTCCGGATTCGGCGATGTTGGTCTCGTCTGTCAACCGCATCTCGCCGATGCCGCCACCAAACAGCGTGCGAAACATTTCGCGGAAGAAGCCGTTCACCGCCTCGAAGGCCTCCGTGAACCGCTTGCGCGATTCCACATCGATATCGTGAATCGCCTTTTCGGTATCGCGGATTGAATCCAGCAAGTCTTGCCGTTGCGCGTTCAAGAAATCGTAGCGCTGCTGCGCTTCTTGATATTCTTCGAGCGCCTGCGGATTCACCGGCCCCAATGCTTCGATCCGCGCCTTCACTTCCTGATACTTCTGTTCGGCCTCCATGAGCCCGGCATCATCCAGCACCACCTCTTCGCCGGCGGCCAACTCCTCGGCCGGAATGTTAAGCTCCTTGCGGCTGGTCTCGTCCAGAAACTTCAGCTCGGCCTGCTTGCGCACCAAATCCAATTCAATTTGCGATCGCCGCTCCTGCGCCGCTTGCACGGTGATGCGCAGTTGCTTCAGCGCGTCGTCAAGAGCCGCGAGATCCGCCCGTTGTTTGGTCTCGCGCGCAGCTAATTCCGCAACGATCTCTTCCGAGGCGCCAATCAGCTGGATCAACTCGCCCGCCCGGCGGTCCAGTTCGATGTTGTCGGAAAGCAGCCGCGCCCGTTCCACTCCCAGCCGTTCCATCTCCGCCGCGATTTCGCGCCGCCGCGCCACCGCCGCCGCAATCCCGGCTTCGTGCCGCGCCTGGGTGGCACGCTCGGAACGCTGCCGCTCTTCCAATCCAGCCAACTCCGCCCGCAGCGCGCCGTGCTCTTCCACCAGACCATGCGCCTGTGATTGCAGCTCTTCGAAATCCGCGCGCGATTGCTCGAGCACTTGCTGTTCCACGTACCGCGCGGTTTCCCGTTCATCCAGCAACCGCTGATCGCGCTCCTGCTGCTCCCGGGCGCGAGCACCTTCCTGCCGCAACCGCTCCAACTCCAGTCGCGCCACGGACAATCGCGATTGCGCGCGGGTGAACTCTTCTGCCAACTGGCGATGCTCATGATCCAGCGCCAGGGCGTCTTTCTCCTGCTTCTGTTGCAGCGATCGCAGGCTTTCCAGATCCTCGCTGAATGCGGCAATCTCGCATTCCAGTTGATCGAGCGCCGTTGCGGTACCTTCCACCGCACGCTGCTTCACTTGCACTTCCCCGGTGAGCTCGCGCAGCTCGCGCTTCAGCGCCAGGGGGCCACTGCCAGTCTTTTTCCCGCCGCTCACCGCGTGCCCGTGATAGCTGACGCCCTCCGGCAGCAGGAAGAAAAACTCCGGATACGCCATCGCCAGCCGCTGCGCCGCCGCGCGATCCTTAGCGAGAAAGCAATGCGCCAACCGCGGCAGCAAATCTCGCGGTGCGCTCGCAAAGCCATTGGTGAATCGCAGATGATCGCTGAGCGGGCCCACCACACCTTCGTCCTCCGATAGCATTTCGACAGCGCGCGTCTGTTCGCCCGCCTCCGGATGCACCAGGAAGGTCGCCCGGCCATCCAGGTCCGTACGCATCAGATCGATTCCGCGCTCGGCATCGCTCCAGTTTTGCACCACCACGTATTCCAGCTCTTCGTGCAGGAATTCTTCGGTGGCCTTTTCGAAAGCCGGCTCCACTTCCACGAAGTCCGCGAGCACGCCGGCGGCGTGAAACTCCTCGGTCTCACCGCGCTCGATCGCCGTAAATAAGCGCTTCACGCTCTCGGCCGTGTAGGCGCGATGCGAGAGAATCTCTTCGAGCGAATCCTTGCGCGCTTTCAATCGCGAAGCATCGGTGCGCAACTGATCCAGCAGTTTTCGAGCTTCCGAGGCTTGCGACTTGCGGAGGTTCAGCTCTTCCTCGACGCGCCGCCGTTTGTCGGCGGTAGACTCCAGCTCCATCTGCCCGGCCGACATTCTCAACGACAATTCCGCCTTCACTGCCGCGTGCTTCTCAAGATCCGCCTTGGCAGTCTGCTCATCGCGCTGGCACCGCGCGGCGTCGCGATCCAGGCCCTGCAGGAATTCGCCGATTTGCACCAACTGGTTCTTTAGCGCCGACGATTCGCCCAGCAGCCGTAGCACATTTTGCCGTCCGGTCTCGAGCGTCTTGGCCCGCTGCTGCAGCGCCTGTTGGATCTGCTCGCGCTCGGCCGCCTTGGCCGACAACCGCTCGCGCGCGGACTGGATCTGGATCTCCAGCTCCACCACCGATTGCAGATGCGCTTCCAGTTCCCGCCGCAACTGTTCGTGACGTTGGTCCAGGTCCTGCGATTCGGTCTCGCCCTGCCCCAGCCGCTGCTCCATTGCGCCGATCTGCTGCGCCTGCGAATCGAGCCGGCCACGCGTGCGCTCCTGTTCGAGCTGCAAATCGGCCAATCGCCGCCGCGCCTCGGCCAGCTCCGCATCGTTGCGATAGCAGGCCCCTTGCAAAGCCGTGTGCTCCCGATCGCGGTCCGTCACCTGCGCGGAAAGGTTCTGGAACTCGGCATTCGCGAGGTTTAGATCCAGCGCCGTCTTCGCGGCGTCGCGCTCCAGCATCCGGAAGCGCGCGGTCAGCGATCGACGCAGGTGCGCGATCATCTCGCCCTTCAGCTCTTCGTATCGCCTGGCTTTGGAAGCCTGGCGTTTCAACGAATTCACCTGGCGGCCGACCTCTTCCAAAATGTCGAACACGCGCGACAGGTTTTGTTTCGCGCCTTCCAGCTTTGCTTCGGCCAGCCGCTTTTTGGTTTTGAATTTGCCGATGCCGGCGGCCTCTTCGATGATGGCGCGGCGGTCCTGCGGCTTGTTGCTGAGGATTTGCCCGATGCGGCCCTGCTCGATGATCGCGTAGCTCTCCGGCCCAAGGCCAGTGCCGATAAAAAGGTCCTGGATATCGCGCAGCCGGGCAACTCTGCCGTCGATCAGGTATTCGCTCTCGCCGGAACGAAACAGCCGCCGCGTGATGGTGACTTCGCTCGGGTGGCGCGCGCCTTCGCTCGGCTTGTGCACGATGTGACCATTGGCGTGCCCGTTGCCGTTCGCATGATGGTTCTGATCGTGGTGCCCAGCTTCGATCGACGGATCCACCAAAGTCATGGTGACCGAGGCGAGGCCCAGCGGCTTGCGGTCCCGCGTGCCGGCAAAGATGACGTCTTCCATCCTGGCCCCGCGCAGACTTTTCGCTGACTGCTCGCCCAGCACCCAGCTCATCGCGTCGCTGAGGTTGGATTTTCCACAGCCGTTGGGGCCAACGATGGCTGCGATGCCCGAACCGGTGAACTTCATCTCGGTCCGATCGAAGAACGACTTGAAACCTTGTATTTCGACCCGCTTGAGCTTCAGCAAAATAGCTTCCCCTTCCATTATCATCTCGGGGGATGGGTCTATGGTAACCGGGTTGGGCGAGAAAGTAAAGCGGGTAATTAGCTACATCTTGCGGGTGCTAGGGGTTCGATACAATCAGTAGTACTACCCCTGCGGGATCACCCCACAACGGCTGCAATCGGCTGTATTACATCATACATAGAACGCGCAGGCGCTGCACGCGGTGCCAGACCTGTATGGCGGGAGTAGAATTGTAGGCATGTCACGGGATGCGGCGGAAAATTTGAAAGACGCGCTTGCCCTGCCCTTGGAGGCGCGTGCCGCGCTGATCGGCCCACTAGTGGACAGCCTGGATACAGAGGTGGATGAGGATGCCGAAGAAGCTTGGCGCGAGCAGATCCGGCAGCGGTTGCACGAGATCGATAACGGAACCGCGAAGTTGGTTCTGAGGATGAGGCGCGTCGCCTATCTCGCCGCGCGAACGATATCATTTCCATTCGCGAATTGAATGCCGGAACGTAAGCTGATTGCGACAATAGGCGGCGAATTTGACTCAACCCGCCAGCAGGTCCACCAGTTCGGCGACCAATCGCGACTCCGGGTGGCCGAGCGCACTTTCGCCAAGGTCCAGCCACTGCTTCCGGCGCGTGTTCTGGACGAAGAATATTTCCTCAACCCGAAAGGTCTTGGCAAGCGTGCATTCGGCCCAGCGCGTCCGGGCTACCCTGGCGAGTTCGTCCACTTCGTCGCCCTTTAGATCCTGTGCCAGCGTGATGTGCGGGTGGTAGGGGTAGGGCTCCCCGCATTTCAGGCCGTCCACATTCAGCCCGTTGTGCATGCGTTCTAGTTCGTCGCGGCCCCGGCCGATGCCGATGTAGATTACATCCGACACCGGAAACACATCCAGTTGAGTCATTTCAACTTCGAAGGGAGCGAAGCGCGGAGCAATGGTCCGGACAGTTTCCCAAACGGCCTCCGGTGAGGAGCAAATCGGACGGGGCGGCAAGATCGTCACGTGGGCACGCAAAAAACAGTTCGGAACCAACTCCTGCCGCAGCCGATCCAGAAAACCCGCCAATGGTTCGGGGATATAGCTGACCAACGCGAAGGAGTTGATCCGATCCCACGCGGCGGGATCGTTATACATATTTCGTTAATCCTATGTTACCGCCACCGGCTCCCCCACGGCGTTCGGGGCGGGTTCTGGTACGTACCAGCGCGCCTCTTCGAAACCGATGTATTTGAGAATACGGAGTTCGCCGCCCGGTAATGCGGTGCCTCGGAGTTCAGCGTTCGGGGCTTGACCGCGCGGGACTTCGGCACCCCCGACGCCGCCCGGTATTTGGCCCACCACTTCGATAAGATCGCCTACGGCGATGGGGTTTTCACTCTCGCGCAAGGCGAGCCAGAGGGCATAGGGGCTGGCGGCTTCGATGACTTGCCCGGGCTCGTAATCCTTCAACTTGACGATGGTGACGCCCGGAGTATGCGGCGCCCAGCGAAACTGCTGGCGCTGAGCATCCTTTAAACGGTGAATTCGGTATGCCGGCATGTCAGCCTCTATTCTCGCGCAAAACAATTCGCAATGGAATGTTTTATTGTCGCGGCCTGCTCCTCGCCGGCCCGGATCCAGGCCTCGGCGTTGGCACGCGTCCAGTAAACGGCTTCGAGCGGCGAGCCGAGCAACTTCGGCGGACCCAAGCGAACCACTTCGATCCCCGCTGGAACCCGGGCGCGAAACGGCGAGAGCATCCGGACCGCGCCCACGAAGGTCCGAGCGATGCTGCCGGGCGGCACGGGAAGAACATCGATCACCAGGGCCTTGGTTGCGCCCATCTCGGCGGCGGCCCAGAGCGGGACGGCGGAAAGCAGCCCGCCGTCGGAATAGATGCGTCCGCCCAGCCGCACTTGATCGAACAGGCCGACGATGGCAGTGGTGGCCACCAGGTGTTGCCAGCTCACCTCATTGCCGCGCAGTACGCGGGGCCGCAGCTTCATCAGGTCGGTGACCACCATCGCGAAGTGCATGCGCGGTTGGAAGGATTCATAAACATCGCGGATCACGCGCTGGAGCGGAGTAGTGTCGAGGACACCTTGCAGCGGACTGCGGGGGATCTTCCAGCGATAGTGCCCGGCCGCTTCGAGATGCAACCAACGATCCACGAGTTCATCGGGGTCGCAGCCGCCCGCGATGGCCCAGCCCGTCAGAGCTCCGACGGAAGCGCCGACCACCAGGTCGGGACGAAAGACGTCGGCCAATGCTCTCCAAGCGCCGGCTTGATAGGCGCCATACATGCCACCGGCGGATAGGACGAGCGCCGTCATTGGTGAGCGGGATGGCGATGAATCGCCTTCAACCGATCAGCCTTGCTGCCGGTTTGTCGAGGAACCAGATCACGCCCTCGCCATTGTAGGTCGTGATTTGAGCGGGATATCGCTTGGGATCGTATGGCCCACTAACGACCGCTAGGAGCGGTTCAGCCTTGTCGTCACCGGCGGCAAGCATCAGCGTGTTCCGAGCGGCCCCCAGCACCGCCGGCAAAAGAGTGACGCGCCACTGGTGAAATTTCTCAACATAAACCGCGGCCACCAGGTTCCTGCGATCGTCGATCAGAGGCTCGCCCGGAAAGAGACTGGCCGTGTGCGCGTCGGGGCCGATGCCCCGGTGAATGATATCGAATGGGGGCACCGCGCCCGACGACAACTGAAAGAACGCGCGGATATCGTCCCCATAGAGTTTGGCGGCCTCTTTCGGCGGAAGCTCGCCGTGAATGCGGTGGACGTTGGCGGACGGGAAATGCGCCGGATCGATGAAATTCTCCTTGGCCAGCCTGTAATTGCTTTGAGAATCCGTGGGCGGAACCATGCGTTCGTCCACCCAGAAGAGGTGGACATTGCTCCAGTCGAAGTTTGCTTTGGCCAATTCGGCGAACATCAGTTTGGGAGTGGTCCCGCCGGAGACGGCGAGTGAGGCGCGAGGCTGGCTTTGAAGCGCCTGTCCAAGCAGTTCTATGATTTTGCGGGCGCACGCCTCGGAGGCTGACTGAGCATTTTCGTACACAAACGAATGGGCCTTCATTCCGCGGTTCCTCATTTCTCATCTTTAAGAGACCCTCCGGGTGTGTCTCTAAGACATCCTCCGGCTCTCTCTCTTAAGACGCACTACGGGTGCATCTGGAAGCCCCCTCCCGGGCGCAGCATTTTCTCATTGAAGAATGAGCCTGAAGGCGGGAGCGAAGCGATCCGCAGACAGGGTCTCCTTTCTTGAGT
>Ga0209415_10010715_pt1 | contig 15529 bp, 19 predicted proteins | sample PeaSoiSIISIP2007_FD_187696 | JGI IMG/M metagenome (GOLD analysis project Ga0209415, IMG submission 187696) | Peat soil microbial communities from Weissenstadt, Germany - SII-SIP-2007 (SPAdes) (version 2) | ecosystem: Environmental > Terrestrial > Soil > Wetlands > Peat | place: Germany... | reverse complement strand
AGAGGGTTGGGGGGAGGTGGGGCGTCGTCTACCCGGCCTTTGCAGCCCGTATAAAGTTCCAAATCTTCCTCGGATCCTTGACTCCAGGCGACGACTCGACGCCCGATGAGACATCGACCGCGCGCGCGCCCGAAAGCCGAATGGCGCGCGCGACGTTGCGCGCGGTGAGCCCGCCCGCCAGCACCCAAGGAAGCGTCCATTTGCGTCCGGCGAGCAGGGTCCAGTCGAAGGCGCGCGCGTTGCCGCCCGGCCGGTCGGCGCCCCTGGGCGGCTTGGCGTCGAACATCAGCCGGTCGGCCACGCCCAGATAGTCGCGCGCCGCGTCGAGGTCGGCGGCCGAGGACACGCCCAGCACCTTCATCGTCGGCATGCCCCAGTCGCGGCGGATCGCTTCGACGCGCGCGGGCGGTTCGGCGCCGTGCAACTGAAGCAGGTCGAGGCGCAGGTTGCGTAGCACCCGGTCCAGCAGCCGGTCGTCGGGGTCGACGAACAGGCCGACGCGCAAAATCTTGCGCGGCACTCCGTCGAGCAGTTCGGCCGCGCGCTCGGGGGTCACGGCGCGCGGGCTCCTGGGGAAGAACACCACGCCCACTAGATCGGCCCCGCCCTCCACCGCAGCGGCGACCGCCCGCGGATCGTTGAGCCCGCAGATCTTCACCCGCACGGGTCGGCTCATCGCAATTCCTCGGCGATCGTCCGCGCCGCGGCGGCGGGATCGGCGGCGCCCGTGATCGGCCGGCCGATCACGAGATAGTCCGCGCCGGCCGCCAGCGCTTCCTTCGCCGTCATGATGCGGCGCTGGTCGTCGCTGGCGGCGCCGGCGGGGCGGATACCCGGCACCACCAACTTGAAGCCCGGCCCGCACTGCGCGCGCAATGCCGTCACCTCGTGCGGCGAGCAAACCGCGCCGTCGAGTCCCGACTCTTGCGCCAGCGCCGCCAGACGCTTCGCGGCGTCGGCGGCGCTGCCCGCGATGCCGACGCGTTTCATCTCAGCTCCGTCCAGGCTGGTGAGGATGGTCACGCCCAGCAGCAGCGGACGGGCGGGGGATCGATCGGCCGCTTCGCGCGCCGCGCGCATCATCGCCATTCCGCCCGAGGCGTGGATCGTGGTCATGGCAGCGCCGAGCGGCGCGAGGGCGCGCACCGCGCCGGCCACGGTGTTGGGAATGTCGTGCAGCTTAAGGTCGAGGAACAAGGGCATTCCCTTGGCCACGCGGCGGATGCCCCCCGGACCGTGCGCGGCGAAGAATTCCAACCCGAGCTTGACGCCGCCGACCAGGCCGGCGAGCGTGCCGGCGAGACGGGCGGCCGCCTCGACATCGGTGGTGTCGAGGGCGCAGAACACCGGACTGTCGTTCATCGATCGGTCGTCGTCGCGGCGGGCGGTGGCGCGGGCGGGGCGGCCAGTGCGGCGACCGAAGGGACCGGGCCCGGACGGCTGCGCGCGCGTAACTCGTCCATGCTGCGTTCGATGGCGCGGACTTTGCGCCGTTCGGCCCGGTGGCGCATCCGCGCCCGCACCGTGCCGACGCCGGCCAGCCCGCCGCCGAGCAGGAAACCGATCGCAAGGGGCACCAACGCGACGACATAGGCCGGCGCGACCACGCCCTCGGCGAAGGGCCACAATCCGACGGCGATCGGCTGGCGGTTGGATACGGCGAACAGGATCACCAGCACCGCAACCGGCAGTCCGACCGACCAGGCGAGGACCCGCATGCCCGGCTAGGCGTTGAGCCGCTCGCGCAGCTGCTTGCCGGTGCGGAAGAAGGGGACCGCCTTGGCGGCCACGGCGACCGAGGTTCCGGTGCGCGGGTTGCGCCCGACGCGCGCGTCGCGCCGCTTGACCGAGAAGGCGCCGAAACCGCGCAACTCGACGCGGTCGCCGCGCGCCAGCGCTTGGGCGATCTCGTCGAAAATGGTGGTGACGATGCGCTCCACGTCGCGCTGATACAGATGTGGATTGAGTTCCGCCAGGCGGGCGATCAGTTCCGACTTTGTCATGCGCGCCGGCTCCTCTTCCCCGCGTCCGCTCCCCGAAGCACACGAGCCTGCCAAAGCGGCACCGGTGCGTCAAGTGTAAGTCTTTCGTATTTATGGCTTTTTTAGGGGCGGCCCGGAGCGCCTCGCAGGCCGGGCGGGGGCGCACCCGAGGCTCCCCACCCTTGCCTTGCATTCGCCAGGGCACGCGGTTATAAACTCCGCTTCCGTTCGATGCCCCAGGCGCCGCGCGGCCCCCGGGCCCGGTGCGGCGACCGTTTCCGGCAAGGATTTGAGTCGATGCCCAAGTTGAGGAGCAAGAGCTCGGCCAAGAAGCGTTTCTCGCTCACGGCTTCGGGCAAGGTGCGGGGCAACGTGGCCTACAAACGCCACTGCCTCACCGCCAAGACGCAGAAGATGAAGCGCAAGGCGCGCGGCACCATGATCCTGTCCGACCGCGACAGCGGGGCGGTGACCAAGTTCTATCTGCCCTACGGGAACTGAGCCATGGCGCGCGTCAAGAGGGGCGTGACCACGCATGCCCGCCACCGCAAGGTGGTCAAGATGGCCAAGGGCTATCGCGGCCGGGCCGGCACGAATTATCGCGTCGCCATCGAGAAGGTCGAAAAGGGGCTGCGCTACGCCACCCGCGACCGGCGCGCCAAGAAGCGCAACTTCCGCGCGCTGTGGATCACCCGCATCAATGCCGGCGCGCGCGAGCACGGACTGACCTACGCCCGTTTCATCAACGGGCTGGACAAGGCCGGCATCGAGCTCGACCGCAAGGTTTTGTCCGATCTCGCGGTGCGCGAGCCCGAGGCCTTCAAGGCCCTGGTCGCGCAGGCGCAGGCTGCGCTCGCGGCCTGAGGCGATAGCGGCGATGGCGGGCATGGAACGATTTAGCGCCGGGACCTCGGCTTAGGCCCCGCCAAGAGGCGCCGTCTCGGGACGACATAGTCCCGTGGGCGATGGGTGAGGGGCCGAAGTTCGGCCCCTTTTTTTCGATCGCCCGGAACCTCGGCAGCATGGACAAGATCGACCAGATCCGCGACGACACGCTCAGGCAAGTGCAGGCGGCGGCGAGTCTCGACGCGCTCGAGCAGATTCGCGTCGCAGTGCTGGGGCGCAAGGGCCTGATCACCGAGCAGATGAAGACCCTCGGCACGCTCGATCCCGAGGCGCGCAAGGCACTGGGCGCCGTGCTCAACGCGGCGCGCGACGCCGTCGCCCAGGGCATCGAGGCACGCAAGAAGGAGCTGGAACGGGCGGCGCTCGATGCCAGGCTGGCCGCCGAACGGCTCGACGTCACGCTGCCGGTGCGGCCCGAGACGCAGGGCCGCATCCATCCGATCAGCCAGACGATCGACGAGGTGGTGCAGATCTTCGCGCAAATGGGCTTCGGCGTGGCCGAGGGCCCCGACATCGAGGACGACTTCCACAATTTCACCGCGCTCAATTTCCCGGCCGAGCACCCGGCGCGGCTGATGCACGACACCTTCTTCCTGCCCACCAAGCCGGACGGCTCGCGCATGCTGCTGCGCACCCACACCTCGCCTGTGCAGGTGCGCACGATGATGACGCAGAAGCCGCCGATCCGGATCATCGTGCCCGGCCGCACCTATCGCTGCGATTCGGACATGACCCACACGCCGATGTTCCACCAGCTCGAAGGGCTGGCGATCGACCGCTCCACGCATATGGGCCATCTCAAGGGCTGCCTGATCGAGTTCGTGAAGACCTATTTCGAGATCGAGGAGGTGCCGGTGCGCTTCCGCCCCTCGTTCTTCCCGTTCACCGAACCTTCGGCCGAGGTGGATATCGGCTGCTCGCGCGCCGGCGGCGAGCTGCGCATCGGCGCCGGCGCCGACTGGCTCGAGATCCTTGGCTGCGGCATGGTGCATCCCAACGTGCTCAAGAACTGCGGCATCGATCCCGATCAGTACCAGGGTTTCGCCTGGGGCATGGGAATCGAGCGCATCGCCATGCTCAAGTACGGCATTCCCGATCTGCGCACCTTTTTCGAGTCGGATCTGCGCTGGTTGCGCCATTACGGGTTCGTGCCGCTCGACGTGCCGACGCTCGCCGGCGGGCTCGCGCGATGACCTGCGACGCGAGATCGGTGACGCGATGAAGTTCACGCTCGGCTGGCTGCGCCAGCATCTCGACACCGAGGCGGACCTGGCCACGATCGCAGAACGGCTGACCATGCTCGGCATCGAGGTCGAGGCCCTCGACGATCCGGCGGCGCGGCTTAAGGATTTCGTGGTTGGCCATCTGCTCGAGGCCGCGCCCCATCCCAACGCCGACCGCCTCAAGCTGTGCCGCGTCGATTCGGGCAAGGGCGTGCTCCAGGTGGTGTGCGGTGCGCCCAACGCGCGGGCCGGGCTCAAAGTGATTCTGGCGGTTCCCGGCACGGTGATCCCGGAGAGCGGCGAACCGCTCAAGAAGGGCTCGATCCGCGGCATCGAATCGCAGGGCATGATGTGCTCGTGGCGCGAACTGCGCATGGGCGAGGACCATACCGGCATCGCCGAACTGCCCGCGGACGCGCCGGTAGGTGCGCCGGTCGCCGGGTCGATGAGCTTCGATCCGATATTCCACGTGGCGATCACGCCCAATCGCGCCGACTGCCTGGGCGTGCGCGGCATCGCCCGCGACCTTGCCGCCGCGGGTGTGGGCGAACTCAAACCGTTGCCCGAAATCACTGTGCCTCCTGCCTTCAAGAGCCGGATCGGGGTGCGGCTCGATCTGCCGAACGACCGCGCCAACGCCTGTTCGTTGTTCGCCGGGCGCCACATCCGGGGCGTGAGGAACGGCGAGAGCCCGGACTGGCTCAGGGAGCGGCTGGAGGCTGTCGGCCTGCGGCCGATCTCGGCGCTGGTCGACATCACCAACTACTTCACGATCGATCTGGCGCGGCCGCTGCACGTGTTCGACGCGAAGAAACTCAGGGGCGATGTGCGCGCGCGGCTGGCGCGGCCGGGCGAGACCATCGCCGCGCTCGACGGCAGGACCTATGCGCTCGACGCCGAGATGACCGTGATCGCCGACGAGGCGGGCGCGCAGGGCATCGCCGGAGTCATCGGCGGCGAAGCCACCGCGGTCGGCGCCGCCACCACCGAGGTGTTCCTCGAAGCGGCGCTGTTCGATCCGCAACGCACCGGGCGCACCGGCCGGGCGCTGGGGATCGAGTCCGACGCCCGCTATCGCTTCGAGCGCGGCGTCGATCCGGAATTCGTGATTCCGGCCGCGGAACTCGCGACGCGCATGATCCTCGAACTGTGCGGCGGCGAGGCGGCCGAGCCCGCTATCGCCGGCGCGGTACCCGCCGAGACGCGCCGCCTGCGCCTGCGGCCCGAGCGCGTCGCCAAGCTGGGCGGCATCGCGGTCAGCGCCAACGAATGCCGGCGCATCATCGCGGCGCTCGGCTGCACCGTGACCGAGGAGGGCGACGCCTTCGCGGCGATCCCGCCGAGCTGGCGCCCCGACCTGGTCGCCGAGCACGATCTGGTCGAAGAGGTGGTGCGCGTCTACGGCTACGATTCGATTCCTGCGGCCACCATGCCCCGCCCGCCGGTGGTGCGGCCGGTACTCACCGCCGCCCAGCGCCGTACCGGCTGGGCGCGCCGGGCGCTGGCGGCGCGCGGCATGGTCGAGACGGTCACCTGGTCGTTCCTCGCATCCGCCGTGGCGGCGCTGTTCGGCGGGGCGAAGCCCGAACTGGCGCTCGCCAATCCGATCGCCGCCGACCTCGACGCCATGCGCCCTTCGATCCTGCCCAACCTGGTCGCGGCGGCGCGCCGCAACGCCGACCGCGGACTGGGCGACGTTTCCCTGTTCGAGGTGGGACCGCAATATGCCGGCGACCAGCCCGAGGATCAACGCCTGGTGGCCGCCGGCGTCCGCGCCGGCCTGGCCGCGCCGCGCCACTGGGCCGCGCCCGCCCGCGAGGTCGATGCCTTCGACGCCAAGGCCGATGCGCTCGCCGCCATCGCCGCCGCGGGCGGGCCGGCCGAGCAACTGTCGGCCGTCGCCGAGGCGCCCGACTGGTACCATCCCGGGCGCTCGGGCGCGCTCAAGCTCGGCAACCAGACTCTCGCCTGGTTCGGCGAGCTGCATCCGAGTGTGCTCGCCGCGCTCGACATGAGGGGCGTGGTCGCCGGCTTCGAGCTGTTCCTCGACGCGCTGCCGCCGACGAAGGCGCGCCCGACCAAGGCGCGGCCCGCGCTCAAGGTCTCCGCGTTGCAGCCGATCGAGCGCGACTTCGCTTTCGTGCTTGACGCGTCGGTACCGGCCGACGCGGTGGTGAAGGCGGCGAAGAGCGCCGACAAGGCGCTGATCGTCGACGTCGCGGTGTTCGATCTGTTCGCCGGCAAGGGCGTCGGCGAGGGCAAGAAAAGCCTCGCCATCCAGGTCACGCTGCAGCCCGTCGAGCGCACCCTGACCGACGCCGAGATCGACGCGGCGGCGGCCAGGATCGTCGCCGCCGTGACCAAGGCGACCGGCGGGACGCTGCGAAGCTAGCGCAGATCAGACCGGCGGCGGGCGCGCGCCTCGTTTTGGCCGCATGCTGCTACATTGCTAGGCTCGATCCAAGCTGGAAGGGACCGCGATGAACCCGCCCAACGCCGTCACCGCAACCCCGGCCGCGCTCTCCCAGGCGGCCCTGGCGCACTTCGCCGAGCGTCTTTCCTTCGAGACAGATTGCTGGGATGTGTGGGACGCGATGCGCTCGGGCAAGCCCGGCTTCGTGCTGGTCGATGTGCGCTCGCCCGCGCTATTCGCCGCGGGCCATGTTACGGGCGCGGTCAACATCCCGCACCGGACCATCAGTGCCGAGCGCCTAGCCGAGTATCCGGCCGAGACGTTGTTCGTCGTCTACTGCGCCGGTCCGCACTGCAACGGCGCCAACAGGGGCGCCGTGCGACTCGCGCAACTCGGGCGACCGGTGAAGGAGATGATCGGCGGAATTGCCGGTTGGATGGATGAGGGTTTCGAGCTGGCTACTTGATTGATTGTCCACCTGCGGCCTTGTGCCTCGGGCTTCCCTCACCCTCCCATTGCCTTCAGCAATGGGTCCCTCCCTCTCCCGCTTGCGGGAGAGGGCCGGAGTGAGGGTGCTACCGCTTCCGCTCCCACGGCCAGTGGATTGCGGTGATCAAGCACGCTCCAATCAGTGGCCCGAACATGATCCCCACGAGACGCGCGACAAATAGCGGGCCGCCGGAGATGAGATAGTTGAGAAAGCCAGATGCAGAGGCACCGAAGGCTTCCGCCACTTCGTACCAGGTGCCACCGCACCATCCGGCCCAAAATGTGGCCATCATGACGAGTAATCTCTTTGCCCAGCGAGTCATGAGGCTTCATTCATATCGTTGCGCGCCATTTCATTCCTACCGCTTTCGCTTGAGCAGCACATAGAGCGCGCCGTCGCCGCCATGTTGCGGCCGCGCGCGGTGGATCGCCAGCAGCAGCGGCCGCGAATCCGCCTCGTTCAGCCAGCGTGGCACTTGGGCGCGCAACACGCCGGTCCCTTCGCGTCCGCCCTTGCCGGTGACGATCAGCAGGGCGCGATGGCCGGAAGCGGCGGCGCGTTGAACGAAACGAACCAGCGCCGCGTGCGCCGCGTCTTGTGTCATGCCATGCAGATCGAGCGACGCATCGACGCCCATCTCGCCCTTGCGGAATCGCTCCAGCGTGCGCTTGTCGACGCCGGGCGCCGCGCCGTGATCGAGCGTCGCCAAGGGCGCCCGGAGTGGGGTGAGGTTCGGCGGCGGCCGCGGGAGGGGCGGAGCCGTCGGCGTGGCAACTTCCGGCGCGATCGGCCGACGGGCCGCAGGTTCGACGTGCGGCTTGCGCCTGTGGGCGGCGAGCGGCGCGGCATCCTTCACCGACTCGTGGAACAGTTTCGCCTCGTCTTCGCTCACGGGACGGTGGCGGCGGGGCATTGTGCGCCTCACGTCCCGGCGATTTCGGCGTCGATCGGATCGACCAGATAGTCGGTGGCGAAGGAGCGCCAATCGCCTTTGGGCGCGACGCAGTTGCGCTCGGGCCAGTCCTTGAGCGCGACCGCGAAGCCGCCCAGCGCCCAGTGCGCCTTAAGCCCTTCGATCGTGGCGAAGGCGATCACACGCGCCCGGCGATTGGCGCGCCAGCGCACGATCGGCGGCTGGACGAAGGCCCAGACGAAGATCGCGAACACCATTCCCGCGATCCATTCCAGCAAACCGAAGGCGGCCAGCAGGGTGATGCTCGCGCCGAACAGGATCAGCGGCGGCGCGTAGACGTCGTAAATGCTGTAGGCGGGCGACCCGGGACGGTTCACGACGCGCGGGTCGGTGAACACCAGGATGCGCCCGTCCCGGTAGGCCCGGCGCAACGCGGCGAACGCCACCGTCTCCTTCGCCTTGGCTTCGGGACGCCGCGCCATGACCCGGCCTCAGCGATCCTTGTCAGAAAGCGCGACGCGGCCGTCGGTCGCCTGCGCGACGCTGTCACTGGTCGCCTGCGCGACCTGCGGCGAGCGGCGCCGCGGCAGCAGCAGGAACAGCGTCCCGCTGCTCTTCATGCGCCCCGCGCGTTCGAACGCGCTTTCGCCGCTACCCCAGAAGATGTCGCCGCGCATCGGTCCCTTGATCGCGGCGCCGGCGTCCTGCGCCACCAACAGGCGGCGCAGCGCCGCGCCGTCGGGCGCGGTGGTGGCGAGCCACACCGGCACGCCCAGCGGCACGAATCGCGGATCGATGGCCAGGCTGCGCAGCGGCGTCAGGGCCACGCCTTCGGCCCCGATCGGACCGGCGCCCTCAATCGTGCGGAAGAAGATGTAGCGCGGATTGCGGTCCATCAGCGCCGGCGCCTCGGCGGCGTGGGCCTCGAGCCAGGCGCGCACCTCGGGCATCGTCGTCTGCCCGGGCGCGATCTTGCCCGCGTCGAGCAGGATACGCGACAAGCCGACGAATTGCTTTCCATTGGTACCGTCGAAGCCGACGCGCACGCTGGTTCCGTCGGGCAGGGTCACGCGACCCGAGCCCTGGATGGAAAGAATATGCGCATCCACCGCATCCTCGACCCAGAGCAACGGCTTGGCGTGCGCGCCCATCGCGCCTTGCTCGATCTCCCGGCGCGACCAATAAGGCACCAGCCGCGCGCCATCAAACCGCGCCCAGATGCGCCGTCCGGCGAGCTCGGGATCGAAGGGCCCGAGATCGATCGCGAGGAGATCGTCGGGGCGGGCGTAGAGCGGCACGCGGTACTTGCCTTGAGCTGCGCGCGCGCCGTCGAGTTCGGCCTCGTAATAGCCGGTGAACAGGCCCTCCGCCTTGCCGTCGGCTCCCTCGGCCTGAAACGGCTGGAACCAGGATTCAAAATAGGCGCGCGCGGCGGCGCTGTCGGCGGCATCGAGGTTGCGCAGTGCGCCGCATGGCGCGAGCCAGTCCGCGGCGGTGCCGGCCGCGCCTTCGCGTCCGATCGGCTGGCCGGGCGGCAGCTCGACCAGCCTGGCGCAGCTCAGCCGCAATGCGCCAACCGCTTCGCCGACCGGATCTTCGTTCCAACCGGGGAGCGCCGCGTAGTCGACCGGGGTGAGCACGAGATGTTCGCCGGCCGCCGGCGCGGCCGGCGGCGCCGGCGGCGCACGCTCGACCGTGCAAGCGGCGAGCGAAACGACTAGGCCGAGCGCTGCGACCGTGCGCCGGACGGACATCCGTCCGGTCATTCGTCCTGGCTGCGGGTGGCGACCAGAGTCCAATTGGGGTCGCGCGAGCCGATGTCGCGCGCGAAAGTCCACAGGTCGGTGACCTGCACGGTCTTCTCCGGGTCGCCCTCGACCACCGCCCCCTGCGCGTCCTTCACCACGATGATCTGCTGGCTGACGAAGCGCACGGTGACGCGCGCGCTGCGCCCCGCAAGTTCGGCTTCGACGACCTCGGCCGAGAGGATACGCACCAGCCGGTTCTCGCAAGTTTCCTTCGCCGCACGCCGCGCGCGGATGACGGCGCCGAAATTCTCGAACACTTCGTCGGACAGAAGCGGGTGCAGCGCGGTCTCGTCGCCATTGGCAAAGGCGTGCAGGATCATCTCGAAAGCGGCACGCGCGCCGGCCAGGAACGCTTCGGGCGTGAGCGAAGGGTCGGCAGCCTGGATACGCGCCAGCGCCGCCGCAGGGGTCTGCTCCGCAGCCGGCGCGGCGACCGCCTCGATGATGGGGCCGGCCGGGTGCGTGTCGGCGGCCGGGCGGAACGGCGCGACCGAGCCGTTCATTGGCCCGAACTGAGGCGGCGGGCGTTCGTTGCCGGTGCGCCTGCCGAGCACGCTGCGCAGGCGGAGGCCGATAAACACGGCGGCCATCGCGAAGATGACGACGTCGATATAGTGGGAATCGCTCATGACATCATTGCCTCATCCCGGACATCCGCCGGGCCGCCGGCTGAGCAAGAGATAGGCCATCGGCGCCGCCAGGACAAGCGCGGGCCCGAAGCACGCCGACGCGTTGCCCCGCCCTGGGCGCCAGGGGGGCCCCGGGAAGTTGTGCCGCTCCGCCATCCGTGTTAGCACCCTTGCGCCCACGGGCGGAGGATACATGAGCGACGATGCAACCCAGCAGGCCGTCACCTTCCAGGTCAACGCCCAATATATCAAGGACCTGTCCTTCGAGGTGCCGGGCGCGCCTGCGATCTTCGCCGCGCTCGCCAACGCCCAGCCAGAAGTGACGGTGCAGGTCCATCTCGACGCCCAGACGCTCGGAAACCATCTGCACGAGGTGACCCTGCGCATCACGCTCGAGGCCAAGGTGCAGGAACAGGTGGCCTTTATCCTCGACCTCACCTATTGCGGCATCTTCACCGTGCAGATGCCCGAAGAGCACCAGCAACCGGTGCTGATGATCGAGTGCCCGCGACTCTTGTTCCCGTTCGCGCGCAACATCGTCGCCGATACGGTGCGCGACGGCGGATTCCCGCCCATCGTGCTGCAGCCGATCGATTTCGTGGCGCTGTTCCGCAGCCGAGTCGAGCAGGCGGCGGCAGGAGCGAAAGCCCCGGGCAAGGGCGCCGAAAGCGACAAAGCTTAGCCCGCCCGAGGATCGTCGCCTTCGCGCCGCGATGCGATCGCGGCGCGCGGCCGGGCCATGCGAACGGTCCGTTCCGCCTTGCGGAAGCCTTTGAATAGTGACAACTAATGCGGCTCGCCCTCGATTTGCGGACGCTCGCCGCCCGCGATTGACAATATCATGACGTCTGCCTATGCTGCGGTGCGGCAATAACCGGGGTCGCAGGCCTGAGGCGCGCCCAAGGCGTCCCCCAAACGAGGGGCGGAGCGCACCGCGGGGGAGGCTATGAAGGTCCTGGTGGCGGTCAAACGCGTCGTCGATTTCAACGTCAAGGTGCGGGTCAAGGCGGACGGAACGGGGGTCGACACGGCCAACGTCAAGTTCTCCATGAACCCGTTCGACGAGATCGCGGTCGAAGAAGCGCTGCGCCAGAAGGAAGCGGGCAAGGTCACGGAGGTGGTCGCGGTGTCGTTGGGCGTCGCGCAGTGCCAAGAGACCATCCGCACGGCTTTGGCCATGGGGGCCGACCGCGGCATTCATGTTCAGACCGAGACTGAATTGCAGCCGCTCGCCGTGGCCAAGCTGCTCAAGGCGCTCGCCGACAAGGAACAGCCTGGTCTGATCATTCTCGGCAAGCAGGCGATCGACGACGATGCCAACCAAACCGGTCAGATGCTGGCGGCGCTGCTGGGCTGGGGCCAGGGCACCTTCGCCTCGAAGCTGGTGCTGGCCGACGGGCGCGCGACCGTGACGCGCGAGGTCGATGGCGGGCTCGAAACCGTGGACCTGGCGCTGCCGGCGGTGGTGACCACCGATCTGCGGTTGAACGAGCCACGCTACGCCAGCCTTCCCAACATCATGAAGGCGCGCAAGAAGCCGATCGAGACGCTCGCGCCGGCCGATCTCGGAGTCGATGTCGCGCCCCGCTTGATCACGGTCAAGGTCGATGAGCCGACCAAGCGCAAATCCGGGGTCAAGGTCAAGTCCGTCGCCGAGCTGGTCGACAAGCTGCGCAACGAGGCGAAGGTGATCCCATGAGCGCGGAGCGCGAAGGAGCGGTCGCGCGAAGCGCGGAGCGACGACGGTCATGACCGCGCTGGTTCTGGTCGAACATGATCGCATCAAGCCGCTGCCGGCGACGCTCGCGGCGGTGACCGCCGCCGCCAGACTGGGCGGTGAGGTCCATCTTCTGGTCGCGGGCTCGGGCTGCCGCCCCGTGGCCGAGGCGGCCGCGAAAGTGGCGGGCGTGACCAAGGTGCTGCTCGCCGACGATGCGCGCTATGCCGAGCCGCTGGCCGAGCCGCTGGCCGCGCTGTTGGTGGGACTGGCCAAGGGCTACGCGGCGCTGCTCGCTCCGGCCACCACCTTCGGCAAGAACGTCATGCCGCGCGTCGCCGCTCTGCTCGACGTCGCGCAGATCTCCGACATCGTCGCCGTGGTCGGCGCCGACACATTCGTGCGGCCGATCTACGCCGGCAACGCGCTGGTCACGGTGAAAAGCACCGACGCGATCAAGATCGTCACCGTGCGCGCCACCGCGTTCGAGCCGGCCAAGGCCGAAGGCGGCGCGGCGCCCATCGAGGCGACGGCAACCGCGACCGATCCGGGGCTGGCGCGTTTCGTCGGCCGCCAGGAAGCGAAGACCGAACGGCCCGAACTGACCTCCGCGCGCGTCATCGTCTCGGGCGGGCGCGGCATGGGGTCGGGCGCGAATTTCAAACTTATCGAGGCGGTGGCCGACAAGCTCGGCGCCGCCGTAGGCGCAAGCCGCGCCGCGGTCGATGCCGGCTTCGTGCCCAACGATCTGCAGGTGGGTCAGACCGGCAAGATCGTCGCGCCCGATCTCTACCTTGCAGTCGGCATCTCGGGGGCGATCCAGCATCTGGCGGGAATGAAGGACAGCAAGGTCATCGCCGCCATAAACAAGGACGAGGAAGCGCCTATCTTCCAGGTGGCCGACTACGGTCTGGTCGCCGATCTGTTCCAGGCCCTGCCGGAACTCGCAGCGGAGTTGAGCAAGTGACACATCAGGCGACTTCCACCACGCGCATCGACCCGAACATCATCAAGAAGGTCGGCGTGATCGGCGCCGGGCAGATGGGCAACGGCATCGCTCACGTCTGCGCGCTGGCCGGCTACACGGTGCGCATGTCCGACGTTTCCGACGACGCGCTGAAGAAGGCGATCGCCACCATCGGCAAGAACATGGACCGCCAGATCGCGCGCGCCAAGATCAGCGAGGCCGATAAGCAGGCGGGGCTGGCGCGGCTTTCGACCGCCACCACGCTCGACGCCTTCGCCGATTGCGATCTGGTGATCGAGGCCGCGTCGGAGAACGAGGCGGTGAAGAAGCAGATCTTCGCCAAGCTGTGTCCGATCCTCAAGCCCGAGGCCTATATCGCCTCCAACACCTCGTCGATCTCGATCACGCGGCTGGGCGCCTCCACCGACCGGCCGGCCAAGTTCGTCGGCATGCATTTCATGAACCCGGTGCCGGTGATGGCGCTGGTCGAGCTGATCCGCGGTATCGCCACCGCCGAGGAGACCTATGCGTTGGCCAAGGAATTCGCGGTCAAGGTCGGCAAGACCCCCGTCAGCGCCGAGGATTTCCCCGCCTTCATCGTCAACCGCGTGCTGCTGCCGATGCTCAACGAGGCGGTGTACACGCTCTACGAGGGCGTCGGCTCGGTGGTCTCGATCGACACCGCCATGAAGCTGGGCGCCCGCCACCCGATGGGTCCGCTCGAGCTGGCCGATTTCATCGGCCTCGACACCTGCCTGTCGATCATGCAGGTGCTATACGAGGGCCTCGCCGATTCGAAGTACCGGCCCTGCCCGCTGCTGGTGAAATACGTCGAGGCCGGCTGGCTCGGGCGCAAGACCGGGCGCGGCTTCTACGACTATTCCGGCGAGCATCCGGTGCCGACGCGGTAAAGGTGCGGCGGCCGGGATGGCCCCGCATTCGAATCGGGCGAACCGGACCGATCGCAATCAATCGCCTTCGGACCTTACCAATCCTTGCGGCGAGAGCGAGACGTGGGTCGCGACCCCGTCTTTGACGGCCATGCCGTGCCACCAGTTGTCGCAGCCCTTCTTGAGTTGGCTGACCTGGGTATAGCCCGCTGCGTTCATCTTTTTCACCGCGTCGGCGGCGGTCGAACTGTCGATCTTGTCGGTCGGTTCGCAGCCGATCGGCGGGAGATCGTCGGCATAGGCGGTGCCGGCGGTTTGCAGCAAAGCGACGCCGGACAGGATTGTGAACGCGACCAGGCCGACCAGCCAATGTTTGGTCATGTCATATGCTCCCGAATAATTATGAGCGCAGAATGTTCCCTATCGTCGATGGAGAATTAGCGGAGACGTGCCAAAGGTACAGGGGCGGAAACTACTCAGGCGGCGGCGCAACCCGTCCCCGCTTGCGCACCCGCGCGGCGCGGTCTAGACCTCGGGCCGCATGACGCTGGACCGCCTCGCTTCCGGGTATCGACCCTATCTTCTGCTGGCTCTGCTCACCTTCGCGGTGGCGCTGCCCGGCATCGTCACGATCCCGCCGCTCGACCGCGACGAGGCGCGCTTCGCGGTCGCCAGCCGGCAGATGATCGAAAGCGGCGATTTCGTCACCGTGCGCTTCCAGGACGAAATCCGCGCCAAGAAGCCGCCCGGCGCCTATTGGCTGCAGGCCGGCGCCGCCGCGCTCAGCGACGCGCCCGACTCGATCTGGGCCTACCGCATTCCCTCGGTGCTCGGCGCCCTGGTCGCGGTGCTGGCCGCGTTCCGCTTCGGCGGCGCGCTGGTCGGGCGCAATGCTGCCCTTGCGGGCGCGGCGCTGCTGGCGGTCACGCCCTTGCTGGCGAGCGAGGCGCACCAGGCCAAGACCGACGCGCTGTTGCTTGCCTGCGCGGTGATCGCCCAGGGCGCGCTGGCGCGATTCTACCTGGCTTCGCGCCGGAACGAGGCCGCGCCGGGATGGCGCACCGCGCTCGCTTTCTGGCTGGCGCAGGCTGCCGCGATCCTGGTCAAGGGACCGATCGTGCCGATGATCGGCCTGCTCACCGTCGCGGCGCTGGCGATCGCCGACCGACGCTTCCCTCGCCCTCGGGCGTGGCTGAAGGGGTTGCGTCCGCTGCCCGGCGTGGCGGCGGTGATCGTGCTGGTGGCGCCCTGGGCGATTCTGGTGAGTATGGCGACGCACGGCCAGTTCATCGCCCAGGCGGTGGGCCACGATCTGTTGCTCAAGCTCTACGACCCGCCCGAGGCGCATGAGGGCTGGGCCGGAGTCTATCTGCTATCGGCGACCGCGACCTTATGGCCGGTCTCGCCCTTCGTGCTGGTGGGGCTGGTCGGCGCCATTCGGGCGCGCGCCGAGCCGGCGCTTCGCTTCTGCCTCGCCTGGGTGGGACCTTCGTGGATCGTGTTCGAGGTGGTGCCGACCAAGCTGCCGCACTACGTCCTGCCGCTGGTTCCGGCGCTGACACTGCTCGCCGGCGCGGTCGTGGCGGGGGGG
>Ga0209415_10010714_pt1 | contig 15532 bp, 12 predicted proteins | sample PeaSoiSIISIP2007_FD_187696 | JGI IMG/M metagenome (GOLD analysis project Ga0209415, IMG submission 187696) | Peat soil microbial communities from Weissenstadt, Germany - SII-SIP-2007 (SPAdes) (version 2) | ecosystem: Environmental > Terrestrial > Soil > Wetlands > Peat | place: Germany... | reverse complement strand
GCTTCGCCATCCGCGAGGGCGGCCACACCGTGGGCGCCGGCGCGATCACCACCATCACGGAGTAGGGCATGGCGAAGGTCGAGAACCGGCCGATCATCCAGCTCGCGTGCACCGAGTGCAAGGAGCGGACGTACACCACAGAGAAGAACAAGAAGAACGACCCGGGGCGGATCGAGCTCCGGAAGTACTGCCCCAGGTGTCGCCGGCACACGGCGCATCGAGAGGCGAAGTAAGGAGAACTGCCACAGGCGCGTAGCTCAATTGGTAGAGCTCTGGTCTCCAAAACCAGTGGTTGTCGGTTCGAGTCCGGCCGCGCCTGCCATCTTCGCCCAGAGATCGAGAGGGATACTTCCACCCGTGGACCGCATCCGGCGCTTCATCAACGAAGCGTGGTCGGAACTGAAGAAAGTGACCTGGCCCACGCGCGAGCAGACGCGGAATCTCACCGTGCTCGTGCTGGTGATCAGCGCCGCGATCGGCCTGTACATCACCGTCTTCGACGTCCTGTTCACGCAGGTCGTCCAGTTCCTGACGACCGCATGACCATGTCCGTCCCCGACGCTGCCGTGCGTCCCGAGAAGCACTGGTACGTCATTCACACGTACTCGGGCTACGAGAACAAGGTCAAGGCCAACCTCGAGCACCGCATCGAATCGATGGGCATGGACGACCGCATCTTCCAGGTCCTTGTGCCCATGGAGGACGAGATCGAGATTCGCCAGGGGCAGCGGCACACCGTCCAGAAGAAGGTGTACCCCGGATATGTGCTGGTGGAGATGATCCTCGACGCCGAGTCGTGGTTCGTCGTCCGCAACACGCCGGGAGTCACGAGCTTTGTCGGTGGCGGCAACATCCCCGGAACCCGCAGCGAGCCTGTGCCGCTTGCGGAACACGAGGTCAAGCAGATCCTGCGGCAGATGGGCGTGGAGGCGCCCAAGTACCGCGTCGCGTTCACCAAGGGCCAGAGCGTGCGCGTCACCGACGGCCCCTTCGCCGAGTTCATCGGAACGGTGGACGAGGTCAATCCCGAGCGGAACAAGGTCAAGGTGCTGGTCAGCATCTTCGGCCGAGAGACGCCGGTCGAGCTCGACTTCCTCCAGGTCGAGAAGCTCTAACCGAGAGGCAGCGAGTTCGTGGCCAAGAAGATCCGAGTGGTGCTGACGCTGCAGCTGCCGGCCGGCAAGGCGACCCCCGCCCCGCCGGTCGGGACCGCGCTGGGCCCGCACATCAACGTCGTGGAGTTCTGCAAGTCGTACAACGAGAAGACGTCCGGTCAGGTCGGGCAGGTGATCCCCGCCCAGATCACCGTCTACGAGGACCGTTCGTTCACGTTCGTGCTGAAGACGCCCCCGGCCGCGGACCTGCTCCGCAAGGCCGCCGGCATCGAGAACGGCTCGGCGACGCCCGGCCGGGGTTCCGCCGGCTCCGTGACCCGGGCACAGGTGCGGGAGATCGCTCAGACGAAGCTGGTCGACCTCAACGCGACCGACCTCGACGCCGCGTCCCGCATGATCGAGGGGACGGCGCGCTCGATGGGCATCGAGGTCGTCGGGTAGCGCGCGGCTACGACGCTGGGGGCCCCGACCGGAGCCCCCGGCAGGCGCACCGCATCCGGTCCGTACACCCCGCGTCGAGAGGGGAGGCCGCTTCGGCGGCCGAGAGGAGCGACATGACCCAGCACGGCAAGAAGTATCTCGAGGCCTCGAAGCTCGTCGAGCACGAGCGCGTGTATCCGCCCGCCGAGGCCGCCGCCCTCCTGCGGCAGACCGCCGTGGTCGCGTTCGACGCGACCACCGAGGTGCACATCCGCCTGGGCGTGGATCCGCGGCATGCCGACCAGATGGTGCGCGGGACGGTGGTGCTGCCGCACGGCACCGGGCGTCAGGTTCGCGTCCTCGTCTTCGCCCAGGGCGAGAAGGCCCGGGAGGCGCTCGACGCCGGGGCCGAGCTCGTGGGCGGCGAGGACCTGGTCAAGAAGATCGAGTCGGGCTGGCTCGAGTTCGACGTGGCCCTGGCCACGCCCGACATGATGGGCATGGTGGGCAAGCTCGGAAAGATCCTCGGTCGCCGCGGTCTCATGCCGAACCCCAAGTCGGGCACCATCACCTTCGACCTTGCACGCGCCATCCGCGAAGTCAAGGCCGGCCGCGTCGAGTTCAAGGTCGACAAGGGCGGGATCATCCACGCCCGGTTCGGCAAGACGTCGTTTGCCGAGGAGCAGCTCGTCGAGAACCTGGCCACCCTCGTCGACGCCGTCAACCGGGCGAAGCCTGCCGCCGCCAAGGGTCAGTACTTCAAGGGGCTCACCGTGGCGTCGACGATGGGTCCCGGCATCCACGTTGACGTGCCAGCCTTGCTGGCGACCGCCGCACAGGCCTGATCGCCGTCCGGCCGGACCGCCGGCGGCCCCACTACACGAGCGGCGCCGGCATGCCGGGCGCCGTGGCCAAATCGAACACCGTTCCGCCGGAGACAGCGGGCGTCCGTCCCGAGAGGGACGGCTGAAATCGCGGCAACTGCCGGGCGATACCCCGGGAGTGCCGCGGGCACGCCGAGGCGAGCTCATCGTTCGGGTCCTCTGCCCGCACGCTTGCGCCCCTCGCGGAACGACGCAGGGGCGCCTGGGTGCCAGGCGTCCGACAGGAAAGGAGGACTCATGCCCACGGAGGCCAAACGGGCGACCGTCGCCGCGCTCGCCGAGGAGTTCTCGGCCGCTTCGGCGTCGATCGTCACCGACTACCGAGGCCTCACCGTCGCCGACCTCGCCGCGATCCGGAGGACGCTCCGGCCCCAGGGGGTCACGTACCGCGTCGTCAAGAACCGGCTGGCGAGGATCGCCGCGGATCAGGCGGGGAAGTCCGAGATCGGACCGCTCCTCGACGGCCCGACCGCGATCGCTCTCGGCCGGGGGGACGAGGTCGCGGTGACCCGCGCGCTGCTCGATGCGATCCGGCCTTACCGCAACCTGAAGGTGCGCGGGGCACTGTTGCGCCAGCGGCGAATCGGGGCCGACGACGTCGCCCGACTTGCCACGCTTCCCGGGCGCGAGCAACTGCTGGGCCAGCTGGCCGGCGCGGTCGCATCGCCCATGACCACCATGGCGGGGCTGCTCGCGGCACCGCTGCGGAACCTGGGATATGCGCTCGCGCAGGTCCGCGACCGCCGGGCGGCCGCGGGCGAACACGCCTGACGACGCGACTGATCGACACAGGCTCACACAGGACACGAACGGAGAGCACACACCAATGGCACTGACCCAGGAACAGATCCTCGAGGCGATCGACGGCATGACCGTCCTCGAGTTGTCCGACTTCATCAGGAAGTTCGAGGAGCGCTACGGCGTCACGGCGGCCGCACCCGTCGCGGCGGCCGCGGCGCCCGTCGCGGCCGCCGCTGCCCAGGCGGCGCCCGAAGAGGAGCAGACCGAGTTCACGGCCGTGCTCAGCGCCATCGGGCCGAACAAGATCCCTGTGATCAAGGTCGTGCGCGAGCTGACCGGCCTTGGCCTCAAGGAGGCCAAGGACCTCGTCGACGGCGCGCCCAAGCCAGTCAAGGAGGCCGTCACGCGCGCAGAGGCCGAGAAGATCAAGGCGGCGCTCTCCGAGCAGGGCGCCACCGTGGACATCCGGTAGAGACGGCGCTCGCGGCTCGCCGCGAGCACGGCGGGGAGCGGTGCTGGCCACGGCCCGCTCCCCGCCGACCGGCCCCGCGCCTGCTCCCGGGCGGGCCCCCTGGCGCTGGCCACGCGGCCGTCTCCCAGTCGCCCACCGCGCGGTCTCGCGTCGGGTCGGCGTTAGCCGCGTTTGACAGGACAGACCGGCGTGGTATTCTGATCGGTCTGTGAGCGCGGCTCCCCCTTTTCTCCTCCTCCGCCAAGGAGTGGTGCTTCATGCTGTCTGTCGCTGAGTCGTCTCGGCGCTCGTCGTCTGCCCCTGCCCGCAAGCGCTACGCCCGGATCCCCGAAGTCCTCCCGATCCCGAACCTGATCGAGCTGCAGCTCGACTCGTTCCGCTGGTTCGTCGACCAGGGTCTCCGCGAGCTGTTCGACGAGATCAGCCCCATCCAGGACTTCACCGGAAAGGTGATGGAGCTCCACTTCCTGGATTACCGATTCGGCGAGCCCAAGTACTCCGAGCTCGAATGTCGCCAGCAGGACCGGACCTTCTCGAGGCCGCTCTACGTGGACGTGGAGCTCGTGTTGAAGGACCCCGAGCGCTCGGGCGAGACGCTGCGCCAGCAGGTCTACTTCGGCGACTTCCCCTTCATGACCGACCAGGGGACGTTCATCATCAACGGCGCCGAGCGCGTCGTCGTGAGCCAGCTCGTGCGGTCGCCCGGCGTCTACTACACGCGCACCGAGGATCCCACCACCGGGCGCGACCTGTACGCCGCGAAGGTGATCCCGAACCGGGGCGCCTGGCTCGAGTTCGAGACCGGGCCGCGGCAGCAGCTGTACGTCAAGGTCGATCGCAAGCGCAAGCTCGAGGCGACCAAGCTCCTGCGCGCGGTCGGGCGGGACACGGACCTGGACCGGCGTGACGACTGGGAGCAGAGCGAACGGATCGTCCGGCTCTTCAGCGCCGTCGATACCGCGGAGGCGCAGTACATCGCCTCGACTCTCGAGAAGGACGCCACCTCCACGCGCCACGAGGCGCTCATCGAGGTCTACAAGAAGCTGCGCCCGGGCGATCCACCCACCGGCGACAACGCCGAGAAGCTGGTCGACAGCCTGTTCTTCAACTTCCGCCGCTACGACCTGGGTCGAGTGGGTCGCTACAAGTTCAACAAGAAGCTCCGCGACGTCGCCGACCGGATGGGGCTCGAGCTCCGCGAGACCCGCACGATCACCCGCGAGGACATCGCGGCGATCGTCGGCCGCCTGATCGAACTGAACAATGGGCTGGGCGCCCCGGACGACATCGACCACCTGGGCAACCGCCGCATTCGCGCCAACGGCGAGCTGATCCAGAACGCGTTCCGCATCGGCCTGCTGCGCATGGAGCGTGTGGTCAAGGAGCGCATGACGATCCAGGAGCTTGAGAAGGCGACGCCCAACGCGCTCATCAACATCCGGCCGGTCGTGGCCGCGATGAAGGAGTTCTTCGGCGGCAGCCAGCTCTCGCAGTTCATGGACCAGACCAACCCCCTGGCCGAGCTCACGAGCAAGCGCCGGCTCTCCGCGCTGGGCCCCGGCGGCCTCTCGCGTGAACGTGCCGGGTTCGACGTCCGCGACGTGCACCACAGCCACTACGGCCGGATCTGCCCCATCGAGACGCCGGAAGGCCCGAACATCGGCCTCATCGGGTCGCTGGCCACCTACGGGCGCATCAACCAGTATGGCTTCATCGAGACGCCGTACCGACGCGTCAAGCGCTCCGTGCGCTGGGACGAGCCCGGGCTCGCGGCGCTCGAGGCCGGCGCCGACGTCGTCGGCAAGGGCGGGGAAGTGGTCGTCAAGGCCGGCGCGCGGTTCACGCCCGCAGCGACCGCGGAGCTCAAGCGCCAGAAGGCGCAGGCCTTCCCCATCCGTCCCTTCGTCACCGACGAGATCGTCTACCTGCCGGCGGACGAGGAGGAGGAGTACTACGTCGCGCAGGCAAACGCGAGCCTCGACGAGGAAGGGCACTTCCTCAGCCCGCGCGTGCCGAGCCGATACCGTGACCAGTTCCCGGAGGCGCGTCCCGAGCAGATCGAGTACATGGACGTCAGCCCCAAGCAGGTCGTCTCGGTCGCAACTGCGCTGATCCCGTTCCTCGAGCACGACGACGCCAACCGTGCCCTGATGGGCTCGAACATGCAGCGCCAGGCGGTCCCGCTTCTCGAACCGGAGGCGCCCATCGTCGGCACCGGCATGGAGGAGCGCGCCGCGCGCGACTCCGGCCAGGTGGTGGTGGCGCGGCGGCCGGGCACCGTCCTCAGCGTGACGGCAGAGCTCGTGAAGGTCGAGCCGGACGGGGACGGCGTGTCACTCGACGAGTACCGGGTCGACAAGTTCGTGCGGTCCAACCAAGGCACGTGCATCAACCAGCGCCCCATCGTGGACGTCGGGATGCGCGTGGAGGCCGGCCAGGTGCTCGCCGACAGCAGCTCCACCGATCGAGGTGAGCTGGCGCTCGGCCGGAACATCCTCGTTGCGTTCATGAGCTGGGAGGGCTGCAACTACGAGGATGCCATCGTGATCAGCGACCGGCTGGTGCGCGAGGACCTCTTCACGAGCATCCACATCGAGAAGCACGAGGTCGAGTCCCGTGACACGAAGCTCGGCCCGGAGGAGATCACCCGCGACATCCCGAACGTGGGCGAGGAGTCACTCAAGGACCTCGACGAGGACGGCATCGTCTACATCGGCGCCGAGGTCCAGCCGGGCGACATTCTGGTCGGCAAGATCACGCCGAAGGGCGAGACCGAGCTGACCGCGGAGGAACGCCTGCTGCGCGCGATCTTCGGCGAGAAGGCGCGCGAGGTGAAGGACTCGAGCCTGCGGCTCCCGCACGGCGAGCGCGGCAAGGTCGTGGACGTCCGCGAGTTCAGCCGGGACAACGGCGACGAGCTGCTCCCGGGCGTCAACCGCCTGATCCGCGTCAGCGTGGCGCAGAAGCGCAAGGTGAGCGTCGGCGACAAGATGGCCGGCCGCCACGGGAACAAGGGCGTGATCGCCAGGATCCTGCCGCAGGAGGACATGCCCTTCCTCCCGGACGGGACGCCGGTGGACATCATCCTCAATCCCCTGGGCGTGCCGAGCCGCATGAACATCGGCCAGATCCTCGAGACACACCTCGGTTGGGCACTGCACGAACAGGGCCAGACGGCCGCCACCGCAGTGTTCGACGGGGCGTCCGAGTCGCAGATCCGCGACGAGCTTGTCGCGGCCGGCCTGCCCGAGTCCGGCAAGACCGTCCTGCACGACGGGCGCACGGGCGAGGCGTTCGACCGGGAGATCACGGTCGGCTACATCTACATGCTCAAGCTCCACCACCTGGTGGAGGACAAGATCCACGCGCGCTCGACCGGGCCGTACTCGCTGATCACCCAGCAGCCGCTGGGCGGCAAGGCGCAGTTCGGAGGCCAGCGCTTCGGCGAGATGGAGGTCTGGGCGCTGGAGGCATACGGCGCCGCCAACATCCTGCAGGAGCTGCTCACGGTCAAGTCGGACGACGTCGTGGGCCGTGTCCAGACGTACGAGGCGATCGTCAAGGGCGAGGACATCCAGGCGCCCGGCGTCCCCGAGTCGTTCAAGGTCCTCATCAAGGAACTCCAGAGCCTCGGACTGAACGTGGAGATCCTCAACGAGAACGAGGAGGAGATCCACTTCGCCGAGGACGTCTCGGGCTACCCGATGCCCGACCTCGGCGGGATCAACCTCGCCGGTTTCGAAGACTGATCGCCACCCCACGCACGCCACGCGGCACCGCCTCTTCGGCCGGGGGCTGGGCCGCTCGCAGATGGTCCCGGATCGCGTCTCAGAGGATCCCCCGAGGCGCGGAGGAGAACGATGCTCGAGGTCAACAACTTCAATGCGATCCGCATCTCGCTCGCATCGCCCGACCAGATTCGCGACTGGTCGAAGGGTGAGGTCACCAAGCCGGAGACGATCAACTACCGCACGCTGAAGCCGGAGAAGGACGGCCTCTTCGACGAGCGCATCTTCGGTCCCACGAAGGACTGGGAGTGCTACTGCGGGAAGTACAAGCGCATCCGGTACAAGGGCATCATCTGCGACAAGTGCGGCGTCGAGGTCACGCGCGCCAAGGTCCGCCGCGAGCGGATGGGCCACATCCAGCTCGCCAGCCCGGTCAGCCACATCTGGTACTTCAAGGGCACGCCCAGCCGGCTGGGGATCCTGCTCGACATCAGCCCGCGCAACCTGGAGCGGGTGCTCTACTTCGCGCTGTACATCGTGACGTGGGTCGACGAGGACGCGCGACAGCGCGCCCTGCGCCAGCTCGAGGACGAGGCCGAAGGCCGGGGCGGCAAGGCCGGCAAGGCCCTGTCCGAGCTCGAGGACGAGCTGCGCGCCGCCCTGCATCGGACCACCGACGAGCTGGGAGCGGCGCTCGCGGAGACGCGGGCCGGCCTCGAGGACGAGCGCACCCAGCGGACCCAGGACCTCGTGGTCGCCAGCCAGGAGACGGGGGCCGCGATCTCGGCGCTCGGCTCGAAGGAGGCGCCCCAGCCAATCGTGTTCGCGCCGACCGGCGAGGTCGTCGTGGCCGAGGGGGCGACCGGCGGCAAGGATGCCCAGTCGCGCCTCAAGAAGCTCGCCTCGGAGGAGATCGAGCGGGCCAACGCCGAGCTGCAGGATCGCGAGGCGCGCGAGGAAGCCAGCACGCAGCAGCGGATCGCCGACGCGCGGCTCGAGGTCGAGGCCCGCCTGGACGCGGAGCGCGAGCGGCTGCGCGCCGAGGCGGAGGGGCTCAAGGAGGAGATCCGCCGCGCCCGCGACGAGATCGAGCGGCTGCAGCCCATGCAGCTCGTGCCGGAGACCTCGCCCGACGGCTGGAATTTCCGTGACCTCGACCGCAAGTACGGCGCGGGCGTCCGCACCGGCCCACGGATCTTCGGCGCCGGTATGGGCGCCGAGGCGGTCCGCGACATCATCCAGCGGATGGACACGGAGGAGCTGTCGCGTCGCCTGCACAGCGAGGTCCGTACCACCTCCGGCCAGCGGCGCAAGAAGGCGATCAAACGACTGCGCCTGATCGAGGCGTTCCGCCGCAGCGGGACCCGGCCCGAGTCGATGATCCTGTCGGTCCTGCCGGTGATCCCTCCGGACCTGCGCCCCATGGTGCAGCTCGACGGTGGCCGCTTCGCGACGTCCGACCTGAACGACCTGTACCGTCGCGTGATCAACCGGAACAACCGCCTCAAGCGGCTCCTCGAGCTCGGCGCGCCCGAGATCATCATCCGCAACGAGAAGCGGATGCTGCAGGAGGCGTGCGACGCGCTGATCGACAATGGGCGGCGCGGCCGCGCCATCGCCGGCACCGGCAATCACCGGCTGAAGAGCCTGTCCGACATGCTCAAGGGCAAGCAGGGCCGATTCCGCCAGAACCTGCTCGGCAAGCGCGTCGACTATTCGGGCCGATCGGTCATCGTCGTCGGCCCGGACCTCAAGCTCCACCAGTGCGGGCTCCCCAAGAAGATGGCGCTCGAGCTGTTCAAGCCGTTCGTCATGCGGCAGCTCGTGGAGAAGGGGTTCGCGCACAACATCAAGAGCGCCAAGCGCATCGTCGAGCGCGTGCGCCCCGAGGTCTGGGAAGTCCTCGAGGACGTGATCAAGGATCACCCCGTGCTTCTTAATCGCGCGCCGACGCTCCACCGCCTGGGCATCCAGGCGTTCATGCCGGTGCTGGTCGAGGGGTCGGCGATCCAGATCCATCCTCTGGTGTGCACCGCCTTCAACGCCGACTTCGACGGCGACCAGATGGCCGTCCACGTGCCGCTCAGCGCCGCCGCCCAGGACGAAGCACGCCGGATGATGCTCTCGACGGCCAACCTGCTCTCGCCGTCGGACGGGAGCCCGATCGTGTCGCCGACGCAGGACATGGTGCTCGGGTGCTACCACCTGACCGTGGCGGAGGTGGACGACCGCGCACTCGGCGAGACGGAGCCTGCCTACCGGTTCAGCGACGAGACGGAGGCGATCAGGGCCTACGAGTTCGGGCGCATCCACCCGGAGTACCGCCCCTTCCGCGGGATGGGCACCCACGGCGCCCCGCTGCCGCCGATCGACCACGCCCCCGCCCTGCACGACGTCATCGACGTGAGCGTGCGGACGTGGAGCGCCGAAGAGGAGCGCACGGTCGACGAGCGGGTCAGGACCACTGTCGGCCGCGTCGTCTTCAACCAGATCCTCCATGAGCGGCTGCGCTTCCGGAACCTCACGATGAACCGCCAGGCGCTCCGGGACCTGGTGGCGCAGTGCTACCGGGTGCTGGGTCCGGGCGAGACGGCGCACCTCGTCGACGGCATCAAGTCCATCGGATTCGAGCTGGCGACCCGCGGCGGCATGACCATCGCGGTCGGCGACATCGTGGTGCCGCCGGACAAGCCGGAGCTCCTCGCCATCGCGGACGAGGGAGTCCTGAAGATCGAGCGCCAGTTCCAGCGCGGGCTGATCACCGACGAGGAACGCTATAACCAGGTGGTGGCGGTCTGGCAGGACACCACCCAGACCATCTCCAACCGGATGATGGAAGGGCTCGACCAGTTCGGCGCCGTCAGGATGATGTCCATCTCGGGCGCCCGCGGCAACAAGGGGCAGATCAGCCAGCTCGGCGGCATGCGCGGCCTGATGGCGGATCCGTCGGGCCGCATCATCGAGGTCCCGGTGCGGAGCAACTTCCGCGAGGGGATGACCGTTCTCGAGTACTTCATCTCGACGCACGGCGCCCGCAAGGGCCTGGCCGACACGGCGCTTCGGACGGCGGACTCGGGATACCTGACCCGCCGCCTGGTCGACGTGGCGCAGGACGTCATCACTCGCGACGACGACTGCGGCACGGCCGAGGGCACCTGGATCACGCGCCAGGAGACGCGCGAGGTGGCCGGCGAAGAGAAGGGCGCATACCACAAGCGCCTGCTCGGCCGGCTGGCCGCCGCGCCCGTCATCCACGACGGCACGACGCTGGTCGACCGCAACGAGGAGATCACCGAGGCGATCGCCGAGCAGATCGAGGATCTCGGCATCGACGGCGTCGAGGTCCGATCGCCCCTGACCTGCCAGTCCCGGTACGGCGTCTGCCGCGCGTGCTACGGGCGCAACCTGGCGACGGGCCGGCTGGTGGGCGTCGGTGAGGCCGTGGGCATCATCGCCGCGCAGTCCATCGGCGAGCCCGGCACTCAGCTGACGATGCGGACGTTCCACACCGGCGGCGTGGCGCAGGCGGACATCACCGCCGGCCTGCCGAGGGTCGAGGAGTTGTTCGAGGCCCGCGTCCCGAAGGGCAAGGCCGAGATCAGCCACATCGACGGGATCGTCGAGGTCTTCACGCCCGAGAACGGTGGGCGCAGGGTGAGGGTCACGAGCAGGGAGAGCTTCGACACGCCGCTCAAGCTCGGGCGCGGACATGAGCTGCTCGTGGCCGACGGCGACGCGGTCGAGGCAGGACAGACGCTGGCTCGTTCCGAGCGCGGCGACGGCCAGGTCGACGAGCTACCCAGCCCGCTCAGGGGATTCGTCGTCCACCGCGACGGCCAGCTGCTTGTCCGGTCGGAGGATGTGGTCGAGCGCGAGTACGTGATCCCGCATGCGGCCAAGCTGCTGGTGGAGAACGGCCAGGAGATCCGTGCGGGCGACGCCATCACGGACGGACCCATCAACCCGCAGGAGTACCTCGAGACCCGTGGCCGCGAGGCGGTCCAGCGCTACCTGGTCAAGGAGGTCCAGAAGGTCTACCGGAGCCAGGGCGTCACGATCAACGACAAGCACATCGAGATCATCGTCCGGCAGATGCTCCGCAAGGTCCGCATCGACCAGCCGGGCGACAGCGAGCAGCTGCCGTTCGAGCTGATCGACCGCTTCGAGTTCGAGGACCTGAACAACCAGGTGCTCGCCGAGGGTGGCGAGCCGGCGACGGCGGAGACGGTGCTCCTGGGCGTCACCAAGGCCTCCCTCAACACCAGTTCGTTCCTGGCGGCCGCGTCCTTCCAGGAGACCACGCGCGTGCTGACCGAGGCGGCGATCAACGGTTCCAAGGATCGCCTCATCGGGCTCAAGGAGAACGTGATCATCGGCAAGCTCATCCCCGCCGGGAGCGGTGCGCCGGCCAACGTGGCGGCGCGGCGCGAGGCCGAGCGGCGGGCGGCGGCCGAGGCGCTGGCCGGCGGCGAGCTGCCGGAGACCTTCGGGCAGGAGGAGTACAACCCCTTCCTGGAGGAGGCGCCCGAGCACGTGGAGGAGCCCGTCAGCCTGGTCGGTTGGGAGCGCGAGGCCTCGGCAGACGCCGCCGAGGAGCTGCCCAACCCGTTCCTCGACGGCGACGCCGGCCCGGACGCCGCCCTCGCGCCGTCGCTCGAGGGCGGAGAAGGAGACACGACGGCGTAGCCGTTCGCGGCGGCGACGACCACACCTGTCCCGGCTGGTCGGAGCGCTGGCAAGCTGGCCGCCCAAAGGCACGCCGGGCACGCTGGCGCGCTCGTTCGCTGTGTCCGACATTCGCCTTGTCCGTCCCCGGAGGCTCTGCTAGACTGCACAGTCGTTCAGCACTGAGCAATTGATCGGCTCGCAGGGGTGCGCCGTTGTCCGAGGATCTCCGCCAGGACGACCACGAACTGCTCGCGCGCATCGCGCACCGGTACTACGCCGGTGGGTGCACCCAGGAAGAGATCGCGCGGGAGTTCGCGCTCTCGCGTCCCAAGGTGCAGCGGCTCCTCGAACGCGCCCGCTGGTCGGGCATCGTCGATATCCACATCCAGGCCCCGCCCGGGCTGAACCTGGACCTCGAGACCGGGCTGCGGCAGGCGTTCCACCTGGCCGACGCGATCGTCGCGCCATCACACCCGGACCCCCAGTCCCAGCGCGAGGCGGTGGCCCGCAGCGCCGCGAGGTATCTCGAGCGGCGCCTCCGCGACGGGTCCGTGGTGGCGGTAAGCCACGGCCGGGACACGGGCGAGGTGCCTCGCTTCTTCCGGCCTGAGCACAGGCTCGACTGCACCTTCGTCAGCGCGATGGGGGGATCGCCGAGGGTCGACACCCCGACGAACCCGAACGACATCTGCCGCGCCCTTGCCGAGCGGTGCGGCGGGCGCGCCGAGAGCCTCTTCGCACCGGCCTACGTGGAGAGCGCGGAGATCCGGGACCGACTGCTGGAGCAGGAGGCCGTGGCACACACGCTGCGCGTGGCCGCACAGGCGACGGTCGCGCTCGTCGGCATCGGCGATACGGACGACTCCTGCACCATGGTCCGCAGCGGGTGCCTGTCGCGGGAGGAGATCGCCCGGCTCCGCAGCCAGGGCGCGGTCGGGGACGTGCTGGGCAACTACGTGGACGCCTCGGGCCGTCTCATCGAGTCGCCCCACCGCGGCCGCCTGGTGGCGCTGGCCGTCGACGACCTGCGCCGGATCGAAACTGTCGTGGCGGTCGTGAGCGAGGCCGAGAAGCCTCGGGCGATCCTCGGCGTCCTGCGGGCGGGCGTCGTCGACGTCCTCGTGGTCGACGAGACGAACGCGCGCGCGGTGCTGGCCCTCGCCGGCGGGAAGCAGGATGTGTTCGAGGCGGCGGCGCGCCGCACGGAAGGAGGCGATCCCGGGCAGAGCGGATGAGCCGGTTCCGCGAGGCTCGCTCCGGCGCCTGTCAACGGCGAGGCCGGGCGGACGGCGAGCCGTGGGCGAGACCGGGCAGGAGGCGTCCCAGGAGGCGTCCCAGCAAGCGTCCCAAGGGGAGGTGCCGGATTGCCAGTCGTATCCACGAAGTCCATCCTCCAGCGCGCGTTCACCGAGCGCTACGGCGTCGCGGCCATCAACGTCATCAACGACCTGACGATGGAGGCCGTCCTCGCCGCGGCCGAAGAACTCAAGGCCCCCGTCATCCTCCAGACCTCGGTCAAGCACGTGAAGATGACGGGGCTCGACGCCATGTACGCGATGTGGCAGGCGTACACCAAGGACATCAGCGTGCCCGTCGCTCTCCACCTGGACCATTGCCCGGAGCGGGACGTCATCAGCGCCTGCCTCGCCAAAGGCTGGAACTCGGTCCTCTTCGACGCGAGCAAGCTGTCGGTCGAGGAGAACAAGCGGCAGTGCGTCGAGGTCGTCGCCGAGGCCCGCCGCTACGGGGCCCACGTCGAGGGCGAGATCGAGGGCTTCAAGCGGACCGAGGAGATGACCGGCAACGAGGTCGCTGAGGAGCAGTCGCTTGCCACCGTGATCGACTTCGTGACGGAGACCGGGGTCGACGTCTTCGCGCCGGCCATCGGCAACGCCCACGGCATGTACAAGACCACGCCGCACCTCGACAGCCAGAGGGTCACCGACATCGTCGAGGCGACCGGAATCCCGGTGGCGCTCCACGGCGGCACCGGCATGACTCCGGAGCAGTTCAGCGATCTGATCGCCCGCGGGTGCGCCAAGGTCAACATCTCGACGGCGCTCAAGATCGCGTTCATGAAGTCCGGCTACGACTTCATGACCGAGCACCCGGGCGACTACGACCCGCCCAAGATCTTCGCGGCGCAGCGGGCGGCCGTCATGGAGATGGCGAAATACCATATCCGGCTCTTCGGCAGCGAAGGGAAGGCCTGGACGTGAGCGCCCTCGTCTTCGACTGCGACGGCGTCCTCGCGGACACCGAGCGCTACGGCCACCTTCCGTCGTTCAACCAGACGTTCCGCGAGTTCGGGATTCCGCTCGAATGGTCCGAAGAGGAGTACGGGCGGAAGCTGCTGATCGGCGGCGGCAAGGAGCGGATGGCGAGCGAGCTGACGCCCGATTTCGTTCGGGCGAACGGTTTGCCCGGCGACCCCGACGCGCTTGCGGCCGACGTCGCGAAGTGGCACAAGCGCAAGACCCAGCTGTACACGGAGATGGTGGCCGCGGGGAAACTGCCGCCGCGCCCGGGCGTCCGCCGGATCATCTCCGACGCGCAGGACGCAGGGTGGAAACTCGCGGTCGCGTCGACGTCGGCCGAGCCGTCCGTGCGCGCCATTCTCGAATACGCGGTCGGCCCGGAGCGCGCCGGCCGCTTCGACGTGTTCCTGGCCGGAGACGTGGTTGCCCACAAGAAGCCGGCCCCCGACATCTACCTCCTCGCGCTCGAGAAGCTCGGCGTCGATCCCGCCGAAGTGCTCGTGGTGGAGGACTCACGGAACGGGCTCGAGGCCGCGGACGCCGCGGGCCTGCGCTGTGTGGTCACGGTCAACGGCTACACGGAGAAGGAGGACTTCAGCGAGGCGATCCTCGTCGTTTCGTCCCTCGGGGACCCGGATGGAGAGCAGACGACCGTCATCGCCAACCGCTCGGCCGCCCGGCCGGGAGCCTGGGTGACGCTCGCCGACCTGGAGGCCTGCCTCGCCCCGCAACTCCGTCCGGCATCCATGGCCAGCGAATAGAAGGAGGCCCCTATGACCAAGGCGTCGTTCGACGACGTCGACCTCGTCCTGAAGACGATGACCAAGACGATCGTCGACAACGCGGTGTACTTCGCCCAGCTCGACTCGATCGTCGGCGACGGTGACTTCGGGTACTCGCTCCGCAACGGGTTCGAGGTCGTCCTCTCCGACTACGACACGTTCGACAAGTCGAGCGTGGGAGCCGTGCTCAAGAAGATCGGCCTCGTCCTTTCGGGCAAGGTCGGCGGCGTATCCGGCCCGATCTGGGGCACGGCCTTCCTCCGCGCGGGAGCCGCGGCCGGTGACCGGACCGACCTGGCGCCGGAGGACGTGATCGCCATGCTTCGCGCCGCAGCCACGGGGATCATGGCCCGCGGCGGTGCCTCACTCGGGGAGAAGACGCTCCTTGACGCGCTCGTTCCGGCAACCGATTCCCTGGAGTCTGCCGTCGGCGACCCCGCGCTCCAGGGCGATCACGGCGTCCA
>Ga0209415_10010713_pt1 | contig 15533 bp, 14 predicted proteins | sample PeaSoiSIISIP2007_FD_187696 | JGI IMG/M metagenome (GOLD analysis project Ga0209415, IMG submission 187696) | Peat soil microbial communities from Weissenstadt, Germany - SII-SIP-2007 (SPAdes) (version 2) | ecosystem: Environmental > Terrestrial > Soil > Wetlands > Peat | place: Germany... | reverse complement strand
CGACAGTTTTGCGACTGTCCCCATCGCGCTTCCGCCTCCTTCAGTCGATAGGCTGCGTCCGAAAACGAAGGGGCTAGGTGGCCGATCAACGATATTTGCCGAGCGGAGACGAGGCTGGATCCGCGCCCGAGGACCGCCCGTTCAGGCCCGACATTGAGGGACTCCGCGCTGTGGCGATCCTCCTCGTCGTGCTCTTCCACGTGGGAATCCTGCAGATGCGCGGCGGTTTCGTGGGCGTCGATGTCTTCTTCGTCGTCTCGGGCTTCGTCATCACAGGTGTCCTGCTCCGAGAACGGAGTGGCGCAGGTCACACGAGCTTCCTCTTATTCTATGCGCGCCGAGCTCGTCGAATTCTCCCGGCAGCTTTGCTGGTGATCGTCGTAACCCTCATCGCTGCCGATCTTTTCGTCGGCACCACAGATGCCCGTCTCTTTGCCAGCGATGGCCGCTGGACCGCCCTCTTCTTGGGCAACGTGCATTTCAGCCACGCGTATCCGAATCTTCTCGTCACCCGTCCAGCTTCTCCTCTTCAGCAGTATTGGTCGCTGGCCGTTGAGGAACAGTTCTACCTCGTCTACCCCGCATTCTTCGTTGTCCTTCTTGCTCTACCCGGAATGTGGTCACAGCGAAAGCGTCTGGTTGTCGGCTTGAGCGCTGTGATCGTCGTCTCTTTCCTGGCATCTGTGGCGACAACCAAGGTGGGCCAATTGTCCGCCTACGATTCGCCCTTTACGCGTGCATGGGAACTCGCTCTGGGTGCACTCGTCGCGGTGGGTGCGGCAAAGCTGGCGAAGCTACCAAGAGCGGTGGCTGCCGCGATGACCTGGGTCGGCTTCGCCGCTATTGCCGTCAGCGCGGTGGCGTTCACGATCCGGACGAACTATCCGGGGGCGGCGGCGGCGCTTCCCGTCCTGGGAGCCTCTCTGGTCATCGCAGGGGGGACAGCCGCGCCACGGGCGGGGGTAGAAATGCTCCTACGCCTGTTCCCCTTTCGATGGGTCGGCCGATGGTCTTATTCGTGGTACCTCTGGCATTGGCCTTTACTTGTCCTCGTTGCTGAGCACGAACACACAACCGTCAACCGGAACTCGATCGCCGAGAACCTTTTCCTGGTGACGATCGCGCTCGGACTGGCGGCCGGCACGTACATCGTTGTCGAAAACCCAATCCGTCATTCCTCGATGCTCGCCCGAAACCCGCGTGAAACCTTGATTGGCGCCGCCCTGATCATCGCCTCGTGCGTCGCGATCACCTACGCCTTCTAACTCAAGTCGCCGTGCTGGGCCAGCCGTCGCGGCGCGGGCACGCTCCGAGCCGTGCCGGCTCGATGGCTCGATAGCGGAACTCCGGACGATAAGGTCCGGCAGGTGGATCACGAGCTGGCCGCCCCGAGGCCACCGCTGGGTAGGCTTGGGCGAATCATCTGAGGATTGTCATGATCAACATCGTCACAGTTCATTGGCAGACGCCGAAGTGGATCGAGGTTCAGTTGAGCTACCTCGAGCGCCACCTGGAAGGAGAGTTCCGAGTCTTCGCCTCCCTCAACGGGATTACCGATCTCGAGCTGCGAGATCGTTTCTATTACAGCGACGACCTGGAGGGTAGCCACGAGGAGAAGTTGAACGCCTTGGCCGCAGTCGTCATCGAGCGGTCGGATCCGACAGATATCTTGATGTTCATCGACGGGGACGCCTTCCCCGTTCGGAGCCTCGACGCCTGGATGCACGACACTCTCCGGACCTATCCGCTGGCGGCGGTCCGGCGGGACGAAAACCTCGGCGACCGGCAGCCTCATCCGTGCTTCTGCGTGACCACCGTCGACTTCTGGCGACGGATCGACGGCGACTGGCGCAGGGGAGGGACATGGATCAACTCCGTCGGTAGGGAGGTCACCGATCCGGGGGGCAACCTTCTCCACCGACTGGAAGAGCTCAACCAGGACTGGTTGCCGCTCGTACGGACGAACACCAACAATCCTCATCCACTATGGTTCGCCGTCTACGGACACCTCGTCTACCACCATGGGGCCGGCTTCAGGACCATGTTCAGCCGGACCGACCGTGCACTTCAACCGCAGTTCGGGAAGGCGTACATCGTCAGGAGGCGAGGGCCGACGGTGGGAGCCCTGCGTCTGGCTGTCCAGGCAGACCCGTCACGTCTGGCTCACCTACGACCCCGCCACCTGATCGTCTTCGCCCGGGCATGCCAAATGACCGTCCTCGAGAGACGCCGGCACCGGTACTTGAGGCGCAGATCGCGGTACATCGAGCAAACGGAGGTCGAAGCCGAGGAGATCTTCGCCCGGTTGCAAGTCGACCCGGATTTCTACCTCTGGCTGGACAGTGATGCCGGAGAGGCGGCATACGATCTCGTCACCTGACTGGGTGCGGATGCGGGAGGTGAGATGACGGGGGGTAAGAACGTCCTGGTGATAGTGCTCGACGCCCTGCGTGAAGACTCCGTCGTCCCGTCATTCGAAGAACCGGACCGTTGTTTCAAGGCGGCCAACTGCATCGCCAGCGCGCCCTGGACTCTTCCATCGTGCACATCATTGATCACAGGGATGGATGCCACCCGGCATGGTCACTTCTGGCACTCACACGCGCTGGGAGCCAGCGATCTCGTCCGCGCTCTTCCCGCCGAGTTCCGAAAGGTGGCATTCGTCAACAACAGCGTTCTGAAACGGAACTCTCAGCTCGATTCCGGCTTCGACCATTGGAGATATCTCACTGGCCACACGGAACCCTTCGAGCGCGCCGCCACCTTGATCCGGAAGGCGCGGCGTCGGAAGCCGCTCTTTCTCCTCCTCCATTCGAACATTTCCCATGACTACTACTACCCGAAGGCCAGCGAATATTACGACGAGGCGTTCCCGGACGAACCCGGTGGTGCATTCGTCCTGGGTGACGAGGTGATCAGATGGACCGGCACCACGCCCGCCCAGCGCGCCGCGGTGGTGAAAACGTATGAGGCGTCAGCGATCAAGGCCGTCTCGTCCGCCCGTGAAGTGCTCGAGCTGGCTCGAGCCCGGGACGACTTCATCAGTGTCGTCGTCTCAGACCACGGCGAAGGGCTTGAATACGACGAGGCCCGGATCCACCACGGTGGTCGTCTCCACGACGATCTGCTCCGAGTTCCACTCTGTTTCGACCTGCCCTCGGCGGTGCCAGAGGGCCAGAGAGAGGACCTGGCCGCCGCTTTGGCGTCGGCGCCCGTGGCAGTCACGGACGTGCTCCCCACCGCGTTCGCACTGGCCGGAATGGGCCCGGTCCCTGCAGTCGACGGACGGCGAATCGGCTCCGCGCCCGCTGAACGGATCGTGGTGAGCGAGGAGCGGCGCTACCTCTATTTGAGAGATCGATTCCGGTTGAACGTCAAGGGGCGACACAGATTCATGTCGCTGGAGGATCAGCAGGAGAACCAACGCCTTCTCGAGCAGCTCGCCGCTGAGCCGCTCTTGCGCTCGTACCGGTCGAAGTCCGCCAAGCTCATGGTGACGGGACTCCACTTTCGACCCCGGGCCGGGTCCGCCGCCGAGGCCCGAGGTGATGTGGTGGGATGGGGAGAGCGCCTGCTGGGGGCGCCCGTGCTGGTACTCCACGGTGATCGTCTGTTCGCATTCGAGCTGTTCAACCTGACAGACGATCCGTCGGAGCGCCTCAACCTGCTCGCCGCCGACGGCAGCGGCATGGACCGTCTCATGGAGAGCGGGCGGGAGATGTCGGTCACGGTTCCCGTCAGCGATGAGGGTGAAGACACCGAAGTGAGCCTTCCCACCATGCTTGCCGGCGCGCAACGCATCGCCACGAACTGATCGTCGTCGTACGGCTCCGGGAGTGGACAGACGCGTCGCCCACCCAGTTCCGGTGGGACGACCCTGACGACGGATCAGTGATCTCGGAGGGCGCGCCACGGTGTAGGTTGAATCGTGGTGTCAGAGCTACGGCGACGGATAGGGCGCGAGACGCGGTTCTTGCGCAGAGCAGTGCGTCACCCGAGCAAATTCAAGCGCCGTCTGAAGCGCGCAGTATCACCAGAGGTGGCATTCATCGAACGGAATCACGACCCGGATCGAACGTTGCTGCTTGTGGGCACCGGCCGGAGCGGGACGACGTGGCTGGCGGAGGTCCTGACCGAGGCTCTTCATTCTCGGCTGATGCTCGAACCTCTGCGCAGCAAGTTGGTTCCCATGGCGAGGCCTGTTCGTATCGGCCACTACGTCGATCCCGCCGACGACCCCGACCCGGTCGTCGCCGCTGTTCTGGACCGGATCATGACGGGACGGATACGCGGGAGAGCCATCGACCGGTACAACGCCGCCCGCTTCCCCCGTTGCCGGGTGGTGAAGGAGGTACGCGCCACCAACCTGCTGCCGTGGATCGTCGGTCGCTATCCCCGGACTCCCGTCGTCTATCTGCTGCGCCACCCTGTGCCGACCGCATGGTCGGTGGCCAAGCTCGGCCTCCCCGACAACCTCGACCAGTTCCTCGGCCAGGAGTCGCTCATGCGTGGGCCGCTCGAACCGTTCGGCTCACTGATCAGCCAAGCGGCGGACTCAGACGACCGGTTCCACCGGAGGGTCCTGCGCTGGTGTCTCGAGAATTTCGTCCCCACGCACATGCTCGACCCGGACCACACGCACGTCATTTTCTATGAACACATGATCGACGATCCCTGGGGCGAGCTCGAGCGGCTGCGCTCGTACCTCAGCGGATTCGGCCCCGGCTTGTGGGACCTGGGTTCGTTCTCTGAAGCGAGCCTGGGAAGACCGTCTCACACCAACTATCACGGCACGGACGTGGGGTCCGGACCCGATCGACTGGAGACGTGGGTCGCCGAGGTGCCGGCCGCCAGCGTCGAGAAGGCTCTGGAACTGGTGGGCGCCTTCGGCCTCCGCCGCATCTACTCGGAGTCGACACGGCCCTTGGTCCCACCTGACGCTGTCTTGCAGGGCGACCGGAGGGCCCCCACCGGTCGTTAGCCCGGCGATCCGACATCCCCCACCCGCACGACGATTGTCGCTACCGTGAGTAGCTACGAGACCATCCACGCGAGACCGATCCGGGCGCACGGCGCTGCGGCTGGCTGTATTCGTGGGCGTCGCCGGGGCCGCAGTGGCGTTCTCGGCAGCGGCGTTCGCGGTATCCCCACGTCCTCCCAAGATCTCCGCGACCGAGGCCACTTTTGCCATTCCCACCGGGACCACGTCCACCTGGACGTTGAAACTGTGGTCACACGGCACCCTCGAGGGCTCTGATACCGCGACATCGGGGACACTGACCGTCGCGGTGCCGGCCACCTCCAACTGCCTCTTCCAGGCCGATGTCTCCGTGGCTCCGGTGGGTGGACGGAGTTCGTACTACTCCGGGGTGAGGGCCACCGTCCCCGGGTGCGGGCCTCCACCGACCATCGCCGGCGACATCTACCTCTGTTCGGGGACCGGCACCCAGACGACGACCGAGGTCGCCGGGGGATCGTTGGCGGCGAGCGGGCCCCAGACCCTGCCGTCCCAGGCCAACCCGCTGATGCCGACGACGGTGCTGTCCGGTAGCTACACGATGGACGCAGGCTCACCTCCCGGCTATGTGTTCGTCGTCTGCAACGGCTCAGCCGCGGTGGCGACCACCGGTGTCACGGCAACACAGACTGTCGTCGTCCCCGCCGGGGGAGCCGGTTTCGGCGCCTTCTACGTGGTGCAAGCGTCTCCGGTGGGGTCTCTGAGCGGTGGCTCCGGCCCACCGACGCCCGGCTCAGGCGGCGGTCCGGCGACCAGTCCCGGGACACCGCGCCCGGTGAGCACCGTCACTCACCACAACCAGCCCGGCGGCGCCACCAAGGTCGGCAGCTCCAGCCTGGCCTTTACCGGCATGAACACCGGGCCCCTTCTGCTCGTCGGGTTCCTGGCACTGATGCTGGGAGGACTGGCCAGCTTGATATCGCGTGCCCGGCGGCAGGGCGACCTCCGGGTCCCGCCCGTGGACAACCCGTCGGTTTGATCGACCGTCGTCCGGAGACGCCGTAGGCGCCACTACTTACTTGGTGCCGTGTATCCCGAGCACCTGGAGCACGAACCCGATCGCCAGCAGGGCGCCGGCCGCGATCATCGTCCCTCGTTCGATGGTGCGGCTCATCGATCGCAGCCCGAACGTTCCCGCCAGGAGGAGCGCCACCGCACCTACGGCGCAGATGGCTAGTCCGATCTCCTGGAGATGGCGCTTCTGCGTGGCGGTGGCGGTGGCATGACCGCTTTTGGCGTGGTGGGCGGCGATCTGGGCGACGACGAGCACATGTTCCATAGGGGGAGTATCGCAAATGGCGCCGAGACGCGCCAACACGGTAGGTGGGGACGGAGTTCGAGCGATCGTCGTGACCGGATTGACGGCTCTTCGGGCGTGGGCTCAGGAACGGATCGAAACGGTAGCGTCATCCCATGGCGCTCTACGCACTCGGCGATCTGGTCCCCACCATCGACGCCGAGGCCTTCGTCCACCGCGACGCCGTGGTCATCGGAGCCGTCAGGCTCGGACCCGACGCCACGGTGTGGCCCGGTGCCGTCCTGCGCGGTGACTACGGCGAGATCTCGGTGGGAGCCCGGACGTCGATCCAAGACGGCACCGTCATCCACGCCGGTCCGGGCTTTCCCACCCGCGTCGGTGATGGCTGTGTCGTCGGACACCTTGTCCATCTCGAGGGGTGCATCCTCGAGGACGAATGCCTGGTCGGTTCCGGGGCCGTCGTCCTCCACCATGCCGTGGTCGGTTCCGGGGCGACCGTGGGGGCCGGCGCCGTCGTTCCCAACCGGGTGAACGTCCCGCCCGGTGCCCTCGCCGTCGGCGTCCCCGTCGTCGTGAAGGCCGACCGGTCGAACATCGGCGGGATCAGACTGGCGGCGGAGGAGTACGTACGCAACGGGCGGCGTTACCGGACTGACCTGCGCCGCCTCGACTGAAGGTGGCGCCTCGAAGGGCGTTACGTCGCTGTCGACGGACCTCTACGGAGGAAGACCTCCACCGGCGGTGCCGGGTATCCGGCACGCTCGCCCGGTCGCCAGCCCGCCGCCAGCTTCTGTTCGGCCACGCCGCCGTCAGCCCAGATGTGGCAGGTGTTGCGCGGGAAGAGCGCGGGACGAGCTGACGGCGCCGCGTCGAGGTGTTGCCAGTCGCGGTCACGGGCGCGATTCGACGTCATCGCCTGGATGACGACAGGGCCAACGGTGCGGGCCAGTTGCTCCAGGTGCGTACACCCCCGGGTGGCACCGAAGCGCTCCTGTACCGCCCGCGTGTAGCCGCGACCGATGCAGAGTCCGATGAGATCGTCGAAGGCGGCGGTTATGGACGGGCATTCGGCGTGGGGGAAGAGGATCATGGTCGCCTTGGCCGCCGTGATGGTGAGGTCGTCCTTGCGCACCTCGACGCGGAGATCCATGTCATGGACGTGCTCGACCCGGTCGCCGACGGCCGCCCAGGGTCGCTCGTCACGCAAGCGTCCGGTCACCGACAGGGAGTCGCCTTCGTCGTAAGCCTCGAACTCGATGGTCCGGCGGTGGACCGGCACGCCTGTGCGCTCGGCGGGGATCGGCAGGGTGGTCATGGCGTCGATCCTGGCACCCGGTGGGGTGGAGGTGACCCGGCGGAGCCACCTCCTGAATCTCTACTTGAAGGTGAGGGTATGTCCGGTACGGGGCCGTCTTCAGCCGCGCCCTCCACCAATTCGCAGGTCACAGCTCCGCCACCACCGTTCCTCGGGCCGGGGTCGACACCGCCGGCGGCGCAGTGTCACGGAAGCGGCTGCCGAGCAGCAACAGGTGTGGATTTCCCCGGGAAAAGGACAGGGTCACATGTCCGTAACTACCCGGTTGTGAGCCATTTGGGGGTACGATGAAGCTGCACCTGAGGTGGAGGAGGAATCCCGAGATGGCCGACCGTTCCCTGGCGACGGCGACTGGTCCCGTGTCGAGCGCGGCGGACCAGAGCCCCGATGGTTTTCGCGGACCTCAGGTCTGCGCACTCGTCGGCATCACCTATCGACAGCTCGACTACTGGGCCCGCACCGGTCTCCTGCGGCCGTCGATCGCCGATGCGCGCGGCAGTGGCACGCAACGGCGTTACTCGTACCACGACGTTCTCGAGCTCAAGGTCATCAAGCAACTTCTCGACGCCGGGATCTCGCTCCAGCGGGCGCGGCGCGCCGTGGAGTGCATGCGTCAGGGCCTCGGTGGTGACCTCGCCGCCACCAACCTCGTCCTGGTGGGAACCGATTCCGTTCTGGCCCACAGCGACGGCGAGGTCGTCGATCTGCTGAAGGGTGGGCAGGGGGTCCTCAACATCGTTCCCCTCTCCGGGGTCGTCGAGGAACTCAACGCGGACATCTTGCGCATCGAGCGTGAGGCGCAGACGCTTCCCATGGCCGGCCCGACGCCGGCCGCGGCGGAGGCGGCGGGCGGCTGACGATGAAGTCCCGCCGGGGTTCGGAGACCACCTGACGATGCCGTTCGCACACGTGTCGGAGCGCCATTTCGCCGAGCTTCTCGACTTCTACGGTGTGCGGTGGGAGTACGAACCCGTGGAGTTCGTCCTCGAGTGGCATGACGACCGGAGCCCGGCCGCCGCCTTCCGGCCCGACTTCTACCTTCCCGACCACGGTTGCTTCATCGAGCTGACGACCCTGTCCCAGAAGCTCGTCACCCGGAAGAACGCCAAGGTGCGCCGCCTGCGCGAGCTTCACCCCGGGGTCGAGGTCAAGCTTCTCTACCAGCGGGACTATCTGGCCCTCCTGGGCAAGTACGGCTTCTCTCGGCCTTCGTCACCAGCCGCATAGGCTGGCGGCGTGACGCCCCCTACGTCCACGCCCTCGTCCACCAGCGCGCCACCGCCCGACGCTTCGCCGGAGGGGCTGCGCCACTCGCCTCTGGAGGACTGCCACCGCGCCCTGGACGCCAAGCTCGTCGGATTCGGCGGCTGGTTGATGCCCCTCGCCTACACCTCGGGCACGCTGGCCGAGCACCGGGCGTGCCGCAGTGCGGCGGTGGCCTTCGACGTGAGCCACCTCGGGACCGTCCGGGTGGAGGGCACAGGCGCCCTCGAGATCCTGCAGGGTCAGCTGACCAACGATCTGCGGAAGATCGCCCCCGGGCGCGCCCAGTACACCCACCTGCTCGACCCCGACGACGCCTCGGTCGTCGACGACATCATCGTCTGGTGGATCGCCGACGACGTCTTCGACGTGATGCCCAACGCCTCGAACACGGCACGGGTGCGTGACGCCGTGGGCGGCCGCGACACGACGGCCGATCGGGCCGTGATCGCCGTGCAGGGCCCCGACGCCCGCCCCCGGCTCGCCTCGGTCGCCCCCGAGGCCGCCGCCGTGGCCCGCTTCGCCGTGGCCACGTTCACGTGGCGCGGTGCGCCGTGCACGGTGGCCGGCACCGGGTACACGGGGGAGGACGGCGTCGAGTGCGCGGTGCCGGCCGCGGTGGCTCCGTCGTTCTGGCAGGCCCTGCTCGACGAGGGTGTCGTGCCCGCCGGGCTCGGGGCACGCGACACCCTGCGGCTCGAAGCCGGGCTGCCGCTGCACGGGCAGGACCTCGGCCCCGGGATCACGCCGCTGCAGGCCGGACTGGGTTGGGTCGTCGGATGGGACAAGGGGGAGTTCCGCGGCCGGGGCCCTCTGGCGCGGGAGCGGGAGACGGGACCCGCCCGACGACTTCGTGGGCTCGTCGCCGACGGCCGCCAACCTCCGCGTCACGACGACGCCGTCCTCCGAGGCGGCGCGCGCGTCGGCACGGTGACGAGTGGGAACTTCTCTCCCGTGCTCGAGCGCGGGATCGCCCTGGCCCTGATCGACACCGGCGGCGCTGCAGCCGATGTCGTCGACGGTGACGAACTGGTGCTCGACGTGCGCGGACGGCTCCTACCCGCCCGGATCAGGGCCCTGCCCTTCGTGCAGGCCGGGAAGCGGACGGACCCTGTCGGAGGAGGACGCTGATGGCGGGTTATTCGCCGCACACCGAAGCCGAGGTGACCACGATGCTCGGCTTCCTCGGTCTGTCGTCGCTCGAGGACCTCTTCGACGTGATTCCCGAGGCGCTGCGCCTGGCGGGCGGTCTCGATTTGCCTGACGGGATGACAGAGCCCGATGCCGTGGCCTACATGGGCGACCTGGCCGGTATGAACCGTCCGGCCGGACGTGACCTGGTGTGCTTCGCCGGCGGCGGGGCCTACGACCACGAGGTCCCTCCCGTGACGCGCGCCCTCGCCTCGCGTTCGGAGTTCGTCACCTCGTACACGCCCTACCAACCCGAGGTGGCCCAGGGTGTTCTCCAGGCCGTCTTCGAATTCCAGACCCTCATCGCCCGGTTGACCGGGATGGAGGTGGCGAACGCTTCGCTCTACGACGGTGCCGCCGCCACCGTCGAGGCCGTGAACCTCGGCGTGGCCGCGTCGGGCCGGAACGTGGTGTGGGTGTCGCGCGGTCTCAACCCGACGTGGCGCCAGGTTCTGGCCACGTTCGGCGCCGGGACCGGCCACCGGTTGGTCGATGTCCCACTCGAGGACGGCGTGACCCGCTGGAACGCCGTCGACGCCTCCGGTGACGACCGCCCCGGCGTCGTGGTGGTGGCCTACCCCAACTATCTGGGCTGCCTCGAGGACCTGGCCACGGCCCGCCGGGTGTGCGACGAGACCGGGGCCATGCTGGTGGTGGCCTTCGACCCCATCGCCGCCGGTGTGCTGCAGTCTCCGGCCCGGTGGGGCGCCGACGTGGTGGTGGGGGAGGGCCAGGCCCTGGGGATGCCCCTCAGCTTCGGGGGGCCCTACCTGGGGCTCTTCGCCTGCGGTCTGGCCCAGGTCAGGCGCCTGCCGGGCCGCCTGGTGGGGGAGACGGTCGACGCCGAGGGTCGCCGCGCTTACGTCTCGACGCTGCGTGCCCGTGAGCAGGACATCCGACGCGAGAAGGCCACGTCCAACGTCTGCACCAACCAGACCCTCATGGCCGTGACGGCCGCCATCCAGATGGGTTGGCTGGGAACGTCGGGTATCGCCGAAGTGGCACTGCGGTCGGCGCGGGCCACCCACTACTGCCGGACCAAGCTCCTCGGTGTACCCGGCGTCGAGCCACTGGTGGCGGCGCCCGTGTTGCGGGAGTTCGCCGTCCGCCTCCCCCTGCCGGCGCCGACGGTCATCGAACGACTGATCGACGAGGGGTTCCTGGCCGGGATAGCCCTCGACTCCGGGTACACCTCGGGCGCTGACGACGGTCTCCTCGTGGCCGTGACCGAACGTCGGACCCGCGTGGAGATCGACGCCTTCGTGGATGCCGTGTCCAAGGCGGTGCGGTGATGACGGCGCCCGGGCCCACCGGTGCCGACGAAGCCGGCACCGGCGACCGCGTGACCGACGTGACCCCCCGACCGGCGGCCGGCGGGCGGGCGTCGAGCGCGCCGCTGCTCGGACGTGACACCGAGCCCACCTTGTTCGAGCTCTCGCAACCCGGACGCCGGGCGTGGCAGCTCCGGACGACGGGGATACCTGAGACGTCGCTCGAGGATCTCGTCCCCGAGACCCACCGGCGGGCCGCCCCCCCGGAGTTGGCCGAGGTGTCGGAACGAGACCTGGTGGGACACTTCACCCGGCTCAGCCACCGGCAGTTCTCCGTCGACCTCGGTGCCTACCCCCTCGGCTCCTGCACCATGAAATACAACCCCAAGGTCTGTGACGCCGTGGCGGCACTGCCGGGCCTCGCCGACGTACACCCGGCGGCGCCGGCGTCGTGCACCCAGGGGTGGCTGCAGGTGCTCGTCGAGCTCGAGAACCAGCTGTGCGAGATCACCGGTATGGCGGCGGCCACCCTGCAACCGGCGGCCGGCGCGGCGGGCGAGCTCACCGGGCTCCTGCTGATGCGCGCCTGGCACGACGCCCACGGCCAGGAGCGGCACAAGGTCGTCATCCCCGACTCGGCCCACGGGACCAACCCGGCGTCGGTCACGCTGGGGGGCTACCAGGTCGTCACGGTGCCGAGCGACGCCCGGGGCTGTGTCGACCTGGCCGCCCTGCGGGCCGTGCTCGACGACGACGTGGCCGGCATCATGCTCACCAATCCCAACACGCTCGGTCTGTTCGAAGAGGACATCGTGGCCATCGCCGGGGCCGTGCACGAGGTGGGCGGCCTCCTCTACTACGACGGGGCCAACCTGAACGCCATCGTCGGGGTGGTCCGGCCCGGGGACATGGGTTTCGACATCGTCCACCTCAACCTGCACAAGACCTTCGCCACCCCGCACGGCGGGGGCGGGCCGGGGGCGGGCCCGGTGGCGGTGTCCGAGCGCCTGGTGCCGTATCTGCCCGGACCGCGTCCGGTCCTGCTGCGCGACGGGGCCGGCCCCCGCTACGGGTGGGCGACGACGCCGGAGTCGATCGGTCGGGTGCACTCGTGGCACGGGAACGCGCTCGTCCTGGCCCGCGCCCTCACCTACCTGCTCGTGCACGGCGGGGACGGGTTGCGGACGGTGGCCCAGCTGGCGGTGCTGAACGCCAACTGGCTGCGGACCCGGCTGGCGGGGACCTTCGACGTCCCCTACGACCGCCCCTGTATGCACGAGTGCGTCCTCTCGGCCTCGACGCTCAAGAAGAAGACCGGGGTCCGAGCCCTCGACGTGGCCAAGCGGCTCCTGGAGGAGGGCTTCCACTCACCGACGGTCTACTTCCCGCTCATCGTGGACGAGGCGCTGATGCTCGAGCCAACCGAGACCGAGAGCCTCCAGACCCTCGAGGCCATGGCCGACGCCTTCGAGCGGATCGCCGCCGACGCCGTGCGACCGGGCGGGGCCGAAGAGGCGGCGGGCGCCCCTCATGCCACACCGGTGCGTCGCGTCGACGAGGCGCGCGCCGCTCGGACCCTCGTCCCCACGTTCGACGCCCGGCGCTGACAAGGGGCGCCGATCTCGTCTCGTGCGCGGGAGCGCGATGGTAGCGTGCCGCCCGTGAGGTGCCGTCTCATCAGCCTCGTGTGTCTCGTGGTACTGAGTATTCCTCTCCTGAGCGTGTGTCCCCGTGCTGCCTTTGCGGGCTCGACCCCGGGATCGACCGGTGACGTCAATGCAGAGCTTCCCTGGCACACTGCCGTCCTTGATGGGCGCGGAAATCTGCTCGGCTGGTACAGACCCCAACAGAACCTGAGCTACGACGAAGTACTCCATCTCGGTTGGAATTTCATCGAGCACAAGGTCCCCGATGAGACGGGGACCAAGCTCAAGACCTACATCGTCAACTCCGTCTTCAACGGAGAGACCCTTCAGGGCGCCTATTGGCAGAGCAATCCGGCCATGACATTCGGGTCCTTCGTCGATTCGGCCGTGGCCTGGTACCCGTACTCCGGGGATCGCGATGCCGTCCGGACCGTCGGCACCATGCTCGACTACGTCTTGTCCCATGGCACCACGCCGGCGAGCTGGAGCTGGGCGAGGGTGCCCTTTCCCACCGGTTGCGGCGATCAACCCGGGTACGGACGATGCCTGTCCGATATGCCGAAGAGCTTCTACGGAGGCATCGAGCCGGACAAGGTCGGGGAGCTCGGCATCGGGTACGCCCTCTTCTACGAGCTCACCGGCGATCGGAAGTACCTGACCGCCGCCATCGACTGTGCGAATGCCCTGGCCGCCCACGTCCGACCTGGTGACGACACACACACCCCATGGGCCTTCCGGGTCAACGGCCGAACGGGCGCCACGCTCGACGGCGAGACCTTCGGCGGGATCGTGGTGTCCCCATTGCGGCTGTTCGACGAGCTGATCAGCCTTCACAGGGGCGACGTCACGGCCTACGAGCGAGCGCGCCGCATGGCATGGACCTGGCTGGACTCGCATCAACTCGATCCCCACAGCCCCGCCTATGACGACTGGAGCGGGTACTTCGAAGACGTCCCCAAGGACCAGGACAACGTCAACCAGGCGGCTCCGACCTACACCGCCTTGTACCTCCTCGATCTCCCCGACCCCGGTGCGACGGATCCGCAATGGAAGGCCCAGGTCGGACACCTGATCGACTGGGTCAAGCAACACTTCGGCGTCGGTCCGTTCGACGGGGCGACGGGCATCAACGAGCAGGGCCCGAGAAGCGGTGGAGGATCGCTGTGTTGTTCGTCTTCCGGCCTGGGCAGCGACACGGCCCGGTGGGCCGCCGTCAACGCTCTCTACTCCGAAGAGACAGGCGATGCCCAGGCCCGGGAGAACGCCGTCCGTTCGCTCGATTACGCCACCTACTTCGCCGACTCCGACGGCCGGATCTCGTGCTGCGGACAGAGCTTCGGGGCCATTCAGTACTGGTTCAGCGACGGCTATTCGGACTACCTCCGCAGCTTCAATTGGGCTATGGCGGCGATCCCTGAACTCGCTCCCGACGGCCAGAGTCATCTGCTCGGTTCGACGTCAGTGGTGCGGCAGGTCACCTATGGGCACGACCGGATCACGTATCGCACGTTCGCCGACGACGCCACCGACGTCCTCCGCCTCGCCTTTCGACCGCACTCTGTCACGGCCGGTGGTCAGGCTCTCGGCGAGCGACGGAACCTCAGGGGCCAGGGCTACACCCTCCAGCGATTGGGTGGAGGGAGTTTCGTACTCAGGATCCATCATCTCCACTCCGGCGAAGTCCGGGTCGACACGTGATCCTGCGCCGACCCGGAAGCCGCCGCTCCTAGCGTGGCGCCCCGCCGGCGCTGTCCTTCTTGGCCTCGCGTTCGGCGGCATGGTCGGTGATGGCCTGCAAGATGGCGCCACCGACGGCGCCGATGAACTCGGGCCGGTTCTCCGCCGCCCAGTCGCGGGAACCGACCAGCGACGGCAGGGATCCCTGGAAGTGGGGGATGACCTCGCGGGCGAAGAGCTCGTAGGAGTGCAGGGTGGCGGCCCGGTCGGCCCATTCGTGGGCCATCAGGAGGAAGGTGCCGAAGCCGCCCGACTGGTCGACGAGCCGTTCGATCTGGGCCACCGCCATCTCCGGCGTCCCCACCACGGCGAAGCCCGTCTCCATCAGCGCGTCCACCAGCTTGTCGGGGTCGAGGGTGGCGGGGGCCAGCGGCAGGGCGGCCACCCGTTCGAAGTAGTCGACCCATTTGGCCAGGCCGAAGGCCACGTCCTTCCTGGCTTGCTCCTCGGTCTCGGCGATGTGCATGGGACCGACCAGCCGCCACCGGGCCCGGTCGACGGTGGTGCCGAATTCGGCGGCCCGCTCCTCCATGGTCACCCAGTGCGACCCGAGGATGTCGAAGCCGCCGGCGGTGGTGGCTCCGATCGACAGCAGGGACAGTCCGAACCGGCCCGCCGCCCGCGGACCGGCGGGGGAGACCTGGGCGGCCACGGCCACCTCGAAGCGGGGGTGCGTATAGGGCCGGAGCTGGAGCCGCGCGTCGCGCAGGGTGAACCAGCCGGCGTCGCGGGTCACGAGCTCGGAGCCGTCGAGCAGCGCCAGGATGGCCTCCAGGGACTCCTCCATCCGGTCGCGCTGGACGGCGGGGTCGATGCCCATCATGAAGGCGTCGGA
>Ga0209415_10010712_pt1 | contig 15534 bp, 14 predicted proteins | sample PeaSoiSIISIP2007_FD_187696 | JGI IMG/M metagenome (GOLD analysis project Ga0209415, IMG submission 187696) | Peat soil microbial communities from Weissenstadt, Germany - SII-SIP-2007 (SPAdes) (version 2) | ecosystem: Environmental > Terrestrial > Soil > Wetlands > Peat | place: Germany... | reverse complement strand
CGGTGGAGGGCACAAGCGATGGAGCGTCGCTGCTGGTGGTGGGCGCGGGTGTCGCGACGGGCGCGGCAGTCGTGGCGGGCCCGGGCGTCGTGGCCGGGGCGGGCGCAGGTGCCTGTGCCAACACCGGCAAAACCGCAAGGATGGCCAGGAGCGCCTTCATTTGAGCAGATTCCGATCCACGTGACTGCCGTGAATCTTCTGATGGCAGACCGTGCAGTTCTGAAACACCGGCGAGCGCAAGTCGTGAAAAGCCGGCGGCACCACGCCCGCTACCTTCGCCGGAACCGTTGGCAGGTTCGCGTGGCATTCCAGGCAGACAAACCGGACATTGGCGCGCGTCAGCATCCTCGGATTCGCCGACCCATGCGGCTCGTGGCAAGTCTGGCAGCCTTCAAAGCGCACCGGCGCATGCTCGAACGTAAATGGCCCGCGCTTATCGCCGTGGCAGGCAAAGCATCCCGGCTCGTTGGCAGCAAAACTCTGCTGCATGGCTGGACGAATGCTACCGTGCGGATTGTGGCAGTCCACGCAGCTCATGTCGCCTTCGGGAAGCTTGTGATGAAACGGCCGCTGGAATTGCGCCCACTGGTTTAAGTGACAGCTCGCACACAGCGTATTGACGGCGTCCGCCTTGCGAACCACCAGCGGTTCACTGGCATGCACTTTATGGCAGGCCGTGCACGAAATCTGGTTGTGAGCGTGACTGCTCTCGAGTCGCCCGATGTGGGTCGGCTGATTCAGATGACACGTGAGGCAGATTTTGTCGGTCGCGGCAGCAGTGAGATTCGCGGGATTCCGGATATTATCGGCCGCAGGCCCCTCGGTGTGCGCTTGAGCGGCTCCGTGGCAGGACTCGCAAGCGCGGCCCTGCCAACCCCGCTTGGCATCCGTGTCTACCCGACCATGCGGGCTCTTGGTGAACGCGTTGTAGATATCTTCGTGACAGACCTTGCAGGTCTCCGAGCCCGCGTAGCCGGTCGGAAGCGTCTGCGCGGCCGCGCGTGCAGGCGAAACTGCTGCTATTGCCAGGCCGAGCACAACTGCGTGCCATCGCGTCATTAAGAAGAGTGGACTTCTATCTGTGGCGACAAATCATTGAGCATGTACCGCGTCGACCGCGAACTGCGCGCCGGAGGCATGGCATACGGTGCAACTCTCTCCCAACGCGTCGGTGTTGGCCAGGAAATGAGCCGCTTCGGGCTTCGAAACGTGACATCCGCTGCACGCCGAGGAAATGGGCGACACCGGATTGATCCAGCCTTGCGGATCGGTGACCTGATTCAGATTGCCCATCAGCGGCAGGTCGTTTTGCTCGGTGCTGTTGACATGGCACATCGCACAGTTTTGCAGATCGGTGGCGTCCCCCGCTCCGTTCATAGCCGGGTAGAGGATACCAGAGAAGTCATGCTTACTCCCGCCAAACCCCGCAATGATGTAGGGGGCCTTGGGGTTATTGGCTGCGGCATTCACCCCGTCGTGAATTCTGTGAACCATGACAGCGAAATTGATGGTTTGCGGCGTCTGGCCTTTGGGACGCTGCGAAAAATCGGTGTCGGACGGATTGTGACAGAACACGCAGTATTGCGGATTGTTCCGCAGATTCCCGTGCAAAGTGAGATGAATGTGGCATCCATTGCAGTTGGTTTCGGCCACTACCGTACGTCGCGGCGTCACCGTTGAGCCATCGACCGAGAAATAGAACACCTGATTGGGAGTTCCGCTCTCGACTGATTGAGCCAAAGTGGTGCCCGCCAGTACGTTCTCCACTCGTTCCGATTCAACCCCGATGGCGTAAGTCCCGGCGGCTGTGGACGGAATCGCATGCAGGAACGTATAAGTGCAGTTGCCGCTAGAGTCGCAGGTTCCCTTGGTGCCATCCTCAGTCACATAGCCGGGTGTAGTAACGTCACTGCCGAAACTGGTGTAGCCGTAGTCGGTAGTAGGACCAGCCAAAGTGAACCGGAGGTCCGACAAGGTGGGGTCGTTCAGAGCGATCGCCTTGCCATGAATATCCTTGACTGTGTAGGCGACGATGGGCTTCTGTCCGGCGTTGGTATCCTTTACTCCCGTGATGGTTACCACGATGCTCGATATGAGCGTATCGGGATTCTGCGGATACGCGGCCGGTGTATCGTTCGCTACTACGTGCGCACCCATGATGGAAGCATCGAAGGGCATCTCGCCTTGCGGGATGTGGCAGTTCATGCACTGAGTGTCGTCCGCCTGGGGTCCGCCGGGGTGGTTGGGTTCCGAACCATTCGAAAAGCCGGTCGCGAAGTTGACGTCGTCGTGGCAGGCCCCGCACGCAGCTCGGGATGGTTCCAACAGAAATGCCTTAGCTTGGGCAGCGCCGGTGGTCTGGCTGTGACAAACCTCGCAGCGTTGCGGATTGGCCGGATCGATGACCTTGGAAAAGTCCATGATACCCATGTAGCCGGCAACCTGAAAGGGGACGCCGGGCGTGCTCGCGGTACCGACGACACTGGGCAATTGGGATCCCATGTGAAGTTTGTGAAAGAAGACCTTGGCGTCCAGCGAGTTGCCAGTGACCGCATCCCGGTTTTGCGGCTGATGGCAGAGGACGCACATCTCCATGCCATGGGCGTAACCGCCGTGGAAGGCCAATTGGTCGTGGCAACCATTGCAACTCTCGGTGCGGATCACATCGCGCGTCACGGTAACCGCCGAGCCATTGGGGACAAAGTTGAAGGTGGCGCCGGCGTAGTTCGTGCCCAGATTGAACGCGGTCAGATCACGGTTGCCGTCGACAGCGACTGTCGTGGTCACCGTGGGATCAAATCCCGCGGGGGCGTGAGCAGCGAAAGTGTATTGGTATTGTCCGGGCGCTACCTGCGTGGGTGCTCCCGCGAAAATCTCGAAATCCGGACGGGTGATTGTACCTAGTACCTTGCCAGTCTGCTGCGCGGTAGTGTAAGCCACATATTGTTCCTGGCCCTTGGGGATGTAAGCGGCTACGTATGCCAGCGAAATCTTTCCCGGGGTCGTGGCTCCACTGGCATCCAGCGGCAACCCATTGGGATCGCTGAGCGTGTACGTCACACTGATGACGCCGGCGCTGCTGATGCTGGCCGAGTTAACAGTGATTGTCAGGCCAGGATTTACGAAATCAACCAGGGCCTTATCCGCGAAGAAAGCCTTTTCGCGCTTGGAATACTGATGCTTCGTGGTTTGGCCCGTCAAGCAGAGGGCTATGAGAGCGACGAACGCCGCGATCCGTAGCGCCGGATAAAGCAGTTTCATGAGAGTCCTTATCGGTTAGTGGTGCGACTTTGTTAGACGCTTCGCAGCGTCTCTAGATGCTAACATTGAGATTTCCGGTCGGTCTGACCAAAATTGCTCACATTCCATTCCACGAGCCACAAAAGCATGTCTGTACGGTAGCACGTCAATCACCATCGGCGGTCTTTGCGGTCCTAGGGCCTTTTGAGCTCGCTTTTTGAGCTCCCATGGGGGAATCCACGTGTCTTGGGTGATATTCCCCACCAAAAAAGACCTGACAGCATCGCCTTCTGGTATTTTTGTCACTCGGGGCGAGGAACCGCAGTTGCTCCAGGCGTCGTTGGGATATGGAACACGAGCCTACCCATACCGTAATCTTCGCGCGGACGACCATCATCGCCGGCTTCGCGGCGGCTGGCATCGCGGCGTATCTGGCCGGCCGCTACGCATTGCATGTGCCCTTCGCGCAATCCCGGTGGTTGTTAATCGCCGTGTTGATCCTGGGCGGCGCTCCATTAGTGATCGACTTGGCCCGCAAGCTCCTCGCCCGCGAGTTTGGAGCCGACCTACTGGCCGGGATCTCCATCATCACGTCCGCGCTGCTCGGCGAGTATCTGGCAGGTTCCATCGTGGTGCTGATGCTGTCGGGAGGAGCGGCGCTTGAGGAATTCGCGACCCGCCGGGCATCCTCCGTCCTGGGGGCGCTCGCCAAGAGAATGCCGCGCGTCGCGCACCGAAAGCAAGGTGAGCAACTATTGGACATCGAGGCTTCCCAAATTCAAATTGGCGAACGGCTAGTAGTGTTTCCCTTCGAGGTGTGCCCGGCCGACGGCGCCGTGCTGGAGGGACGCGGCTCCATGGACGAGTCATACCTTACCGGAGAACCCTTTCAAATTCAGAAGGCTCCAGGCGCAACGGTGCTGTCGGGCGCGCTGAACGGGGAAACCGTTCTTACGATTTCGGTCTCCCACCTGCCCTCCAACTCACGCTACGCCAAGATCATGCGCGTCATGCGGGAGGCGGAGGCAAATCGTCCCCAAATGCGCCGTATCGCCGATCGGTTGGGCGCCTGGTATACGGTGCTCGCGTTAGGAGTTGCCGGGCTCGGGTGGATTCTGGCCGGTGATCCGACCCGCTTCCTGGCGGTTCTCGTGATTGCCACGCCGTGTCCCTTGCTACTGGCGATTCCGGTTGCAATCATCGGCGCGATTTCGGTCGCCGCGGGCCGCGGGATCATCGTCAAAAACCCCTCCATGCTGGAGCGCATCGATACCTGCCGAACCGTCATCTTTGACAAAACCGGCACACTCACCTACGGCCGGCCCGCGTTGACCGATGTGATCTGCGCAGCGGGCGAGACTCGAGAGCGGGTCCTGCAGATGGCTGCCAGCTTGGAACAATATTCCAGGCATCCGCTCGCGACCACCATCAGCGAAGCGGCAAAACGGGAGGGGATCGCGCTCGCGGTGGTCGCGGAAATCGGCGAACGGCCCGGCCAGGGCCTTACCGGAACCATCGAGGGCAGGCGTCTCCAGATCACGGGCCGGGAGAAAGTCTCGGCCCTCGGTCAAGGGCTGGCTTCGAAGCTGCCGCCCCCAGCAGCCGGGATGGAGTGCGTGCTGCTAGTGGATGGCGACTACGCGGCCACGTTGCGGTTCCGCGACGCACCCCGTAAGGAGAGTCGATCCTTCGTGACTCACTTGGCTCCCAGGCACCATATCAACCGGGTGCTGCTCCTATCGGGAGATCGGGAAGCAGAAGTACGACATCTGGCAGGCGAGGTCGGGATCGCCGATGTCCTTTCAGGCCAGAGCCCCGAGGAGAAAGTATCCGTGGTCAAAGCGGAGGCAAAGCTCGCCAATACTTTGTTTGTTGGGGATGGGATCAATGATGCCCCTGCCATGCAGGCGGCCACCGTCGGCGTAGCCTTCGGTCAAAACAGCGACATAACGGCGGAGGCGGCGGACGCCGTAGTACTCGAACCTGCGCTGAGTAAAGTTGACGAGCTCATTCACATAGGCCGGCGAATGCGCCGGATTGCAATGCAGAGCGCGGCGGGTGGCATGGCGGTCAGCATCATTGGGATGGCGCTCGCTGCCCTGGGTTATCTGCCACCGGTAGCGGGAGCTGTGGCCCAGGAGGTCATCGACGTGGCGGCCGTGCTGAACGCGCTACGCGTACTGCTCCCAGCTGGCGAACTCAGCAACGACACCCTCGCCGATTGACGAATGCCGGTCCTGAGTCAAATTGCTCAATCCGGAGCTACACTTCGGGGATTTCAACCCTGCCGCACGCGTCGGAAAGCGCGTTATTGCGGCCCGCTTTGGCAGGCTGCGTGCTCAATTCGTTAATTGAAAGGCGGCCACCCATGCGGGCTTTCCAAAAGATTCTCTTTCCGGTAGACATGTCGGATAGCTGCACAGCTACGGCTCCGTTCGTTGAAACAATGGCGAGGAAATACAACGCCGACGTGACGATGTTACATGTACTCGAGATGCCATCCGGGATGATTCCGGATTGGTACGGAGGCACTATTCCGATCGTCGACGTCGGAGCGATCTGGGAAGCGGAAAAGGGTGCGTTTAATACGTATTTGACTGACAGATTTGAAGGACTCAAGGTCCATCGCGTGGCCGTGGAAGGCGATGCCGCTCAAGAGATCGACACCTACGCGCGTGAACAAGGCATCGACTTGATCATGATGCCCACGCATGGCTACGGGGTTTTTCGGACTTTGTTGCTGGGCTCGGTGACGGCTAAAGTTCTGCATGATACTCCCTGTCCGGTTTGGACCGGGGTGCACGTGGAGGATGCTCCGGCCGTCTCGCCCGACTTCGCTAATGTTTTATGCGCCGTGGACCGAACAGAGGACAGCATCGCTACCATGCGATTCGCATGCCGTCTGGCGCAACAGAACCATGCCAAGCTCTGTCTGGTCCACGCTGTACCGGGGGCTGAAGTTGCGCCCGAAAAGTACTTCGACGCCGACCTTCGGCAATACCTGGAGCAAGACGCCAGAAAGACGATTAACAACATGCAGAACGCGGCAGGCATCGCGGCGCAACTTTGCGTCGGAGCCGGTGAGGTATCCCATGTTGTGCGAGACGCCGCGCTCGGGCATGCCGCCGATCTCCTGGTCATTGGCCGCGGGCACGCCACGCGCACCCTGGGACGGCTCCGCAGCAATGTGTATGGGATCATCCGGGAAGCTCCCTGCCCTGTCATCAGCGTTTAACTTTTTGTGTGAGAATCCAGCATGCTGCCCTTTCGCAAAATTGTGTTCCCGGTCGACTATTCCGAACCCTGCCAGGCGGTGGCGCCTTATGTGCATGACATGGTAGGCCGCTACTCCGCCGAGCTGACGCTGGGCCATGCCTACAGTCCGTTGTCCGCTCTTGCGCACCAAGAGCTGCTGGTGACCGATCCCGGCTTAGAAGCCAAAGCCGCAGTCCTGGAACAAGACAAATTGCGTGAATTCGCCCGCCAGATGTTCCCTGGGATCCAAGCCGAATGCATCGTTGAGCTCGGAGAGCCAGGCAGTGTGATCGATAAGCTGGCGCAGCAGCAGCGCGCTGATTTAGTGATGCTGCCGACGCGTGGCCAGGGCCCGGTGCGGCGGTTCCTGCTGGGCTCAGTGACAGCGAAAGTACTGCACGACGTCAGCGCCGCGGTGTGGACGGGTGCAGGAGCGGCGTTGGCGGATCATCCGGCCCGGATTCCTTATGGATCCATTGTCTGCGCTCTGGACGATAGCGCGGAGGCGCCCGCCGTGCTCAAGGCGGCGGCTTCGGTTGCCTCCACCTACAGCGCCCAACTATGGATCTTGCACGTTGTTCCCACGCCGCCTGAATATCCCGATATTGATCTTGCCGAGCACACCAAGCAACAGATCGAGCGGGCTCAACGCGGACTGCGGGAGCTAAAGTCCAACCTCGGCATCGACGCGCCTCATACCGTGGTTGACGCCGTGCTTTCCGAGGGTGTCCGGCACGAGCTGATTCGCAGAAAAGCTGATCTACTGGTGACAGGCCGGGGTCACAGCATCGGGACCTTTAGCCGGCTTTGGTCACACCTGTACTCCATCATTCGCGACTCGCCCTGTCCGGTCCTGAGCATTTGACACGAATTTTCTAGACGCTGATCACCGGGCAGGGAGCTTCGCGGATGATCTCGTAGGCCCCGCTGCGCAGCCCGCCGAACGGCCTTTGCATTACGCCCCGCCCGATGATGACCAGATCCGCGCCGAAGCCAAGAGCGGCCTGATGCACAATGCGCCCCAGATTTCCAGCTTGCAGACACACCTCAAAATTCGTTCCCGCATCCGCCTGCAGTCTGGCGATCCTGTCGCGCGCGATGTTGAACAGAAATTCGTGCATGCCCGCATTCTCGTCCCCGGCATCGGAGGCCCGCACGACATGCACCAGCCGCAGCTCCAGTTTCTGCTCGGAGGCGAAGTCCGCGGCCCACCGCAAAGCCGGCAGATCGCGCGGATCCCCTTCCACGGCACACAGGATGCGCTTCCAGCGGTCGGGCGGATGAGCGGCGATTTCTTCAGCATGCACCCCGCTCCAAACCGCTCCCCCGATATCATGCAGAACTTTCGCGGTTACCGATCCGATCAGCAGGCGCCGGAACGGGCCGCTGCCGCTGGTCGGCATCATGATCAGGTCAATTTGCCGCTCGCGGGCGTAGTCGACAATCACGGTCGCCGGATCGCCCTCTTCCGAGACTGCTGCCACCACCAGGCCCGGGAACTGGCGGGCCACGAACTGATCGAGGGCCGTCCTCCCTTGCAGCCGGATCTGGTCAGCTCCAATCAGAGTGGCCCAGGCAGCCGCCTCCGGGGGAGCAATCCCAACGGCCAGCGGCAGATCGACCACGTGCAAGACGGTGACTTCGGAATGGAACCGTTTCGCCATCGCTTGAACCGAGGGCACCACGGCGGCGCTACGCGCCGAGAAGTCAACTGGAAACAGAATACGCTTGAACGTGATCAAGGAATGCCCCCTTTCGCGACTTTCAAAGTCCCCGCTGCGTGACCAGGGCTGTTACCGGATTGACAGTCAGCGCGTTGTCCACCTCGCCAACCCCCGGCGATGCCCAAGCAGCGCGTTCGGCTTCCTCGCGCTCCACCCAGGATTGAACCGTTCCCGTGAGGATCACTCGTTCGCCACGCACATCCACAAAAATCCCCTCGGCGTCCAAGCGGGCATTGCGCAATAGCGCCGCCTTAATCCGTCCCTTGACGGCCACCTGATCCGCGCAGGGCTTCACCGCGATGTGATTATTGACATCCCGCACGCCGGCCAGATAACGGACACAGTGGTCAGCTGACTCACGTTGGTATTTCCAGTTCACCACGCCCTCCAGCGTGATGCGTCCATTGTCGACAAAAACGCGGATTTTGTTGTCCGGTAGCAGCGTGTTCCAGGCGATGGCATTGGCCGCGGCACGCGCGATCTCGTCATCGCTGCGGCTGTTCAATGCCGGCAGCGCCACCGATAACTCGCAAGCCACCGCCTTAACCCCGCGAACGAACCCAGCTGCTTCCTCGGCTTCCCGTTTTTCCGGGTAAGTCTTCACTGTCCCGGCTAAAGTCACGATCCCATCCTCGGTGGATACCTTTATGCCGTGTGCGTCGAGAGCCGGCTCCCAATCAAGCGCTTCCTCAACCGCTTTTCTGAGCTCTAAGTCTTTCATATCCTGTCTCCTTTCGGTGGCATGACTGAGCGAGACTGCGCCACCGGCGATCCGGCTTGGGTTTTTTCACGCTGCTTCTCCCGCCCTGCAGCCTAATTCGCCATTCCATAAATAATCAGTGCATGCCGCGTACCAGCTTTGAGTTGGCTAAAGACGTGCGGTACTTTCGGCGGAGGCAATCATGACCGAAACGAAATTACCGCTCGAGCCGCTGCAATCCGAAACTGTTGGAGAACTGATTCGCGCAACTGGGCCCTGCATCACTTTGGTGTTGCCCCCCTACCGGCCCGGGGAGCCGGAGCAAACAGCGGCCGCGCTCTTGAAAACCAGCCTGCAAGACGCACAACGGCAGCTCGCCGCGCGAAAGATTGCCGAACCGCAGATCAGGAGCCTGCTGGAGCCGCTGGAACGTCTGGTGAGCGACAATGAATCCCTGGCGGGTTCGCATGCCGGGCGCGTGATCTTCCGTTCGCCCGCAATATTTCGCCAGATTGAACTGCCGGAAAGGGTTGAGCTGCATGAGTCGCCGGCCGGAGCTTCGCTGGTCATCGGAGCCGGTTTCCATATCCGTCCGATCCTCACGGCCGCGGCGCTGCCGGAGGATATTTATGTGCTCGATGTGACCAAGAGGGATGTCACGTTGCTGCGCTGCGCTGAGGGGCGCACGCATCGGGTGGAATTGCCCAAGGGAACGCCGCAAACGCTCAGCGACGCACTGGCATTCGACGCGCCGGATCACGATTTGGTGAACCGCTCAGCATCCGGACCATCCACGGGATCGATGCAGGGAGTCCGATTCGGGACCGGTTCGGGCCGAGAAACACAGCACGCGTATCTGGCGGATTTTTACAAAGCTGTCGATCGAGGCGTGAACGAGATCCTGCGCTCCAGCCAGGCGCCCCTGCTGTTGGCTGGCGTGGGGGAAGACGTTGTGATGTACCGAAGCAGCAACACTTATCCGCACCTGCTGCGCCGGAACATTCCGGCTGGCCCAAGCGGCCCGATGAGCCAAATCGAGCTATTACGGCACGCCAATGACGCCGTGCGATTCGATTTCCAGGAACGAACCGCGCTGGAACTGGCAGTGTCCAAGGAGCGGCTGGGGCCAACGAGATTCTTGACAGACCTGGTTGGGATCTTGCAGGCTGCCGTGGAAGGCCGCGTCAGCGATGTCTACCTGGACGAAAACGGCCAAAAAGCAGGCGCCTTCGAAGCCCGGCTCTTGGGCGGAACGGTCAACTGGCGAGACGAGGACCTGTTGAACGTCGCGGCGATCGAGACGCTACAGCGAGGCGGAGCGGCATACTCGCTGCCCAGTCACTTGATGCCCGAGGGCGCCTTGGCAGCCGCGATTCTACGCTATTGAGACCGCGATGATGATTCTTTTGGCGGTGGATTCGTCACTTGCAAGCGACACAGCGGCCCGGGAAGCGGCCGGCCGCCCTTGGCCGCGCGGCACAACCGCAAAGGTGGTAAGCGTCACGGAGCGGGCGACCGACTGGACGTTCCCGGAACTCGACCAGGCAATCGAACACGCGGCGCAAGACGCGGTTCTTTCCGCCGCGAGCTATTTCCGTGAAGCGGGCATACCAGCGAGCACCGCCGTGGTGCAGGGCGATCCAGCAACGGTGATCGTCGAACAGGCCGCTCAGGCAGGCGCCGATTGGATTGTGATTGGATCGCATAACGCGCCCGGTGCGATCCAATTTCTACTCGGAAGTGTCGCTCGAGGGGTGGCTCGCCTGGCGGCTTGTTCGGTCGAGATTGTACGCGCGCGGCGCGGCGCCGGCCCACTCAAAATCCTGCTCGCGATCGACGGTTCGGAGTGTTCAATGGCAGCGCTACGATCGGTAGCTGGGCGCCCCTGGCCTGCTGGGACCGAATTCCGGATTCTCAGCGTGGTAGAACCGTCCGCGCCTCTCCTGCCGCCACCCTATTTCAGTCCTCACAGGATGGAAGAACTCCGGGGCAAGGACATGCAGCGGTCGCAGCAGGCCGTTTCGGCGGCTGAGAGCATTTTATCCACGGCCGGCATTGAAGCTACCAGCACCATTGCAGTGCCCGCCGCTACTCCCAAGGAGTTGATCCTGAGCGAAGGGGCCGAGTGGGAGGCGGGCTTGATCGTGGTCGGCTCACACGGCAGGCGGGGCGTCAACCGGCTTCTTCTGGGAAGCGTCTCGGAAGCGGTAGCGTTGCACGCCAACTGTTCGGTAGAGATCGTTCGCCTCCCACGCAGTGCAGAAAAGTCCGCGCCAGAGAACTAGGAAAATCGGCCGCTGGCCCTACTCGGGAACGCGCACCAGCAACACCGAACAGGGAGCGTTCCAGACGACCTTGCTCGATACACTGCCGAGCACCTGATGCTTCATGTCGGTTGCTTCGGTGGCGCCCACCACAATCAAATCGTAGTCACCCTGGTCGGCGGCGCTCAGGATTTCATTTGCCGGAATGCCTTCGCGGACTAACGTGGTAACGCCCGAATGCCGCGCGAGAATCGTCGCGCGAGCTTGGGCCAGCAGGGCCTCTGCTTCCAACCGGAGCTGGAGCTTTAGTTGATCCGCTCCTTCCTGGGCCTCGTCATTCTCGTCCTCGGGCAGCCACAGCGTTTCTAAAACATGCAACAGCGTGACGTCGGCCGATTCCAAATCGAAGAACGAAGCGAGTATCTCCAAGGCTTTTTCACAGCCGTCCGAACCGTCCACCGGAACAAGAATCCGCGGCTGGCGGTCTGGCGGGGGTGTTCGTCCGATGAGGACGCATCCGGATGCATGTTCCACCATCCGGCTGGCCACTGGTCCCAGCCCTCCTGCTGAGTGCTCGTCCCGTCCTTTGGCTCCCAGAACCACGAGGTCGTACTGCTTGGCTTCATGCAGAATCACGCGGGCGGCCGAACCGGAGCGGCTGAGAGGGGAGGCCGGGCAGCCCTCCTCGGCCGCTATGCGTCTCGCTTGCTCCAGGATGCGCTTCGTTTCCTTGGTCAAACGATCCTGTATTTCTTGCCCCGCGGCTTGCCCCGCTTTGCATCTCGGCGATCTGGCTTCCGGCGTCACGTAAAGGATATCCGCCTCACGGTCCTGACGCGCCAGTAGCCGGCTGGCTACGCGCAGGGCGTCTTTGGACTCATTCGATCCATCGGTCGTCAGTAAGACTCGCATATAGCCTCTTTGGACTTATGTAACGAGCAGGTAACGGGCCAGTCGCGCTACTCTGGATGAATGCGTGGTTTGTTATGTGTTTTGGCGCTCGGCTCGGCCCTTTTCGCGCAGGGCGCGAGCCCTGAGGCACAGTCGTACCATTTGAGGTTTCTCCACACTCATACCGGCGAGCGGCTGAATGTGGTCTACCGCATAGGGGATCAGTACATTCCCAACGCGCTCGAGCAGTTGGATCACTTTCTTCGCGATCATCGCACCGGCGACGTTCATCATTACGATCCCCGGTTATTTGATCTACTCAACGACTTGACGGCATCGGTGGGCCGCGCGGGCGCCGAGTTGCAGGTGATCTGCGGCTATCGAACACCTTGGAGTAACGAATTTCTCCGTATTCACACCCTCGGTGTTGCGCAGCACAGCCTGCACATGGAAGCCGAGGCTATCGACATCCGATTGCCAGGCCTGAAAACTTCCGCATTTCGCGACGCGGCGCTGGCGCTTCACCGGGGCGGCGTCGGATACTACGCCAAGTCCGACTTCATCCATGTGGATGTCGGCCGCGTCCGGCGCTGGTAGGCTGCCAACCCGAATAGGGATACCCGTGATCCAGTAGTTGTTCGAGCGCGGCGTCGTAACCGTAGATGTCGTCGAAGAAGTACACCTCGCCATTGTCCCGGACCTCGGCGGTGCCATAGACGATCAACACCGGAATCGGTCTGTCGAGATTCAACTGGCGGGAATCGGCGCCGTGCTCCGCATCCCGTATCTCATCCATGCCCCAACCTGGCAGACCGCGCAAGACCCACGCAGCCAGTTCCTCGGGCTTTTCCACGCGGATGCAGCCGTGACTAAAATCTCGGCGCGGCCTGGAAAACAACGATTTTACCGGCGTATCGTGCAAGTACACGTTGTACTCGTTCGGAAACACGAACTTGATATGCCCGAGCGCATTCTTGTCGCCGGGAATTTGGCGGAGGAAGAGTTTGCCGGAGCGGAGTTGCGCCAACATATTCGCCGTCACCGCGGTCTCCGGTACAACCTGCCGCCTGGCATTCACGATCTCATAGTCGTTCTTGGCCAGGTACGCCGGATCTTTCGCAATCTTGGGCGCCAGCTCGGCTCGCTGGATGCTGAGCGGCACCTCCCAATACGGACGGAAAATCACATGCGTCATGCTTTCCGAAAAGACCGGAGTCTTGTGACGGTAGGCTTTACCTACCACGACTTTCATCTCGAGCTCCGGCCGATACTGATCGTCGTAGGCGCGCAGCTTGAATTCCGGAATGTTCACGACGATCGGCGGACGCGGGAATGAATGCGGAACCCAACGCCAGCGCTCCAGAACCAGCTCCAGTTGACGAACTCGTTGGCTCAGAGGAGCACTCAACTCCTTCAGCGTGGCCTTCCCGATGCGGCCGTCAGGCTGGAGGCCATGGCGAATCTGGAAGCGCTTCACGCCATCTACCAGCGTGTCGTTCGGCCGAAGATCCCCGACCAGCCGTAGTACGTGCTCCACTCTCAGCGGATCTTGGAGATCAGTATCCTCCCGCGCAAGCGCCTGATACTCAGCCAAGGCTTTCTCCGCGCGCCGATAACCCTCAAACGGCGGTTCAAGGGAGTCCAAAACCCCAGCCACGTCGCCGGTAATCATCAGCTCGCGAAGAACCTCCGGGAGGTCGCATTTCTTCTGATCGAAGTGCAGACCGAAGGAAAAAACCTCCGGGTTCACTTTGCCGGAGGACAGGTCCGAGATGTACCTGGTGGCGGACACCGTGAGTGCAACATCGAAACGTGCCCAATCAGTATCCGCTCCGAGGTAGGTAAGGCGGCCGTCGTAGTCTTCCGGATCGAGTCCCTTGATTGCGGCGTTTTCGATCGCATGAATTAGCGCCAAGGCTTGTGGAGTCGCCTGGCCACTACGCGACCATGCGAGCTGATAGCCATTCAGTTCATAGAATCGTGCCGCGTCAGGCTGGAGTCGCGTGAAATCCGGCCAGCGTAAGTCAGACAGAGAACCGGATTGGACCAGTTGCTGTAGCTCGTCGTTCGGTGGGGCTGCCCACGCCGCGCTCAGAAGAACCGCGGATAAAACCGCCAGCCTCACGCATGACTCGCAACTAAAGATTCGATGGTGAGATGGTTGGAAACGTCGCGGATCCCAGGAGCCGACCAGGCTGCGCTCTCGGCGGCTTCACGCTGGCCAACCGACCGGACGCAGCCCCACAGCCGGGCGCAATCGCCTTCCACCTCAACCACGATTTGCCTTGAATCCAAATCGGCGGCGCGTTTCAGCGCGGTCTCGATCTCTTCCTTGAGCTCGCGCGGCGCTACCGCCGGCCGCACGGCGATCAAATTCGTAACTCCCACCACTCCCGCTAAGTCGGACACAGCGTCTTCGGCGGCCACTTTCTGGAATCTGCGCTCCACCGCGCCTTCCAGCACGATCCAGCCTTTGGAGACATTCACCGACACGCGGTCCGGTGGAACCAGAGCGTTCCAGGCTAGCGCGTTGGCAGCCGCCCAGGCGATGTCGCCATCGGAACGTTCCGTTGGTCCAACCGGCTTCACTTCCAACTGGCTGCTGACCGCCCTGACGCCGCGCACGCGTCCGGCGGCCCGCTCGACGGCGCGTTTGGCCGCATGGCTACTCACAACGCCGCTGAGCGTGACGATCCCGTCCTTGACGCCCACACCAATCTCGCTGGCATGGCAAACCGGCTCCCAATCCAGCTCGCGGATGACGTCTTCCTGTACGGATTTGTCTTGGAACATAACGGCCTCCACCCACAATCAGTGCAAGTGGGTGACCAAACGGCGGCTATTCCAAATAGCCTTTTTCGACCAGTTTTTCGATGATTTGCCGCGCGTCGGAGTCCGGATTCCCTCCGTGGACCACGACATCCGGCGCCTGGGGTGGCTCGTATGGGTCTTGCAGCCCTGGGACGCTGCTGGCCTCGCCCTGAACAGCGCTGCGATAGATTCCTTTGGGATCGCGCTGCATGCACGTCGCCAATGGCACATCCAGGTACACTTCGACAAAACGAGGGACTGCGGCGCGAACACGGTCGCGAAAGACTCGCCGATTGGCCGTGGCATCAAAAACCACTGACACCCCGTGTTCCATCAGGAGCGCGCCTACGTAGCCCAGTTGGCGGTAGAAGCTGTCGCGCTCTTCCACGCCGTACTCTTGCCGGCTCCCAAACACCTTCCTTAACTCGTCGGATTCAAGCACCGCGACGTCCACACCCCGGGCGGCGAGTTGGGCTTTCAGCGCCGCTGCAATCGTGGACTTTCCCGAGGCGGGAAGGCCGGTAATCCACACCGCGAAGGCTTGGTTTCTAGGCGCCACAGTAGTGGTTAACCTGCCTGGGATCGAAACGATCCTGTTCCAACACCGCCAGGATCAGGCGCAACAGCTTTTCGCGCGCGGTTTCGGCAA
>Ga0209415_10010711_pt1 | contig 15534 bp, 9 predicted proteins | sample PeaSoiSIISIP2007_FD_187696 | JGI IMG/M metagenome (GOLD analysis project Ga0209415, IMG submission 187696) | Peat soil microbial communities from Weissenstadt, Germany - SII-SIP-2007 (SPAdes) (version 2) | ecosystem: Environmental > Terrestrial > Soil > Wetlands > Peat | place: Germany... | reverse complement strand
AAGCTCCGAGATGAGCCTGCTGTTCGGGGGCGCTGCCGTCCTCGATTTCCGCCAGGCTGTCCTGCAGTTCAACGCAATTCATACTGCTCTCTCCCAAGCCTCTGCCCGAACCAGTGTACTGTCTCTTGCCTATCGTTGCAGCCGTCGCCCAGAATCGAAAGTCACTGCCCCGGGTCTTGCGCTGGTCTTTGCCAGCTTATGCGTCACCTTCTGCCTGCCGCTTCAGGATTTACCGGTCTTGCCGGTCCGGTTCATCTTCAAAAGATCGCGCAACTTCATGCGCGCCTTGTGTAATTGAGACTTGCTGTTGCCGATCGAACATCCCACGATCGAGGCGATTTCATTGTGTTCGTAACCGTGCACGTCGTGGAGCACAAAGATCGTACGATAGCCGGGGGGGAGGTCGTCCACTGCCCTTTGCAACTGCAGCCGGTCCACCGATCCGGCCAGCGCCAGGTCTTCCGCCCCGAAGTCCTTCTTTGGCGAATCCTCTTCGGTGCCCTGCGTGGTTTCTTCCAGCGAAACCACCGGGAGGTTTTTCTTCCGCAAGTGCATCAGCACCACGTTCACCGACAGGCGATGCAGCCAGGTGGAAAACGCCGACTCGCCCCGGAACGTCCCGATCTTGCGGAAAAGCTGCAGGAAAGCTTCCTGCGCCAAATCCTCGGCTTCGGCCGTATTGGCCGTCATGCGCAGACAGAGCGAGTACACCCGCCGTTTATGCTTCTCGTAAAGAGCCTGGAAGGCTTCGGCGTCGCCTTGCTTGGCCCTTTCGATGGCCTCGGCTTCACTGAGCTCGGAGCCCGGCTGCGCTTCTCGGTCGGTCAAGTTGCCTTTCCCGGCCGCACCTGTTGAGATGCGGCTAACTATCTTTGCGTTGTACGGCTTGCGGGCAGTTGGAGTGGCACGACGGTAATCACCCTCTTCAGAATCGCGGAGTTTTTCTACTGATCTTGGGATTCATACTTGCCAGCCTTTTTCCCGACCAACTCCAGCATTTCTGGAGGCTTTGCACCAGGCCATCCTGCGTGATCGAATCCAATTCCGAAATTAGAGTCGCATTCTCCTGAAATCGGTACATTTCCCGCCCCTAAGATGCGTGTTTGGCAGTCGTAATCGTCTCCAATCCGTGCCCGTGCGGTCCGGTTTCGCGGATCCGGAGAAGGACGGCAAGAGTCATTCCGACGAATCCCAGAATGGAGAAAATCCACATCCCAAGAGCGTAGCCGCCGGGGTTCTCCAGGCTGGCGTGGGCGTAGTCATTTGCCCGACCAATCAGCAGATTTAACAGGAAGAATCCGATCTGCTGGATGAGGGTCATGAGAGCGTAAGCGGTACCCAGCCGGGACTGCTCAACGACATACGCCACTGAAGGCCACATGACCGCCGGAATGAGCGAAAAGGCGATTCCCATCAACGACACGGGCACGAACAAGGTGACGTTGGAATACGCCATCATCAGGTAAACCGGCATCAGCAGCAGGGAACCAAACATCATGAACCAGGCCCGCTTGCCGATGCGATCTACCAGCAGGCCGAAGAAGGGAGTGGCAATCATGGCCGAGAAGGGCAGCATGCTGTTGAAAAACCCTGCTTTCTCGTGGCACAGAATCCGTATCGCCTCGGAGGCAGCGACGCCGCCGTGAGCGGCGAGAATCTTGTTAGTGAAGAAGTCTATCGCGAAGGTGCGGAAGGGGAAGATTGCAGAATAGAAAGTGAAGCAAAGGCCCACCACCAGCCAGTAGCTAACGTTGAAGCGGAAGATTCCGCGAAACTCGAGTTTGTCAATATTTCCCGCTCTACCGAGTTCATATCGGCCTTCGGCGTAGCTCTCGAGGAACCAGTAGATCAGTGCGGTGACCACGCTTACCACGCCGGCGCCGACGGCCAGCATTAGCGGGCCCTGCCAGCTTGGCGGTCCGTCCACCCCACCGGGGTAATACACGGAGCGGGCCCAGGTGGGAGAGTTGTCGGCGGCGACCGACGCCAACCGGGCAATGGTCAGGTTGATGCCGAAGGCGAAGCTCAGTTCCTTGCCGCGGAACCATTTGGCCAGCGCGGTGGTGGTGGCGACGATCAACGACTCGGCGCCCAGGCCCAGCACGGTCCGACCGGCAATCATCAGGGGGGCCTGGCCCCTGGCTGCCGTCAGAGCCGCGCCCGTCAGGCAAAGGGCGGCGAAGACCGCGATGGCCTTCTTGGTCCCGATGCGGTCAATGATGACGCCGCCGATGAGCAGGGTCGCGACCGCAGCCACGCTGTAGCTGGCATTCAGCCAGCCGAACTGCGTGGCCGAGAAGCCGAGGTGGTCAATGAAAATTCGCTCCAGCGGGTTGATGCTGTCGTAAATGTAATAATCCCCGCCCATCGCCAGGCTGACGAATATCAACACCAGCCAGCGAAAGGGGCGGCTAGGCTCTGGACGAACGTTTTCGTGCATTCAGGCTCTTTTCCGTGAGGATTCGATAATGGGGACTCATAAACGAAGAAGATTAGCAGAGAGGCACCATCCCAAACCACCTGTCATGCTGAGCGGAGCCGGCAGAGGGTAGGGATGCTTCGACTCCGCGTTGAGGTTCGCTCCGTTCACCTCACCGCTGCGCTCAGCATGACAAACGCAGTTTTCATCCGATGATTGATGCGAAGTTCAGCTTCCCACATACTTCGCGTACAAACTCCGCGCTGCCGCTGTGTCGGTCGTGCCCTTGATGATGGCGCGGCCGTCGGGGAAAAGAGTCATCTCGTAGGGATCATGCCAGAACTTCAGAACGAAGTCGTTATGGCGGACCACGCCGTGCGGCTGGAGGCGGCGGTCCATCTCGGCAAAGTCAATCGGGCGCTGGCGCTCATGGATCTGTACGGAGTTTCTGCCGCACAAAGTAATATGCGGCCGGCCTTCGCCAGCGAGGTGGATGAAATCGCGCTCCTGGCAGGCGCGGCAGCCCGGGCGGCGCCGGTCGGCGGAAATCTCGGCGTGCTCGTTGCTCCAGACGTCGAAAGAGAGCAGGGTCGTGCGGAGATGATTTTGGGCGGCGCAGCGCTTCAGCTCTGCAAGAGAGCGTTCGTGAGACTGGGTTTCAGGCGTTGAGGCTGGCGCGCTGACCAGCAGCTTCAGAGCTTCCGTGGCCGCCACCGAGGCCACCAGGTTCACCGCCGAGTTGAGGATGCCTGAGGTTTCACAGGTCTCCACTATGCCCCGTGGCGAGTCCGGGAAAAGGCAGGCCAGACAGGCGGTTTGACCGGGAAGAACGTTCAACGTGACCGCATAACTTCCCACCGCGGCTGAATAAATCCAGGGAAGAAACCGGTCCACGGCATAGTCGTTGATCAGATAACGAGTCTCGAAGTTGTCGGTGCCGTCGAGAATGAGGTCTATGCCCTCCAGCAAGGCCTCAATGTTGGCTGGGATCAAGTCCTCGACCTTCGGTTCGACGACGATCTGCGAATTGAAAGCGGCGAGCTTACGGGCGGCGGCGATCGCTTTGGGCAAGGATTCGGCGGCGTCCTGCTCGTCGAACAGCGACTGCCGCTGCAGGTTGCTCGGCTCGACATAGTCGCGGTCAATAATCCGCAGAGTTCCAATGCCGGCGCGGGCCAGCAGGCCGGCCAAAGCAGATCCGGTGGCGCCGCAGCCGATGATCGCAACCCGGGCGGCGGCCAGTTTCTGTTGCCCTTCCTGTCCGATTCCGCGGAACAAGATTTGCCGTGAATAGCGGTCCCCGGCCTGCGCAAGTTGCGCCATCGTTTTTGCATCCTGTGCCAAAGAGGTCACCAGTTCTTCGCGTTAAACCCTTTATTATAAGTGGCTGGCTGTGAGCACGGTTGGAGTGTGCCCGAAACAGGCTGGGCCATTCGTACAACAGCCGTCCGTCATGCAACGACGGGTGGGCCGCATTCCATCGAAATCACAGAACCGGGAGTCTGAGGAGCCTCGTTGCCGAGACAGTATTCGCTACTGCTGGCGGTGATCTTGTGGATGTCGGCGGCTCTGACCGCAGCGGCGGTGGGGCGCGTGCCGGACGATCCTGCATCTCCGGCGGCCGGTGACACGCGATCGAAAACGCCGCCCACGGCCCGGCAACAGACGGAGTCGCCGATTGGGCCTCTGGCTCGCTATGAGGGCAAGGTGGTGACCGCGATCGAGATCCCGGGGATTGCCGGCTCCGACCGCGAGCACTTGCTGCAGTTACTGCCGCAGAAAATTGGCGAACCGCTCGATCGTGGCCACCTTCGCGACAGCATTCGCGCCCTGTATGCCACTGGCCGGTTTGCCGACATCCAGGCGGAGGCCGCGCCCTCGGGCGATGGCGTGATCCTGACCTTTACGACCGTGGCCAATTTCTTTGTCGGGGCGGTGGATGTGGAAGGCGCGCCCGCTCACCCCAACGCCAACCAGATCAACAATGCCGCCAAGTTTCAGCTCGGGGAACTCTACACCCGCGAAAAACTGGAACGTGCGCTCGAGAACGTCCGGCAACTAATGCAGGAGGACGGCTATCACCGGGCGCGAGTTACCGCCGAGAGCACGGCAAATGAAACTACCCACCAGGTGGACATCCTTTTCCACGTAACGCCGGGAGCGCAAGCGCATGTGGGGGAAGTCATAGTGACTGGAAGTTCGAGCCTGACTTCACGGCAGGTGCAGAAGATCGCTCATATGGATCACGGCGACCGGGCCTCTGCGTCCGGGGTGCAAGGCGCGCTGCGGCGGCTGCGCAAGCGTTTTCAGAAGCAGGCCCGCGCTTTGGCCCAGGTATCTATCGAGCAGCAGCTCTACCATCCCGAGACCAACGTGGTTGATTTCACCTTTCGCATCGATCCCGGTCCGGTGGTGGTGATTTTTGCCAGCGGCTACCACATCGGCCGCGGCGTGCTGAAAAAGGAAATCCCGGTGTATGAGGAAAACGCGGTGGACGATGACTTGCTCAATGAGGGCAAGCGGAATCTGCTGGATTATTTGCAGACCCGCGGCCACTTCGATGCCACGGTTGAGATTCGGAAGGACACCAGCGATCCCAAGATCACGCGCGTGATCTATCAGATAGACCCTGGGCCGCTGCATAAACTGGTGCTGGTCGAGATCAGCGGGAACAAGGAATTCCTGGATAGCGCCAAACTGCGGTCCTACCTGCAGATTCAGCCGGCAACGGCGTTCCTGAGCCACGGGCGCTATAGCGGTACCCTGCTTAAGAGCGATGCAGCAACCCTGGAAGGGCTTTACCGGTCGAACGGGTTCCGTCAGGTAAAGATTGAGACCAATATGGATGACAACTACAAAGGCGTGGAGAACCGGCTGGCGGTTCACATCCACATTGAGGAAGGACCGCGGACCCGGGTCGGCGAAGTGCACCTGGTGGGGGTGCAGCAAGTGGCAACCAGCGACCTCCCGGAACTGACCACCCAGGCGGGCCAGCCCTACTCCGAACAAGACCTGGCCACCGACCGCGAGCGGATTCTCAACTATTACTTCGACCGCGGATTCCCCAATGCCTCCCTCGACATCACGACGCAGGCCAGCCAACCGGACCGGGAAGAGGTGACCTTCACCATCCAGGAGGGCCAGCGCTTCACGGTGAACCACGTGCTACTGGCCGGAACCGAGCATACCCGTGATTATGTCGTGAACCGCGAAGTGCAGATGCGCGAAGGACAACCGCTCAGCCAGCAGGGCATGCTCGACACCCAAACCCGGCTCTACAACCTGGGCATCTTCAGCCAGGTGGACACGGCGGCGCAGAATCCCGAAGGCGCCGATCCGGAAAAGAATGTCCTGATCCAGGTGAAGGAAGCCAAGCGTTATACGTTTACCTACGGGTTCGGCCTGGAGTTTCAGACCGGGCAGCCGGCGGGCACGACGGCTCCGGCAGGCACGACGGGAGTGAGTCCGCGAGTGGGATTCGACGTGACCCGGCTTAATTTCTTCGGCCGGAACGAGACCATTACCTTCCAGTCGCATGTGGGCCGGCTGCAGCAACGCGGGCTGATCAGTTACGCGATCCCGAAGTTGCTCGACAGCGACAAGTTCAAGCTGATCTTCACGATTTTTTACGATAACAGCCTGGACGTGGCCACGTTTACTTCGCAGCGGCTGGAAGGCAAGATTGATCTGCGGCAGCAGATCGGAAGTGCAGGCACGGAGCCGGGGACGCGCCCCGGACCCAGTTCGATCACGTATCGCTTCGACTTCCGGCGGGTGAAGGCGAGCAACTTTGCCCAGGGGTTCTCACCCGGTGAGATTACGTTGCTGTCGCTTCCCGCTCGCGTGGGCGGGCCGGGCTTTACCTTCATTCGCGACAAGCGCGACAACCCGCTGGAAAGCACGAAAGGTAACTACTTCACGCTGGATGCTTTTGCCGCCTCCGGTTATTTCGGCTCGGAAGCAGACTTCGGCCGCGCTCTGGCCCAGAATTCGACCTATCAGGCTTTTGGAGGCAAGGGGAAGGCGGGGCATCAGTTTGTGTTTGCGCGCTCGACCAGCATCGGTTTGCAGCAGCCGTTTCGCGGAACCAAGGTCCTGCCGCCGGGATCGTGCCCGCTGAATTCGGCTGGCGAACCCACCTGCGGGGAGATTTCGACCATCCCGTTGCCCGAGCAATTCTTCGCCGGCGGGGGCAACTCTCATCGCGGATTCGGGTTAAATCAGGCAGGTCCCCGCGATCCGGCGTCAGGGTTTCCGTTGGGTGGTACGGCACTCTTCGTCAACAACGTCGAACTGCGCTTTCCCCCGCTAACCCTGCCTTACGTGGGCGAAGGATTCGGCTTTGCCGTCTTTCACGACATGGGAAACGTATTCACCGCGCCGCACGACCTGCTGAAAGGACTGATGCGCTGGCATCAGGACAATCCCGCGGAGTGCCTACAGCCTGGCCGTACAGTGAACAATCAGTGTTATACCCATTTCAATAACTCAGGGTATGATTACACTTCGCATACCGTAGGTGTGGGCGTGCGGTACAAGACCCCGATCGGTCCTTTGCGCTTTGACTTCGGATACAATCTGAATCCGACCAGCTATTTCCAGGGCCTTTCGTTTGATTCAAAAGGCGTTCCACGCAAGTATGAAACGCAGCAGTTGCGGCATTTCAACATATTTTTCAGCATAGGCCAGCCCTTCTGATGAACCGGATTTGGAGCAGGATCGCAGTGGTTGCGCTCAGCCTTGGGTTGGGGACGTCGGCTTTGCCGCTGGCGCGCGCGGGCGAGGTGGTTGATCGTATTGTGGCCACAGTCAACGGCCACATCATCCTGCAAAGTGATTGGGACGAAGCCCTCTGCTATGAAGCGCTGCTTAACGGCCGCAAGCCGGGCGATTTTACCGAGGACGAACGCCGCAACGTGCTGGACCGCCTGATTGATCAGGAACTGCTGGCCGAGCAGTCGAATTCGGCGCTGTTCCGGCGGGCGTCGGAGTCCGAAGCAGCCGCGCAGGTAGCGGAGGCACGCAAGCAGTATCCCGTGGCCGCGACCGCAGAAGGATGGCAGGGCCTGCTGGCCGAGTTCCAATTGACGGAAAAAGATCTGATGGCCCATGTGCAGTCGCAGCTTGATTTGATGCGGCTGGTGGATGCGCACCTGCGCCCCGCGGTGCAGATCGACTCCAAGAGCATTGAAGCCTACTACCGGGAAAAATTTGTGCCGCAGCTCAAACTTACGGGTGCGAGCGAGGTTCCGCTGGCGGACGTTTCCGGCAAAATCCGCGAACTGCTGACGCAGGAAAAGGTCAGCGAGCTGCTGGTTTCCTGGCTGCAGACATTGCGGTCGGAGGGCCGGGTCAGCCTGCCCGCCGCAGCCGGGCCGGCCGGCGAGGGAGTGCAGACGCGGTGACCGAGCCCGCCGCCAAGCCAAAGCGGCGCCGGTGGAAGTACCTGTTGATTGCGGGTGCGGCCGGCCTCGCCGTTCTGCTCGCCGGTCTCTGGTATACGACCACCGATTCTTTTCAGGCTTACGCCCGCCGCCGCCTGGTGGCGGAGTTGGAGCGCGTGACCGGGGGCCGCGCCGAAATCGGCAGTTTCCACATTGTTCCGTTCCACACGCAGATTGAAGTGCGCGACATTATCGTGCACGGCCGCGAGGCTGCAGGGGAAGCGCCCCTGCTTCGCGCCGACCACCTGATCGCGCAGATGAAAGTAGTCTCGTTCCTGCGTCCCGAGTTCAGTTTCTACTCGCTGCGGTTGGAGCATCCGGTGGTGCACGTCGCCATCGCGAGTGACGGCACGACGAACGTCCCGGCTCCGAAGGTGCTGCAACCTTCCGGCACGATCCCGATTGAACAGCTCTTCGCGCTTTCGATTGATCATCTGTCGGTGCAGGACGGTGAATTGCTCTGGGGCGACAGCAAGATTCCGCTGGATTTTGCCGTACATGGCGCCAGCCTGCAGATGGATTACTCCTACTTGCGCGGTCGCTACGAAAGTCGTCTCGGGATCGGCAAAGTGGATACCGTGTTCAGCGATTTTCGTCCCTTCGCGTGGATGAGTTCGGCTGAGTTTTCGCTCGGGCCAACGTTTGTCGAAGTGAAATCGCTGAAGTGGAACTCCGGCCGGTCGCGCCTGGAGGCCAGCGGACGCATCAGTGATTTCAGCAACCCGCGCGCCGATGGAAACTACGACGTTCACCTCGACCTGACCGAGATCGCGGCGATTGCCCGCCGTCAGGATCTGCGCGAAGGCGTGGCTGAGCTCAAAGGCAGCGGCCACTGGTCGCTCGAAGAGTTCACCACCGCCGGCAGCCTCGCCCTCCGCGATCTCGGCTGGCAGGACGATCAGATCGCTTTCAAGAAAGCGAATGCCGCCAGCGATTATTCGGTGACCGATCAACAGTTCAAGCTGTCGAAGGTGCAGGCAAGATTGTTCTCGGGCAGCGTGACGGGCGAAGCCCAGGTGGATAACTGGCTGCACAGCATTCCGCCGCCACCGGCCGGCAAGGGCAGGAAGGGATCAGAAGGACTTCCGGTCATTTCGGCCCTTCGGCCTCCTCTGCGCAAAGGCGAGAAGCCAAAGCAGACGGGAGTGCAGACGGGAGTGGTCCATCTTCGTTTGCGCGATATCGCGGACAGCGAACTGGCGGCCGCCCTGGATGTTCCGGCGCATCCGCTCGGCCGGTTTCATCCGGCAGGCTCGACGTCCGGTTCCGTGGAGGGTTCCTGGCGAGGCTCGCCCAGGGACGCAGAAGTCAGTTTTGTTCTGGATTCGAAGCCGCCCGCCAGTCCGGCCGCAGGCGAACTGCCGATGACGGCGCACATCCAGGGCAAGTACAAAGCCGGGCCCGACACGCTGGAGCTAGCCCAGTTGACCGTTTCCACACCGGCATCACGAGTGCAGGCTTCGGGGGCACTTGCGCCGAATTCTTCTCTGCGCCTGGCCATCACCACTTCCAATCTGGAGGAGTGGCGTCCGCTGGTGAGGGTTCTGGGCGGAACCACCAACGTTCCATTTCGTGTGGACGGGAACGCGACCTTCAACGGCGTAGCCGGCGGCACTTTCGCAGCGCCGACGCTGGCCGGTACGCTGGTGGCGCAGGATTTTGAGTTCACCGTGCCGGCAACCTCACGCACGCCCCCGCAGCCGGTGCGTTGGGACTCGTTCGCCGCCAGCATCCAGTTCTCTTCGCATGAGGCCGTGATGCGGGGTGGCTCGCTGCGCCGCGGCGACACCAGCGCCGACTTTGACGTGACCGCCTTCCTGCACAAAGGACAGTTCGCCGAAGACAGCCCGTTCACGGCCCGCGTGAACCTGCACAACGTGGATGTCGCCTCAACCGCGGCGCTGGCCGGATTTGACTATCCCGTCTCCGGCGCGGCCGATGTGTCTCTACAGATTGCGGGCACGAGAGCAAATCCCGAGGTGCAAGGGCATATTCATGCAACCGATGCCTCCGCCTACGCGGAAGCCATCGAGAACTTCGACGCCGACCTGCAGATTGCCGCCGGCGAAACCACGCTCAACAATATTCACCTCACCCACCAGGATGCGAACATCAGCGGCAGGGCCGCTTACACGCCCGCCACTCGCGGCTTTCAACTTGACCTGAACGGGGCGAATTTCGACCTGGCCCGGGTCCGGCAGATTCACCTGGACCGGCTTCCCCTCGAGGGCCGCGCCGACTTCACTCTGCGGGGCTCCGGCACACTCGATGCGCCGGTGCTCAACGCTACCGTTCGGGTGCGCGATTTGACCCTGGATCACGAGGTCGCCGGCGCGCTCTACCTGGAGGCGGTGACCCGCGACGGCGGCCTGCATCTCAGCGGACATTCCGATCTTCCTCACGGCACGTTGTCGCTGGATGGCAACGTCGGAATGAACGGCGACTTTCCCGCCACCGTTACAGCGCGATTCGACCACGTGGACCTCGATGCGCTGTGGCGAGGCTACCTGGGCGGGCAACTGACTGGACACTCCGCGTCCGCCGGAGCGCTGACGATGAACGGCCCGCTGCGCTATCCGCGGCAATGGACGCTCAACGGGGTTCTGGACGATGTTTCGGTGGAGGTGGAACATGCCCGGCTGCACAACCAGGGGCCGGTGCGCTTCACCTACGCGCAGCAAACCATCCACATCGAGCCGCTGCACATGGTTGGAGAGGGAACCGACGTTACCGGCAAGGGTTCGATTGGATTCGGAGGCTCGAGAGACCTGGACCTGGCGGCGGACGGGCAGATCGATCTCAAGCTGTTCGGCAGCTTCGATCCCAACCTTACCGCATCGGGCATGATGACCGTGCATATGACCGTAGCCGGCAGCCTGGATCATGCGCTGCCGCAGGGAAGCATTCAGGTGACAGGGGGATCGGTCAACTACGCGGGACTGCCCAGCGGCTTGAGCGAGATGAATGGCTCGCTCAGTTTCACCCGCAACCGGATGTACATCGAAAATCTCACGGCCCGCACCGGCGGCGGGACGCTGGACCTGAAGGGCGAGGCGACCACCTACAACCGGCAACTCAACTTCAACCTGACGGCGGTGGGCAAGGAAGTGCGCCTGCGTTATCCGCCCGGCGTAAGTTCCACCGCCAACGCCGAATTGCACTGGGTGGGTACTCGCTCCTCTTCGACCGTCTCGGGGGACATACTGGTCAACAAGCTGGCGGTGACTCCAGGTTTTGATTTCGGTTCATATCTGGAAAAGAGCCGGCAGACAGCGGCCATTACCCCGGCCAGGTCTCCGTTGTACAACGTTAAGCTTGATGTTGCGGTGCGCACCGCGCCCGAACTGCAGATGAAGACGGCAGTGGCGCGGCTTTCAGGCGACGCCGATCTGCGCCTGCGCGGTTCGCTGGCGCGGCCGAGCGTACTCGGGCGCGCCGACATCCTGGAAGGGGATGCGACTTTCAACGGCATCAAGTTCCGGCTGGAGCGCGGCGATATCACGTTTGCCAACCCGGTCGCCATCGAGCCGCAGGTCAACCTGCAGGCCACGACTCACGTGCGCAACTACGATCTGGACGTCACCGTCACCGGAACCCCCGACCGGCTGGCCGTGAACTATCGCTCCGAGCCGCCGTTGCCCAAGTCGGACATCATCGCGCTGCTCGCCTTGGGACGGACCAGCGAAGAATCGGAGCAACTGCAGCAGCAATCCGGCCAGACTCCCTTCACCGACGAAGCGACGGCCCTGATCATCAACCAGGCGATCAACTCCACGGTGAGCAGCCGCCTGCAGAAAGTGTTTGGCGTCAGCCGGATCAAGATTGATCCCCAGGGCCTGACTACGGAAACCAACCCCACCGCCCGCGGTCCCCAGGTGACCATCGAGCAGCAGTTCGCCAACAACATCTCGCTGACCTACAGCACCAATGTTTCGCAAAGCTCGCAGCAGATCATCCAGGGGGAATACTATTTCACGCGCGATATTTCCGTGGTGGCAACCCGCGATCAGAACGGCGTGGTCAGCTTTGACGTGCGCGTCCGGCGGCGTAAGAAATAGAATCATCGCCGGGAGGGGAATTGATCCCGGCTCGGATGACCTCATTTTTCAACACCACCGACTTCACCGCTCTACGCTTGCGCATGGTCGAGCGCCAGATGCGGGCGCGCGGTATCGGCGACGAGCGCGTGCTTGCCGCCATGGCGCGCGTGCCAAGGCATGAGTTTGCGCCGCCACGATATCGCGATCAGGCGTACGAAGATTATCCATTGCCGATCGGCGAAGACCAGACCATCTCTCAGCCCTACATCGTGGCCCTGATGCTGGCGGAGTTGACGCTCACGCCAACCGATCGAGTGCTTGAAGTCGGAACCGGGTCAGGTTACGTCACGGCGCTGCTGGCCGAATTGGCAGCGCAGGTGGTCTCGGTGGAGCGCCATGCCTCACTCGCTGCCGGAGCGAGGGTAACGCTGGCACGGCTGGGGTACGAGAACATCACCGTGGTGGTGGGCGACGGCAGTCAAGGCCTTCCCGAGGGTGCGCCGTATGACGCCATTCTGGTTTCTGCGGCTGCTTCGCTCGTGCCGCCGGCCTTGTTGGCGCAGTTGGCCGAGGGCGGACGGATGATCATCCCCGTAGGTCCGCCGGATTCGCAGCAGTTGCAGTTGATCCGTGTGCAAAACGGCCAGCCGCAGATTCAATTGCGGGAACTGTGCCGGTTTGTGCCGCTGATTCCGGGGGTAGACCCATAGGTCTTAGGTCGTAGGTCTTGGGTTCCCGAATATGGATCAGGCCATTAATGGCAGCCCGGACTGTGAGGTCGCTACCTGCGACCGACGACCTATCACCCAAGACCTAACACCCAAGACCGTGCTTTACAATCGAACCGTGCCTGTCCTGCACAACCTGCGCGTGACCCTGGAGATGATCAAGTGGGAGCACTCCGTCTTCGCGCTGCCGTTTGCGCTGTGTGGTGCCATGCTCGCCGCCGGAGGCCTGCCGACCGCGCATCAACTGCTGTGGATCGTGGTGGCGATGGTGGCGGCACGCTCGGCGGCGATGGCGTTCAACCGTCTGGCCGACGCCTCGATTGACGCCGCCAACCCGCGTACTCGAACCCGCGCCTTGCCCGCCGGCCATCTCACGCCTGCATTTGTGACCAGTTTTGTTGTGGTTTCGAGTGCGATCTTCATTCTGGCCGCCAGCCAGTTGAACCGGCTCACGTTGTGGCTGTCGCCGGTTGCGCTGGCGGTGCTGCTGCTTTATTCCTACACCAAGCGCTTCACCCGCTGGTCACACCTAGTGCTTGGCTTCGCGCTGGGGATTGCGCCCTCGGCGGCGTGGATTGCGGTGCGCGGGTCGCTCGATCCTCGCATTCTGCTGCTGACCGCCGCGGTCACGTTCTGGGTGGGAGGCTTCGACGTCTTGTATGCCTGTCAGGATTTTGAATTCGACCAGCAGGCCGGGCTGCATTCGGTGCCGCGATATTTCGGGATCGGTCCGGCGTTGTGGATCGCGCGGGCCTTTCATCTGGCGATGGTCGGACTGCTGGTGACGCTCCTGGCCGTCTTTGCGCTGGGAAAACTGGCAATCTTGGGGGTTGCCGTCGTGATTCTGCTGCTGCTCTACGAACATTCGCTGGTCAAGCCTCACGACCTGTCGAAGCTGAATGCCGCGTTCTTCACCCTGAACGGCGTCATCTCGGTGTTGTTCTTTGTGTTTGTCGCCGGGGACTTGCTGCTGCGGAAATAGGAGGATTGCTATGAATCAGATGCTCTGCGCTCTTCTGCTGCTCACACCGCTTTCTTTCGCGCAGCAATCGCCTCAGGCCCCGCCGCCCGCGCCCGGCAGTCCCGCAGACTTGGTCAAGCAGGGCGAGAAGCTGAGCCATGACGGCAAGCAGGACGAGGCTCTCGCTCTCTACCGGCAAGCGCTCGACAAGTCGCCGAACTTGTATGAGGCGCATCTGGAATCGGGAATCGCCCTTGATCTAAAAGGCGATTACGTGCCGGCGCGGGAGCATTTCACCAAGGCCATCGAACTTGCTCCGGCGGAATCGAAAGCGCAAGCCTTGCGCTCGATGGCGTTTTCCTACGCCTTCGAAGGCAATGGCGCCAAGGCCGAAGCGTATGAGGCACAGGTTTTCAATGCGAGCCTGGCAAAGGATGACTGGGTCGCCGCCGCCGGAACCTGCAACGAACTGGCCCGCATCTACCTGGAATCGGGCAATCCGGCCAGACTCGCGGACAAGTGGTACAAGATCGGCTATGACACCGCCATGCGCAAGTCCGATCTGACGGACGCCGACAAGAATTTGTGGCTGTTCCGCTGGGAGAACGCGCAGGCCCGGACTGCCGCCCGGCGCGGCCAGGCCGCCGAAGCGCAGCAGCACGTGGCCGCCGCCAAGGCCGCGCTCGACAAGGCCAACAATCCCGATCAAGCGCGCTTCTATCCGTATCTCACCGGCTACGTCGCGTTTTATGCCGGCGACTACAAAACTGCGATCGCCGACCTGCAGAAGGCAGACCAGCACGATCCGCTGATTCTCGTTCTGCTCGGCCAGGCTTACGAGAAGTCAGGCGATGCAGCACAGGCCAAGGACTACTACCGCAAAGTTCTCGAGATCAATATCCACAACCCCACCAATGCGTTCGCGCGTCCGGTGGCGAAGCAGAAGTTGGGGGGATAATCGCCGGCCCGGTCCTTTCGGCCGGAGCACTCCTGCTCACCGCCCCCGGTCCCAATAAATCCGCCTCTGCGATATCATGGAGACGATGCCTGTTTCAAGCCACCATCCTTTCCAGACTGATGACCGGCGGCTGGAGCCGATTCACGCCAAAGTGATGGCCAGCGAACGGCTTAATGTTGACGACGCGCTCGCTCTTTATCGTACCGGCGACATCCTTGCCGTGGGGTGGATGGCCAACTACGTCCGCGAGCGTATGCACGGCGACAAGACTTATTTCAACGTCAACCGCCACATCAATCCTACGAATGTCTGCGTGGCGGCCTGCCGGCTGTGCGCTTTTGGACGGAAGAAGGACACGCCCGGCGCCTACACCATGGCGCTCGAAGAAGCGTTCGAGACTGCGGCATCGGGATATTCCGAGGCGGTCACAGAGTTCCACATTGTCGGCGGGCTGCATCCCGACCTGCCGTTTCAGTATTTCCTCGATCTGTGCTCGGGGTTGAAGCAGCGCTTTCCGCAGGTGCATCTGAAGGCGTTCACCATGGTCGAGGTGGCGTATTTGTCGAAGCGGGCGAAGCTTTCGATTCGCGAAACGCTGGAGCAGTTGAAGGCTTCTGGCGTGGACTCCCTGCCTGGCGGCGGGGCCGAAATCTTCGCTGACCGCGTGCGCCATATCATCTGCGACCACAAGATTGACGGCGGTGAGTGGCTTGAAACTGCCCGCCTTGCTCACCAGATCGGGCTGAAATCAAATGCGACCATGCTCTACGGCCACGTTGAGAACGACGAAGACCGCGTGGATCATCTGCTCAAGCTGCGCGCGCTGCAGGATGAAACCGGCGGCTTCCAGACGTTCATTCCGCTGGCGTTCCACCCCGACAACACGCCGCTACAGCACCTGCCGAAAACCACCGGCATGCTCGACATCAAGCAGATTGCGGTCAGCCGGCTGGTGCTCGACAACTTCCCGCACATCAAGTCGTA
>Ga0209415_10010710_pt1 | contig 15535 bp, 13 predicted proteins | sample PeaSoiSIISIP2007_FD_187696 | JGI IMG/M metagenome (GOLD analysis project Ga0209415, IMG submission 187696) | Peat soil microbial communities from Weissenstadt, Germany - SII-SIP-2007 (SPAdes) (version 2) | ecosystem: Environmental > Terrestrial > Soil > Wetlands > Peat | place: Germany... | reverse complement strand
TGACGCAGCGCCTCCCGCATCCAGTCCAGCAAAGCCTCGGAGAAGTGAAGCTCCCCGAGGATCTCCTCAAACTGCCGCTCCAGCCGCTCCTCCCGCACGTAATGGCCGCCGCAGCTTCCCTTGTCGAAGGTGCAGTGGTAGTAGACGTAGCGGTCCTTCTTGATCTCAGCGGTGATGGCACAGCCGCAGGCGGCGCACCTCAGAAGGCCGGTGTAGGGAAAGCGGTGGACCGTGGCCCGGGTGTCGTTTCGCTGCGCGGCCACCGCCTGGGCGCGGTCGAACAGCACCTTGTCGATGAGCGGCGGGTGCTTGCCCTGGTAGCGTTTGCCGTTCCACAGGAAGGCTCCCGTGTAGAAGGGGTTCTTCAGAATCTGGGCCACGGAGCTGCGACTCACGCGGCGGCCTTTGCGGGTGGTCAGACCCTGCCGCGCGGCCAGCACCTCAAGCCTGCGGATGGAATACTTGCCCGTGGCGTACTGCTGAAACATCTGGCGGATGATCGGGCCGCGCTCGGGGTCCAGCTCGATGGTCTTGTTGGTCTTGTCGTGCAGGTAGCCCAACGGCGCGTAGGCGGGAAACTCTCCCTCCTCGGCCTTCTCCTGCATGCCTTTGCGGGTCTCCTCGGACAGATTGTCGATGTAATTCTTGGCCATCAGCACCTTGATGCCTTGGATGAACTTCTCATGGGAGCGGGAGTCCTTGTTCAGCACCGAGCCTTCCTTGACGAAGATGAGCGTCACGTCCAGCTCGTCGATGGTCACGTAGTCCTTGAAGTTGCGGTAAAGGCGGTCGGTCTTCTCACAGAGGAGGATTCGCACCTGGGATGCTCCTCAAGGAAGCGGATCATCTCGGTGAAATGCGTGCGGCCGGACTGCTTGGCGGTCTCGATGTCAATGAACTCTCGGAGGACCTGGTAGTCGTGCCTGGGGCGTAGGAGCGCAGGAGCTTGCACTGGGCAGGGATGGAGTAGCCTTCGCGCTCCTGCTCTTTGGAGGAGACTCTGGCGTAGAGAACGGCTTTGCAGGAAAGAAGCCCGTTCGGCTGCATCTCCTCCCTCACGCTATCAGCTTCTGCCCGCTACACCCCGCCTACCGTCCCTGGTAGGCGGGGCATTTCTTCGCGCGGCGCAAGGACGCGCCGCGCGCCCCCCCTCTTCCCTCGCCTTGGGCACCGAATGCTACACCAGCGGTCCTCAAGTGCGGTTCCTCCAGCGGACGATCGTGTCTGAAATAACTTCCGCGGCATTTTCACTATTCGGGTGGGCTTGGAACTTGACAACGTGCATTCACAGTTTTCCAGACAACATCCGAATCGATGTCGAAGTATCCATGGATCAATCTATTCCGCATTGGAATCCCCGGCGAAGTCGCCTTTGTCTCGTCAGCTACTTTGCTGGCCGCCTCTCCTATCACCTCGATCGCCCGCACGATGGCGAAGAGAAGCATCCGATCCGTATCAAGTCCTCACGCTTTTTTCCGGTTGCAAATTGCTCGACCGATTCTGCAGCATCCACCATGTGCAGAATGCGAATACGATCATCACCGCGCATACTGGACTTGAGCGGATCGAATCACTTCATCCCTGAAATAGCGGCTCAGGTCGTTTGGGGTTCGCACGTCAACGGTCCGCCCACCGAGAATAGTTGACAACTCATGTTCCATATCAGCAAGGCCAAGGAGGCCTGGCTCCTTCCCACGGTCGAACTCCACGAGAAGGTCAATGTCACTTTCCGGATTGGCATGACCCTTAGGCTGAGATCCGAACAGCGAGAGGCGTCGGATGCCATGCTTCTGGCAGAATGCTCCTAGGGGGGCTTTTTTGCTCTCGAGAAATCTGTTCACCTTCGGTTCTCTATCCTCACTGCTGCGTGCACTCTCAGGCGTGGTTCCTGCCTCAGAATTGATACTATCAGAAATCCGGCGGCTCTGGAAGCTTGCGCAGTCCGGTGGGAGGAGCGGTCAAAGAGGCCCGGAGGGGAACTGCCCGGCCTTCAAGCCTCCCTTCGACATCATCCACAGGATCGCCCAGAAAGCAAAACAGGCAGCCAGCGACCTGCCGACTGCCTGTCCAGTTCTGCTCCCCCGGCCGCTCGTCCAATAGAGGGAGCTGGTCGATGCCAGCCGTCAGGCCGGGGCTGCGATCCTTTCCACCAGGCTGATGCTCATCCATTTTCCCCTCCGATGCCGCAGGAACATGGACAGGCACAGGGAGAAAACGAAGGCAATGAAGAAAAGCCACACGAGGACGGGCGGGAGCACCAGGACCTTGATGAACAGGAATGCCCCGCAGGCCATGACCCAGTGCAGGATACCGGAGACCACCATGACCCAGCGCGTGTCCCCCGCCCCCCGCAAGGCGCCGCTGAAGACGACGTTGGCCGCGTCCGCAAGCGTGTAGAGAGCAGCCATCCTGAGCAGCGTCTGCGCGATCGGGAGGATGGACTGGTCCTGCGTCGTGAAGCCTCCCGCGAAGAACCGGACCAGGACCGGCGCTCCCACCACGAACACGATCCCGACCAGGGCCGCATACGCCCACCCGAGCCTCAATCCGAGGAAGGCCACCTTGCGCGCACCCTGCGCGTCGCCGGCTCCCATCCTGTGTCCCACCAGGGCAGTCGTTGCCGCCCCAATGCCGAGCATGGGAATGAATGATACCAGGTCGTAGTTGAACGTGATGGTCACGGCCGTTGCCACCTGCGTGCTGTAGGACTGCATGAGCATCACGAAAGCGTTGAAAGCGAAGACGTTGATGAACATCTCTGCTCCCGCGGGGAGGCCGTATTTCAAGAGCTTCCTGAGAAGGTCTCCCCGCGGCGTCCACGCCGAGATGGCCCGCGAACGCCGCCTGTACCCGGGGCTCCGCAGGTAGGAGACAAGCAGGATGCTGACGATGAAGGCGGACCCCCCGAGGGTGCCGAGCGCCGCGCCCTGAATGCCCAGCCGCGGGAATCCCAGCTTTCCGAACACGAGGCACCAGTTGAGCGGAAGGTTCACGAGGATCCCCAGAAGGTTTGCCGTCATCACGACCCGGGTCTTTCCAAGACCGACGAAGTAGCCCACGAGGACGCTCTGCAGCATGAAGATGAAGGATCCGAGCATGAGGATGCGGTAGTAGGAAAACTCCAGCGCCACCTGGTGCGGGCTGTGCCCCGCCCAGATGAAAAGACGATGCCCCGCGGGGATGAGGAGAAGCAGCAGGGGATAGAACCCGAGGGTCAGCCAGAATCCCTGGGACGCGACCTGGATGCAGCGTTCTTCCCGCTGGGCGCCGTGGTACTGAGCCACCAGGGCGTTCACATACCCGGTGATCCCCGTGAAGAAAGAGGTGAACACAAAGGAGGTGAGCCCGCCGCTCATGGAGGCCGGGATATGATCCGCGCCGAGAAATGAAACGACCCAGCGGTTGAAGAACAGCATCAGCGTCTCTGATGCCTGGGAGACGACCATGGGGGCGGCGATAGCGAACATGCGTCCGAGGGTGATCTCAGATCGGGCATTTTTCATGAGAGATGAGTCCCTGTGCGTGAATCATGCACGAATCAGGGACGCTGTACGAGGGGGCTCAGTCCGCCGCGCAGATCTCCATGAGCTCTCGAGCCGCTTCGGGAGCAACCACATTCACCAGGCCCTGCAGATCTTCAAGGTGGGCTCTGACACGGTCCCGTCCGATTCCGGGCGGCGCGTAGACCGTGAACAGGAGGTCTTTCGTCTCCGCGGAGATGGAGGTGCGCTGGTCGGGGCCCCCGATGATGCTTGAGATGATCCCCGAGGCATCTGAAATCATCATGTCTCCGTCCTTGACTGTTCGCAGCTCATCGCCGCCCAGCGCCGCATAGGTTTCAGCGTCGCTCCCGACGTCAAGGCTGAGCGGAAGGCTGATCTTCCCGAGGTCGTGTCCCGCGGTCAGCAGCATGTTGGTCAGCTCTGCCATGAACATGGCCTTGACGATTGCGCTGACCGATGGAATGCCGCGGCCTTTCCAGATCACCGACTCGAGCTGGAGCGCCACATGGTAGGTCTTGCGAAAGCTCTTGTAATAGCCTTCATAGGCCGCCATGACGGGGTGTGCCCGGAGGGCCTGTTTGCCGCCCTCAAAGAACCTTTCCCGCAGCCCTGACACCGTCTTTTCGCCAAGCCTGTCCAGCTCTTCGTCATGGTCCGGGTTTTGCGCTCCGCGCATGACCAGGAGGCCGACAACCGCGCCCGGGCAGAGCTTCTTCCATCTCTGTGAGGTTTCGATCATATGTTCCCCATGATAATGCCGGCAACGACGGCGGCGCATCCAGCGACGTGAGCCGGCCGCAGAGGTTCACCGAGAACGATCGCGGAAAGAACCACCGCGCTCAACGGGAGAGCCGCGGTGGCTATCCCTGTCCTGTTGGCGGATATCCGCAGCGCGCCGTGGCCCCAGAGGATGTAGGCGATCACCGTCGCCACCGCGCCGTAGTAGAGGACGGAGATCCATCCCACGGCGTCTATCCGGGAAGGATTGAAGGCACGGAGATCCAGCAGCGCGAAGGGCAGCATCATCACGGCGCTCATGGAAACGAGAACCGTCGTATTGGTGATCGAGCCGATGCGCCCGCCGGAGGACTTTCGAAAAACGGTGAGAAGCGCTTCACAGACGGTGGCCGCAAGGACAAGCAGGTTGCCGGGAAGGGAACCGGTCCCCTCGGCACGCCCGTGGCCCCAGAGGTTGATGAGAAGGAGGCCGGCAACCGTGAGACCGACGCCGAGTGCCTGGCCGCGGCCGAGCTTCTCTTTCAGGGCCACAGCCGCGAGCACCGCCATGATGGCGGGCGCGGCGCTCGTGATCACTCCGGCGCTGAGCGCTGAGGTGAGATGCAGGCCGTACAGGGTGAACGCTCGAAAGAGAACGATTCCGAAGAGCGCCTGGAGGAACATGTAGCCCAGCTCACGCCTGCCCAGGAGGCGAAGCTCCTTCCTCCGCGCCATCTGCGCCGGAAGGATGGCAACGAGCGCCGCGCAAAGGCTGAGCTCCACCGACAGGAAGACCGGTATGCGGACTGCAAGGAGCTTCCCGACCACCACGCTGCTTCCCGCCAATGCCATGGCAAGGATCACTTCCCCGAGGCCGCGAAGCTCGTCACGCTCCCTGCCGGAACGAGCCGCCGCATTTGCAATGTCTGCGCTCAATTGTCTCTCCTGTCGACGATAGTGGCGGTGCGAAGTGGTTCACAAAAGAGCCACTTCCATGGCTAACTGAAGGTACCACTTGGGGGGGAAGGAGAGGGGGATGGCTTTTGTCGCCCTGGAACGAGGCGGCACGCCGCTCACGCGCCAGATCTATGATCAGCTGCGGACCATGATCCTCACCGGTGTCCTGGCCGCCGGGGCCCGCATGATCTCCACGCGCGGCCTGGCCGCGGAGCTCGGGGTGTCGCGCAACATCGTGCTGGACGCTTTTGACCAGCTCATGGCTGAAGGTTTCCTCGAGGCCCGCACCGGGGCCGGCACCTTTGTCGCCTCTGGTGCCAGCTTCCAGCCTCGGGATCTGCCGGCCTTCCCGGCAATTCCGACCGTCGGCTTTCGGCCGTTTCACGCGGACCAGATCGACTTTCGCTCGGGCCTGCCGGACCTTGCGCTCTTTCCCGTCAGGACGTGGGACCGCTTGAGCCGCGAGACATGGGCCGGCATGACGCCGCTTGATCTCTCTTACGGCCAGCCCGAGGGAAGGCCGGAGCTGCGGACGGAGATTGCCCGCTACATTGCGGCCTACCGGGGAGTGCGCTGTCACCCCGATCAGATCCTGGTCACCGGGGGGACAACCCAGGCAGTGGGCATTATCAGCCGTCTCCTCCTTGGCGGGGATCGCGTGACGTGCATCCTTGAGGACCCGGTGACTGTCGACATCCAGCGCATCACATCGGGGTTCGGGGGAAGGATCCTTCCCGTGCCCGTGGACGGTCAGGGATTGTCAGTGGATCTGCTGCCCCCGCGCGACCGTCCGGCCTTCGTCTACGTCACGCCTTCCCACCAGTTCCCCCTGGGGGTGACAATGCCCATCCAGAGGCGGACTCGTCTCCTGGAGTACGCGCGGGAGCGCGGCGCCTACGTGGTCGAGGATGACTATGACAGTGAGTTCCGCTACGATTCGCCGCCCATCAGCTCCATCCAGGGTCTGGATCCCCAGCGGGTCATCTACGTGGGGACCTTCAGCAAAACGCTGTGTCCCGCGCTTCGTATCGGCTACGTGGTGTTCCCCCCGGAGCTTGTCATCAGGGGCCGGGAGGTGAAATGGTTCACCGACCTTCACAACTCCTCCGTCGAGCAGCTGATCCTTGCACGGTTCCTCCGGGAAGGGCATTTCGCGCGCCACGTTCACAGGATGAAGAAAGCCCACCGCGCGCTCCGCGAGGTGCTGGTCGCAGCCCTCCACAAGCGCTTCGGCCCCGCGGCCGAAGTCCTTGGAAGCGCTGCCGGTCTCCATCTCTGCGCGCGCTTTCGCGGCGTGCGGTTCACACAGGCCCTGGTGGCCCGCATCCAGGAGGCGGGCGTCAGGGTCTACCCGGTGGAGGAGCACGCAATCAGGAAAGGAAGATGGGCGGACACTGTGATTCTCGGGTACGGGATGCTCACCCCTGAACGCATCGAGGAAGGAATAGGAGTGCTGAAGTCATGTATACGATCAGTCAAATAGGGACTCTCTTCAAGCTCTCCCGTTCGACGCTCCTCTACTATGATTCCATTGGTCTCCTCTCGCCGTCGCAGCGTTCGCCGGCCGGCTACCGGCTCTACGCGGAGGACAAGAGAAAGAAGCTCGAGCAGATCCGACTCTTTCGCGAACTGGGAGTGCCTCTGAAGGGGATCCTGTCGTTCCTCGAGCGGAAGACCGAGACAACGACTCCCCTTCTCCTCAAGCGGCTCCTTGCAATCAATTCACAGATCGACGAGCTGCGAAGCCAGCAACGGGCCATACTGGGAATGCTGGAGACAGAAGGCATCCTGAAAGGCTCAAAGCCCTTTCTTCGCAGGCATGCCGAGCTCGGCAAAGAGGCTGGCATCACGGAGGGAAACTTTCGCAGCCTCCATCGCATATTCGAGAGAGCAGCGCCGGCAGAGCACAGAAGGCTCCTGAAGCACCTGGGATTCTCTCCCTCGGAAATCCGCATTTTCGTGAAAGAAAACGCGAACAAAGACGCTTGACCCGACTACGGCTTCACAGTCGACGGTCTCACTCATGACGAAACGCGCGGAGCCTCGATGGATGAACGCTGAGCGGTTCGAGCGGGTCGCAACTTTCAAGCTGGCGGGAAGGGCGCGGGAAATCTTTCCTCTTCTCTGTCCCGTGAGGGAATACGAATGGCTTCCCGGATGGTCGTGCGAGATGGCGTACTCGACCTCAGGCGTCGCAGAGCAGGATGCGGTCTTTCACACTCGGGAGGCGTTGGGCATGCGCGTCGTCTGGACGCTCATCACGTATGAACCTGACCGCAGGGTCGAGTACCTCCTTGTGAGCGGACGCAACGCAGTTGTCCGCCTCAGCATCGCGCTTTCAGACAGCGCCGCGGGCGGCACGGACGTCACGTGGAGGATGCGCTTCACGGCTACCTCTTCACTGGGAAAGAAGGCCCTCCGCCGCTCCTTCTCGCAGGAGGGCTTCCACGCAATGATGGGAAAGAGGGAGGCGGAGTTGAATCACTTCCTTTCCGTGGGCAGGATGATCGGAACGTAGCAGGAAAGCCTCGGGCTTCGCTACTCCGTTGCCGGCTGGAGGGCCTGCCACACTCCGTAGGTGCCCGCGGCAGACACCCAGCCGAGCGCCCCCCAGGTGTCGCCCTTGCGAATCATGCCCTCATCCACTCCCTGGTCGCTGCAGGCAAACCCTTCCTCCTGCATCCCTACGCCCACCAGGCCGTGCATCCGTCCCGGAAGGGAGAGAAGCTGCTGCGTGCCATAGAGGATAAGCCTCGAGATATCGCCGAAGAGCTGGTTTCCCCTGAGGGAGGAAAGCGCACGCCAGCCGGGCAGGAACCACAGGGAGTAGTTGTCCACGACCCCCGCTCCCCAGAGGATGCTGATCCCACCCCACCCCCGGGATGCGAACCGGCAGTCACGGAGCCGGGTACCCTCCTCGAACGGCACGTCCCACAGGTAGTTCCACGTGAGGGCCATCCCCCCGGCGCGGGCCGCCCCGGCAAGGTAGTCTCCGTTTCCCGTGGCCTGATGCAGGCTCACCAGGGCCGTCATGGCGTTCGCCATTCCCTCCTTGTCCACGACATTCGGATTGTCCAGGGTCCCGCCGCGATAGTCGATGTTCCGGATGACCTCCTCCAGGAGCCAGTCTCCCGCGTGTCGAGCAGAATCAAGGTAAGAGCTCTCCCCACTCAGCTCATGGAGCCGGACCAGGAAGGGGATGGCGGTGGACGTGGAGGACTTGTTGGCGCGCTCGCCTGCGCCGAACCATCGAGCCGGGCTCAGAATCGGGCGGCCGGCAGCCGTGTACGCCCGGTACCACGAGCCGTCGAGGTTCTGCGTCTGCAGCAGAAACTCACCGAGCCCCAGCGCGGCCCGCCTGATGGCAGGGTCCTGCATCGTCCCGGAAAGCAGGCACAGGTCGAAGCCGGCTTCCGCCATGTTGCGCACGTAGTTTCCCGGCTCAGCTTCGGACAGGCCGTAATGGAGCTGGGATCCGACACTGTCCCCGAAAGGACTGATCGCTTTTTGCCTGTTCACATCGTACAGAGTGTTCAAGAATCCTGAAGGCGTCACGCATTTCGCCAGGAACGACCCGACAACTCTCGTTGCCGCGTCCGTCCATTGCTTCAGGCCTGACCGCGCACCGAGGGTATGCAGCATCAGAGCGTTGTTGAGCTGCCTGCCGGTGAAGCCGTACTCCAGCACGGAAGGAAATACCTCGCTTGCCAGAGAGTTGAAGGCGGTGCCATATCCGCTGGGCGGGGCGTGAACGCCTATCCTTGGATCGAAGTTCAGGGCCAGACCCGTGTACCCGCTCCAATCCCGCACGAGCTCCGCGAGGCAGGAGGTCCTCAGGCGTATGCACTCCAGAAGGTCGAGCCCGGGATCGGGGGGCTCTGGCCTGTATATGTCGTGAGCGAGCTGGTATGCCGCAAGGCACGCTTCGTCGAAAGCTCCGGCGCGCAAAGGCGAAAGAAGCCAGCTCGACATGACGTCCTGCTGAGGCGAGGAGGGGAGAAACGCCGTGAAACCCTGCAAGGACTTCCCAAGCATGCGGCTGGAAGGCGCCTCCGCATAGGGAAGGCAGGCCATGAGCGCCGGGCCCCGGGGGACAGCCCGAGCGTACCCGATCCCGCCAAGCTGCGTGGCGTGAAGGAATGCGGTTTCCCCGTGTGCGCGTGCCCGAGGCATGCTCGACTTCGCTAGAGTCAACCGGATGAGCACGACGGCGTCACCGGACTCTTCGTCGTATGCCATGACCAGGGGCGCGGAGGTGCGCTCCTCGGACACGAGGGCATAGCCGGAATCCCGCTCGTTCGGGCAGGAATCGTAGCAGGCGGCGGGGATGAAGAACTTCCACCTCCCCGGACCGAGCCGAAAGGTGATCCGGGCGTTGATGCCCGTCGCAAGACCCCCCGAGAGCTCGATGCGCCTCGTGAGCCGCACGCCGAGATCGACTTTTTCCCAGGCGTCGGTGAGTCGAAAAACGGCCCCTCCCTGGCTCCCGGCAATGCTTCCCAGCACCGAGCCGGCTCCCGCGGCCTGGATGCCCTGGTACTGGAGGGGTTGCGGGGAGCCGGGCCCTGAACCCTGCGAAAGGAAGGAAACCTCCGTCATAACGTTTTGGCCGGCCACGCGCAGCGAGTTGCCTTTCATCTCGAGGAGCAGGTCCACGGCGCGCTCCCGCTACTTGAGCCCGACCACCATGCCGAGCCCGGCGACGATGCGCCTGTTGAGGAAGATGTAGATTGCAACAACGGGGAGGACGGCAATGATCATGGCGGCAAACGCCTGTGTGAAGTTGGCGGTATAGGTTGCCACAAGGAAGCTGATTGCCACCTGCACGGTCCGGCTGAGGTCATCCTGGGAAAGGAGGAGCGCGTAGAGAAGCTCGTTCCATCCGATGATGACCAGGAAGATGCCCGCCGTGACGGCTCCCGGCAGGGCCAGGGGCGCCACAATCCCGCGGAAAGTCTGGTGCACCGTGGCGCCGTCCAGGAAGCTCGCCTCCAGGAGCTCCGCAAAGACAGCTTCACGCATGTGCGTCGTGACGATCAGGAACGCCGTGGGAAGTGAAATCCCGACGTACACGAGTGCGATCCCGGGGTCGCTGTTGTACAGGCCGATCCTGCTCACCATCAGGAAATACGGGATCATGAACGCGCTGGTGGGAACGAACAGCCCGAAGGTGAGAAGGGGATAGAAGAGCCGCCTGAGCGGAAACCGGAACAGGAACGCGTAGGCGGCGAGCGTCGCAACGGCGGAACCCGTCAGCGCGGATGCGGCGGACACGAACAATGAGTTGAAGAGATACAGCAGCATCGGGGCTTCGACCAGGACGCTCCCGTAGTTCTGGAATCCCCAGTGAATTGAGGCAAGGCCACCCGGTCGGGAGAAAAGCTCCTGGTTCGGCTCCAGCGAGGCGCCCAGAAGCCAGATGAGCGGCAGCAGCACAACGGCGAGGAACGCCAGGAGGACCGCCCATCGGAGGATGCGGGCCATCATGCCCACCTGCGGTCCGCGGCGCGCTGCAGGAGGAAGACCAGGCCCATGAAGAGCGCGCCGAAGACAATCGTGACAAGCCCCGCTGCCATCGTCAGGCCGAACTCGCGTGCTCTTGTCATCTGGAAGTACATGAAGAGGGGAAGGGTCATCGTGGCGTTGGCGGGCCCGCCGGAGGTCATGATGAGGGGATACTCGATCATTTTCAGGCTGAAGGACGCATTGAAAAGCACGTTGATGATGACTGCCCTTCGAAGGAGCGGAATGGTCACGTGAAGGTCCTGCTGCGCGGCGGTTGCGCCGTCCAGCTGGGAGGCCTCGTAGTATTCGCGCGGGATCAGCGTGAGCTGTGAAAGAAAGATCAGCATCGTGAACCCGATGTAGAGGACGAAGGGAAGCATGGTGGCGATAAGCGCGCTCCCGGTCCGGGAGAGCCAGGGGAGGGCCAGTCCCGGCAGCCCGGCCAGCCGCAGGAGCCCGTCGATGGGCCCGATGGTTGGATTCAGCAGGAAATACCAGAGAAGAGCCAGTGACGCCACGGAGAGCACGTTGGGGAGAAAAAACATCGTGCGGAAGAGGCTCCAGAGCGGCGGCTTGCGGGACAGCAGCAGCGCCAGGAGGAGCCCGAGCGGCGTATGAACGAAGGTGCCGACGGCGATCCACAGCGCCGAGTTGGCCAGCGAAGCCATGAATTCCGGCTGACCAGTCAGCACGGCGAAGTTTCGAGCTCCCACCCAGCTCATGCGTGAGACCCCGTCCCACCGGAACAGGCTCACCGGAACGGTATAGGCAAGAGGATAGAGATAGAAGGCGGCTGTCACGAGGACCGCGGGCAGCAGGTAGAGGGCCGCCGTTCGCAGCCGGATGGTTTTCTGCATGTCCCCGGGGCGTCCCGCGCCGCCGCCAGCCGCAGCGGCCGGCTACTGGCTGTTGGCCTTGTCCAGCGCCGCCGCGAACTCCTCCGGCGTCATCTTGCCCAACGCAAGCTGCTCCACCAGGGCGGGGAGCTGGTTCATGGTTGCCGGCTTGAGAACGCGCGTGATCTGCACCATTCGCTCATCCGCCGTAGAGGCGAGCCGGATGTTCGCGGCCAGCTTCGGGCCCGCCTGCGCCTGCTCATCCGGGGTCAGCGTGAGCTTGCTTGCAAAGATGTCCTTCCCCTTGATTGCGAACTGCTTCATGACATCCACGGACGTGAACGTCTTGAGGAAGTCAGCCACCGCTGCCTTCTGCGCGTCGCTCAAGTGCGCGCTCGCCGTCCACGGGGTGTTCGCATCAGTGACCACCAGGGACGGGTCAGAGGTCGTGAAGCGCGGCGCCGGGGCAGCCACCGCCTGCGAGGGGTCCTTCATCTGTCCGTCCAGGATCCCGATGAGCCACGGCCCGTCGGCAATCACGGCCGTTCTCCCCGCGACGAAGTCCTGCACGCTCACGGCCCACTTGCCGCCCACCGCGTCAGCCGCCGCGTACTGGAACAGCTTCTGCAGCATGGACGCTGCTTTCACCATCGCCGGCGAGCTGAGAGACCCGGAGAAGACGCCCGTCCCTCCCGCCTCCCCGGCGAAGTAGGAAAGCATGTTCGTTGCATGCCAGGCGTCGTCAGCCGTGAAAAGGGAGGCGGCACCGATGCCGGCGCTCTTGAGCTTGTCCGCCATGGCGAAGAACTCATCCCACGTCTGGGGAATCGAGTCCACGCCCGCCTGCTGGAGCAGGCCTTTATTGAAGTAGAAAATCACCGGTCCCTGCTCCATCGGGATGGCAAGGAGCTGGCCGTTGTACGTCATGGTGTCCAGGTCGCTCTGGTAGAAGCGGCTCTTCCACTGTGTGTCCATGTACGGGGAAAAGTTCATGAGCTGGCCGGATTTGAAAAGCGAAAGGTCGTTGGGGTTGTAATTGAAGTAGAAAACGTCAGGAGGTTGATTTGCCGCGACCATCGTTCGGATTTTCTGCTGCATGGGCAACCAGTCCGCGAAGTAGCTGGTCTGAACGGTTACCTTGCCGGCATGCTGCTCGTTGTACTGCTTGATGAAATCCCGCAGCACGACACCGCGGGCCTCCTGCGGCGTGAAATGAAAGTACACGGTGAAGGTCACGGGCTTTCCCGCGGACGACTCTGGAGCGCCCCCGGCAAACGCCGCTGCACCGCCGGCCAGGAACAGGACGAGGACGAGGGCAAGAGATGTTCTGCCTACATTCATGACTGTTTCTCCCTTCCGCATTCAAATGTCCTATCGCATGGTCCCTGCAAGAAGGCGACGACTTCTGCGCAAAACAGCACGATTCCGACCTGAACCGCTTGAACCTCTCCTTCCAAGCTGCAATCATCCTCAGCGGTAGGTTCACTGATGCTCGACTACGACCTGGTGACAAGCAAGGCCCGCTACCGCCTGCCGGGGCGGGACGACATGCCGGCGCTCCTGCGCCTGGCGGCCCAGTCTTCCCCCCACAGCTCGCCGGAGGACTCCCGGGACCGGATGCTTCGGACGGTGCGGGAGCTTTCACGGCGTCCAGAGAGGGGATCGATTTTCCTGTTCGAGAGGAAGGAGGACGTTGTTGGCTACTGCGTCCTGGTGACCCACTGGAGCAGCCTCTACGGAGGGAACGTGCTCAGGATCGAGGAGCTGTTCCTGGACCGGGATCATCGGGAGGACGGTCTTGCGGAGGACTTCCTCCAGCTCCTCGCGCAGGTCGCGCCGGCGGGAACCTGCGCCATTGCCATGGATGCCTCTCCCTCCGACAAAGGCACGACGGCAATCTGCGCGCGTGCCGGATTCGAGTCGAGAAACGGCAGGATCATGACACGGATGCTGCCGCGGGACACGCCGGCAACGCCGGCAGGCGGCGCTTGACCGCCAAACAGCGCGGAGTCATTGTATGGCAGGAGCAAGAACATGAAGCCAGTGGTCTGGGGAGTCCTTTCCGTTTCCAGTCATTACCGCCAGCGCGTCCATACCTACGTGGTGAAATCCCCGCTCGTGCAGATGCGCGCCGTTGCCTCCCGGTCCCGGGAGAAGGCGGACCAGTTCGCAGGGGAGTTCGGCATCCCGCGAGCGTACGGCTCGTATGAGGAGCTTCTTGCCGACAAGGAAATCGAGGCGGTCTACATCCCGCTTCCCAACCACCTGCACGCGGAGTGGGTGAAGAAGTGCGCTGACGCCGGCAAGCACGTGTTGTGCGAGAAGCCCTTCGCCATGGATGCCCGTCAGGCGGAGGAGGCAATCCGCCACGCTGAGAAGCGGGGTGTGCGCGTCATGGAAGCCTTCATGTTCCGCCTTCACCCCCAGTGGCAACGGGCCCGGGAGATCGTGAAGGCCGGGGAGCTTGGCACCGTGCACTCCGTGCACACGCTTTTCACGTACATGCTGACCGACCCGGAGAACATCAGGAACATCCTGTCGATGGGGGGCGGGGGGATCCCTGACATTGGCTGCTATGCGGTTTCCACCGCGCGGTTCATGATGGGCAGGGAACCGACCCGCGTCGTGAGCCTTGTCCACCGCGACCCCGCATTCAAGACGGACATCCTGGCCTCAGGCATCCCGGATTTCGGCGAAGCCAGGTCAGTCTTCACGGTGGGCACGCAGACCTTTTCCTGGCAGAAAGTCGATGTTATTGGCTCCGGCGGAGAGCTCAGGGTCCACCTGCCCTACAATGCGTACCCGGACTCTCCCATGAGATTGACGGTGACAACCGGGACGGGAGTGAGGGACATCTTCACGACGGCAACCGACCAGTACCAGCAGATGTTCGAGGGCTTCTCCCGCGCCGTCAGGGGAGAGGGGCCGGTCCCCACGCCGCCCCAGGATGCAATCAACAACATGAAAGTGCTTGACGCGCTCTTGCGCTCGGAGAAATCGGGTTCCTGGGAGAAGGTGCAATGACAACCACACGCGCCTACGCGGCCCAGAGCGCAACGTCGCCGCTTGCCCCCTTCAGCCTCCAGCGGAGAGAGCCGGGTCCTCATGACGTGCAGATCGACATCCTGTACTGCGGCGTCTGCCACAGTGACGTGCACCAGGTTCGCAACGACTGGCGGGGGACGACCTTCCCCATCGTTCCCGGCCACGAAATTGTCGGCCGGATAACCTCCGTGGGTCCCCAGGTGAAGAAGCTGAAGACCGGGGAGATGGCAGGCGTCGGCTGCATGGTGTATTCCTGCCGGACATGCGCGAGCTGCCGCGAGGGGCTGGAACAGTACTGCGAGAAAGGGCCCACGTGGACGTACAACAGCGAAGACACGCGCTTCGGCGGGATGACCCAGGGAGGCTACTCGGAGCGGATCGTGGTGGATGAGGCCTTCGTGCTGCGCGTGCCCGCCCGGCTGGACCCCGGGGCCGCCGCCCCGCTTCTGTGCGCCGGCATCACCACGTACTCTCCTCTGCGCCGATGGAAGGCAGGCAAGGGGCAGAAGGTCGGCGTGGTGGGCCTTGGCGGACTGGGGCACATGGGAGTGAAGCTGGCGCGAGCCCTCGGGGCAGAGGTGGTCGTATTCACGACGCAGGAGGGAAAAAAAGTGGATGCAGTCCGCCTTGGCGCGCACGAGGTGGTGATTTCCAAGAACGAGGCGGAGATGAAGAAGAACCAGAGCCAGTTCGACTTCATCCTGGATACCGTTTCAGCCCGACATGACATCAACGCCTACGTTGCGCTCCTGAAGCGCGACAGGACCCTGGTGCAGGTCGGCCTGCCCGCAGACCCGCTGCCAGTTTCCATCTTCGGCTTGACCGGGAAGCGAGTCAGCGTGGCCGGGTCCACCATTGGCGGCATCAGGGAGACCCAGGAGATGCTCGACTTCTGCGCGGCGCACGGCATAGTCTGTGACATAGAGATGGTCCGCGTGCAGCAGATCAACGAGGCCTACGAGAGACTCCTCA
>Ga0209415_10010709_pt1 | contig 15535 bp, 18 predicted proteins | sample PeaSoiSIISIP2007_FD_187696 | JGI IMG/M metagenome (GOLD analysis project Ga0209415, IMG submission 187696) | Peat soil microbial communities from Weissenstadt, Germany - SII-SIP-2007 (SPAdes) (version 2) | ecosystem: Environmental > Terrestrial > Soil > Wetlands > Peat | place: Germany... | reverse complement strand
GTGTCGAGAAGAGTCTCGACACGGCACGCAAGAGTGCGTGCGCCACGTGGCGCGAACTTTAGTTTGCCGCGTCGGCACTCCTGCCGACGCCCGGCGGTAAGCTGAGTACATGCCTGACTGTTCTCACCTCGATCAAATAAAAAACGTGAAGCCCCACTCCCGCGGATGCGAGGAGTGTCTGAAAATGGGCGATACTTGGGTTCACCTGCGGCTATGCCTGAGCTGCGGCCACGTGGGCTGCTGCGATTCGTCCAAGAATAAGCACGCGACCAAGCATTTTCATTCCACGGAACACCCCATCGTGCGGTCGTTCGAACCGGGTGAGGATTGGGCCTGGTGCTATATAGACGAGGTCGTCCTTGAATCCGCCTGAGTGGCCCGCGCTGCCCTTCGCGGAGTGGGAGAAGACCTGCGACACGCTGCACATGTGGACGCAGATCGTCGGCAAGACCCGGATGGCGCTGACGCCGCTCGAGAACCACTGGTGGAACGTGCCTCTGTACGTGACGCCGCGCGGGCTCAGCACGTCGGCCATTCCTTGGGGAACCGGAACGTTCGCGATGGAGTTCGACCTGGTGGCTCATCAGCTGCTGTTTCACTCGAGCGGAGGCGTCCAGCATTGCATGCGGCTGTTCCCGCGCTCGGTAGCCGATTTCTACGCGGAGTACATGGCGGCCCTGAAGTCCCTCGGTATCGAGGTGAAGATTTACAAAGTCCCGGTGGAGTTCGACGATGTCACGCCGTTTGACCAGGATCAGCACCACGCCTCTTACGACACCGAGTACGTCGAACGATTCCGCCGCATCTTGATCCACTCCGATCGCATCTTCAAACAGTTCCGCTCGCGGTTCCTGGGTAAATCCAGTCCCGTGCATTTCTTCTGGGGATCTTTCGACCTGGCGGTGACCCGGTTTTCAGGCCGGCGCGCTCCGGAGCGAGAAGGTGCGGATCCGGTCGCACGCGAGGCCTATTCGCACGAGGTCACCAGTTGCGGTTTCTGGCCGGGCGACCGGCGTTTCCCGCACGCGGCCTTTTACGCCTACAGCGCACCGGTTCCGCCGGGATTGGAGAAGGAGCCCGTTCGCCCAGCTGCAGCCGGATGGAACGCGCAGCTCGGCGAGTTCATCTTCAAGTACGAGGACGCCCGGAACGCCGCATCACCCGATCAGGCGATTCTCGATTTCTGCCAAAGCGCGTACGAAGCCGGCGCCAAGCTGGCGCAATGGGATCGGGCGAGCCTCGAACGCCAGTCACGCCGGGCGTGAACGCCGAATCGACTTTTCTTAGCACGGAGTTAGGTCCCAAAGCCGCGGCAGAACGCTTGCATGACCGCTATACAATCGGTCTGCCCATGACAAACACTTTGACAAACCCGCAGTGGCTAAATGCGCCGACCGAGCGTGATCCCGGATACTTCTGGGCGTGGCAGAGCGTCTCGCTGGCCTTGCAGCGCTGGCTGCGGGACCAGGTGGCGGAGGCGTATTTCGAAAATCTGGCGCAGTTCGAAAATCGCCCGGCCGCGTATCCGATGATCGTGTATCAGGCGAGCCGTTTGTGCCACGGACGCCCGCGCACCGAGTTCACCTACGACCTGCGCGATTACCCGGAATGCCGCACGACGCTGGCATCATCATGGAAGCTGACGGGGCGCGCGATCCAGGCGGTCCTGGGGCGCATCGAACGGAGGCTCAACCAGGCGGGGATGAGCGAGCTCGCGCACCGCTACGCTCCCGTGTGGCACCAGGACGTGCTGGTGGCGGTGAAGAAGAAGCCCAAGCCGTATGTGGATCTTCTGATGGCGGAGTCGGCCGTGATCAACGCCATCATCGACCTGGGGACCGAGCGGAGCGTGGAGGCGGCGAATCGGTTCGGGAAGACGGTCCATCTGAACCTGCGGAAAATCTACGGGATGGATTTGCAGGGACTGGGGGTCGGGACTCTAGAGGAAGCGACTCGCGTTCTGGCGCAGCGCGGAGTGAGCTGCAGCGACAACTGCAGCGACACTGGGGCGCTCCAAAATAGTGACGCGTCCTTCAACGTGACCGCGGGGAGCCCAGACGCGCGGATCGCTCGCGAGGAAGATGGCGACGACGGGCGTGCCCACCGCGGCGGCCAGATGCGCGATGCCCGAATCGTTGCCGATGTACACGCGCGCCGTCGAGATCCAGCAGGCCAGTTCGTATAGGTCACTCATTTTAATCGCATCTTCCAGATGCTCCTGAGGTCCCGCGCACCAACGCACCGGAGTACCCAGTTCCTTGGCGACTTCGCGGAAGTTCTCGAGCGGCCAGCGTTTACTCGCGCTGCTGGCAAAAGGATGGATGACCGCGAAGTTCTCAGTGGGCGCGGCTGGCACGGCGATATGCGGAACGCCGTCGACAGGCGGCGGGAGCGCGGGGAAGAACGTGAACGGAAGATCGCGGACGGCGTCGCGAAATTCGGGACGGTTGGATCCGTACCAGGAATAAATGGAGTCGAACGTTTCGAGCTCCGGCACACGTGCCCCTTCCACTACTCCCACCAAATCCAAGCCGGTGTCTGGAAGAGCCCGGGTGCGGTCGGCGAATCGGATCAGAGGAAGCAGCGGGCGCGGAGCCCAGACTTCGGTATACGCAACGCCGGCGGAGGCTGCTTCCAGGGCGGGAAGAGCAAGGATGACGTCGCCAATTGCACCCGGCCGAATGAGCAAGCGGCGATTAGCGGCTGACACTGACCGGCAGCGTGAGGTCGATGGTCTTGGGCGGGAGGCACATCCGGTCGTTGCACGCCTGGTAGCGAAGTTTCCCGGCGACGTTGACAAGCCCGGGCTGGATGGAGGCCGGGACCTTAAATCGCGTAATCAGCTCGAAGTGTCCGGAGAACACCGGCAGTTGCCCCGCGAAGAAGTCGACTTTATGCATCTCAGGTTTGGGATACACGATTTCGGCAACCGTGACCGGTCCGGATTCCCAGGTGAGGCGCAAGGGGATCAAGTAAGGATCCGGCGGCATGTTGGTGTTGACGTGGTAACCCTCGCGAAGCTGCAGAGGCAGCTTCACCTCGACCGTAGTTCCTGCCTTGGCTGCGACCGGCTCGGGTTTCGGAATCAGCAGAACGCTAGTTTGCGCGAAGCCAAGCGAACTCACTGCCAGGAACGCGCACAGCACCGGTTTTAGGGACATCTCTGGGGGCCTCTAAAAGTTTCTCGATTTCTTTCTGATAGGTGCTCTTGGCGACCAAGCCGATGTGCATGGAGGCGATGCGGCCTTCGCGATCGATGACGATGGTGGTGGGCAGCGAATCGATGCTGCCGAAGAGCTGCGATACCTGATCGTTGCCCAGCACCACCCGGTAGTTCATCTTTTTCTCTTCGACGTAGGGCTTCACCGCGTCCCATCCATCTTCATCCATGGAAACTCCCACCACCGCAAAATCGCGATCCTTGTAGGATTTCTGGAAGTCCATGAACCAGGGGATTTCGATCTTGCAGGGCCCGCACCAGGTAGCCCAGAAGTTGAGGAGAACCACCTTACCCTTGTAATCGGAGAGCTTCACTGTGGCGCCGGTCGCATCTTTCAGCGCGAAATCCGGCGTCGGTTTGCGCTCGCTCACTGCCTTGATCTGGAAGTTATCCGGGATAGGAGACTCGCACGAGGCCAGAATCGCCACCGCACAGGCGAACAGCGCCCAGCGGCGGATCGAACGCACGGATAGTTTCCCTTCCCGCATCATTCCTATTATACCGGGACCGGCGTCCCCGCAAGCAGATGGTTCGCAAACCAGCTCCGCCGCAGGCGCCGCGCCCCGGCCACCAGCGTATATTCGTCATGCACGCGCAATCCCGCGCACAGCCAGGCGGCGGTGTCGCAGAAGCTTTCGCAGACATAGCGGCGCCAGGCGGGAGTTCGCCCCTGGATGTCGGAACGCCGGAGCTTATCGCTTTGCAGTTTATTCTTGCGCCATTCCGAGCTCCAGCCGAGCTCGCCGCGGGCGCCCGCTCGAAATTCTGCCGCCAGCACGCCTTCCCAGTTCCGGCGGGTCTGGTTCGAGAGGCGGACCCAGGCGAAGTGGAAGATCTCGTGGACCAGGATCCGTTCAAACTCGCCTGGGTGGGCAAGCAGCCCGGAGTCGAGCAGAATCCGCCGGCGCGGAATGTGCGTGGCGGCTAGATGAGGCCCCAGCGAACGGCGGAGCTCCACGCGGATGGGGCGGCCGGAGAGAGGCGGCAACACGAGCTACTGTTTCGGTGCGGCGGTGAGCGGACTTGCCTGAGCGGCCGCGATAGCGGTCTTGATGAAATCGGAATCCTTGATGACTGCCTGGTAGCTGGCGCTCAGATCTTTCATCCATTGATTCATGTGCTCATTACGGATCGCCTGGACGATGGGCTCGCGGACTTCACTTACGGGTTGCGGTCCCTTCTCCTCCACGCGAATGACGTAAAAGGCAGTGGGCTGACGAAGCTCGCTGACTTCGCCGGGCTTCATGGCCAACACGGCGCTCTTGAAGTCGCCGGGATAATCGCTGGAGGCCTTGATGACGCCAAAATCGCCACCGGCGGCCTTGGAAGCCGCATCTTCCGAATATTGTTCCGCCAGCTTGGCGAAATCGGCGCCGCCGCGAAGCTGTGCCATGATGTCGTCGGCCAGTTTACGGGCGTCCGCTTCGGGCCGCTTGGATTGAGAGGCCTTCAAAGCTTCTTTCGCGGCGGCCTCCAGGGCGGCCGCGCCGGTACCCGTGCTGGTCGGAACAGGCTGACCGGCGTAAGAAATATAGATCATTTTGATCTTGGCCTGATTGTATTGGGCACTGTGCTGTTGATAGTAGGAATCGATCGCCTCGGTCGTGACCTTAAACGAATTATTCTCCTCGTTGATCCGCGCGTTGCGGAGAATTTGCATTCTTAAAGCCTCGTACTGATCCTTATAGGGACTCTTCGCGAGAAGATTGGCTTTCTCTCCTTCTTCGGCCAGATGCACGAAGAGGAAATACTGGCTCAGGATGCTTTGCGGGTCCTTCTGAAACATCTGGATGTCTTGCTCGCTGAACTTGGCAAGCATCTGCTGAATTTCGGCGGCCGTGACGTCCTTGCCGGCGATGGTGGCGACCACTTTCTGAGCCGGATCGGCCGCGGGGGTCTGAGCCCAGAGGGCAACACAGAGGGATGCGAAGATCAGGGTTTGTTTCAAATACATGGTTTCTCCCAAATTACCACGATGATGAAATTAGACGGGAGTGGAGCGAGACGGTTTGGCTCCTCCGCGCTTCGGGAAAAAAGGGACAGGCCCCGGTCTGGAAAAAGGGGACAGGTCCTGCTTCTGCATACCCTGCGAGGTTCCGGACAGCAGGACCTGTCCCCTTTTTCCTCACCCACTTGAAGCCCGCTCCACAAGGACACTGGAGTATAGTAGCGGGAATGCGAGAGGCGCTAGTGGCGGTATTCGGCGCGCTTTTTGGAGCGGCATTCACGGTGGCTGCCTGCTACGCGGCCGGCTCGCTGCTGATCGACCAATTGCGAGTCGCGCTGCGGCGGGACGAACGAATTCCTCTGGCTTTCGTGCTGGGCGCAGCGTGTCTGCATCTTGCGATATTCGCCATTCTGGCCGTGCACATCGCGTATTGGCCGGTGCTAGCGGCACTGTTGGCGGGAGCGATCGCGGCAGCGATCGGCACAGGAGCCTGGCGCGGAGTCCGGACGGAGAGCGCCCAGCCCGTGGCGCCCTTAAGTCGACCGCTGCGGGTAGTATTCGGATCATGCGCGGGAGTTTTCGCGATCGTCTACCTGGTGAACGCATGGGCTCCCGAGGTGAGTCCGGACGGGGCGGGCTATCATCTGGCGATAGTTGCCCGCGAGCTCAGAGCCCACGGCTTTGAGCCGATCACGACGGATATGTACGCGATGCTGAGCCAGGGCGTGGAGATGCTGTTCGTGCCGGCGTTCGCGATCGGACGGCATTCGGCGGCGGCGTTGGTTCACTTCGCGTTCACCGTCGCGCTGGCGCTGGCGATGCTGGCCTACGGACGCAGGATCGGGAAACCTTGGGCGGGAGCGGCTGGCGCGCTGCTCACCTTCGCGAGCCCGATCTTCGGCGCCGTCGGGTCCGCCGCCTACGTGGACGCAGCCACGGCCGCGATCGTGTTCGCAGTGTTTTACTGGACTGAAATCTGGGCTGACCAATGGGATGAACAGCGCGGATTGCATCTGTTAATTCCGGTGGGACTGCTGGCAGGCTACGCGTACGCCGCTAAATACACGGCTTTCCCGATCGCGGTTTATGCGCTGGGGTTCGTAGCGTGGCGCGCCAAACGGCTACGACCCGCGCTGATGGTGGCCGGCTGCGCCTTGATCATGGCGGGTCCCTGGATAGCGCGCAACTGGATCTGGTACCAGAATCCGGTGGCTCCGTTCGGCAACTGGATTTTCCGGAATCCGTACATCCACGTGATCTTCGAGCAGGACTATTCGGAGTCTCTGCGGCACTACAAGATGCCGAGCCTGTGGACGCTGCCGCTGGAGGCGACCATCCGCGGCGAATATATCGGCGGGATCATCGGACCGGCTTTTCTGCTCTTGCCCGTGGCGCTGTTGGCACTGCGATATCGCGCTGGGAGGAGGCTGCTGCTGGCGGGAGCACTGCTGTTTTCCACCTACTTCACCAACATCGGAGCGCGCTTCCTGATTCCCTGCCTGCCGTTCTTTTCCCTGGCTCTCGGAATGGCATTGGGCGAAACCGCGCTGATCCTGGCGGCGCTGATGCTGTTTCATGCGGTGGCTTCCTGGCCTCCGGTGCTGAACCGCTACGTGACTCCGAACTGCTGGAGGCTGGTGCGGTTCCCCTATAAAGCGGCGCTCAGGATCACGCCGCCGGAAGCATTCCTCCGCGAGAACAGTTATGGCTACGGCATCGCACGCATGATCGAGGATAGAGTGCCCGCCGGCGAACCCGTCCTCGCCATGGACGGGATTCCGGATTCCTACACCACTCACGAGATCCTGGTGAGTTTCCGATCCGCCGGCAATCAGGCTCTGGCCGATACCGTCAACATGGGCTGGTATGAGGCTTCGCAGCCGGCCGTGGCGACGGTGTTTCCGTTCCCGGAACGCAAAGCGCGGCGAATACGCGTGGTGCAGACCGCGCAGGCCCCCTATCCGCGGCAGTGGAGCGTACACGAGCTGCGATTCTATGACCACGGCCTCGAACTCATGCGAAAAATGGACTGGCGGCTGCAAGCTTGGCCCAATCCGTGGGAGGTGCGGTTCGCGTTCGACAACTCCCTGGCGACGCGCTGGCGATCCGGAGAGACCGCGGCCCCGGGGATGTACCTGGATGTCGATTTTGGACAAGAAGAATCCGTGGACGAAGTGCGGCTGATCACGTCCTCCGATTCCGAACCCACTGTGTTGCAATTGGAGTCTGTAAACTCAACGGGCGCGTGGGAAAAGATCGCTGACGATCCCCAGACAACGCACGAGCCAGTTCCACAAGGAATCCGGCGGATGGCGACGCACGAAATGCATGCGCGCGGAGTTCACTATCTGATGCTGTACGACACCAACTACGGCGCGGAGGATTTCGCCGGGGATCCGGAAGCGTGGGGGCTGAAGCTGATCGGCCGCGGCTATGGCGCTCGGCTGTACCAGACCATTTGGTGATGAGCCTCTATATCGGCATCGACGGGGGCCAATCCAGCACCACGGCGCTGATCGGGGACGAGACCGGCCGAGTGCTGGGAGTGGGACGCGCAGGTCCTTCAAACCACGCGGCGGCGGGCGAGGGCCGGCGGAAATTCATCGCGGCGATTACCGATAGTCTGCGTCAGGCCTCGGCGTCGGCGGGCGTGAGCGTACCGGTGGTGTTTGAGGCGGCGTGCCTGGGCCTGAGCGGCGGTCCCGAGGACAAAGAGGCATTGGCTAAAGAAACGATCCCGGCCGAGCGGTATCTAATTGCTCATGACGCGCACATTGCGCTGGCGGGCGCGACGGGCGGCGAACCCGGGATCATCGTGATCGCCGGCACGGGATCGATGGTCTTCGGAAGAAATGCCGCGGGCGTGACGGCGCGGGCGGGGGGCTGGGGGTACGTGTTCGGCGATGAAGGCGGCGCTTTCGATCTGGTCCGCCAGGCGTTGCGCGCGGTGCTTCGGAATGAAGAAGGATGGGGTCCGCGGACGGCGTTGCGCGACGCGCTGCTGGAGACCACCGGGGCGCGCGATGCCAATCAGCTCCTGCATCGTTTGTATAGCGACGAATTCCCGCGCGATCGGGTGGCGGGCTGGGCCAAACTGATCGACCAGGCGGCCCGCGCGGGAGACACGGTGGCGAGCGACATCCTGGGATCCGCCGCTCAGGCGCTGGCGACCATGGCCGCCGCGGTGCGCCGCCAACTGTTCAGAGAGGGCGATCACGTCGACGTGTGTTACAGCGGCGGAGTATTCGAAAGCCATCCGTTGCTCGAAAGGTTCAGGATGCTGGTGGAACTGGAGGAAGGAAATCGTGTGTCGGCTCCCCTGCATAGCGCGGCGGAGGGGGCGCTGCTCGAGGCGTATCGGATTGCCGGGGTTGCGTGGGGCAGGTCTCCAGACCTGCGGCGGGCTTTCTAGCCCGCCAGTGGCAGAGCGGGGCTTGGAAGCCCCGCGCGGGTCTGGAGACCCGCCCTACTTTTTGAATCCGCGCAAAACGAGCGGTGCCCTTTGCGCCATCTAAGGTCTTTCACTGAACGTATCAGGTGTACGGGGGCAACCCACTAGCTCTTGAGGGGGCTTGACAAGGTTACGCGCGTGACTAGAATAAAGGTAATTTAGTTGCTATGCCAGCCTGTGAGCATAAGCGCACGGAATTCCTGACGCGCCGGGACGGGGTCGATTACGTGCACTGCGTGGACTGCGGTCAGGTTTTCGAGTCCGAGGATCTGGAGCAGGTTTCCGTGTACGACGAAATCGAAGAAGAGCCTCGCCAGAAGAAGGCCTCGTAGTCTCCCCTCCGCCCGTGAGATCCTCAAAGTATCTGCGATGAGTGAACGTGTGCCATCACAACCGCTGCGGATCGTCTCCATGGGAGGCGGAACCGGGCTGGCGACATTGTTACGTGGATTGAAGCGCTACGCTCAAGCGGCGCCGGGAGCGCTGGAGATCACGGCCGTGGTCACGGTAACCGACGACGGCGGCAGCTCCGGGCGGCTGCGCCGCGATTTCGATGTCTTGCCGCCAGGCGATATCCGCAACTGCATGGTGGCGTTGAGCCGGGATGAGGCGCTGCTTTCGAGGCTCTTTAATTATCGGTTCACGGGCGGCCGCGGGCTCAAGGGTCACAGCTTCGGAAACCTGTTCCTCATGGCGATGACCCATCTGACCGGCGACTTCGCCCACGCCGTGAAGCTCTCCTCTGAGGTGCTGGCGGTGCGCGGAAGGATTTACCCTTCCACGGAAGCGAATGTACGCCTGGAGGCCACCTTGGCGGGAGGCAAAAAAGTGAGCGGGGAGACGCGCATCAGCCGCAGCACTCGCCCGATCGAGCGAGTACAGCTCAGCCCGCGCCGCGCGCGCCCGCTCAAGGAAACCCTGGAAGCCATCGCGCAAGCCGACCTGATCACGCTGGGGCCGGGATCGCTGTACACCAGCGTGATCCCGCATCTCCTGGTGGAAGGAATTCCGCAAGCCATCGCGAATTCGCCAGCGGTCAAGGCGTACTTCACCAATCTCATGACCCAGCCCGGCGAAACCACCGGTTTGGCGAGCGCCTCGGGTCACATGGCGGCTATCATCCGCCACGCGGGCCGCCGGGGCGCCGGCCTGTTGGACGTGTGCGTGGTCAACACCGGTTCGATCTTCCAAAAAGCTCTGGAGCACTATCGCGCGCGCGAGGCTCGTCAGGTGGAGAACGACGTGAGCAAACTCGAGGCCATGGGAGTCAAGGTGGTGGAAGCCGATCTGGTGCGGATGGCGGGACGGCGCTCGCAGGATAAAATCCGGCACGATCCCGGGGCCACCAGCGCCATCGCCATCGAGTTGGCACGCCAGGGACGCCGGGCGAAGGAGCGGCTGGCTTCATGAGTCTTGTGAATAAAGCGATGGTCGATACGACGGTCGTCATTCTGGCGGCGGGCTTGGGCACCCGCATGCGCTCCAAGCGCGCCAAGGTATTGCATCGCGCGGGCGGCTTGACGCTGGTGGAACATGTCGTGGCTGCGGCCGCCGCGGTCGCGCCACTCGACCGCATCATCGCGGTAACAGGACACCAGGCAGAAGAGGTGGAAGCGGCGCTGGCACCGCTTGGTATGAGCTTCGTGCGGCAGGTTGGGCAGAAGGGAACCGGGCACGCTCTCGCAGCCTGCCGCGAACGCCTCCAGAATGAGGACGGGCTGCTGATGGTGCTCTACGGCGACACGCCGCTGCTTTCCCCGGTCACGCTTCAGAAGTTGCGCGATCTGCAAAGCGCCTCCGGCGCAGCCGCGACGCTGATCACCACGACTCTTGAGAATCCGTCCGGATACGGCCGCGTGATCATCAACGATAAGGGCGACGTAACCGCCATTGTGGAGGACAAGGTGGCCACGCCCCAGCAGAAGGCGATCCAGGTGATCAACTCCGGGATCTATTGCTTCCAGGCGCCGCTGCTGTGGAAGCACATTGTGGAACTCCGTCCCAACCCCGTTTCGGGCGAGCTGTATCTCACCGACATGTGCGAGATCCTGACCAAGCACGGATACCGCGTGGGCGCGCTGCACATCGCGGATCCGGACGAGCTGCTCGGCATCAACACGCGCGTGGAACTGGCCGACGCCGACCGCGTCTTGCGCGAGCGCAAATGCCGCGAGCTGATGCTCGAGGGCGTCACCATCGAACGGCCAGAGACGGTGACCATCGACATGCACGTGCGGGTGGGCGTCGAGACGGTAGTGGAACCGTTCGCGCGGCTGCTGGGCTCCACCGAGATCGGCGAAGAGTGCCGCATCGGCGCGGGGGCGATTCTGGAATCGGCGGTACTGGCGGATCGCGTGGTCGTGGCGCCCTACACCATGGTGGCGAATTCCCGCATCGAAACCGGCGCACAGGTGGGTCCGTTTGCGCGGCTCCGCATGGATGCGCAGGTGGGAGCCGACGCGCGCATCGGAAATTTCGTGGAGCTGAAGAAAACCAAGCTGGGCAAAGGCGCCAAGAGCCAGCATTTGGCGTATCTGGGCGATTCCGAGATCGGCGCGGGCGCGAACATCGGCGCGGGAACCATCACCTGCAACTACGACGGCCACAACAAGCACCGGACGAAAATCGGCGAGCGCGCGTTTATCGGCAGCAATTCGACGCTGGTGGCGCCGGTCGAGATCGGGCAGGACAGCTATGTGGGCGCGGGCAGCGTGATCACCGACGACGTTCCCGCGGAAGCGCTGGCTCTCGGTCGCGGGCGGCAGGTGGTGAAGCCCGGGTGGGTAAAGAAGAAAGCCGCAAAATGAACGCGGCCGCTACTTCTTGGTCACTTCTTGGTCTTCGTAGACGGCCGAACGATCACTAGAATCGCCGTATAGACTTCGTCGATTGAGATATAGCGGACATTGACGCGCTGTTTCAAGCGGAGACGTCCGCCTTCGACCTTGGTCTGGGCATTCAGCTTGAAGACGCGTTCTTCCGTTTTGCCTTGCAGGACGCGCGACACCTTCAGGTGATCCGGCGTGTTTTCGATCAGCGTTCCGGTGAAATAGTTGTCCTGATCGTCTTGCGCGGCCACGCACCTCGCGCACAACGCGAGGCCGAGCACCATCAGCAGAAGCGACCCGAGCAACTTCATCCGCACAGTCTCAGGATAATCAATATCCGTAACCTGCAAATGAAGGAAGTTTCACTTCACCAGGGCGCGTTACCGAACGCCCTACAGCACCAGCACCGGATGGTACAGGTGGGGCAGGCGGGCTTCGCCGATGGCCACCAGCTGGCCTTCCGAGTTCACCGCCTTCACAAACCGGCCAGGAGCCCGGACGTGAAACGGGGAGACCCGAAAATCGCGGCCATTGCGGATTTGCCCCGCGGTGAGCGCGTCCACCATCTCGGCGGGGAATTCCGGAAGAAGCTGGGCGGCGGGGATCACGGCCTCCTCAAAACGGCCGGCCTCGGCCAGGGCCGCGAGCTGCTCCAAAGTCCGCGCGGCCTCGATTTTGAAATCGCCGGACGCAACACGACGCAGCGATTTGAGAAATGCCCCGCAGCCCAGCGCCTGCCCGGCTTCGTGCGCGATGCTGCGCAGGTAGGTTCCCGCCGAGCAGTGCACGCGAACCTCGGCTTCGCAACCCTCCATGCGCATGACGTCGAGCGAGTAAACTTCCACATCCACCGGCTTCAAATCGACGGGTTGCTGCTTGCGGGCCATTTCATACGCCGGCCGTCCGCCGACCTTCTTGGCCGAGACCTGCGGCGGGACCTGCGCGAAAGCGCCACGAAATTCTTGAAGCGCGGCTTCCAACTGATCGCGGTCGAGCACGACCTCCTGCGCGGGCGACGTGGGCTGGCCGTCGGCGTCATAGCTATCGGTGGAGTAGCCGAAATGGATGACGCCTTCGTAGATTTTGTCGTTGCGTGTGTAGAACTGCGCTAAGCGCGTGGCTCGTCCCAACACCAGCGGCAAAACGCCGGTAGCGCCGGGATCGAGAGTCCCCAGGTGCCCGACCTTCTTTGTTCCCGCCAGGCGCCGGACCTTGCTGACAACGTCATGCGAGGTCCAGCCGGAGGGCTTATCGACGATGACAGCTCCATCCACCTAGCCAATGTAACGCGGAATGGGGGACTGCCTCCGATTTCGATGAACGAACCTTGCGGCGGGCCGTGGTATCTGAAATCGGTTGGCTGTCCCCATTTCCGGGTCGAAGGATCAGCCGCCCGCTTTCGCTGCCCGACCGATGGGCTTGTAACCGCAGGTGGCGGCTTTCTTCATGGCTTCCAGGCCTTCCGATGAAGAGAGCAGTGGCGTGGTTCGCACCGCGCGGCATGCGCCCCCCGCGGCCACGGCCATGGAGAACGCCGCGGCGCTGACGCTGTCCGGCATCTCGACGACGCCGATAACATCGTAATCGCCGAAAGACAGCCAGAAGCGCTCGACGCGCCCGCCGAGTTTTTCGACCGGAGTTTTAATGGCCGCGGAACGGTCCTGCGGGTTGTGAATCATCGCCGCCCACGCTTCGGGAGTGTAACCGACTTGAAGTAAATAGGACGCCATAGGGTCCTCCTTTCGCGGAGTCAAGTCTACACCCGCGAGGGGGCCAAAACAATCCTGGCATACGAATCCGGATTCGAGGGATTGTAGATACCGTTGGTCATGGCGAAAATCAACAGCGGGAGCTGCCCGTCATTCCGCACGGCATGGGACGCGAGAGGCTCGATTTCGACGACCACGGTGCCGGCGCCTGCGAACTTTCTAATCTCCAGGGTCGTTCCTTCGCCCTGGTCCCAAGCCAGAGTCCAGGAATCCTCGTGGCGAACCACCAGCACCTCTTTTCGCAGACGATGGAAATGATTTCCGCGAAGGTGACCCGGCAACGTCGTGCTGAAGTGCACGTCGACAACTGAACCCAGGAAGCGGAGCTGCTTCTCCGGAAGGGTGTAACTGGAACCGCGCTGGTCCCCACGGTCTTCGAGTTCGAAGATACGCACCATCTTGGTTATTATGAAGCCATGCGAACGTTTTTCGCCGGCATCATTTTGATAACGTTCTGCGCCGCCGTGCGCGCGGATTTCAGTTATCAGGAGACCACCCAGATGACCGGCGGAGCGCTGGTGAAAATCCTGCGTCTGGGCGGTCCGTTCACCCGCAAGGCCCGCGAGCCGATCGTGTCCACCGTACTGATCAAGGGCAATCGCATGGCGACCCTGGGGAAGGAGAACTCGACCATCATCGACGTCGACAAAGAGACCATCACCGAAATCAATCTCTCGAAGAAGACCTACTCGGTGGTGACCTTCGCGCAGATGCGGCAGGCCATGGACGACGCCATCGCCAAAGCCGAAGCTAATACACGAGCCCAGCAGAAGAAGCAACAGAAGGCCGCTCCCAAGGGCAATGTGGAGGCGAAATTCAAGGTATCGGCCAAGGCCACCGGAAAAACCAAGAAGGTGCAGAACCTGAATGCCAAGGAGATGGTGGTAACCATGGACCTGGAAGGCACCGACAAGGACACCGGCCAGTCGGGCAGCATGACCGTGATCGAGGACGCCTGGATGGCCACCGTCGCGGGCTACGACCAGGTGAAGGCGTTTCACCAGAAGATGGCGCAGAAACTGGCGCGCGAGTTTCAGCCTGAGTTGTCGCGCATGGCGATGTCGGATCCGCGCATGATGCAAGGACTGTCAGAAGCGGCGAAGGAGATGTCGAAGGTCGCCGGTGTCCCGGTCGAAACGGTGATGAAGATGGGAACCGGAATCACGGCCGACAGCACTGATTCCAGCTCCGAGAAGGACAAGCCCAGCGTTCGTGATGCAGTCAACAGTCGACTCCCCTTCGGGCGGAAGAAAAACGATGATCCGCCGCCAGATCAGAAGAACGACCAAAAGCAATCCGGCCCTGCGCTGTTGCTCGAGATGACCACCGAGATGAGCAGTTTCTCCTCCGGTGCCGTGGATGGCTCGAAGTTTGACGTGCCTGCGGGCTTCAAGCAGGTGGACTCGGATTGGGTTAAACTTACGCGCTAAGCGATCGCGCTAGTTGTCCGCCAGCGCGAACACCACAATGTTGCTGGCGTTGCTGGGCTTCAGGTCAGGCGCCAGGCGATTGAGTCCCGAGCTGACTAGCGAGTTCCCGGTGCTGACAGCGATATACTGCTTGCCGCGCACGCTATAGGTGATCGGATAGCCGGTGATCGGCGAGCCTAGATTGATGTCCCACAACACCGCTCCGTTCTGCTGATCGAAGGCGCGGAAGTGGCCATTCGTATCGCCGGTGAAAATCAGCCCGCCGCCTGTGGCCACCGACGACATCATGCCCGCGCGCTGGTCATATCTCCACAGCGTCTTGCCCGTTTCAACCGAAATCGCAAACAGCGTGCCGATATTTTCCGTGCCCGGCGCGATTCTCGACCGCGCGTTAAACGAATACGCCGAATCATTGTTCAGGGCGGTCTGGTCCTCACAGGTGTTCTGCAATCCGTAATACATCGCATTGGTCAGTGGACTATAGGCGCCCGCCTGGAACCCTTTCCCGCCATTCACGGTCGGGCAGATGAAGTGCGTCTCGCCAACCTTCGTAAAGGTCGTCTCCGGGTTCACGGTGACAGCGCCGGTCGCGCCGTCGATCTTCGAAACCACGTTCTGCATCACCGTCGGCCGGGCCCAAAGGAACTCGCCCGTCTGCCGATCGAGCGTGTACACGATGCCGGTTTTTCCGGGAATACCGGTGACTACCTTGCGGCGCTCGCCAGGCTTGAGTCGCGGATTGATCCAGGTGACCTGACTGGCATCCGGCGCGACTACTGTATCCACCAGCAACCTCTCAAAGGGGTGATCGAAATCCCAGTGATCGACCACGTGCTGGTAGTACCACACGATCTTCCCCGTATCGGCATTCAGGGCCAGCGTCGAGTTG
>Ga0209415_10010708_pt1 | contig 15536 bp, 11 predicted proteins | sample PeaSoiSIISIP2007_FD_187696 | JGI IMG/M metagenome (GOLD analysis project Ga0209415, IMG submission 187696) | Peat soil microbial communities from Weissenstadt, Germany - SII-SIP-2007 (SPAdes) (version 2) | ecosystem: Environmental > Terrestrial > Soil > Wetlands > Peat | place: Germany... | reverse complement strand
TCGTCGCCGAAGCCGCTAACGGGCCCACCACTCCGCACGCCGACGAGATTCTGGCGCGCCGCGGCGTGATCGTGCTTCCGGATATTCTCGCCAACGCCGGCGGCGTTACGGTCAGCTACTTCGAGTGGGTGCAAAACCAGGAAGGGCTGATGTGGGACGTGGACGAAGTCAACGCGCGCCTGCAGAAGATCATGGTTCGCGCTTTCCACGAAATGGTGGACACCATGCGCAAGCATCATGTCCCCCCGCGCGCCGGCGCCATGATCCTCGCCGTCGGCCGCGTCTCCGAAGCCACGCTCGTCCGCGGCCTGTTCCCGTAGGAAATATCAGCTTGCGCCGATCAGTGCGGCTCGGGCGCGGTTCCTGGGATCGCGATCGGCGTCTTGATGTCTTGGAGTTCGGGTGGAATGCCCAGTATCGCGTTGGTATTCTGTCCAACGACGACCAGCCAGGTGCCGCTCTTCCGCTCCGCGACCAGGGTCATCATGCCGTAACGTGGCTGGCGAGCGGAGCCGTCGGGATTTTTATCGCCTTCGATTTTCCAGCTCCAATGAACAACAGCCATATCCGGACGCAGGAATCGCACGGTTGTCTCGAGCGGCGTGATCATCGCCTCTTTGAATCGCCCGCTGAGCAAACGCACATGAAATTTCTCAAAGTCGGCCCGCCCGTGAAGGTAAGTGGTGGCGACGGTCACGAAGTCGACGTCGTCCGCCATGATTTTCGCCAGTTCGTGGCCGTCGTGCTTGGCCCAGGCGTTGCAGAAAGCTTGCGGCAGCTTGCGCACGGCTTCCTCATCTGCCTTGGACTGGGCGTTGGTAGCTGCGGCAAGAAAAAGCAGGAGAACACCGCGCACTAGGTGTTTCATTTTTCTTTCCTCTTATATCTTCACAGATTGCGTTTATTGGGAAATGAGACGGCCCGCGCCGGATTCTTGCATAGCTTTCTCACAGTCACCAAGTCTTTTCTATCGTCACTGCAGGACTTCCCAACTTAGGGGAGCGCTTCTCTCTCTCCGCGCGGCAGAGTATTGCCGGGGCAGCCCGGCGGACGCTCCTGATCCACACTCTCCACATAAAACGCGTTGTCGTGCTTCGCTATGGTGAAATAGAGTTCGGCTGGCAAGTCGCCAGGCAGATCATGTTCGCCGCTCCCTTCCAACTGCAAGCCAATCTGCCACTTCGGCGTTTTCTCTGATGCTTTGCAAGGCTGGACGAACTCGAATTCCGTATCAATCTTCTCCCGGCTGTCTCGGCTAAACCGGTCGTGCCAGCGTTGAAGTTTCGCCGCATTCGCACCGGAGGTCCAGGCGGATGCATCCTGCCACTTCAGACCAACCCATTCGTCCAGAAAGTCTTCCGGCGCCAGTGCCAGGGGCGGGATGCGCGTGACCCGATTTCCGCTGACCTCGTAATTTTGGACGTGCTCGCGGGTGAGGATGCTGTCATCGAGACCCTGCGCGCCCACGATATGGAGTTCGAAACCCTGCGGATTGAGGGTCAGCCGGTAAGGCTGTTCGCTCCCGAGATAGATACTCGTTTGCTCCTCAAGCAGTACCGTGGGGTGATCGACTTCGTCGTTCGGGCGCATGACTTTGTAGCGAAGCTGCTGCCAATTCGAACTGCACCAGGGATTCACATCGGCAGCGACAACGTACCAATTGCCATCGGCATCCGGCGGGGAGACGACAAATTGAAGAGAGCCCTGCCCTCCACTGATGTCCTTATAACCGTTGGATTCCTCGACAAGGATCAGTTGCCAAGCCGCTCCATTCCGGCGATAGAGATTCAGAGAAGCATCGCTGCCGCAAGGGATCGTCAAGTTGGTGACCACCGCCATCAAATCCGAATGCCGCGCCGGCTGGCGCACGGTCACGTCATAGAGATTGCCAAAATCGTCTCCGTCTGCTGTGTAGTATCCATCTCGTTGAAACTGATTCTGCGCCTCGATGCCCGCTTTCTTCAGGTCCGCGAGGATCAGTTTATGCAGCGTTTCGGGGGGAGAAGAAGAGTGATCGTTGAGTGTTCGCCCGATGATCTCCCGCAGCCCTGACTTGAACTGGGGAAGCAGTTTTTGAGCGGCAGGCGGAACATCGCCTGACGGATTGCGTTTGCCCCCCGTATCGATGGCGCGGAGTTGTTCTACTAGGTCATGAAATTTGTCTGTCTGCGCCTGAAGAAAATGGAAAGGCGAAAGGATGAGAAAAGTCAGAAACAGTAAGACGCGCGGCGCGAGGTTCATCGAGTTATTCCAGAAACTCATACATGATAGAACCATCCGCTGCAGCTGGCATCTTTTGCATTAACGGCCAGAAGCCAAATTTCGTCACGAAGAGATTCGCAAAACGTAGGCGAAGTCATTGGGCTTCTTTTCTGGCATCGTCACCGTGAGCCCCTTCCCATCGCGAGTGAACGGCAGCGCTCCCTGCGCTCCCAGAAGTTCAACTCTTCCTACTTCTTTCGGATAGCTCGCGGAGCCCCTGGCCAGCGTGGTGATCGTGATTTTGCCATTCGCGGGCCAGCCAAGTGCGGTGGCATAGAGTGTCTCGCTCTTGCTTGTGAAGCGGATGTCTTCCGCGGTGTAGGGCCGCGCCTGGTCTTCATTGAAATTGCCCGTGGAAGCCAGGTCGGGCGGGCCTTCCCCAAAAACGACGAAAGGGCGCGTCCCGAAAATAGCTTCCTGATTGTCCGGCATCCACGTTGCCAACTCGGAGAGCACCTTGCGTTCGTCGTCATCGATGGTGCCATCGCCGCGAACCGGAATGTTCAGCAGCAGGTTGCCGTTCTTGCTGACGATATCCACCAGCATCTTGATGACGGTTTCCGCGGTCCGGTATTCGTGCTTCTCATAAAGCGAACGCTTGTAGTGCCAGTCGCCGATACAGGTGTCCGTCTGCCAAGGAGCGGGAAGAATTTTGTTCGCGCGGCCGCGCTCGATGTCCAGCACCATTGTTCCTACGCGATCTGGTGCGAGCCCCTTGGAGTTCAGCACGGCTTCCAGCCGGCCCTGGTGATTCTTCATATTGGAATTGTAGAAATGCGCGGCAATGTCCAGGCCCGCTTGTCCCAGCGGGAGTTCCAGGTTGTCGAAATACAGCAGGTCGGGAGTGTATTGATCCAGGAGATTCTGGCAGCGAAGAAACCATTTCTCCACGAAAGCGGGGTTGTTGGACGGTGGGTCCTCCGTCCAGACGCGATCGTGCTGCTCATGCCAGTCTTGCGCGGCTTTGATGGTGGTTAGCCCCTTGGGCATCACCATATTCGGCCCGGTGTAGAGATCCTGCGGGTCCAAGCCTTCCCACCACTTTCCTTTTCCATCTTCCTTTGTGAGGAAGCCGTCGTAGGGAACGCCAGTCAGTGCACCCGCGGGATCGTAGCCGTAGGCCGTCTGAAACCAGTGCCAGGCATGACCCGAGTGGTTGGTCACTCCAAAACGAAGCCCATGCTTGCGGGCCGTCTTGGCCCAGATTCCCACGATGTCCTTCTTCGGCCCGATGCGCACACAGTTCCATTCATGGTGCTTCGAATCATAGCAATCAAAATTGTCGTGGTGGTTCGCCAGGCTGACGAAATAGCGCGCTCCCGCTTTGACGTAAAGTTGCATGAGCGCGTCGGGACCCCAATTTTCGGCTTTCCAGAGGTGGTCGATATCCTTGAATCCGAATTGCGACGGGTGCCCGTAATGCTCCACGTGGAATTTATTTTGAGGAAGCCCCTGGATGTACATTAGCCGCGCGTACCAGTCGCCTTGCTCAGGGACGCACTGTGCTGACCAATGCGCCCAAATTCCGAATTTGGCATCGCGAAACCAATCGGGCGTCTGGTATTGCTTCAGGGATTCCCAGGTGGGCTGAAATGGCCCCGGAGCAATGGAGCGTTTGGGGAAACCCCTGGCATCGCCGGATGACCTGGAAAAATCCGGACCTTCGGCGACTGATTCCCCGTTCCACGAAGCGTCCAGCGCCCGAGAGGACCACATTGCCGGCGCCAATCCTGCCAGACATTTCATTAACCATCGGCGGGTTATCTTCATAACGCGTGGCACAGAACCTTAAGTCAATCTTGACGCTGCGACTCTAGCACATTGCCGCTTGTGGCCGCATCGCGCAGCGCCTGCTCCGTGCCAATGTTTCGGCGAGGATCGCATGCGCCGCGCGTCCGCCGAAAGCTGGGGGAGATTCTCCAAGTTTTTTCTTGCGTTGCAGAAACAGCGCGCGTACATTCGCAGATGCCGGTGCGCCTCACTGACGCGACCGGCTATTTTCGTCGTTGGAGCCAGAAAAAGACGATGAGCACGAACGGACACGGCCACCCGGCGCCGCCCATCCTGCTGACGATCGCGGGTTTCGACCCGTCGTGCGGCGCGGGCACCGCCGCAGACCTTAAAACTTTCGCCGCGCATGGCTGCTACGGCGTCGCCGCCATCACTTCGCTCACGGTGCAAAACACGCAGGGAGTCGAAACGGTTCACAACACGCCGAGCGCGGAACTGCGCGCGCAGCTTGATGTGCTGGCCAAGGATTGCGATATCGTCGCGGTTAAAATCGGAATGCTCGGCAACCGCAGCAATGCCGTCGTAGTCGCGGAATTTCTCGATGCGCACAAATTTGCGCACATCGTGCATGATCCGGTCATGAAGTCCTCGAGTGGCGCGGAACTCCTCGATGCCGGCGGAATCAAATTTGTCGCCGCCGAATTGTTGAAGCGCGCCAGCGTCATCACCCCGAACGTTCCAGAAGCCGAAGTGCTGACCGGCCTGACTATCAAGGATGTAGCGGACATGGAAGCGGCCGCGCGCAAGCTCGTCGAGATGGGCGCCCGTGCCGTCATCGTCAAGGGCGGCCACATGGAGCGCACCACCGATGTGCTTTTCGATGGCACCGAGCTGGTTTCACTAGCCGGTGAGAAAACAAATGAAGACCATCTTCACGGAACCGGCTGCACCTTCGCTTCGGCGCTGACCGCACAACTGGCCGCCGGGCGCGGATTGCTGGAAGCGGCCACGCTCGCCAAAGTCTATGTAACCAAAGCCATCGAAAAAGCCTACGCCGTCGGAAAAGGCCGTCTGCCGCTCGATCACTTCTTCCGCCAGCGCATCGAGCCGCCCGCCCGCGGCATCCACGAAGTCCCCCAACACGGCATGCATCCTGCCGCCGAACCCACCGCCCACTGAGCGCCATGCGCTCATTGCTTTCGCGGCGCGCCGGAATTTGGCTCTTTGTAGCCCTGGCAGTCGTCGTGGGAGTCGCAGCGCTGCTCATCCGGCGGACTCCTCAGCCGCTTTCCTACCACGATTTCGCCGATAAGCGAAGCTTGCTTGGAATCCCAAACTTCGGCGACGTCACTTCCAACATTCTGTTTCTCGTCGCGGGATTGTGGGGCTTGGTCTTTCTATGCCGGAAGTCCAGCCGGGAACGATTCCTCGAAGCCCGCGAGCGGTGGGCATACGCAATCGTCTTTCTTGGATTACTCTTCACCGCCTTCGGCTCCGCCTACTATCACCTGGCTCCGGACAATGCGCGTCTGCTGTGGGACCGGCTCCCCATGACTGTAGTTTTCATGCCGCTGGTGGCTGCGATAATCGCAGAACGCGTGAACGTCCGGCTTGGGCTCTGGCTTCTGCCCGTGCTAACGGTGGTTGGTATAGCAAGCGTGCTTCAGTGGTATTTGTCTGAAGAAAGAGGTGCCGGTGACCTGCGATTCTACGCGGCCGTCCAGCTGTACGCGTTGGTCGCTCTGCTCGTTGCGATGCTCTTGCCGCCTCGCTATACGCAAGGACCCTACCTGCTCGTGGTGGCCGGCCTTTATGTCCTTGCGAAGCTCTGCGAAGCAGCGGACCAACAGATTTTTTCGTTAGGTCATCTGATCAGCGGACACACCCTCAAGCACCTGGCTGCCGGTAGCGCCGGCCTTTGCATCCTGCGAATGCTCCAGAAAAGGCAGCCCGTTCCGCAATGATTTCTCGGCGGCCGCTGTGTCTCTGCGTTTAGTTTCTTATTGTTTGTAGACGATGCGGCCGCCAACGATGGTGGCGACGGCTGCCCCCTTGAACGCGCGGCCATCGAAGGGGGAATTGCGCGATTTGCTCGGCGATTCCTTCACATGGTAGGTCCAGGGATGATTCATCGAAAAAATGGTCAGATCGGAGGGCTGGCCTTTAGCGATATTGCGTTCGATGCCGAGCACGCGCGCCGGGCCCATCGTGAATAGTTCGACCATCCGCATCAACGACAGCCGCGCGCTCTGCACCAATTGTTCCAACGCCAGCGGCAGCGCTGTCTCAAATCCCAAAATCCCAAACGGCGCGCGATCGAACTCGACGTCTTTCAGAGCGGGCTCATGCGGCGCATGATCCGTCGCAATCGCATCCACCGTTCCGTCCGCAAGCCCCGCCAGCAGCGCTTCCCGGTCTTCCCGCCCGGCCAGCGGCGGATTCATCTTGAATTTTGAGTCGTACACCACATCCGCGTCAATCAAAGTGAAATGATGCGGCGTCACTTCGCAACTAACGCGCAAGCCGCGCGATTTCGCCCAGTGCACTTGCTCGAGCGAAGCCTTCGCCGAAAGATGCGCCACATGCAGCCGCGCCCCGGTCAATTCCGCAAGCTGCACATCGCGTGCCACGCAAACCGACTCCGCCGCTGCCGGCATCCCTCGCAATCCCAGCCGCGTCGACGTTACTCCCTCGCGCATCACCGCGCCCGCCGCCAGCGAAACATCTTCTGAGTGCTCAATCACCGGCAGATCGAGCGACCGGCAATAATCCATCACCTGCCGCGCGAGCTTCGCTGTCGCTATCGGCTTCCCGTCATCCGAAACCGCTACGATCCCCGCTTCCTTCATCGCCGCGATTTCCGCAATCGCTTCCCCTTTGCTTCCCACCGACGCCGCGCCAATCGGCCAAACGCGAACGCTGCCGCCCGCCTTGGCCCGATCCAGAATGAATCGCGTCACCGCCGCATTGTCGTTTACCGGCTTGGTGTTCGGCATGCAGCAAACTGCTGTGAACCCGCCGCGCGCCGCCGCCCGCGTCCCCGTCTCAATGGTTTCCGAAGATTCCTGTCCCGGTTCGCGCAGGTGCACGTGAAGGTCAATAAATCCCGGCGCGACGATCAGTCCACTTGCATCAAATACTTCCGTCCCCTGCGGCGCCGCAACCTTTCCCGCTGGCCCAACTTCGTTGATTTTTTCCCCATCCAGCAACACATCGAGCGTTGCGTCCGTCCTCGACGCCGGGTCCATCACCCGCCCATTTTTAATCAGAAGCATTCGCCGATTCCTTGGACTTCACTTCCAGAGCTGGATGTGTGCTCGTTTCCGTAGCGCCGCTGATCAACAGATACAAAATCGCCATGCGAACCGCCACCCCATTCGTCACCTGTTCCAACACGCACGATTGCGGCCCGTCCGCCACCTCCGGCGTAATCTCGATGCCGCGATTCATCGGCCCAGGATGTAGCACAATCGCATTGCGGCTCGCCCGCTGCAGCCTTTCCGCATTCAATTGATAAAGCAAAATGTAATCGTCCGCCGAAAGCGGCGGATCGTTCAGCCGCTCCGTCTGCACCCGCAGCATGATAATGACGTCCGCTCCGTCCAGGGCTTCTTCGATTCGGTAGACGCAGCGAATGGGAGTCCCCGGCGCGATTTTTTCCAGCTCGCGCGGAACCCACATCGCCGGCCCGCACAAAGTGAACTGGCATCCGAATTTTCCCAATAAATGGATGTTCGAACGTGCCACGCGGCTGTGCAGGATGTCCCCCAGGATCGTCACGTGCAAATTCTTGATCGTTCCAAGGCGATCGCCAATCGTCAACGCATCCAGCAATCCCTGTGAGGGATGCTCATGCGTCCCGTCGCCCGCGTTCACCACCGGAATGTCCAGGTGCCGCGCCACGTAGTTCGGCGCGCCCGATGCCGCATGCCGCATCACCAGGCAATCCGGCTTCATGGCATTCAAATTGAAAACGGTGTCCAGCAGCGTCTCGCCCTTTTTCAGGCTGGAGGCTTCCGCCTGCAAATTCATCTGGTCCGCGCCGAGCCGCGAAGCCGCCGCGCCAAAGCTGATGCGCGTGCGCGTGGAAGTTTCGAAAAACGCCAGCGCCACGGTCTTTCCGCGCAACGTCGCCAGTTTTTTCAGCGGGTTTTTCTGAATGACCTGAAAAGGCTTGCTCTGGTCGAGTAAAAAGCTCAATTCGTCCGCGGTGAGCGGTTCGAGGGCCAGCAAATCGCGGAAGTTGTAACTCAATGTCCCTTCTCGGATGTGGAACCAGCTAATTCCTGCAAATATTCCAAATCTATTCTACGCGGTCGACCAACACGACGCGCTCTTCCTTATCAATTTCCCGCAGCCGCACTTCGATTATCTCTGTGTCGCTGGTCTGCACGGTACGCCCGATGTATTGCGCTTCGATCGGCATTTCGCGATGCCCGCGGTCAATCAGCACGCAAAGCGACACGCGCTTCGGCCGGCCCAGGTCAAACAGCCCGTTCATCGCTGCGCGAATCGTCCGGCCGGTGTATAGCACGTCGTCAATCAGCACCAGGTCCATATTATCGACGCCAAAAGGAATGTCCGAAGAGCGCAGCACCGCCTGCGGCGCCACCTTCGAAAGATCATCGCGGTACAGGGTAATATCCAGCACGCCGACGGGAACATCCACCCCATCGATTCCCCGCATGGCCTGCGCGATGCGCTGCGCCAGGGGCACCCCGCGCCTCACGATCCCGATCAGCGCCAGGTGTTTCGTCCCGCCGCTTCTTTCCACGATTTCGTGCGCCAGACGCTGGATGGTGCGGTCAATCTCGGGCGCCGACATCAACTGAGCTTTTTCGACGATGCGCATGGTCGGGGTATCGTATCATCCCTGACCGCGCCCCGGTCAATCCAGTCCGAGATCATCGCACTGCAATGGGGCCGTAGTAGACTCTTGGGCGGATGGGGGAGGCGGTATTTGGCTATGTTTCCGAAAACACGCTTGGGGAAGCGCTTTCTTTTGCAGCTAGGGATGCTGGCAACGGCAGTATTTCTCGCTGGCAGCATTTTGCCGGTGCAACCGACGGCGGCTCAGGCTCCGCCTTCGCGCGTGGCAGCTAGCAAAGCGTCACCAGCCTCCGCCAAACCCAAGCTAGTTGTGCTTCTGGTCGTCGATCAGATGCGCGGCGACTATGTGGACAAATTCCTCCCCCAGTGGACTGGCGGCCTCAAGCGCCTCGTCGACGAAGGCGCGTGGTTCCGCGATGCCGCCTATCCCTACGCCGCCACGGAAACCTGTGTCGGCCACTCCACAATATCAAGCGGAGCATTTCCCGCCACTCACGGCATGGTCGCCAACGCCTGGTGGGACCGCAAAGAACAGAAAATGGTGACCTGCACTTCCGACCCCGATCCCAACATGAAAAACGTCGGCTACGCCGGCGCTACTCCGAAAGGCGCGGACACTGCCTGGCGCATGGCCGTGCCCTCGTTTGCGGAAGAATTGAAGTTTCAGACCAGCGGCGCCACGCGCGTCATTACATTTTCGCTGAAGGCCCGCGCTGCCATCAGCATGGCTGGCCACAAAGCCGATGCCGCCACCTGGTTCGACGGCGGCGCGTGGGTTACTTCAACGCCGTACGGCACGCTGCCTTTCCTGGATGACCCAGCGAAGTCACACCCAGCGAAAGCCGACTTCGGCAAGACTTGGTCTCTCTCGCTCCCTGAAAGCGCTTACTGGTACGGCGAAAAAACTCCCGGCGCTGTTGCTCCCGACGGTTGGGATCTCACGTTTCCCCACGCGCTTCGCGGAAAATCGAGCGCCAGTGAACCAGACGGCACTTTCTATGAACAATGGGCTTCCAGCCCTTACGCCGACACCGCTTTAACCGATCTTGCCGAAAAAGCCGTGGATGAGCTGAAGCTGGGCCATTCCACCGGAACCGATTTTCTCGCTGTCAGCTACTCTCCCGTGGATTATGTTGGTCACGAATTCGGGCCACGCAGCCGCGAAATCCAGGACATTCTGGTAAGGCTGGACAAGGACCTCGGCAATCTTTTCACGCATCTGGATGAGAAAGTCGGCCGCGGAAACTACGTCGTGGCGCTGAGTGCCGATCACGGCGTCGTGCCCGTTCCGGAAGACATGCAAAAGACCGGCGTCGATGCCGGCGTCCTGCATGTGCCCGAAGTGCAGGAGCACATTGAAAAAGCTCTCGAATCTTTCAACTATGCAAAGCCAGTGATTGCCCGCATCACCGGCAGCGACGTTTATTTCGCACCTGGCGTCTATGAGAAGCTGCAGCACGACCATGCCGCAATGCAAGCCGTCCTGGATGCCGTGCTGGTACAACCCGGCGTAGCCGCCGTCTATCGCGCTGAAGAAGTTGCCGGCCGCCCCGCGACGCAAAGCCCCACCCTCCGCGCCTTCGCTCTTAGCTATTTCCCCGGCCGCAGCGGCGATTTATTTATCCTGCCAAAACCCTACTGGTTGATGGACGGTACTCCTGCGGGGAAAACGCGCTCCTACGGCACCGGCCACGGAGTGCCCTACAACTACGACCAGCACGTCCCCGTCCTGCTGATGGGTTTCGGCATTCAACCCGGCCAATACTTCCAACCCATCACGCCCGCCGACATTGTGCCAACCTTCGCCGTCCTCTGCGGCGTCACCCTCTCCACCCGCGAGGGCCACGTGCTCGCCGAAGCCCTGAAGAAACCCTCCGAGTCCCGCGCCGCATCTCGGCCCGGCAGGCAAAAGTCCGCCGCCCCCGCGACGGCTCCTAGCTCGACTCCCTGACGCACTCTTCTGCCTCCTGAATCAGCGGGCCTGAGCGATAACGAGCGTCAAGTCGTCTGCCTGGCTGGCGCCGCCGAATTCCTGCACCGCTGCTAATATGAGCGCAAGAAGCTCTTTGACCGGCGCCTGACGGTGCGAGCGAAGAATTTCCACCAGGCGCCCTTCACCGAACTCCTCTTCCGCCGGGTTAAGCGCCTCGGTGATGCCGTCGGTGTAGACCACCAGCGTATCTCCTGGCCGTAATGAAACTTTCTCGACGTCGCACTTCCAATTCTCGAACAGGCCCAGGACCGTCGCCGTGGCGCTCAGTCTTTCGAGTTCTCCATCCGCCCGCAACAGCAGTGGCGGATTGTGGCCGCAGTTGACGTAGCGCAATTTGCGGCTGCGGTCATCGTAATCGGCGTAGAAGAGCGTGGCGTAGCGATCCTCCGGCGTGTTCTCGTAGAAAAGATGGTTGGCCGATTGCAGCAACCGGTAAGGATCCTCGAGAGCAACCGTGTGCTGGCTCCGCAAATTGGCTTGGAGATTGGCCATCAGCAACGCAGCAGCAATGCCCTTGCCGGAAATGTCCGCGAGTACAAGGCCGAGCCGGCCGGGACCCAAATCGAGAAAGTCATAATAATCGCCGCCCACCACCCGCGCCTGGATGCAGGTTCCCACGTATTCCAGCGTTTCAAGCGGTGGCATGACTTGAGGAAACAGCCGGGATTGCACTTCTCGGGCAATTTCCATGTCGCGGGCCACCCGGCGGTCCGACTCCATCCGCTCCGCCATTTTTTCGGCGAGACGAATATTTTCGAGTGCGATGCCCGCCTGGTTAGCCACTGAATCGAGCAAGCGTTTGTCTTCGCTCGAATAGGGTTCCTCCGACAAGCGGGGACCCAGAACCAGCAGGCCAGAGAGCCGGCCGTCATGATCAAGAATCGGCACCAGGCATTCCGGAGAGAGCGGGGCGAGCAGCGGAAGCTCGTCGCCTTCACCAGATTCCGGCGAAGGAACTTCCCAGGACTTTCCGCGCGCTGCGAGGTGCACGAGAATGGGAAGGTCGGAGGAAAGTTTCTCCACTCCCTTCGGAACATTTCCGGACTGCGCAGTCAACTCCGAGTCAGTCGCTTCCAGGTAACAAACAAATGTCTTCGGGTGCAGCGCCTTGTTGAGATGGTGTTCCAGCAGAGCGGCCAACTCGGCGCGCCCGGTCACGCTACGAGTCTTCTCAGCGAGGTCCTGCAAAATGATGCGGGCGTCGTAGGCGCTCCGGAAGAAGGCGCGATCGATGCGCCCGGTTCCCCGTTTGACCAGCGGGGCTGCGGCCCACACCAGGGCAATCCCAAATGCGGCGCTGAGCATCATCCCCACGTTGGTGTCCGTCTGGAAGAACCGGGAAAATGTCCGTGTGAATATGGCAATCATGCAAATTGCGGCCACAAAGAGCAGTACGATGAAGCCTCGCTGGACGAGCACGTATCGAGCGCTGCGCCGCAGCAGCACCGGGAGATCCATCACCCGGTGCTTCACCACCGCGTACACAAACGAAAGTGGATACAAGAACAGCACAATCGCCACCCCGGTATCCGTCCAGAAAGACGCTTGGAATCCCCCCATGTCCTTTGCCGCACGCTCAATGAGGATCGGCAGTACTCCCGCAATCGTTCCCCACAGGATCACCCGCGATTTCCGCCGGGCTTCTGGAGGAACAGTTGCCAGAAACGAGTTTTGTGCAAGAGAGACCATCCCGAGGGCCAGAAAACCGTACCTTGCGAACAGATACAGGATGAGTGAACCACGCTCCCCTGCCAACGCTGCGACCACCTGCGGAAACTTCGGTACGCCCGTGTTCAACGCTGGCCACGCCATCGCGGCTCCCAGCGCCAGTCCCGCCCATTTCAAGCCCGGCAGACGGCGTTCCAGCGGCGAGCGCACCGGAAACATCGCAAAAAATAAATAGAAGAACCCACACAGCATTCCGTTGAAGATGGCGCGGTAAGCAAAGGCAAGCGCTCTCGCCGACGGCGACAGGGCCAGGGGATTTGAAATGTCCGGAGCTGCCGCGAAGGCGCAGAACATCAATGCCAGCATCCAGGCATTGGGATCGTCCAGCTTCAAGAAGAGCACTGTGAATCCCACCACGAGAAAAAGTACAGGAAACGATCCCAGGATTTGTTCCGCGGAACTCTTCGCCAGTCCTTCCGGCACGTGAACGTGCACCGGCGCCCGGAAGATTCCATGCAAAACCAGCGGACCAATTTCACCGGGGCGCCCAATGGTGAAATCTACGGGATCCCCAGGACGGCCCCGCGAGTAGGCTTCGTCATACGGCGCGGATGTAGTGAGCATTCGCCCATTGACGCCAATGATTCGGTCGCCTGCCCTCAGCCCGGCCTTCTCCGCAGGGCTGTCCTTCACCACATCGTCGACCAAAATGGAATGCGTCTTCTGGTTGTACTGCTCGCTGTGCTGGTGATTGAAGCCGAGTTCCACCTGCGTATTCGGCAAGCGTACGTCGTACATCCATAGCGAACCGTAAAGCGTTGCAATGGCCGTGAAAAACACGGCCACTGTGGCTAGAAACGGTCGCGGCAGTGCGGACCAGCGAGACATCTTGGTTTGGAAAAAGAAGGAAATTCGCTCCGGAAAGCAGCCTACGATGGGCTGATGCGCGAGTCAATTCAGTCGCGCCAACGTTCGCCCCCCTTGGCGGCATCACCCTTTCGTCCCGCGACGGCCACATCCTCGCCGAAGCGCGGAAGAAACGACCTGGGTCTCTGAGAATAGCGAGATAAAGTTAAACGGCAGTTTTATTCGTTCTGAAAACGATGGTGATCACATTTTGAAGAGAAAATAGAGTGAAAACACCACAAACAGCAAATCAAAGAAAGCAAAAACCGGGGCGCGCGAAAAATTGTAATAGAAGCCGTATGCGTTTAAGACCACGATCAAGATAAAGAAGGTGCGGCCGCGCCAAAGCTTTTCCTCCACCCAGAATTGGAACGATCTGCACACGCGAAATCCCCACCCACGAGTACAATTTTCGGATTTTAACTCCGTCCACCAATTTTCTTAGGAAATATTGAAAGCCTTGTTCGCACTTCGTGGTATTTTTTGCACGAAGTGAGTTCCGCTGGGGCCGTTCACCTCAGCGTGAAAGAGGACGTCTATGCCAGGTCAGCTTCGGATTGCTCTCTCTACTTTACTTCTTTCGGCTGCTGCTTTTGCATCGAGCTCGTTGCCCGAGGCTGGCGGCCAGAACCCGGCTCCCGAATTCATCTCCTTTGATGCTGCCAAGCCCGTTCTCGACAAAATGGCCGGCGTGTTGCCCCCTGCTCTGAAGGATGCGCATCCCCTCGACGCCAGCGCCTGGAATGCCTGGGTAAAAAGCGAAGACGCCGAAATCCGCAAACGCCTCGAGCGCGGCGAAGAGGACACCCTTACGAATCTGCTTCGCTTCGGCGTCACCTACACCAAGGAATACCGCATCGACCGCGAGTACCTTTCCAGGTATGGCCATAGCACTCTCGTCGATGCTTTCGCACAGAACCGCGCGAACGATCTCATTCGCGCCCTGCGTTCTCCTTCCGCTAATCCGGGAATGAAGGAAATGCGCAGCTTTCTCCAGCGAAAAGGTTTCTCCTTTGAAACCCCGGCGGACCGCGCTCGCGTCAAGAAATATCTTCTTGAGAATCTCGCGCGCATGCGCGATGAGTTCAATGCCTACCGGGAAAAAATAAAGAAAGCCGGCGAGACGGAATTATCCGAACTTTATTCCGACCGCGGCATTTCTCTCGACACCAATCTCTGGCCGGATTACGACCTCGACCAGCAGTTCCAAAAATTGCTCGACACCGGAGTCCTCAAGCCCGGCAGGGTTCGCCGCGTGGCCGTCGTCGGCCCCGGGCTCGACTTTGCCAATAAGGAGACTGGCAACGACTACTACGCTCCACAGACCACCCAGCCTTTTGCAATGATTGACTCCCTCTTACGCCTGAAAGTTGCTGATGCCTCTTCTCTGGAACTCTATACGCTCGATCTCAGCCCGCTCGTAAATATCCACGTCCAGCGCATCCATAAAGCAGCACTGGCCGCCCAGCCGTATACCGTCCAATTGACGTGGAATTCGACGGTCCCACGAACGCCGGACTATCTCTCAGGGTTCAACGCCTACTGGCGCGCTTGGGGCAGCCAGATTGGTGCCGAAGTTCCACCCCTCCCGCCCCCTGCCGCCACTGCTGCCGAACTTAAAGTCCGCGCTGTCAAGATTCGGCCTGACATCGTCGCTCGCGTCTCGCCTGTCGATATGAACATTGTCCTCCAGCGCGTTTCCATTTCCCCGGACAAGCAATTCGACCTCATCATCGGAACCAATATCTTCATCTACTACGACGCCTTCGAGCAGTCTCTGGCACGCGCAAACCTCGCATCCATGCTGAAACCTGGCGGGCTGGTCTTAACCAATGAATTGCTAGCCGATGCCGTCCCTTCCAAACTTCCCGAACTCAGCCGTACCAACATCACTCTCTCCACCGACCCGCTCATCACGCAAATCATCTTTTGCTACCGGCGCGAACCCTAACCTCTATTGCCCGTGAGCCAGCACTCGAGGCCGATAACGCTTAAGAGACAGGGCGCCATCCAGCGTCACTGTGCGGCAAGGAGCGGCGTAAAATTCAGCTATGAAAGTCAAACTTTCGTGGATCATTCTGGCGGCAGTACTAGTTTCCATGGCGAGCGTCATTGGCCCCAGGCTGAAATATTGGTTCCCATCCTC
>Ga0209415_10010707_pt1 | contig 15537 bp, 14 predicted proteins | sample PeaSoiSIISIP2007_FD_187696 | JGI IMG/M metagenome (GOLD analysis project Ga0209415, IMG submission 187696) | Peat soil microbial communities from Weissenstadt, Germany - SII-SIP-2007 (SPAdes) (version 2) | ecosystem: Environmental > Terrestrial > Soil > Wetlands > Peat | place: Germany... | reverse complement strand
CGGCGACGATCTACGGCGGCAGCCGGCCGCCGCCGGGCACGCGCAGGGACGCGTCGATGAGCCGCGGCGGCGCCGTGCTGCCGTCGGGCGCGATGCTGACGCATTTCACCCGGGCCTCGCGCCAGAGCGGCGCGCTCGACAACCTGGTCGCGATCTTGCGCGAGGGCACGCTGCGCGGTTCGTCGCGGATGGTGCGGAACAAGAGTTCGGTGGTGTGCCTGTTCGACGCGCCGTTGAGCGAGCTGGGAAAGGCTCTGGACCCGCGCAATCGCCGCCGCTATCAGCCCTTCGGGATCGCTCTCGATAAACGCTATGCTTTCAGGATGGGAGCGCGGCCGGTGATCTATCTGCCTTGGAACGAGGCACGGCGAATCCTGCCGGCGCAGGAACTGTGGCGGGTGGTCAGCCTCGAGATGGACCGCACGCCGGCGATCGACTGGAGCTTCGAGCGCGAATGGCGCATTCCGGGCGACCTGCCGCTGATCGCGCGCCACGCGGTGGCGCTGGTCGAGAGCTGGCGCGACGCCGACGCCGTGTTCGAACAGTTCGACGGACGCCCGCCCTGTGCGGGTGTCATCCCGCTACGAGACGTTTTCGGTTCGCGAGATGTTTCCGGTTCGCGAGATGTTTCCGGTTCGCGAAATGTTGTCGGTTGATAATGACCGTTAGCTCACATACCAAGGCCCGCCTGGCGCTGGCCGCGTCCAGCGGACTCGCCCTGGCGCTGGCCTTTCCCAAGGTGGACTTGAACCTGATGGCGTGGGTGGCCTTCATTCCGCTGCTCTACGCGGTCAATGATCTGCCGCTCAAATCGGTGTTCGGTTACGCCTGGATACAGGGGCTGGTCTTTCATCTGGCGTCGCTCTACTGGGTGGTGATCACGCTGCATAACTTCGCCGACGTGTCGCTCGCGGTCGCGGTAGGGCCGTTGTTCCTGCTGGCCGCGATTCTCGCGGTCGACGTCGCCGCGAGCTTCCTGGTGGGCGAGTACGTCGCCCGTCGTTTGCGAATCCCGCTGTTCGTGACGATGCCGATCGCATGGACCGCCTTCGAATGGGTGCGGACCTACTTCCCGATCGGCTTCCCGTGGAACCTGCTCGGTTACGCCGCCTATCGAAATCTCGCGTTGATCCAGTTTTCCGAGTTCACCGGGGTTTACGGCGTCTCGGCGTTGATCATGTTCTTCAACACCGTGGTCTTCGGCGTGTTCTTCGCGGAACGCCTGCGGCGCAGGGAGATGTGGGGCCTCTCCGCGCTCACCGCCCTGATGGTTGCGGCGGTCGCGTTCGGCACCGTTCGCGTCGGCGAGATCGACGACCGTCCGGCCGCGGGCAGCCTTAGGGTGGCGATGGTCCAGGCCAACATCCCGCAAACTATCAAGTGGAATCCGGCGGCGCTGCCTAAAAACTTTCGCGTCTACGCGGAGCAGAGCGAGATAGCCGCCCGTCAGCGGGTCGATTTGATCGTCTGGCCGGAGGCGGCCGCAACTTTCATCTTTCAGCCCGACGATCGCTATCCCGCCGCCCTGGCGGAGGACGCCGAGTATCGCAGCCGCCTGCTCGAGCTCGCCCGGCAAACCGGCGATCCGATCCTGTTCGGCGCTCCGGCTCTCGAGCTCGACCATCGGCCGATCGCGTCCCACAACCGCGCCTACCTGGTCTCCGGACAGGGGCAGGTCATGAGCTATTACGACAAGATGCAACTGGTTCCGTTCGGCGAATACGTGCCGATGCGTGCGGTGCTCGGGTACTTCGTCAACCGAATCGTGGTCGGACTGGGCCAGTTCGTGGCCGGGCGGGATCATACGCTGTTCGACGTGAAGGGCGCCAAGCTGGGAGTGCTGATTTGCTACGAGAGCGTGTTTCCCAACTTGACCCGCAGCGCGGTCGCGGCGGGCGCCGATATCCTGGTCAATATCACCAACGACGCCTGGTATGGCGACAGCTCGGCGCCCTACCAGTTGCTGGCGATGGCGTCGATGCGCGCGGTCGAGACCCACACTCCGATGATCCGCGTGGCTAATACCGGGATCAGCACGGTGATAACTCCGACCGGCGCGATTACCGCGCGCACCGACCTGTTCACCCGCGACACCGAAATCGAGACCGTGAGCTGGAGCGAGGGGCGCACGCTTTACGCCAGGGTCGGCGATCTATTCGCGGAAGTCTGCTTCGCGCTCTCGGTTATCGGCGTGCTGTGGGCGTGGCTGCGTCCGCGCAAGCAGCGACCGCTTGAAGTCGTGGTCGCCGGCCTGATGACCGCCAACGGCCACCGGTGATTGTAATCCCCGAAGGGCTGCGGGATATGGACTAACGGATGCTCTGGGGACCAAACTGATATACTTGGGCGAGGGGAAATCAGATGGCGGACAGCGAGATAATATTCACGGTCGAGGAATCTCCTGAAGGTGGTTATGAAGCCAAGGCTCTGGGCTACTCGATCTACACAGAGGCAGAGACCTTAGAGCAGCTCAAAGCGATGCTTCAAGACGCCGTCCGCTGCCACTTCGAGGAAGGCGCGGGGCCGCGGCTCATCCGCTTGCACTTGGTAAAGGATGAGGTCATCCCGGCTTGAGGCTGCCGCGCGACCTGTCGGGCACCGAACTCGCGTCGCTGCTCGGCCGCTATGGATATCAAGTCACCAGGCAGACAGGGAGCCATCTGCGCGTGACCTCGACCTTCAAAGGGGTCGAGCACCATGTCACGATTCCTCGCCACAAGGCGCTAAGGCTTGGAACTTTGAACGCCATCCTCACCGATGTAGCTGGCTATCTCAAGGTCGATCGTGGAGTTCTGGCCGCAGAGATCTTCAGACGATAGGAACCGCTCGCACCAATGACGGGTGTCGCAGGAGGCCCCATTAAGTCGCAATCGGGCTTGTGTCAGAATGATTGCATTATCCGGCACGCCTCGGGCGGGCCGGTGCGAGGAAACAAGCGCAGATGCTGAGTGATATACGCGAACAACTGACCGACCTCGAAGACCGCGCGGGCAAACTCGGGAGGCGTCTTTGACCTTCCCCGGCTGACCGCGCGCCAGAACGAACTGCTCGAACAATCCGCCAAGCCCGACTTCTGGAATCAGCCCGAGGTGGCGCAGGCGGCGCTCAAGCAACAGGACGAAATCAAGCAGCGGCTGGCGGATTTCGAGCGCCTCCAGCATCGGCTCGAAGAGGCGCGGCTGTTCCTGTCGATGGCCGAGGAGGAACCGCAGGAGGGCTCCGAGGCGGAGCGCGAGAGCCAGAGCGCGCTCGAGGCCGCGCAAGCCGATCTCGCGCGGCAGGAACTCAGCGTCATGCTCGGCGGCGAGTACGACCGGCTGGGCGCGATCGTCTCGATTCATCCCGGCGCCGGCGGAACCGAGGCGCAGGATTGGGCCGAGATGCTGTTGCGCCTGTATTTGAGATGGGCCGAGCGTCACGGCTACAAGGTCGAGCTCGCCGACACCCAGCCGGGCGACGGCGCCGGTATCAAGAGCGCGACCTTCACCGTCGAAGGCGATTACGCCTACGGCTACCTCAAGGCCGAAGCCGGAATCCACCGGCTGGTCAGGATCTCTCCGTTCGACGCCGCCGCGCGCCGGCATACCTCGTTCGCCTCGATGTTCGTGTTTCCGGCGATCGACGACAAGGTCGAGGTGACGATCGATCCGGCCGACCTGCGGGTCGACACCTTCCGCGCCAGCGGCGCCGGCGGCCAGCACGTCAACAAGACCGATTCCGCGGTCCGCATGACTCATATTCCGAGCGGGATTGTGGTGAGCTGCCAGAACGAACGCTCGCAGCACAAGAATCGCGCCCTGGCGATGAAGATCCTGCGCGCCCGGCTGTTCGAGCTGGAGCTACGCAAGCAGCGCGAGAAGCTCGAGCAGTTCAGCAAGGACAAGAAGGAGATCACCTGGGGCAGCCAGATCCGCTCCTACGTGCTGCAGCCCTATCGCATGGTCAAGGATCATCGCACCGGAGTCGAGATCGGCAACGCCGACGCCGTGCTCGACGGCGATATCGATCGCTTTATCGAAGCCTACCTGCTAGGCGTGCGCAAAGAAGGCGCCGAACGCGCCCCGGCATAGCCGCCCCCGTCCGCGCCATCAACCGTCGCGCGAGGCTCGAGCGAACCGAGCAAAGGAGAAACTATGATCGATCTATATTTTTGGCCGACACCGAATGGATACAAGGTCTCGATCATGCTCGAAGAGATCGGCATGCCCTATAACGTAATCGCGGTGAATATTTCGAAGGGTGACCAGTTCAAGCCTGAGTTTCTCGCAATTAGCCCGAACAACAAGATGCCGGCGATAATCGACCACGACGGTCCAGGCGGCCAGCCGTACTCGCTGTTCGAGTCGGGCGCGATCCTGATGTACCTGGCCGAGAAGAGCGGCCAACTGATGCCGGCCGAGATGCGGGCGCGCTACCGGGTGATCGAGTGGCTGATGTTCCAGATGGGCGGGATCGGGCCGATGCTCGGCCAGGCGCATCATTTCCGCCGCTACGCGCCGGAGCAGATCCAGTACGCGATCGACCGCTACACCAACGAGGCGCGGCGGCTCTACAACGTGCTCGACAAGCAGCTCGGCCGAAACCAGTATGTCGCGGGCGACTACTCGATCGCCGACATCGCGATCTATCCGTGGTTGATCCCGCACAAGTGGCAGGGCATGGAGCTGGAGGATTTTCCCAACGTCAAGCGATGGTTCGACGCGATCGCCGCACGGCCGGCGGTTCAGCGCGGTATCGCGGTGCTAGCCGATCAGCTCAAACGCGGGCCGATCGATGAGAAGACGCGCGAAGTCCTGTTCGGTAAGCAGCAATACGAGAAGAGATAGCGCGGCATTCCATGCCGGCGGGGCACTGTGCTCACTTCGTTCGAGTTGGTGACAAGACTCGCGGCATTCCAAACCGGCGGGTTTTTCAGAGACTGCTCCCATTGGTCGAGTTGGTTTGAAATTAGATTCGAGCGAAGCGAGAAGTTGGTGAAAAACTCGCGTCGCTCGGGTTGGCGGCGTTAATCGAGATCCATGATCGTCCGCCGCATACGTCGCCCTGATAGGCGCTAACGGTCGCGGCGGTCGAGGAGCTTGAGCAGCGCGTAGACGGTCTCCGACGCCGGCACCGCGATTCCGTGGCGGCGCGCCGCGCGCACCACCGCTCCGGCCAGCGCCTCGTATTCGAGACGCTTGCCGCGCTCGAAGTCCTGAAGGGTGGAAGTCCTGACCGCCTTCAGATGCTGCTCCGAATGATGGATCAACTGATCGACCCGCTGCTCGGGAATTTCGGCGCCCTCGGCGCGCGCCACCTTGGTCACTTCCGTCATCAGGGCGCGGACCAGGGCGCGACTGTCCGGATCTTCGAGCACCGCGCCGACCGATTGGCGGGTAAGCGCGGTCACGGTGTTGAAGGCGGCGTTCCACATCAACTTTTCCCAGCGCAGCGCCCGGATGCGGGGCGTGAACTCGCCCAGGATACCGGCGCGGCGCAACGCGTCGGCGTAAGCCTTCGCGCGCGGCGTCTCTCTCCCGTCGAGCTCGCCGAAGTCGATGTAACCATTGCTCACGTGCACGACCTTGCCCGGCGCCACCAGCTCCGCGCCGATCCGCGCATTGCCGCCCAGCACCACGCCGTCGCCGAGCAGCTCGATCAGCCGGTCCTCGTTCTCCACTCCGTTCTGCACGGTCAAGACGCCGCCGCCCGGCGCGATACATCCCTTGATGCTCTCCGCGGCCGCGTCGGTATCATACACCTTGACGTAAAACAGAACCAAATCGTAGGGCGCGAAATCGGCGGGACGGCCGGTGGCCTCGACTCGAAGCGTGAGATCGCCGCGCGGGCTCTTGATTTCCAGGCCGCGCGCTTGGAGCGCGCGCAGATTCTCACCGCGCGCGCAGTATATCACTCGTTCGCCGGCCTCCTGGAGCCGCGCGCCGTAGTACGCGCCGACCGCTCCGGCCCCCATCACCAGAATCTTCATCTAGGCATCCTCTCCGCGCGCAATCTTGAGGATATCGGTCGCGACCGCACCCGCCAGCCGCTCCAGTTGCGGCAGGCGTTCATCGGCCTGCTTGAGCATCACGCGCGCGTAACTGCCGGCAGGGAGCGTCGCCGGGTCGCCCCAGTACTCGCGTATCCACTCCAGCAGCATCGGGCGGTCGATCTCGACGTGGAACTGCATCCCCCAACATCGCTGGCCGATCCGATAGGCCTGATTAGGGTACAGCGCGCTCGAAGCCAGCCGCACCGCGCCCGGCGGCAACTCGAAACCTTCCTGATGAAGCTGGTAGACCATCTGATGCGGCCGCGCGAAGCTCTTCAGCAACGGGTCCGACGCGGCCGCGTCGCCGACATCGATATCCATGAACCCGACCTCTTTGCGTTCGCCCGGCGCGACTCTGGCCCCAAAGCTGGTCGCGATCATTTGCGCTCCCAGGCACAGTCCGAGTGTGGTTTTGCCGCGCTCGACGGCCTCGCGCACGAACTGCTTTTCCGCGGCCAGCCAGGCATCCGGGTCATTCACGCTCATCGGGCCGCCCAGGATCGCCAGCAGATCGTAGCTGTCGTGGGAGCGCGGTAATTCGCCACCGGCGGCGGTGTCAACGTAAGTGATCCGCGCGCCGCCCTCTTCGAAGAGCCTCTCGAAAGCGCCGAGGTACTCACACATAATGTGCCTGAGCGCGAGCACGCGAACCGATTGTTGCGCCATTGTTTCCGCCTCCAGTGACGATACCCAATCAGCCGGCACTCGCCGAACATCCCGAGCATCCGCGTTCTTGCGGGGCCGCTATCTTCGAGGCCTGGCTCGCAATCGCCACTTTGACACTGTGGCCCCTGTGCCGACAACGAACACACGCTAGCACTGACGACCGCGGCCGGGCGATGGTATTTGTCCCGCTGGTGGGATTCGCCCTTGGAGTCGCGGCGGCGCTGGTCGATCACGCGACGGCGACGTTGGGCAACAGGTTAGTCCGCTCGGTGCTCGTGATGCTGCTGCTGACGACCGCGACCAAAGCGCTTCATCCGATAGGCCTTGCTCGCACCGTTGCGGCGTTGCGCGCGAGCGGTCCGCAATCGTCCGTGCAACCGAACGCACCGCAAATCGGCGCTGGCGGCTGGCTTGCCGCGATACTACTGATCGCGCTCGAGCTTGCCTGCTTGGCCGCGATTACGAATCCGGCCGCTCGCGCGCAAGCGATCGTGCTCGCGACGATGCTGTCGCGATGGGCGATCGTACCGATCGGCTACGGGCTGGGGCCGCTCGATCTCTCGGGACTCGGCGTACCCTATGAAGGCGGAATCAAGTTTCGCGAGTTCGCGATCGGAAGCGTCGTCGCGCTCGGAATCGCGATGGGGCTTTACGACATCGTCGCCCTGGCGGCGATCGTCGCGCTGGCTCTGACGATTCTGTCGATCCGCTTGCTGTTCATCCGCCGCTTGGGTGGCGCGTCGGGCTACGCACTGGCGGGAGGCGCCGCGATTTGCGAGTTGGTGGTGCTGGCGACGCTGGCCGCGCTCAGGATCTAGCGTTGCGTTCCAGCGCGTCGCGCCAGATTTCGGCGAGCTTGGCCCGCAGCTCGTCGAGCGTGCCGTCGTTCTCGATTACCAGCGCGGCGTGGCGGCGGCGCTCCTGGTCCGGAAGCTGGGCCCTGATTCGCGCCTCGGTCTGCTCCGGCTTCAGTCCGCGGTCGCGCTCGATACGGCGGATGACGTTCTCGCGCGACGCGGTTACCAGCCAGATCTCGTCGCACAGCGGAGTCCAGTTGGCCTCGATCAGGATGGCGGCTTCGATCACGATCGGCGACCTGTCGCCCCCGCGGCGAATATCGTCGACCATCTGGCGCATCCGCGCGAACATCTTGGGATGAACGATCGTGTTGAGGCGCTTCAGCGCGGCAGGATCAGCGAACACGATCGGGCCGAGCAGCTTGCGGTCGATGGTCGCGTCGGGAGCGAGGATGCTCTTGCCGAAAGCGTCCACCACCTCGTCGTAAGCGGGGCCGCCGGGCAGATAGATATCGTGACCGACCTTGTCAGCGTCGAGCACTCTGGCGCCCAGTTGGTTTAGGATCTTCGCCACCGTGCTCTTGCCGGTGCCGATTCCTCCGGTGAGGCCGATCGTAAGCATCCGTTCTCCGCTGTAAGTCTAATCCCTGTAAGTCTAGCCGCGCGCGCCGCGTACTTCTCTGCCGGTTGCTTGGAGATTGTAGAGCTGGCTGAAGAAGCCGCCGCGAGCGACCAGCTCCGCGAAATCGCCTTGCTCTTCAATCACGCCGTCGCGCAGCACCAGTATGCGATCGGCGTTCTGGATCGTGGACAGGCGATGCGCGATCACCAGCGTAGTCCGTCCGCGCATCGCCTCCTGGACCGCCGCCAGCACCATCGCTTCGGTCTCGGCGTCGAGTGCGCTGGTCGGCTCGTCCATGATCAGGATCGGCGCGTCCTTGACCATCGCGCGCGCGATCGTAACGCGCTGCGCCTCGCCCTGCGACAGCGCATGGCCGCCCTGGCCGACGACTTCATCGAGGCGATTGGGGAGCTTGTCGAGCACCGGCTCGAGCCGCGCCATCCCGGCGGCGCGCTCGATCTCCTGGTCGGTGGCGCCGGGCTTGCCCAGCGCGATATTGGAACGCACGCTCTCGGTCAGCACCAGCGGCGGCTGGAGCACGATCGAAATATTGCCGCGCAGCGACTTGAGCGTCAGCTCGGAAATATCGTGGCCGTCGATCCGGATGCGGCCGCGCTGCGGTTCGTAAAAGCGCGCCAGCAGGCTCGCCATCGTGCTCTTGCCGGCGCCGGTAGGACCGACGATCGCGATGGTTTCGCCCGGCCGGGCCCTGAACGAGATCCCTTTCAGCACGGGCGTCCCGCTGTCGTAGCCGAAGACCACATCGTCGAATTCGATCTCGCCGCGTGCTCGTCCCAGCGTCCGCGCGCCGGGGCGGTCCCGTATTTCGGGCTCCAACTCCAACAGCTCCAGACAACGCCTCATCCCCGCCTTCGCGCTCTGCACCATCCCGTAAGTCTGAAACATCTGATTGATCGGCCCGTACAGCGACGCCAGGTAAGTGGTGAAGACCACCAGGTCGCCGATCGTCAGTTTGCCGGCCATCGCGTGCCGCGCGCCGACATAGATGACCAGCGCGGTGCCGGCGGCGATCAGCACGTTGACCGCGCCGGAGTAAACGGTTTGAAAGGTGTAGAGCTTCAGGTTCTCGCCCAGGCTTTCGCGGCTGGTCTCGACGAACTCGCGATAGGCCTCGGCCTCGCGGGTGAAGGCCTGGACCACGTGAATCGCCGACAGCGCGCGATGGGCAACGTCGTAGACGCGGCTCTCCTTGATCCGGGCGCGGCTGGCGAGCCGGTCGATCGGTCTGCTGATGGCGGCGATCAGGACCAGCAACGCGGGCACGATAACCAGCGCGATCAGGGTGAGCGTCGCGTCCATCCGGATCATCACGGCGAACATTCCGCCGAGCAGAATCGTCGCCGAAAGTATCGGAAACAGGCCGTTCATCGCGATCGTCTGGATCGAGAAGGTGTCGTACGTTACCCGCATCATCAGATCGCCCAGCTCGCGCCGGAGATGGAACGAAAGCGACAGCCGCTGCAAGTGTTCGAACAGCCGCGAACGCAGATCGTTGACCATCCGCTGACCGATCGAAATCGTGAGGTAGTTATTCGTGACCTGAAGCAGCGCCAGGCCGAGATACAGAATCACCAGGCTTGTGCACGCCGCCACCAGCAGCGCGTCCGGCGCCATCGCGGGCAGCCATTCGCTGCGCAACGGAGCGCCGCTCACGACGTTGTCGATCACAATCTTGAGCGGCCACGGCTTCAGCACCTCGACCGCGCCGATCAGCAGAACCTCGGCGACCGCGAGCGCGAAGCGCCCGGCGTAGGGACGCAGGTAGCGCACGCTCTGGCTGTAGACGCGGACGGTGCCCATCAGGGTTTCGCCGCCTCGGCGCTTGCGGCGCGCGCCGTCAGCGGCGGCGGAGGAAGCCGCGTCGCGGCTTCATCCGCCGCCGCTTCGAGCAGGCCGCCAATCCGCCGGATTCGCGGCCCTGCGATCGCGGTCCACGCGAGCGCCGCGAGCGTCGGCGACGCGATAATGATCGGCCACGGCTGCCTGGTCATCAGCGGCAGCAGGATCACCGGTCCCAAAATCGCCAGTATCCGCGCCAGATCCAAGCGAAGCCGCCATCTGAGCGTGATTCCACCCTGCTCCGGGACCAGGGCGTTCAGCGGAATCCTGAGTGCCGGGGTCATGAGAATCTCGAGGTCGAACGGCTCGAAACCATCGCTGACGGCGACCGCCACGCCGCGCCGAATCAGCGCGGCGCGCAGCGCCTGGATTAGAATGTCACGTCGGACGGGATCGAGGCTATCGCTCCCCTCGGCGGCCATCGTGATCCAGCCCTGGGTCTGAAACTTCCGGCGCAAACCCGCGCCGGCCTTGTCGACGGTCTCGAAGCGCCATCGCCCGCGCATGTACTCGAAGCTTCGCGTCAATGGGCCAAGCAGCCAGAAGCTCGCGAGTATCGCGCGCGTTTTGAGGCCGGAGTAGCGCGGATCGAGCGGAGCGATCGCCGCGCTCGCGCCGGCGCTCGCGATCGAGCAGAGCAGGCCGAGCAGCCCGAGCGCCGCGAAAACCCGGTCCAGCACGCCGGCGGCGATCAGCACCATCGATAGCGCCAGCCACGGAAACGTTAGCGGCGCCTCGCTGATCCAACTCTCGCGCCCGGCAGGATAGATCGTCTGAAACAGGCCGCGGCCGAGGGCGCCGTAATAGATGCGGCTGCTGGAGCTCCACGGCCACAGCCATCCTGTGCCGTAAATGGAATCGCGCCGCCGCGTCGGATACTTGCGAAACAGCAGCGCCTCACCGCGTCCGTAGCTTCGCTGTTGGGCAAGGTAAGCGCCCAGGGTTCGCCGCCGCTCGTGGATTACGACCGCGCCGGGCGCGTAGGCGAGCGTCGCGTCGCGCTCGAGCAAGCGCCACGAGAGATCGACATCGTCGCCGGCGGCGGTGAACATCGGATCGAAGCCGCCGATCTCATCGAGCGCCGACTTCTCAATCGTCATATTGCATCCGCAGAGTTGCGCGAGCCGATCCTCGCCCGACAGCACCTCGCGAGGCGCGCCCGGCGCGGCGGCGCCGGCGGCAGCCGTCGCGGACGTCGCGGGCGGCGGGAAGTTGGGGCCGCCTGCCGCGGCGGCTGCGCGGCGCGTCGCGGTTTCCACCAGATGATACAACCAGTCGCGGTCCGCGGCCGCGTCGGCGTCGATGAAGGCGATCAACTCGCCGCCGGCAGCCTGGACTCCGGCGTTGCGGGCGTCGGCGAGGCCGCGATGCTCGCGCCGCAGCGTCCGCACTCCCGCGCGCTCGGCGATTTCGGCGGTCGAGTCGGTCGAGCCGTCGTCGACGACGATGGTTTCATAATCCGGATAGTTGAGCCGCTTGAGCGAATCGAGGCATCCCGCGAGCGAGGCTTCCGCGTTGTATGCGGCAACCACCACCGAAACTTTCGGCGTCCTGGCCAGCGGCGGAGGTATCGCGGAGCTGAAGACTTGCGCAACCGCGGAAAAGGCCTGCTTGCGAACGCGCTCGCGCGTGACCAAGCCGAACGCCCAATCGGTGATTTCGCTGCCGCCCGTGTGCCATTCGTCGGTGAACGCGAACACCACGTAGCCGGAAAGTCCGAGCTCAAAAGCGGCGCGCGACTGCCATCCCAAGAGCTCGGCCTGATGCGCCTCGCCCTCGCGGATGGTATCCATCCCGCTCTCGCTCAAAATTAGCGGCCGCTCGCCGCTGAGCGCCATCAGATGAGTCAGGTAGCGGCGGTAGTCGGCCTCGTTGTGTAGATAGACGTTGAAGCAGTGCAGGTCGAGAAAGTTCAGCTCCAGGTACTCGGTCGAAGGGTAGTTGGCGTAAGTGAATAGGCCTTCGGGATCGAGATGCTTGCCGATGTCGCGGAGCTCGGCGAGGAAGCGGCTGACGCGGCGAGCGCCGTGCCATCGCACGATGTCGGAGCGAATCTCGTTGCCGAGCATGTAGGCGAAGATCGCTTCGCGATGATTGCGCATCGAGGTCACCGCGGCCCTTACCGTGCGCCGGATATCGCGGCTCATCTCGCTCGAATCGAGAAACGCCATATGAAAAGGCCACGGAATCCCGACCATCAGCTTGAGCCCGTTCTGCGCGGCAAGCTCGAACATCCAATCCGGGGGCGGAACGTACGTGCGAATGACGTTCGCGCCCATCTCGCGCATCAGGGCGAAATCCTCGGCCGCACGCTCGGGCTCGGGATAGCGCTCGCCGCGCGAGTTCGGCCGGAACGGACCGTAGGAGACGCCTCGCGCGTAGAATTTGTCCTCGCCGTCGAAGATATATTTTCCGCGTACAACTAAACGGGCCATCCCTGGTGAGCTAATCGCAAAGCGCACGCCTCCGCAACGCGCGCGGCATTCCACGGCATTCCATGCCGACGGGGCACTGTGCCCGCGTTGCTCGGGTTGGTGGCAAGACTCTCAAGTGCTCGATCGGTATCGGGGCAATTCCATGCGACCTATTCGATCGCTCACGTTATTGGAGCGGATTGGCGAACCCAACGATAGTTTCAGCGGCGGCGTTCGATCACTTACTATGATTCATATGAACCAACTTCGTGAGGGCGATGTAAACGTCCGCGATGTACGGCTTCACTATATCGACTGGGGCGGACAGGGAGCGCCGATTGTGCTGCTCCACGCCACCGGGCTGCTCGGCCGGATCTACGGTCCGATCGCGGCGGCGCTGACCGCGGTCGGCCATGTGTTCAGCTACGATCAGCGCGGCCACGGCGACAGCGGCAGGGCGAATCCGGAGAAGTACGACTGGGCACTGACGGAGCGCGACCTCGAGGACTTTATCCGCGCGATGGGCCTTGAAGGGACGCGCGCCTTCGGCCATTCGGCGGGCGCGACCGCGATCGGTGCGCTGGCCAGCCGGCATCCGGGCCTGATCTCACGCGCGGTGTTGGCCGAACCGGTGCTGTTCGAAAGTCCCGAGGGCCCCGAGTTCGGATGGCGCAACCCGCTGCTCGATCGCACGCTCAAACGCAAGCGCGTTTTCGACAGTGTCGAGTCGATGTTCGCGAACTTCGAGCGCAAGCCGCCCTACGACACTTGGCGCAAGGACATCCTCCACGACTACTGCGAGTACGGAACCCGCCTCGACGCTCACGGCAAGCGGGAGCTCAAGTGCCCGCCGCGGATCGAGGCGGAGCTGTATGCAAGCTCGCACGAATTCGACGGCCTCGGCCTTCTGCTGCGCTGCGAGATACCGCTGCTGGTCATGTTCGGCCAGCGCCCCGGCGAATCGCCCGGCGGCTCGTTCGCATCCCGGCTCGCATCCGAGCTCAAGGACGCGCGGGTGATCAATTTTCCGGATGCCGGCCACTTCCTGCCGATGGAGAAGCCGGAGGAAGTCGGCCGCCTGGCGGCCGACTTCCTCCGGCGGAACTGAGCGCGGCGGCGTGCGAGGCAAGCCGCTACGCGATCGCGAGCATCGCGCACGCCTCGTCGCTGTAGACGCCCTTGGCCGCGTACAGGATGAGCGGCGGCTCGATCTCAACTCCGACTCCGGCGCCCTTGCGCGCTTCGACCAGGATGGTCGAAGCGCGCAAGTCACTGCGCGGATGGACCATCCGGATGCGCTTGGGTTCAAGGCGGCGGGCGCGAAGCTCCGCGATAAGCTCAGCGCTGCGCGCCGCCGCGAAGATTGCCGCGAAACGGCCGCCGTGACGCGCGTAGCGGGCCGCGGCGGCGACGAACTCGGCCAGCGACGCACCGCTCTCGTCGCGCGCGATCCGGCGGCTGAGGTTGGGACTTTGGCGGCCGCTGTTGAGGCGCCGATAAGGGGGGTTGGCTACGATCAGGTCGAAGCTGGCCGGAGCAAGACGCGCGATCTCGCGGGCGCGCAAGTCGGCGCCGATCGCCGATATCGTGTCGAGCCGGTTCAACGCGGCGTTGCTCTCGATCAGCGCCGCCAGCGCCGGCTGAAGCTCGAGCGCGACCACGGCGGCCGGTTTATACAGCGCCGCGATCATGATCGAAACCACGCCGCATCCCGCGCCCAGTTCGAGGACGCGCTCGCCAGGGCGGCATCGCGCGAATCGCCCCAGCAGGATCGCATCGACGGAGAAGCGGTATCCCCGTTGCGGCTGGACCAGCTTCAAGCGTCCGCCTAGGATCGTATTGACGGTCTCGTCGTCAGTCGCGGTGGTCATGAATCAGGCCGAGAAAGGCGAGCGCTACGCGCGAGTTTTCCGCAAGGCCGGCGTGTTTCTCGGCAAGAGCAACATAGCGCGTGCGGTCGAAGTACTTAAGCAGGGGCAGACGCTCGCCCAAAGCCTGGGCGACTCCGCGATGGCGCGGCGCTTCGCCGACGAAATCGAGCGCGTCACGAATCCGCCGCCGTCCGAGTGATCCGTCTCACAACTGATCCAAGCGGGCTCCGCGCCTGCTACGTCCTGATTGAAATTGGCGCCCTCAACCGCTCGAGACCGGCCGCCTTTTGCTGATGCCAAGCGCGCCGTGATTCGCTAGGCTCAGGCGCGGGATGCGAAAATATCTGCTCTTCGCGCGTTCGCCCGGCTGGGCGGCTATCGCGCAACGCAGCGATGCGCTGATGGCGGCGGCGGAATTTCGTACCGTCAAGAATGAGGCCAAGACTCGCGCGGGCCTGGTCGCGGTCGGCGAACAACAGATCTTCATAAAGCGCTTCGAAACCAGGTCGTGGGCGGACGGATTGATCGAGCGAATCCGCGGATCGCGCGCGGCGCGCTCGCTCAAGGGCGCCGCGATCCTCGCTGAAGCCGGGTTCGACTGCCCCGCTCCACTGGCCGCGATCGAGACGCGATCCGCCGGCTCGGTGCGCGCCAGTTATTTGCTGAGCGAAGCGCTCGGCGAGGCGCGAACGTTGAGCCAGTTCGTGGATCGGCGGCTCGGGGCCGAGCGCCGCGACTTTCGATGGCGGCGTGAAGTCTCACGCCGCGTGGCGGGTCAGGTGCGAAGCCTCCACGACGCCGGCCTGTACAGCTCCGACTTGCAGGAAACCAATCTGATGCTCGAGCAGAATCGCGCCGGTCTTCGGATCTACTTCGTCGACCTCGACGGCTTTCGTCGCCTCGGGCGGGTCTCGTGGCGGCGCCGGGAACGCAACCTGATCCAACTTGATCGCAGCGTCGGCCGCTTCCTGAGCCGGGCCGAGCGGCTGCGCTTCCTGTACGATTATCTCGGCGGCCGTCCCGAGCGCGCCCGCGCGCGCCGGATGGTCGCAGGTCTGCTGAAGCGCCGGGGCCGCAAAGAGCGCGAATACCAGCGCCGCCGCCAGCGGCGAAACCGTTGCGACGGCGTTGCGACGACCGGACAACGCGCCACGAGCGGCGCCTTGTCCGATTTGATCGGGACGGAATCGGCCGACAACCAAAGGGGTAAGACCACCGAAACATTGTAGAATGACTTGCCGCCACGGAGGTGGCGCGAGAAAGCCATGGCGATCGC
>Ga0209415_10010706_pt1 | contig 15539 bp, 13 predicted proteins | sample PeaSoiSIISIP2007_FD_187696 | JGI IMG/M metagenome (GOLD analysis project Ga0209415, IMG submission 187696) | Peat soil microbial communities from Weissenstadt, Germany - SII-SIP-2007 (SPAdes) (version 2) | ecosystem: Environmental > Terrestrial > Soil > Wetlands > Peat | place: Germany... | reverse complement strand
GGTGCGCCCGGGCTGACTCGAACAGCCGACCTTCTGGTTCGTAGCCAGACGCTCTATCCAACTGAGCTACGGGCGCAATCTGAGGCGGACTCAACGCCAGTTTAACACGCGGATTCTCAGGGCTGCCACGCGCTGGTTTAGATGCTCAAGACCGGACATGGAGACAGGCGGACGATGGGATACAGCCGCGACCACAGCGCGTGGAACGTGGCTTGCGCGCGGCCGCGGCCCGTAACGATGAGATCGGCGTTTCTTCTCACCGCCTCCTGGTGAATAGCTTCGGCGACGGTCCCGTCCAGCACCGCATGCGGCACATCCAGCCCGAGTTTTCCTTTCAGCTCCCGCAGCTTGAAATCGGCGGTGTCCATAAGATCCTTTTCGTAGGGACTGAAATCGACGCTCACGTTCGGGGGCGGCATCTCCACCACGTGAACCAGCGACAGCTGGGCTTTATAGCCCGATGCAAACGCGGCGGCAGCCGTCAGAACCGCTTCCGCTTCCTCTCCTTCATCGACGGCGCACAGCACAGAAGTATACGGGATTTTCGGTGTGTGGCCGGCAAAAACAGAACCGGCGCCGGTCCACACCGCCGCGCTGACATCGTGAAGCACCTTCGCCGCGACCGAGCCGAGCAGCAACCGGCGAATCGGTCCGCGGCCGTGCGTCGCCAGCATCACCAGATCGGTTCCCTGGTGTTGAACGACTCTGTGGATGACGCCGCCGGCTTCCCCAATTTCCGCGATGGTGTCGACATGCTGTCCGGGAAACGTCTCCAATGCGAACCCGCGCAAACGCTGCTCCGTAAGGATTCGCACTTGTTCGGGCAACTCGGGATTGGTGATGGCAAGTTCGCTGCTGGCGAGCGCTTCCGGTCCGTACGCATGCACCAGAGTGAGATCCGCGGAGAAATGCCGGAGCATCTCTTTGACATACGGCACCACGGCCAGGCACGGCTCTGAGTAATCGATGGGGAACAGGATTTTTCGGAAAGGTAACATGGCTTCACATACGTAGCGGCGCTGGCGCCAAGGAATTTCATTCCCTTACAAACGCCACCGCCATGAGGACCAGCATAAGCACTCCCGCGAAAATCGCCGTCACGCCAATCGACCGCCCGAAGTTGTTCAGCCAGCGCGGTGGCGCTTCGGCCGCAATCGCTTTCAACCCGCCGCTCGCGGCCAGACGTTCGTACTCTTCCGGGTGCAGGCGCTGCAACTCTTCTTCGGTAAGCCGTCCCGTGAAGATGGTGAGATCCATCGGGAAATTCTCCGGCCGTAGGTGCGTGTTGAAAAAGTGGATTACGAAAATCCAACCGGTTGCCAGAAGCGCCTCCTCACCATGGATGAGGAGCGCGATGTTGAGCCACGATCCTGGAATCAAACGGGCGAAAAAGGACCCGAACCACATCGCATAGCCGGAAAGCCCGATGATCCCCATGCCCCAAAAAACCCCCCAGTAATCCAGCTTGTCCCAGTAAGCGAAGCGGTCGAACTTGGGCTTCGGCCCCAGGTGCACGAACCACTTCAGATTTCCGAAGAAGTCCTGGATGTCCTTCCAGCGAGGCACCATGGAGTTGGGTCCATACAGCAGACCCCACTCGTGCTTGGCCAGGATGCGGTAGGCGATGTCGGCCACGTGCAGCATGAAGGCCACGGTCAGGGCGAAGGCGCAAAACTTGTGAAAAAACAAGACTGCGCCAAATCCTCCCACGGCTCTGGCGAGGCTCTGCATCCAAGCCGCGGCGCTGAATCGGAGCGTCATGCCGGTGAAGGCCAGCCCCAGAAAGGTTCCCGCCAACACCCAGTGCAAATAGCGCTGCGCGAGCGAAAACCTTACGTAATAGCGGGGTGTAACGTCGTCCATTGAGCGCCTCCTATTTGGGGGGAGATTCCTTCGGGCCAGTTTCGCCGTCGGGGCCGGAGCGCGATCGAAGGAACCAGAGGATCGTATGCAGCGCGAAGAATCCCAGGACGCTCGCCAGCAACAGATTCATGAACACTGCTGAATAATGCAACGCCGGGTAATGCACCGCGTCGTGGGAGTCGGCGTGTGGATCGTACTTCACGAAACTCTCGTTCGCGCCGGTATGGCACTTGCCGCAGGTCCGGACCAATTGGGTGGGTGCGATCATCGACTTCGGGTCCGAGGCGGGCAGGATGTCATGGTAGCCATGACAATCCCAACACCGCGCCGTCTGCTGATAGCCCAGGGCGGACACCTGGGCATGGAAAGTATCGCGGTAGGTGGCGAGCTCGTCTTTGTGGCAACCGCCGCATGTCGCGGTGGTCTTCATCTGCCACTCCACGCTGCCCACTTTCGTGATCTGATGCGCGGTATGGCAATTGGTGCATACGGGCGCCTCCGCGGCGCCGGCCTGAACCATCTGACCGTGAATGCCGGAGGAAAAGGCCCGGAGCGGCCCCGTATGACAAGCCCCGCACGTCTCCGGGACGTTGGCGCGATTGGTCTTGCTCTTCGGATCGGCGCTCTTCAAGATGCCGTGCGATCCGTGGCAGCTGGAGCAATTCGCGGCGACCAGCAGCCCGTCCTGGGTGAGCGCGAATCCGTGAATCGAGTCCATGTAGAGCGAATACACCTCCGGCAAGCCCACCTGCTTGGCGACCTCGGCGTTGCCATGGCAGGCGCCGCACGTGCGCGGCAAATTCGACGGATAGGTGGGAGACTTCGGATCCTTGGAGGCCAGAATGGAATGCGCGCCGCCGTGGCAGCTCAGGCAGGACGGCCCGCCGGAAGCTGCATGCGCGCTTTGCGCCAGCGTCCCAGCGGCGCTGGAGTGGCAGGAGGCGCAATCCACCCGCGTTTGCTTGTCGGGGTGAGGGAAGGATTGGATTGTCGTGTGGCATCCGGTGCAGGATAGAACGCCGTGAACACTGTCCTTGGCCGCCGCTTTCTCCGCGTGGCACGACAGGCAATCCAACCCGGCGGCCGCGGCTATGCCGGTCACGCTGAACACCAGCAAAGCTGCGGGCCACAACTTCATTGGAGGGCGCTCCCGCTAGCACCGAGGTCGGAAAGGATCTTGGGATTCTTCTCGTCCATGGCCAGAAGATCGTGGCAAGTCGAGCAATCGTTGGGGATCGAGCGCCCGTCCGCGCTGACGTGATCTCCATCGTGGCACCGGAAACAACCCGGAAAATCCATGTGTCCAAGGTTATTGGGGTAGGTCCCCCAGGTAACCTTCATGTCCGGAAAGATATTGTTCAGATAAATGGTTTGAATCGCGTCGCTCGCGTTCTTGACATCGGCGGCGTTGCTGCTGGACACCTGGGGGTAATTGGCGCGGTAAAACTGGGCGAGAGATGCCGCGATTTCACGCGCGGCGGTATCGCGATCCGGATAGTCCCGGCGTAGCGCTGCCACCGCTTCCCTCTTGATGAAAGGCAACTTGGAGCTGATCTGGCCCTGCCCTATGGCTACGTCCACCGCCCGCTCCGGCAACTGGAAAGTGTGGGTGGGACGGTTGTGGCAGTCCAGGCAGTCCATGGTGCGTTTCTCGCCACGGGCCAGATCCGCGGCCGTGGCCTTTGCGCTGGCCGAGTTGTACACCGTGACCTTTCCGTCCGGCGCCGTATAGGTCACCTGGGGAATTACCTGACGCTGCCTGTCGGTGGCGGTGTAAACGATGCTCACCTTCTCGTCGAGGTGTGCGCCATGAATTCCCACGCTGCCCCTCCAGGTGCGTCCGCCGACCTTCATCAGCAGCACCGTTGAAGTGGCTTGGTTCTGCTCATCGTTTCCATACGAGGTCCGAACCGTGAACACATCTCCCGAGAAGCGCGCGGGCCAATGGCAGTGCTCGCAGGTTTCCCGAGCTGGGCGAAGGTCTTCGACCGGCGACGGGATAGGCCGGGAGTAGGTATTGAACGCGACTGCGAACACCTGCCGCACTCCAGCAAGCTTGGACCTCACGAACCAGGAAGCGCCAGGTCCAATATGGCAGTCCGCACAGGCAACACCGGCGTGGGACGAGTTCACGAATGCCGTATACTCCGGTTGCATGACCGTATGACACGTCAGCCCGCAGAATGCGGGACTGTCCATGTAATTGACGGTGCTATAGCCCCACTGGCTGGCGATGATCACATTCACGAAGCTAACGACGGCGACAAAGCCGAACAACCGCCGCAACTCAGGGCTATCGAGGCGCAGCTCTGGAATACTTGTAACTGGCAGCCCCTGGCGGCGGCGGCTTCTTCGCCGAAGCACGATTCCAATGGGAATCAGGATCAGCCCGAAGACGAACACTCCGGGCAGAAGCAGGAAGATTGGAATCCCGAGGTAGGGATTGTTTGTTCCATGCCCGAACAGAGTCGGAAGCAAGAAGACCCACAACACAGCCGCGGTTGTCACCAGGACCACGCCGGCGAGGCTCAGCGGGTTGCTGGACAGAAAGACAACTGGTGAGAGCCATTCGTAAAAGCGGGTATGCAGAGGCTTGGAGGGTTGCATTTTGCGGCCGTCAGGGTTCGAGTTCTTCGGATAGCTGTCCCAGCTCTTGCCTGGCGCCGTAATGCACGAAGCTGCCCGGCTTGGCGGCGAAGTCGATCGTCAATCGTGATTGATTATACATCCCGACGGCTTCCGCTGGAGCCTTTTGCTCAATTTTCTCAACCTGAGTGATCGCTCTCCGTGGATCGGCCATTTTCATTTACCCCCGTTCTGGGCGTTTAGATAGGCAATGAGGTTCGCCATTTCCGAGCCGTCGAAGCGCGGCCAAATAATGCCCTTGGCCTTCATCTGGTCGAGCATGCCGGGGCCATGATGCCACAGCGCGGAGACCATTGCGGCGGCAGTATAGGAATCCCTTGATCCGGTGAGCTTCGGGGCGCCGCCGGCAGGATCGTTGTGACATGCCGCGCAGTGCTTGGCTGTGAACACGCGCGCTCCGGCGGAGGGATTGCCCGCGTCTTCAAAAAACCGAGCAGCCCACAGATAGCTCACGATCTCGCGCATCTCGTCCAACCCAAGCGGCGCGGGAGCGGCTGGCATTTTGGGCTCATGATCCCACATGGCGACGGCAATATCGGTCAGCGTCTTGCCTTTAAGCCTCGGCGGGAGAGCGTTCTTGCCGGTGTGGCAGGCCGCGCATCCCTTCGACTCGAAAAGGGCCTGTCCATTCGCTCCGGAGGTGATCTCCACCCGGGGAACTGCTTTCGGTGAGGAGGGAAGGTTGCGCAGATACACAAGCATGTCGGTCAGGTCTTGCGAGGTCAGATCCGGCCAGATCAGCTTTCTCTTCGCAAACTCCTGGTGCATGGTGGCGGCATGATTCCACATCGCGTTCACCAGCGCCATCGGTTGACCCAGGGACTCCCATTCAGAAACGGGCTTGGCTCCGGGCGCTTTGCCTTCCGTCAAGCCATGGCATACCGAGCAATGGCTTGCCGAAAATGCGCTTTTGCCGCGACCCGCGTCGCCCGGTTTTTCAAAGAAACGCGCCGAGTAGAAGTAAGCGAACAGGTCCGCCGCGCCCTGATCGTTGAGGTCGCCGGCGCGAATGTTCCGATCGCGCATCGCAGCCCACATGGCCGGCGCGTGGTTCCACATGGTCGCGGCGAGCGTAGCCGGGGTGAAGTCGCGATCAATGCGGGAGCCGAGATCTGGCCCGACTGTTCCGCCCTTGCCGTTGATGCTATGGCATTGAATGCAGGAGAGCGTCGTGAACAGCTCCGCTCCGCGCCCGGAATCCGCGGCGACCGAAGCCGCGACCGAGTGGACGCTGCCCGCGGCGAAGAGGGAAAAAACGAGCGTGATCCTCATGGCGTTGGTCCTCATGGGGCACCTCAAGGAGTGGCCCTCGGACCGGGCGTGAACCTCAGCCCGGTGGTCATCAGGTGCGCGCGAAAACCTTCGTAGAGGTCGAACACCTCTCCATAATCGTAATAACGCCATTCCGCAAACCAGCTTATCTTTTTCCCGACTGGCACCAATAGTTTCACCAGCGGCTGATAATAAGTGGTGGGCCGGCTGCCCGAGGAGATGAACAGCGATCCGCCGGCGGTGATTCTGGCTCCTCCGCGAGCCGCCTTTCCAGGCAGCTTGATATTAAACAGCGCCGTCGCGATGTGCGCGTCATCGCGATACAAAGACGTCTCCGCCTGCAAGTCGCCCGGGTCAAGATAGCCGATGTCGGAATACACCGTCGAGCGCGTGTAGGTGCCTTCAAAATCGAAGAATTTTCCAGGGGACTTCCCCGGCGACCAAAACATCGACAACGATTCCTGCTGCGTACGGAACGCGTAGTTCACGCCGGGCACCGGGTTGTTGTTGATCAGCGCCATGAAATCAGCGGCGAAGTTCAGCGTCTTCAGGGCCTGGTAGCGAGCCTGCGCTCGGACCTTTTCATAATCGTAGAGGCTGGTGCGGAAATAGGCTCCGCCGCTCGATCCAACTTCGGCCTCGGCCTTCAGCGAAAGTTTCTGCGACGGCCGGAACGTCACGCCGCCCAATCCGACATTGCGCCGGAGCTTGGCTTCATCCGAGCTGACCAATCCCGCGGCCGGAAGAACCGCGTCGCTCGCATCGCCCCACACGTAGCGGTATCCGCCGTGCAGCACGAACTTCGAGGTGGCGTCGTAGAACACGTCGACTTCCGCCTGATTGTAATTGGTCACCAGCGAGGAGGCGAGCAAAGCGGCCATTTGTTCCGATGGGCTCAAGCCGGCGAGCGTGTTGGTGGACGTCGCCGAACCGCTGTCATGCAGGCGGTCCGTGAGCCAGGACTCGGTGATGCGCATCCGGCGGAAGGGACGCATCTCCGCGCCAAAACTTCCGGTGGTGTGCGGCAGTTTGGCCGCGGAGGAAACCAGATACTGCTGGCTGGTATAGAACAGCAATTGGCTCTCCGACAATAGGGTGCCCGTAGCGGCTTGCTGATAGTTGACGGTGGTGCTGGGCTCGCTATAGAGGAACTGTCCGTAAAAATCCAGCCACGAGGCCACGCTAGCCGTCAACAGCGCCTTGCTATAGACGCTGGTTCCGTGTACTCCATAGTTAGCGAGGAGGCTGCTAAGCTCCGTGGTCTGGCCGAAAATCGGCGTGGTCACATTACCGAGGTTGGCGGCGGCTGGGGTTGCTGAGGGGCTCTGATAAACGCTCTGGGCATCCGAAAATGTAGTTCCGCCTTCCTCCAGCGTCACGTGAAACCGGCGCCGCTCGATGCGGACGCCGCCCCGGTAAAGATTGGTCGTATCGTGTAGCGTGTTGGGCACGGGAAACGTGTTGGCGTCGGTGACAAATGTGGTCACGCCCGCCCCGGAGCCGGAGTCGCGGTCGTAGGCGAGATAAGGAATGATCCAGTTGCCCGGCAGCAGATCCAGACGGTAGCTGCCGAAGTGGCGCCGCGTATCGAAGGATTGCTCGCTGAGCGTGACACCGCGCGCCAGCAGCGGATCGGCGTAAGAAGGAAGGAAATCGAAGTACGCGATGTCGCGGTAGTCGGCGCTGAACTCGTACAGCTTCGATTTTTTCGCGTCGAGGTGGAATAGCTCGTAGGGGTCGTCGCCCCAACCGGAGGCGCGCACGCGGACCTCGTCGAAGAGGCGATGCTTGGGATCGAGGATAGTGAAGTCTGCGCCGATCAGCTTCGGCCCCGAGCCGAGATTCACGATGCTCCGGTAGGCGTCGAAGCTGCCTCCGACGTCGCTGCGCCAGGTATAGCCCACATCGATGTAGCCGCTGAACCAAGATTCGCCCGAGGGCACCGGCGAGACGGCCTCAGTGGCCGCTGGAGCGCTTGTTGAGGGAGCCGGCGTTGGGGGAGCTTGCGCCGTCGTCGCAGGGGCCGGCGTTGGCGGAGCTTGTGCCGGGGGGGCTGGAGCAGTGGGGCCTGGCGCCAGAATTGTTGGCGCCGGTGCCGGCTGCTGCGCCAACAGAGGCACGGCCATCAGCGCAAGAAGGAGCCGCGGAGCCGTCATTTCAGCAGATCCCTATCCACGTAACTTCCGTGGATCTTCTGATGGCATACCGTGCAGTTCTGGAACTGCGGGACGCGCAGATCGTGAAATGACGGCGGTACAACGCCGATGGTTCCGGTGGTGTTCGCCGTCGGCAGATTGGCGTGGCATTCCAGACAGACGAAGCGCACATCCTGCCGCGTGAGCATGCGCGGATTGGCCGAGCCATGCGGCTCATGACAAGTGGCGCAGCCCTCAAAGCGGACGGGGCCGTGCTCGAAGGTGAACGGACCGCGCTTGTCGCCGTGGCAGTTGAGACAACCCGGCTCATTGGCGCCGAACGCCTGGGTCATCGCAGGGCGGATGCTGCCGTGCGGATTGTGGCAGTCGACGCAGCTCATCGCGCCTTCGGGCAGCTTATGGTGATTGGGCCTCTGGAACTGCGCCCACACGCTTTGGTGGCAACCCGCGCACTGCTGATTGATCGCCGCCGGCGCGCGCACCACCAGATCGGCGCCGCCGTTCGAATGCATCTTGTGACAAGTAGTGCAAGCCACCTGGTCCTTCGCGTGGCTGCTTGCCAAGCGCCCTACGTGCGTCGGCGTATTCAAATGACAGGTGAGACAAAGCTTGTCGGCCGCCGCGGCCGCCAGCTTCGCCGGATTGCGGATCTTGGCCGCATCCGCCGATTCCGCATGCTCCTCGCCGGGACCATGGCAGGCCTCGCAGGCGCGTCCCGCAAATCCGCGCTTCTTGTCGGTCTCTACAATGTTGTGCGGGCTCTTCGCGAAAGCGTTGGCGATGTCCTCGTGACAAGCCGCGCAAGTCTCCAATCCGGCGTAGCCGGGCGGAAGCGGCGCTTGTCCCGTGGGCTGCGCTCCCGCGGTTTGTCCCAATGCCGGGAGGGCAGCCAGCGTCAAACACAACCACAACAGGGCTGCGTCAGTATTGCGCATGCACCTGGTCGACAGCTTCGATTGCTCCGGAGGCATGACACACCGCGCAGGCTTCGCCCAGCGCGTTTGAATTGGTCAGCGTATGGACGGCTGTTGGTATATCGACATGGCAGCCCGTGCACGCCGAAGACATCGGTTGAATCGGATTGATCGGTCCCTGTGGATCGGTCACCGGCAGCAGACCGGTCAGAGTCAGATCGTTTTGCTCCGAGCTATTGACGTGACACAGCGAGCAGTTGGCTAAATCCCAGGTTGCGCCTGTGGGGTACAGCGCCGGGAACAGGGTGGCTTTGACCGACGAGGCCGTGTCGTTAGGATTGGTGAAATCATTATGGCTGCCCCCGAATCCGACCACCGTGTAATTGCGTCCCGCAGCGTCAACGTTGACGCCGTCGTGAATCCGGTGCACCAGCAGATTGAAGTTGATGCCCTGCGGTGGAAGGGCCTTGTCCGAGGCGACGGTCGCCGAGGCGCGCGTCGAGGCATCCGTGTTCATCGGATTGTGGCAGAACACGCAGTATTCAACGTTGTTGCGCAGCGTTCCATGCACCTGGAGATTCACGTGACAGCCGTTGCAGTTGGCTTGCGCGACCACCGTGCGCCGGTCCGCGACCGGCGAGCCGTCCACGGAGAAGTAGGTCACCGGATTGGGCGTCGCGTACTCTATGGCGGTTTGAACCGTGGCTCCGTTGATCAACTCCGGCACAGTCTCGGTTCGCCGCGCCTCGATGCCGATGGCAAACGTTCCTGTGGCTTTCGCCGGTATGGCATGCGTGAAGGTGTACATGCAGGTTCCCGACGCGGTGCAAGTCGCGGCCGTCATGCTTTCGGTGACATAACCCGGCGTGGTGACGGTGCTGCCGAAACTGGTATTGCCATAGTCGGTTGTGGGCCCCGTCATGGTGGCCGAAATCGAGCCCAGCGCCGACAGCGGAACCGCGGCGCCGGCGGTGTTCAGCACCGTGAACGTCAGTGTCGGCGTGCTGCCCGCCGTGCCGCCCGTGACGCCCGTGATCTTCACGGTCAGTCCCGACAGCAGGGTCGAAGCGGTGGGCGCCACGTGCGCTCCCATGATCGAGGCGTCGAAGTCCATTTCACCCTGAGGGATGTGGCAGTCGGCGCACAGCGTGTCAGTGGTCTGGATGCCGCCCGGGTGATTCAAGCCGGTGGCGAAGTTCACATTATCATGGCAGGAGCCGCAGGCGTCGCGCGACGGATTTTGGAGAAACGCGGTCGCCTGTGCGGCGCCGGTCGATTGCGAATGGCACACCGTGCAGCGCCGCGGATCCATGGACGGAGAGGCATCGGCCGGAAACACGACATTCGAATAATTAAAGCAAGGGTTCGGGCAGACTGACGAGGTGGTTCCATGCGAGTTGATGGCCGGGATGTACTGCCCTCCCGCCACCACGCTGGGCAGACTCGCCCCCATGTGAATCTTGTGGAAAAACACCTTCGCGTCCATGGTGTCCCCGGTGTTCGGATCCACGTTCTGCGGCTGGTGGCACAACACGCACATCGGCATCCCCCGGCGCGATCCGCCGTGCGCCGACAACTGATCGTGACAGGCATTGCAACTGGCCGTCTCGATGATGTCATGAACCTGAGTCACCTTGGAGCCGTTGGGAACAAAATTGTAAGTCGCGCTCGCGTATTCGGTGGGCAGACCATACTCCGTCACGTTTCGCGATCCATAAATGCCGATGGTGTGCGTTGCCGTCGCATCGAACCCCGAAGGCGCCACAGTGTGAAACGTGTAGGTGTACTGGCCCGGTCCGCCCGTGGCTACGCCGCCCGTGTCCGCGCCCGGCTGCTGGGTGGTCGCGATCACTGTCCCTGTCGCGGCACGAGTCGTGTACGCCGTATAGTCTTCGACGCCCTTGGGAAGTACCGCGGCAATATAGCTCAGGCTGATGGCCCCGGGCGTGGTGATCCCCGCCGCATCCAGAGGCAAACCGTTGGGGTCCGTTAGTGAATAAGTAACCGTGATCGTGCCATTCGCCGCGATGGCGGCGGAGTTGATGGTGATCGTCAGCCCCGGGGCGACGAACTCCACCGTTTGAGCGTCTGCGTAGAAAGCCTTTTCATGCGGCGAGTATGGCCGCCGCGGGGCGCTTGTCAAGCTGACTGCGACCAATCCCACGATCGCCAGCACCCGCCATTGAGTCGATAGCCGTTTCATAAAGCCGTCCCTTTCGCTAGTAAGAACCACGTTTAGAGCACTTTTAGCGCCCTTATCGGTTGCCCTGAAAGAAGGTTTAAGCCGGCGGACCTAAATCTCATGAAACTTGAAGCTTGCGGCCTTCAGAGAAAATCCCAATTCAGGACGGTTGCCGCATTTCCTTTTGTCTATGACCATATGCGGTCACTGGGTGACCCAGGGTTCTGGCGCACCTGGGTGAAATCACCCAACCGCCCATCGGCCACTCATGCTAGTTTCAAAGCCATGACTTGGCTTACTTGGTCTTTACTTTCGGCTCTGTTCGCGGCGGCCACGGCGATTCTGGCGAAACTCGGCGTCGCCGGCGTTGACGCTAACGTTGCGACAGCGGTGCGCACTTCCGTGGTGGTGGTGTTTACGTGGCTTTTAGCATACGTCACGCGGCAGCCCGCGAGCTTCCAGACCTTCTCCAACCGGACTTGGCTGTTTCTGGTGCTTTCCGGTTTCGCCACCGGTCTGTCATGGCTATGTTACTTTCATGCGCTTCAGGCGGGTCCCGCGTCCCGAGTCGCGCCCATCGACAAACTGAGCGTCGCGTTGGTGATCCTGTTTGGGGCTCTCTTCCTGGGGGAGCGGATGACCTGGGGCAAGGGCGTAGGCGGATTGCTGATCGTGGCCGGCGCCATAGTCATCGCGCTCGATTAAGCCCATTTCACAAGCGGCAGCAGAGTTGTATACTGAAGCCGAGTCTCCAAATCATCAAGGAGGGTTCGAATGGCGGCAGTAAAGTTCACCCTGAACGGAAAATCCCAGACCGTGGATGTGCAAGCGCAGATGCCTTTGTTGTGGGTCCTGCGCGACACGCTGGGGATGACCGGCACCAAGTTCGGCTGCGGCATCGCGCAATGCGGCGCTTGCACGGTCCATATTAACGGCCAGCCCACGCGCTCCTGCGTGACGCAGATCTCGACCGTGGCGGGCAAAACCGTCACCACAATCGAGGGGCTTTCCGCCGACGGACTGAGCCATCCCGTGCAGAGGGCCTGGATCGAAGAAGACGTGCCGCAGTGCGGCTACTGCCAGTCCGGCCAGATCATGACCGCGGCAGCGCTGCTGACCAAGGCGCCCAATCCCTCCGACGCCGATATCGATGAATCGATGCACGGCAACCTGTGCCGCTGCGGAACGTATCAGGCGATTCGCCGGGCGGTACACACGGCCGCGCGCTACCGCCGTGCCTCGGCCCCCATCGCTCAGGAAGGAGCAATCGCATGACCGCCGTCGCGAACCCACTCGTTAGCAAAAGGCTGAATCGCAGAAGCTTCTTCCAAGCCGGCGCAACCGCCGCCGGCGGGCTGATGATCGGCTTCTATCTGCCGGAACGGTCTCCGCTTTCCGCACAGACCCCGGCAACCACCCCGAACGGCGCTGCTCCGTCAAAGCTGAACGCGTTTGTGCGCATCGGCGCGGACGACAGCGTGACGCTGATGATTCACAAATCCGAGATGGGACAGGGAACCGTGACGTCCCTCTCCATGCTGCTGGCGGAGGAACTGGAGTGCAACTGGAGTAAAATCCGCACGGAGTTTCCGGGCGTCGAGCCAGCCTTTGCCGCCGGTGGCATGATGGGCGCGTACGGAAGCTTGAGCATCCGCACTTCGTGGCAGCCTCTGCGTCAGGCCGGCGCGCAGGCTCGCGAGATGTTGATCGCAGCCGCGGCGCAGAAATGGGGAGTCGATAAGTCGCAATGCAAGGCCGACAACGGCTCGATAGTGAACACGGCGACCAACGCGAAGCTGAGCTACGGAAGCCTGGCCGACGCCGCCGCGAAGCTGCCTGTTCCGACGGCCGCTAGCATCAAATTAAAGGACCCAGCCCAGTACCGCCTGATCGGCACTTCGATGAAGCGGCTGGACACGGTCAGCAAAGTGAGCGGCAAGGCGATGTTCGGGCTCGACGTGAAGCGTCCCGGCATGCTGTACGCTAGTCTCGAGCGCTGCCCCGTCTTCGGAGGCAAAGTCGCCAGCTTCGACGCATCCAAGGCCAAGGCTGTTCCCGGCGTCAAGAACGTGGTGCAGATTTCCAACGGCGTGGCGGTTCTGGCCGATAACACCTGGGCCGCGATGGAAGGCCGCAAAGCGCTGACCATTCAATGGGACGAGGGCGCGCGCGCCAACACGTCTTCCGCCAGTCTGCGGCAGATGTTCATGGATCTCGCGGCGAAACCAGGCGCGGTAGCTCGCAACACCGGTGACGCCGATGCGGCTTTGGCCGGCGCGGCGACCAAGATCGAGGCTGTGTATGAAGCGCCGTACCTTTCGCACGCTCCCATGGAGCCGTTGAACTGCGTCGTGCATGTGACCGCCGACCATTGCGAAATCTGGGCCGGCACGCAGATCCAGTCCATCGCGCAGCAGACCGCGGCGGGGATTACTAAGCTCCCCGCGGACAAGATCGACATCCACACCGAGTATCTCGGCGGCGGATTCGGCCGGCGCGGCGGAGCGGATTTTATCGGCGAGGCGGTGGAGATCGCCAAGGCCGTCACCGGCACTCCGGTGAAGCTCACCTGGACCCGTGAGGACGATTTGCAGCACGACACATACCGCCCGGCATCCTACACCAAGTTCACCGCGGGGCTCGACTCCGGTGGCTGGCCCGTCGCGTTCACAGGACGCGTCGCCTGCCCGTCTTTCGGCGGCCTGCGCAACGGCGTGGACAGCACCGGAGTCGAGGGCATTGTCAGCATCACCTACGACATCCCCAACACCCACATCGAGTATCATCCGCCCGACGCCGGCATTCCGGTGAGCTATTGGCGCTCCGTCGGCTTCTCGCAGAATTGCTTCTTCATGGAGAGCTTCCTCGATGAGATGGCCGCGGCCACCAAGAAGGACCCGGTGGAGTTCCGCCGCCGGCTGCTTTCCAAGGACCCGAAGAACGCGCGGTACCTGAACGTGCTGAGCGTCGCCGCCGACAAGGCCGGCTGGGGCAAGCCGCTTCCGGCAGGCCATTTCCACGGAGTCGCCGTGGTCAACAACCTGGGCAGCTACAATGCGCAGGTGGCCGAGGTAAGCGTGACCCAAGGCAAGGTGAAGGTCCATCGAGTGGTCTGCGCCATCGATTGCGGCCAGGTGATCAACCGCGCCGGCGTGACGCAGCAGGTGGAGAGCGGCATCGTGTACGGCTTGAGCGCCGCGCTTAAGATCGGCATCACACTCGACCACGGCCGCGTGCAGCAGAAGAATTTCAATAACTACGATCCTCTGCGCATCGACGAGATGCCCGTTGTGGAGGTCCACATTGTGGACAACCACGAGAACCCCGGAGGGATCGGCGAGGCGACAACGCCGTCGATTGTACCGGCGGTAACCAACGCCGTCTTCGCCGCGACCGGCAAGCGCGTCCGGAGCCTGCCGATCAAGGCCGCGGATTTGGTATAGGCCGACTTGACAGCTTTTCCTCTTCTGCGCGCTGTGCTGATAGAGGAGGCTGCGCTGATGTGCCCGAAGGCCCTTACCATGCAGGCAGAAATCGATGCAGCCGTCCAGGATATCGCGTCGAGACTGCGGCTCGACGTGGAACGGATTCGATACGATGTCGAGCAGGACTGAGCGGGGACTGGGGGATCTTCTTTCGGGTCACCTCTCTCGGATGATGCCAGCAGCCCCCGCAGACTACATGGCGTTGCTTCGAACGTTGTTGAGAGACTCTTCGGGAAGGCTCGATTTTTCTTCTCTCGGCCTTTTTCCATATTTCAATTTTCGGAGCCTTGCCGAGCAAAAGGAGTTGCGTAAAGAGGGCTGGGCTTGACGGATGCCGTTTGCGGACGACCTGCTCAAAGATGCGTACCATCTTGCCGAAGGAGGCGGTCGACATCCAAGACAATCCCTGCGGCGCGCTGTATCTAACGCATACGACGTGGATCAACTCCGATGGAACGGTCCTACGCCCGGCTTGGACACAATTACGACGCGATTCGATGCGACGACAACCGAAGCCAAGCGCTCTGGGCGGGGCCTGTTGCGCTAATGCACGCTGATCCGGCGGGACCATCAAGGCGCTCAAGGTCACTTCCACAAGTCGGGCGTTATAGCGGAGAGGCGCGCGTGTGAGGCACCCTTTTCCCCGGGCCGTTTAGGGTTAGCATGAAAGACGGAAACGGAATTCGCGAACAAAGGATGCCTGAATTTGTGATCAGAAAACGGCATTTCGTGTTGCTCGTTGCGATGTGGGGATTTGGCCACATAGCCGCTGCCCAGAATGCCGATGATTACCGCGGCGGCTGGAGGACGGACAAGGGTGAAGCGCATACCTACGAGTTGTCGATCCGCGGAGATAGGATCAGGGGTATCTATTGCACATATTGCGCAGACGCGACCACGCTGGCTTTTGTCGATGGCAAGTTCGGAGCGGATGGCATCACCTTCGTAGTCACGCATCTGAATGCTGACGGCAGCACCGCGTATCAGGACAGGGCGACAGCCAGGTTCGATCACGGCAAAC
>Ga0209415_10010704_pt1 | contig 15541 bp, 14 predicted proteins | sample PeaSoiSIISIP2007_FD_187696 | JGI IMG/M metagenome (GOLD analysis project Ga0209415, IMG submission 187696) | Peat soil microbial communities from Weissenstadt, Germany - SII-SIP-2007 (SPAdes) (version 2) | ecosystem: Environmental > Terrestrial > Soil > Wetlands > Peat | place: Germany... | reverse complement strand
ATGCCGATGGCGGCGGGAGTGGCGGCGGCGCTCGCAGCGAAGGCGCTGGCCGCCGCGCTGGGGATGGCGGCGGGCGGAGTGGCGGCGCCGCGCGCCGCCACCCGATCGAGGCGCTCGAAGTTGAGCACGTAAGCGGTCAGCGCGAACCCGCCGCCCCCGAACAGCAGCAGCGCCAGGGCAGCGCTCGCGACGCGCGGGACGCGCCGACGCGAGCGCGCGGCCGCCTTGGCGCTCCCGGCGCCGACCTGTCCCAGGTCGGCGCCGGGAGCGACGAGACCGAAGCACGCGTTACCGAAACGCAGCTCGTCGCCGCGCTCGAGCGGCGCCGGCGAGGTGACACGCCGGCCGTTTAAGTAAGTGCCGTTGGTCGAGCCGAGATCGACGACCCGCCATCGGCCCCATCGCCGCTCAATCGCGGCGTGGCGGCGCGAGGCGGTCGGCTCGTTCAGAATCAGGTCGTTGCCAGTGGCGGTGCCAATCGTGATGCGCCGGGTGCGCAGTTCGTGGACCTGCGGCGCGGCCGCTCCCAGAGCAACCAGCCGCAGCGTCCCGGATTGGCTGGGAGAATTAGGTTCGGCCACGCTGGCGAGTTTTCCCGCTTACTCCTAAAACTTCCAGTAGCGCGACAGGAAATAGTGCGAGCGCTCGATTATAGGGATCACCCGATCGCCGTCGGTGGCCGGCGCAAGCGGCTCGTCGGCCTCGCGGCCCAGCTCCTCGATCACGCTGCGCCCGGAATCCGCCAGCGCCTGAAGATCGTAACCGCCCTCCAGCGCCGCGACCATCCGGCCCCCGCAGCACTCGGCCGCCATCCGCTTGACCCGCCGCGCGAGAGCGGCGAAGCCGCCCTCCGTCACGCGCATTCCACCCAGCGGGTCGCGAAAGTGCGCGTCGAAACCCGACGACACGAGGATGAACTCCGGGCGGAATTGCCGGACCACCGGCGCCAGCAGGTCGTCGAAAGCGCGCAGGTACTCGTTGTCGCCGAACGTCGCCGGCATCGGCGCGTTGACCGTGTATCCGGCGCCGGGTCCATAGCCAACTTCGTCGAGCGCGCCGGTGCCCGGGTAAAATGGGAACTGATGGGTCGAGAAGTAAAGCACCTCGGGCGAGTCGTAAAAGATGTCCTGGATACCGTTGCCGTGATGGACGTCCCAGTCGATCACCAGCACGCGTTTGAGCCCGCGCTGCCGCGTAAGATAGCGCGCCGCGATCGCCACGTTGTTGAACAGGCAGAAACCCATCGCGCGCGTGGCGAGCGCATGATGGCCGGGCGGACGGACGATCGCGAAGCCGTTGTCCGCCGCCCCGTCCATCACCGCCTCGACCGCCGTCAGCACGCCGCCCGCCGCCAGCAGCGCGGTCTGATAGGAGTCGGGCGAGGCATGGGTGTCGGGGTCGAAGTTGTAGTGCGGCATCGAGGCGCTGCGTTTCACCTCGGCCACGTAGGCCGGGTCGTGGCACAGTTCGAGCTCGGCGGCGGTCGCCTCACGCGGGCTGAGCGCGAGTATTCCGGCGCGATGAAGCTCTTCGGCCATCTGGATCATCACCGCCGCGCGCTCGGGGCGTTCGGGATGGCTTCGGCCGGCGAAATGCTTCAAAAAACGGCGGTCGCTAATCAGTGCGGTCCTGAGCATCGTTGACACTCCGAACTTCGATAACGATCATTAACTCAGACCGCGCGGCGCCACGCTATGGGAAAGGCGGCCGGCGGACGGAAAACCCTTGGGCATTTTCGAAATACTCCTGCTGCTGATAGTCGCGCTGATCGTCATTCCACCCGACGATTTGCCGGCCGTGATGCGCGCCGTCGGCAAAGTGATGCGCGAGCTGCGCCTGGCCAGCAACACCGTGATGCGCGAGATCTCGGGCGCGATCGGCGACGATTCGCCGTTCAATATACTGCCGCCGCGCTTCGACGATCCGCATCCGCCGACGCCGCCCGCCTCGCCGTCGCCCGCGCCGCCGGCTTTTCTCGCGCCCGAAACCAAACCACAACCGCCGGCTGAAGGCGAACCGTCTCTTGGAAGCGAGCCGCCAGTCGAGGCCGCGTCTGCGCCCCAAGCCTCAGTCGCCGACCACCAGACGACCGCGCAACCCGCGGCGCCCGAGCATCCCGCGCGCTCCGTGCCGCCGGACGACAAACCATAGCCCGCACCACTGCCTGTGGCCAGCCAGGAGCCCCCCGCCAATCCTCCCGCCGCGACGGAGGAGGTCCGTATGCCGCTGCTCGAGCATCTGCGCGAGCTGCGCGGGCGGCTGGTGCGGGCGGTGATCGCGGTGGCGGTGGGTTGCGCGCTGTCGTACATTTTCGCCGACCATCTTTTTGCCTGGCTGACATTGCCCTTGCGCCAGGTCGGAGGAAGCAAGCTGCTGCTGATCGGGACCGGCGTCGGCGAGGCGTTTTTCACCAAGATCAAAGTCGCGCTGGTGGCCGGCGTGTTCGTCTCTAGCCCGGCGATATTTTATGAGGTGTGGAAATTTATCGCGCCCGGCCTGCTCGAGTCGGAGCGGCGGATGGCGGCGCCGTTCGTCGTCAGCTCGAGCCTGTTCTTTGCGCTGGGCGGCTATTTCTGCTGGGCAGTGGTGTTCAAGGTCGGCTACGCCTTCTTCATCGCCCAGTACGCTTCGATCGGCGTCACGCCGACGATCCGGATCAGCGAGTACCTGGCGTTCTCGGCCAAGCTGATGCTGGCTTTCGGGCTGACCTTCGAGATGCCGATTTTTGCGGTTTTTCTGACTCGCCTGGGACTAATCGACTACCGCATGATGCTGCGTTATTTCCGCTACGCGATCCTCGGCATCTTCGTGGTATCGGCGGCGCTGACTCCGCCTGACATGGTTTCGATTTTCCTGCTCGCGATTCCGCTGCTACTACTTTACGTGCTCAGCGTGGGCGTCTCCTACATGTTCCGTGCGCAAACGCAGGCAAGCGAACCGGCAGCCGAACCTCCCGCCACGCTCTGAGCGCCCTGGCGGCACATCCGTGGAAAGGAAAGCGACCTGATGGCCATCATCGAGGAATTTCCCCGCGCTCCGGGAGCCCCCGGGATCGAGCCGCGCTGGACCCACAGCGCCAAGGATGTCGTCGGCACCGCCTACTCGACCGCAAGCCCCATCTGGTTCACCGCCTCGGGCGGCGTGCTAAGCGAAATCTATTTTCCGACGATCGATCGGCCGCAGATACGCGACCTGCAGTACCTGGTGACCGACGGCGAGACCTTTTTCCACGACGTCCATCGCAACCAGGACACCTCCATCGAGTACCTCGGCGATCGCGGCCTGGGCGTGCGCATAATCAACGCCGACCGTGCCGGGCGCTACCGCGTGGTGATGGAGGTCATCACCGACCCGCATCAGCCGTGCGTGCTGCTCGACACCCGGGTGGAGGGCGATGCCGACCTGCTGAGCCGTCTGCGGCTGTTCGTACTGCTCTCGCCGCATCTGAACGTCGGGGGATGGGGCAATAGCGCCAACGTGGCGCGGATGGCCGGTTACGAGTTTCTGACCGCCCACAAGGACAACACCTGGCTGGCCCTGGGAGCCAACGTGCCCTTCGTGCGGCGCTCGTGCGGCTACGTCGGCAAGACCGACGGATGGCAGGATCTCAATCAGAATTTCGAGCTGGATTGGCAGTTCGCCTCGGCGCCGGACGGCAACGTCGCGCTGACCGCCGAAATCGATCTGCCCGAGGACCGCCATTTCACACTCGGCCTGGCCTTCGGCAACGGGATGCATCGCGCGGTAACCTGCCTCTATCAGTCGCTCGGAGTGCCCTTCGCGCAGCACGCGTCGCGCTTCATCGAGCAATGGAACCGCGCCTGCACGCACATGTACCCGCTGGAACGATGGACCGGTGACGGCGGCGAACTCTGCCGCAGAACCCGCGAGTTGCTGCTCGCACACGAGGACAAACGCTTCCCCGGCGCCCTCATCGCCTCGCTCAGCATCCCCTGGGGCGAGGTCAAGGGCGACGAGGACCTCGGCGGTTATCATCTGGTGTGGACGCGCGACATGGTCAACAGCGCGACGGGGCTGCTCGCGGCCGGTGACCTGGCCACTCCGCTGCGCGCGCTCATCTACCTCGCCTGCTCGCAGCGCCCCGACGGCGGCTTCCCGCAGAATTTCTGGATCGACGGCACCCCCTACTGGTCGGGCATCCAACTCGACGAGGTCGCCTTTCCGATCATGCTGGCGTACCGGCTGGTACACGCCGGCGCCACGATGGGCGCGTTCGATCCGTACCCGATGGTGCTCGCCGCCGCCGGCTACCTGATTCACGAAGGCCCGGCCACACCGCAGGAGCGATGGGAGGAGAACAGCGGCTACTCGCCCTCGACGCTGGCGAGCAATATCGCGGCCCTGGTGTGCGCGTCCGACCTGGCGCATCGGCGGGGCGACCCGGCGACGGCCGAGTTTCTGCGGGACTACGCCGACTTCCTCGAATCCCACATCGAGCGCTGGACCGTAACCAAACAGGGCTTCCTGGTGCCGGGCATCAAGCGCCACTACATCCGCATCAATCCCGCCAATCCCTCTGTGATTGTGCCGAATGATGATCCCGACCAGGGGATGATCGCCATCCGCAACCGCCCGCCCGGAGCGCCCTACCTGTTCCCGGCCGCGGAGATCGTCGACGCGGGCTTCCTGGAACTGGTGCGCTACGGCATCCGCCGCCCCGGCGACCCGCTAATCGAGGATTCACTGCGGGTCGTTGATGCTGTGCTCAAGACCGACTTCCCGGCTGGACCGTGCTGGAAACGTTACACCCACGACGGCTACGGCCAGCGCGACGACGGCGGAGCGTTCGTCGGCTGGGGCATCGGGCGGCCGTGGCCGCTTTTGACCGGCGAGCGCGGCCACTACGAACTCGCCGCCGGACGCGACTTCATCCCATTTCTGCACGCGATAGAAAACTTCGCCACTTCGACGCGGCTTTTGCCCGAGCAAATCTGGGATCGGCCGGACCTGCCGGCAGCGCTATTGTTCTTCGGCAAGCCAACGGGAGCCGCGATGCCCCTGATGTGGGCGCATGCGGAGTACCTGAAGCTTCTGCGCTCGGCCGCCGACGGCGTCATCTTCGATCTCATCCCTGAGGTTGCCGGGCGCTATCGCGACGGCAAGGCGCGCGAGCCAATCGAGGTTTGGAAACACAACCGGCAAATCGAATCCATCGCGCCCCCCTGCAAACTGCGCATCCAGTCGGGCGAGCCCTTCGTGCTGCACTGGAGCAAGGACGAATGGCATCACGTCCACGACAGCCGCTCGACCCATACCGCGGTGGGAATCGATTTTTCAGATATCGAAGTCACCACCGCCGACCGCGCGCCCGTGCGCTTCACCTTTCATTGGGAGACGCGCGGGCGGTGGGAAGGCCGCGACTACGCGGTCGAGTTGCGAGAGAGCTAGGGGACGATCCGGCGAATCGAAAAGGCCGCGCTCAGCGAGTCGAGCAGCGCGTTTACCTCGGCAGCCAACGCGGCGTCGAAGTACAGCCGCACATAGTGATGGCGCGGGTCCTCGGTGCGCATCGTCGCCAGGTTGTCGTACGATTCGATGAACGCTTTGAGGCGCGCGATTTGGGCGGGCTCGATCGCGAGCAACATGCTTTGAAATGATGACTCGTCAACTGATCCAATCGGGGATTCCTTCACGGGATTCCTTCATGCGGCCCATAGCAAATCTCCGGGCGGCAAAAGTCTGCACGATGGCAGTGTGCGACAGGGCAATCCTCTCCGATACGACAATCTTCTTCGATATGGATAGACCGCCGCCCTGCGCAACTCTAGATTCTACCCCATGGCGCTCGCGCGGCTAGTCCTGGTCACCGGCAAGGGCGGCACCGGCAAGAGCGCGGTTGCAGCGGCGCTGGCGCTCGCCCTCGCGCGCCGGCGCCCCACTGTGTTGGTCGACCTTGACCAGCGGATGTGGGCGGCGCGGATGCTTGGTCTCGAGTCGAGCAACAATCCGCGCGACAATTTGCGCGATAATTGGCGTGACAATTCGAATGACGCCGTCCCGCACGGCAACGGCGCGGCCGCGATCGCCAAGCCCGACGCGATCGCCAATCTGGAAACGATCTCGCTCAGCGCGGGCACCGAGCTCGAAGCGTTCATCGAACGCATCGTGCCGATCAAAGCGATCGCGCGCCGGATGCTCCAGAGCCGCACCTTCGGCTACGTCAGTGCCGCGCTGCCGGGGCTGGAAGCGTTCCTGATGCTCGAGCGGCTGCGAATCATAGCCGGGCGCGCCGCGCTGGAGGACCGCTACGCCGTGGTCGACGCACCGGCCACCGGCAGCGCAATCGAGCTCCTCTCGGTACCGGGCGCGCTGAAGCAGATAGCGCCGCTCGGAACGCTCAACCGGCTGGCCGCCAACGTCGAGAGTTTCCTCGCCGACGCGTCGCGCTTCGCCGTGATACTGACACTGACGCCGCAGGAACTGGCGCTGCGCGAGGCGCTGGAGGCCTCGGATGTGCTGCGCGGGCGGCTCAGCGTGAGCGTCGCCGCGGCGGCGCTCAACTGCGTGCCGCATCCGTTGTTCAACAAGAGCGAGCTCGACGAACTCGACGCGCCCGGCGCGCCTCCGGAATTCGCGCGCCTGGCGCAATGGCGCGACGGCGCGGGACGCTTCGCGGCGCGGGCGCGCCGCGAAGCGTCCCGCGCGGGCCTCCGGGTGGTCGAACTGCCGATGCTGTTCAGCCCGGCGATGGGCCGGGCCGAGCTCGAAGAGCTGAGCCGCGCGTTCGACGCGCAGCTCTTCCCGCCGAAATTCGGAAAATCCGCAAAATCCGGAAAGTCCGGAAAGTCGGGAAAGTCCGCAACGGCATCAACATCCGCCGGCTCGGCGGGGCCCGCGAGCGCCGCGAAATCGACAGGAGCTGCAAGGTCCGCAAGATCCACCAGATCTGCGAGATCTGAAACCTCGGAATGACCGCCGCGGACCCATCCCACGGCCTGCTCGCCGGCCGCCTGCTGGTATGCCTCGGGCCCGGCGGCGTGGGCAAAACGACGGTTAGCGCGGCGCTCGCGCTTGGCGCCGCGATGGCCGGGCGGCGGGTCGACGTGATGACCGTCGATCCGGCGCCGCGCCTGCTCGACGCGTTGGGGCTCGACCCTGTCGACGCCGCCGAGGCGCGCGAGGTGCCGCTCGACGGTCTGGCTGATGTGGCGGATGTGCGGGATCTGGCCGGTTTATTCAATTCGGTGGATTCGTCGACCGTGCAGGACGCCTCGTATGTGGATGAGGCCTCGTATGTGGATGACGCGTCGAATGCGGTGGAACTCGCGGCCGCCGGGCGCGCCCGCGCGGACGGCGGCCGCGGCGGCACAGCGGGCGGCCGCAGGCGCCCGGCGCGACGCGCCGGGCGCCTGCGCGCGCTGCGCCTGGACCCCAAGCGCACCTTCGACGCGATCGTCGCGCGCCACGCGCCCTCGCCCGCCGCTGCCGACGCCATCATGCAAAACCGCATCTATCGCAATCTCTCCCAGGCGCTGGCCGGCGTAGGTGACTATATGGCGATGGAGCGGCTGCTCGAGCTGAGCGAGGAACCGGCGACCGACCTGGTGGTGCTCGACACACCGCCCGCACGCGAGGCGCTGGACTTCCTCGACGCCCCGCGCCGCCTGCTCGATCTGCTCAACTCGCGCGCCGTCACCCTGCTCGGCGGCGGGATGCGCCGCGGATTCAGCGTCGTCGACCTCGCGGCGCGCGCCGTGCTCTCCGCCTTCGACCGCCTCACGGGACTGCATCTGCTGGGCGACGTGCAGGCCTTCGTGCGCAGCTTCGACGGAATGTATGCCGGATTCGCCGACCGCGCCGCGCGCGCTCAACGACTCCTAATCGCCGGCGACACCGCGGTGGTCGTAGTCACCACCGCCGAGCCCGAGCGCACCGCGCAGGCGCACGAGTTCCGCGCGGCGCTCAGCGCGGCCGGGATCGAGCCGCGCGCGGTAATCGTGAATCGCACGCTGCCCGCGATTGCGTCGGCGGCGCAGATCGCGCGCGCCGCGGTCTCACCAGCGCTCAGGCGCAAACTGATGCGCGCCGCCGAGGACTTCGCATCGCTGCATCAGCGCGAAGCCGCCGCGATAGCCTCGTTGCGCGCGGGCTTGCCTGCGGGATTAAAGCTCCTGGCGGTGCCCGACCTCGGACGCGAGCCGGCGGAACTTGCCGATCTCGCCCGGCTGGGGCGGAGTCTCGCGATCCTGTGAGCGCGGCAAACACCGCGGTTCCATCCCGCGGCGCTATGGATGCGCTGGTTTCGTCAGTCGGAACTGTTCGTCGAGTTGCCGCGGCCCTTGCGGCGGCGCTGCACTGGACGCGGTCCGGGCGCTGGCCGGACTGGCGGGACTGTCCGGACTGGCTCGGCTTCGGCGGACGGAGGGCGGGCGTGACGTGGCGCGGGCATTTCGCCCGCCGCCAGCATCCGGTCGATCTTCATGCTAAGGTTGACCAGTTGGCTGGACAGCGTGTCGAGTCGGGACTTCAGCTCGCGGATGTCGCGTTTGGACGGGATGTTGACGAAGTCGAGAACGGTCTCGACGTTGCGATCGAAGACGCCCTTGTTGGCCATCAATCGTTCTCCCGCGCGGCCCAACCCCTTACGCATCCGCTCGTTGGCCATCAACTCGCCCATCACGCTCCCCAGGCCTTCCTCGCTCACCTGGCGCAGCTTGGAAATGATACTTTCGGCGTCGCGGCGTGCCATCACTAACCACTATAGTCTGGCGCGGGCGCGCCGCAAGCCAAAGTGCAACCGATCGACGGATGCGAGCGTAATGACATGCGCGCGATAGTGAAGTGCGCGTAATCCGATGTGGACGATCGCGACCATCCTCAACGTGACCTCCGGCTTCGCCCTGATGCGCTATCGCGGGGGCCCGGCCGAAATAATCGCAACCTCGCTGATTATCGATGCGGCGCTGGCGCCGCTCACTGCGACTATCGCATCGCGCCGCGGCCGTTCGTGGCTAGTGTGGGCGCCGCTCGGCTTCGCGCTCGGGATGTGGGCGCTGATCGCAACGCTGCTGCTGCGTCCGCGCGCCCGGGACTCGCGCACGGACCCGCGTCCCGCTGCGCCGCCGCCTACTTCTGATGCCGCCTGAGCCAGGCGAGCAGCGGCGCGAAGACTTCGCTCTCGGCGTGCGTGCCGCAGATGACGTCGAGATGGCCCCATCCTACGAGCCGTTCGACAGTTACATCGGCGCTACCGGTCGCCGCGGCCGACTCGGTCACCATCGCAGGCCACTGCGCGGAAATGTTGGTGCTGGCGAACGCGATCACCGGAATCTTTGAGGCCTTAAGCCGGGCCAGCGCGCTCGCATCGAACGGATCGTCGTAGTCCTGTACGGCCGGCCACCATCGGTCGTAACCAATCAGCATCCGCGCCAGCACCGACGCATCCGAAAATCCGCCTTGCGGATTCGCAAGCCCGCCATGTCCTCCGAACACGCCGTCGGCGTCATAGACCACGTGCTCGAGATTTTCCGCCGCGCTCTTGTATTTCGGCAACGGCGCCGGACCGCCGGGGTCGCGAATCACCGCCTCCATCAGCGCGCGGCGCTTGTCGTAGGTCAGATGGCGTCCGCCAATGTCGTCGGCGACGCGCCCCGCGGGCATCGCCGGGGCGGGACGGCGCGGAATGAAGCCGTCGAGAATCACGAGTCCGGCCACGCTTTGCGGATGCAACGCCGCGAACAGGTAGGCGAAGCTCGCGCCGCGGCTGAAGCCGGCGATGAAGAGCTTCTCGCTATGCGTCTGTGCGCTGACGAAGGCCACCGCCGCTTCGATATCGCCGTCGAACATGCGGTTGGTCCATCCCATCATCACGGCGAGCTTCGCCGCCGGCGTGTCGGGCGGGACGAAGTGGGTGCGGTAGTCCATCGCCCACACGTCGACGCCGTGCGCGGCCAGGTAAAGCGGCATCGAGTAACGCGGATCGTCGACCGCAATCTCGCCATTCATGTTGGTACCGGGGAGATAGAGCATCACGATCTCCGGATGCGCCGGCGCGGCCGGGCCGCTCGCGATCCGATGGAGCCCGATACGATCGAACGGCGACGGCCCGCGCGCGGCCACGAAATGCCATTCGTAGACTCCCGCCGCTCCCTTGAGCGCACGCGGTGCGCCGAGCTGTAAGAATGCCTGCGACGTGGGCGACGCGAAGGCGCGGCGCGAACTCGGAGCGCCGAGCGCTATCGCGAGTGTCATCGCGAAGCAAAGCGCGATTGCTAATCTCCGTCTCATTTCGTTGTGCATCCGCGCAGTAAAACAGTAAAACAGTGAAACAGTGAAGCGGTAAAATAGTCGCTTCATATACACCGTCGAACGGTGTCCGAAGAGTTGGCCAAGGAGCCCGACAGGGAGCATACGATGAGCGGAAAAATCGAATTCGCATTCTGGTCGCCGCAAGCCGGCGCGACCGTCAAGACTCTGATCGACCGCGCCGAGCTGGCCGAGCGCCTCGGCTATCATTCGTTGTGGCTGGTCGACCACTTCTGGACGATCGGCATGCCCGACGTCGATCTGCTGGAATCGATTCCGATGATGAGCGCGATCGCCGCGCGCACCGAGCATGTACGTATCGGCACGCTGGTGCTCTGCAACTCCTTTCGCAATCCGGCGCTGCTGGCCAAATCGCTGACCACGATCGACCATATCTCCAACGGCCGGCTCGAAGTCGGCCTGGGCTCGGGCTGGATGGAGCAGGAGTACCGCGCCTACGGCTACGAATTCCCGTCGATCGGCACCCGGCTGCGGCAGCTCGAGGAGGGCCTGCAGATTCTCAAGGCGATGTTCACCGAGAACCGCGCCAGCTTCAAAGGCCGCTACTACACGGTCGCCGATGCGCCCAACAATCCCAAGCCCGTCCAGAAGCCGCATCCGCCGATCATGATCGGCGGCGCGGGCGAAAAAGTGATGCTGCGGCTGGTCGCCAAATACGCCGATCGCTGGAATTGCCCGGCCGGTTATCGCGACTTCAAAAAAACTCTCGGCGTGCTGCATGAGCATTGCCGCGCGGTCGGCCGCGACCCCAAGGAAATCACCGTCTCGGAGCAAGTGATGGTTTGTATTGGCGCGAACAAGGCCGAAGCCGACCAGAAGTGGGAGATGGTCAAGGGGCGCAAGCCGTTTTCGTTCACCGCGGTGAAGGGCACGCCCGACGAGGTGGTAAAGCAGTTGCGCGAGCGCGTCTCGTGGGGCATCACGATGTTTACGATGATGTTCGCCGACATGGCCCCGCCGCAGACCGTCGAGCTGTTCGCGCGCGAAGTAATGCCAGCCTTCGCATAAACAGGAGATGGCGATGCCGCTCTACCTCGATGAAATCTATCTCAACGCCTCCAACCCCGAGAACGCCAAACGCGCGCTCAAGTTCTTCGCCGAGGTCTTCGAGGGCGGCTTCCCGCCCGGCGTCACACTCGTCGCCGGTCCGTGGATGTCGAACGAAGAACCTAAGGTGGTGCTGGTGCTCGATATCAAAGACCACTCGCAGACCTTCAACCCCTTCACCAAGGCGCTCGCGCAAGGAATCGTGCTCAAGCGCCGGCTCGAACCGATCGTCGATTGGAGCGACGCGCTGAAGCTCGCGAGCGAGCTGTAGGTTCGCACCGCGGGCGCGCGCCTTGACACTCCAAAGAGCCGGCGCGAAGCTCACTTGAGCTCGCGGCGTGTCGCGATGGCTGGGGTGGCCGCGCGGCGCGCCGGCAAATTCGCGCTCCCGCGCCCGTCCACGCTCTCGTCCGCCGCACGTGCCGGAGGAATCTCGCGATGGCCCACGATCTGCTGATCCGCAACGCCAACATCTGCGATGGCACCGGTGCGCCCGTGCGTCACGGCGCGCTCGCGGTGAAGGATGGTAAAATCGCCGCGGTCGGCGAAGCCGGTGGCTCCACGCGGCGCGAGATCGACGCCGGCGGCGCGGTGCTGGCGCCCGGCTTCATCGATATCCATACGCACTACGACGCGCAGATCTCGTGGGACCCGCTACTCACCTGCTCGTGCTGGCACGGCGTCACCACGCTGCTGATGGGCAATTGCGGCGTGGGTGTCGCGCCATGCCGCCCCGGGCAGCAATCCACGATGGCGTGGGACCTGGTCAACGTCGAGGCGCTGCCCCATGACGTGCTGATGCGCGGCGTGGCTTGGGACTGGGAGAGCTTTCCGCAGTACATGGCGGCGACCGAGCGGCGCGGCCTCGCGCTCAACGCGGGCTTCCTGGTGCCGCTCTCGGCGTTGCGCTTTTACGTCATCGGTGAGGAAGCGGCCGAACGCGCCGCGACCGAGGCCGAGACGGTCGAGATGGCGCGCCTCTATCGTGAGGCGCTCCGCGCCGGCGCCGCCGGGTTCTCGATGAGCCTCGCGCCGCAGCATATCGGCTTCCAGGGCCGTCCGCTGGCGAGCCGGATGGCGAGCGACGAGGAATTGCGCGCGCTCTGCCGCGCGATGCGTGAGCTTGGCCGCGGCATCATCGAGATTCTTCCCAACCGCGGCTCGACCAACGTGCCCAACGAAGGCGGCTTCGACCTGCTGACCATGCTCGCGCGCGAGAGCACGCGGCCCGTGACCTGGCTCGCGCTGCTCGACCTTCCCGGCACCCCTCCGGATGCGCATCAGCGCACGGTCGAGCGCCTCGCGCCGCTCGTCCAAAGCGGACTCAAGATTCTGCCGCAGGTCACCCCGCGCCCGATCCAGCAGTACTACACGATGCGCGAGCCGTTCATCTTTGCCGCGCTCGATTCGTGGAAAGGAATCTTCAACCGCGGCGTCGAGGAGCAGATGGCGCTCGTGCGCTCGGCGGATTTCCGCGCCGCGTTCCGCAACGAAATCCAAAACGGCGGCGGCAAGGCGATTTTTCGCGGACGATGGGACCGCGTGCATATCGCGCGCGTGGAAAACGAGCACAACCGCCGCTTCATCAACCTGAGCATCGCCGACCTCGGCGCGGCCACCGGCAAGGACGCCGTCGACGCGCTGCTCGACCTCGCGCTGGACGAGCGGATGGAGTTGGGCGTGACGCTCTCGGTGATCAACGTCAATCCCGAAGTCGTAAGCCGCATCCTCAAGCTTCCCAACACGTTGATCGGGCTGAGCGACGCGGGCGCTCACGTCGCGCAACATTGCGACGCCGGCCTGACCTCCTACCTGCTCCACGAATGGGTGCATCGTCGCGGCGTGCTTACGCTGGAGGAAGGCGTGCGGCGGCTGACCTCCGAGCCGGCCGACTTCCTCGAACTGGGCACCAAGGGGCGGCTTGCGCCGGGGATGGACGCCGACCTCGTGATTTTCGATCCGGCCGTGATAAAGCCGCTCAAGCCCGAGTGGGTCAACGATCTGCCGGGCGGCGAGCCGCGGCTGATCGAGCGCTCGGAGGGAATCGAATACACGATCGTCGGTGGCGAAGTTTTGTTCGCACACGACGAATACCAGGGCGGCTTGCCCGGCAAAGTGCTCCGCGCGGGCGCCGCGGCGTGACAGAAATATTTTGTTCGGGGCGTCATCGCGATGTAAGAAATGCCGGAGGGCCGTTCACGAACGGCCCGTGCAAATCATGCGCTTTGGTGTAGGGCCGCTCGCGAGCGGCCCTCTGAAGGAAGTCAGTGAATGTTATTCCGGGCCGCTCTCTACGAGCGACAATCTCGTAGCCCGGACAGCGCGGAAGCTAGACACGCCAGCTAAGCGGAGTTGATTGAGATGAATGGAGCCGAGAGTCTGATCCTGACCGCGCTCAATTGCGGAGTCGAGGTCTGCTTCGCCAACCCCGGCACCACCGAGATGCCGCTGGTCGCGGCCCTCGACGGCGCCACTCGAATGCGCTCGGTGCTGGCGCTGTTCGAGGGTGTCGTCACCGGCGCCGCCGACGGCTACGCGCGGATGACGGACCGGCCCGCCCTCACGCTGACCCATCTCGGACCCGGGTTCGCCAACGGTATCGCCAACCTGCACAACGCGCGACGCGCGCGCTCGCCAATCGTCAACGTGATCGGCGACCATGCGACCTGGCATCTGAAGGCCGACGCTCCGCTCACTTCCGATATCGAGTCGCTCGCCCGCCCGGTCTCGGCGTGGGTTCGCCACTCGGCGAGCGCGGGCGCGATCGCCGCCGACACGGCCGAGGCGATCGCCGAAGCGATGCGTGTGCCGGGCCGTACGTCGACGCTTATCGTGCCCTCCGATTGCCAGTGGAGCGAAGCTGGCGCAGCGGCCGGGCCGCGCCCGGCAGTGCCGCCTCCGGCGGCGCCGGATAGCGCCGTGCGCGCGGCGGCCGAGATTCTGCGGCGCGACGGCACGAACACCGCGCTCTTCATGGGCGGACCGGCGCTGCGCGAACGCGGACTTAACGCCGCGGCGCGAATCGCCGCGGCGAGCGGATGCCGCCTAATGTGCGAGACGTTTCCCGCGCGGGTCGAGCGCGGCGGCGCGATGCCGCCGGTCGAGAAGCTGCCCTACTTTCCCGAGATGGCGCTCGAGGCGTTCGCGAAATCCAGCTCGGTCATCCTGGCGGGCGCGCGCGCGCCGGTGGCATTTTTCGGCTATCCCAACATGCCGAGCCTGCTGATCCCCGAGGGCCGCAGCGTGGCCACCCTGGCGACGATCGAGCAGGACGTCGCGCTCGCGCTCGAAGCGCTGGCCGATCTTATCGGCGCGCCAAAAACCGCGCCGGCACGCGCCGCCAGGGGACCGGCGGCGCGGCCGACGGGCGCGCTCGATGCGACCACGATCGGCGCGGCGATCGCGGCCCTGATGCCCGAGCGCGCAATCGTGATGGACGAGGCGGCGACCACCGGACTGCCGTTCTTCGGGGCCTCGCTGAGCGCGCCGGCGCATACCTACCTAGCGCTCACCGGAGGCGCGATCGGCCAGGGCCTGCCGTGCGCGACCGGCGCCGCAGTCGCCTGCCCCGACCGCCGCGTGATTTCGTTCCAGGCCGACGGCAGCGGGATGTACACGGTGCAGGCGCTGTGGACGCAGGCGCGCGAGGGGCTGAACGTCACCACGCTTCTGTGCAACAACCGCCGCTACCGGATTTTGCAGGTCGAACTGGCGCGCGCCGGCATTACCGAGCCCGGCCCCACGGCGCGCTCGCTGACCAGCCTGGGCAATCCGAACCTTGACTGGGTCGCGCTCGCCAAGGGGATGGGCGTGCCGGGGGCTCGCGTCGAGACCGCCGAAGCGCTATCGCAGGAGTTGGAGCGCGCGCTCAAGGAGCCCGGCCCCAAAATGATCGAGATGGTCATCGGATAACGATTGACCTAGTAGCGACTAACGGTCGAGCGGTGGTACAGCTCGCTTTTTAACAGGAGGCAACTTCGATGGGTGCAGGCGAATCGATCAGGAACGCAACCAGCGCCGGCAGAGCAGGCGCGTCGTCCAGCCGGCAATGGGCCCCTTACCTGGAGGCTGCCTGCGGTTTCAAGAACCATTGGTACCCCGCGCTGTTCAGTCACGAGCTCAAGGACAATGACGTCAAGGGCGTGCTGATCGCGGGCCACGAGATTGCGCTGAGAAGGGCCAAGGGCAAAACCTACGCGCTACAGGA
>Ga0209415_10010702_pt1 | contig 15545 bp, 18 predicted proteins | sample PeaSoiSIISIP2007_FD_187696 | JGI IMG/M metagenome (GOLD analysis project Ga0209415, IMG submission 187696) | Peat soil microbial communities from Weissenstadt, Germany - SII-SIP-2007 (SPAdes) (version 2) | ecosystem: Environmental > Terrestrial > Soil > Wetlands > Peat | place: Germany... | reverse complement strand
CCGCAAAGACATTCGAGGACATCGAGACGGTCAAGGCGAACATGGCGACCGCGCTGGACGCGCTCAACACGAACACCGAGGGCGGGTTGAAGGATGTTCTCGACGCGATCCAGAGGCTTGCGCCGAGCCACGGCTGAGCTCCCGAGCGCCGGCGCGACGGCCCGTGCACATAGCGGCGGCAGCGCCAGCGGAGCGTCACCCAATCAGCCGCTCGCCTGCCGCGATCGCCTCGAGGCTCGCGAATCGAGTGAACCAGTCCGGGAGGCTGATCACGCCTGTCGCCATCGCCCTGCCGAGATCTGCTGTCAGCTTCTCAAGCGTGCCCTCGAGCTCATAGACAGCGAGGTGCGTCGGCCCGGGGCCGACGGCGGCGCCGAGCGGCTCGAGCCGGTAACGCCAACCCCGGCGCAGCACCTGCGACTGGGCGATGTTCTCGTCCTGGTGAACCTGGTACCAGTCGCTGTAGGCGGCGAAGGACTGCGCGGCGGGTTGAGCGCTGAACTGCAGGTAGAGGTGGCCGGGCAGTTCGAAGTCACTGCGCGCGCCGATCGACATGCCCTGCCACGCCGCCAAGCGGAGGCCATCGGGACGCGTTGAGCGTGCCCCCGCGCCGCCGCCATTCGCCAGCGCTTCCAGTGCAGCCTCGGCGTCATTGCCGGCGCGGTCGAGCTCGCACATCACAAGCTCCGGATAGAACGCGGGCGTCCTGTCGCCCAGAACGACCGTGACGGTGAACGCACGCGCAGCGAGCACGCCAGGCACGCGCAGTAGCTCGGTCACGCATCGCTCGAGCGACGGCGTCGCCGCCCCTGCAGAGCCAGCTTCCCCGTGCGCTCTGAAGACGAGGCAGATGTCGGCTGGCATCGCGGGTGGCAGACTAGAGGCGCGGGCTAGGCTGGCGCAAGACGCAGAGGCTGCACCCGCGGCGAGGGGTAGCCGCGGCGAGGGTGCCCGCCGCTACGGCGTCGAGATCTCGATCGCCCCGTAGGCGATCAACGCGGAGCGGTAAATGCAGTAGTACTCCGCGACTCCGCGGGCGAAGGACTGCGCCGTCTCGGTCGTGACGGCGGCGCACTGGGTGCGGCCGCGGCTCGCCCGCCAGGCGCTCTTGCGCCCCGCGTTCAACTCGAGCGCGGGCGCCCAGGTGGGCACCGTCAGCGCGATCACCTCGCCCGGCGTGACCGCGACCGAGCTTGGCAGCGCGAAGGTCGCGGTCTGGCCGAAGTAGGGCTCGAGCCGGACCAGCGGGCTCTGGTACTCGAGTTTGTAATCGAGACCCCTGACCTGGCGGATGATTGCGAGCGCGGCCTCCGCGGTGCCGCCTTCGTTGGCGTCGAAGAACTTGATCTGCGCACGGGACGGCGAGCTCAGCGTGACCTGCCAGCCGACGATCCGCCCGGCCGTCGTGATCTTGAACGGCGTGGCGGTGTTTAGGACCTGCTCCTGAATCGCGGTGGTTCGCGAGACGACCGTGCACGCCACGGTGGCGGTGCCGGGGCAGCTCTCCGTCGCGGTCGGGTCGGGCGGATCTGTCACCGTCGCCAGCACCGCGCCGGCCACGGACGGGAGCGCGAGCGCGACGAGCGCGAGCGCAGGTGCGAGGCTGAGGAGTCGCCTAGTCATCGTGACCACTGCCCGCGCGCAGCCTAGCGCCGGCGTCGGATTGGTTCGGGCGCTCGCGCAAGCGTCGTCGGTGGGGCCGCGTGTGCGGCCCCACCGGGCGCGTTCAGATGGGGTAGTGGCGCTCGGTCTCCTGGATCGTGATCCAGCGCAACTCGGTGAACTCCTCAAGCGCGGCGCGGCCGCCGAAGCGACCCCAGCCGCTCGCCTTGACGCCGCCGAAAGGCATCTGCGGCTCGTCGTGGACGGTGGCGTCGTTGATGTGGCACATGCCGCTCTCGATCCGCTGTGCGATCTCGAGCGCCGCCGGGACGTTCTCGCTGAAGATCGCCGCGGCGAGGCCGTACTCGGTGTCGTTGGCGACCGCGATCGCCTCCTCGACGCCGTCGACGACGACAATTGATGCGAGCGGCCCGAACGACTCCTCGTTGTAGACGCGCATGCCGGAGTCGACACCGAGCAGCACCGTCGGCGGGTAGCAGGCGCCATCCGCCTCGCCGCCCGAGAGAACCTTCGCGCCATGCCCGCGGGCGTCCTCGACGAGCTCGCCGACGCGTGTCACCGCGGCCTCGTTGATCAGCGGCCCGATCTGCGTGGAAGGGTCGCGCGGGTCGCCTACGGTGAGCGCGCTCGCACGCGCCGCGAGCAGGTCCGCGAACGGCTCGGCAACCGATCGCTCGACGACGATCCGCTCGGTCGACATGCAGATCTGGCCCTGGTGGAAGAACGCACCGAAGCTCGTTGCCGCGGCGGCGCGCTCGAGGTTCGCGTCGGCCAGCACTATCAGTGGCGCCTTGCCGCCGAGCTCGAGCAGGACGCGCTTGAGATGGCGCCCCGCGATCTCGGCGATGATCCGCCCGACGCGCGTCGAGCCCGTGAAGTTGACGCGGCGCGTGAGCGGGTGCGCGATCAGCTCCTCGACGACGCCGGCGGCGTCCGCCGGGGAGTTGGTGAGGAAGTTGATCACGCCGGGAGGAACGCCGGCGTCCGCGATTGCGCTCGCCACGTGGGCGTGCGTGCGCGGGGACAGCTCCGAGGCCTTCAGCACGACCGTGTTGCCGAACGCGAGCGGCGTCGCGACGGCGCGGGTCGAGAGGATCACCGGTGCGTTCCACGGCGCGATACCGACGACAACGCCGACCGGCGCGCGGACCGCCATCGCGAGCTTGCCGGGAATGTCGGAGGGGATCACCTCGCCGATCGTCCCGTAGGTCTGCGCCGCGGCCTCGCGCAGCATGCCGGAGGCCAGCATGCAGTTGAACATGCCCCAGCCGAACGTGGCGCCGGTCTCCTCGATCATCGTCTCGGCGATCTCGTTCTGGCGTTCGATGATCAACTCGGCCGCGCGCGAGAGGACCGCACGGCGGGCTCCCGGTCCCGTCGCCGACCACTCCGCGAGGGCGGCATGCGCCGCCTCGACTGCCGCGCGCGCGTCCTCACGCCCGGCCGCGCTCGCGGTCGTCGCGATGTCACCCGTGTAGGGGTTGCTCCGCTCGAACGAGTTGCCGGCCGCGGCGCCGCGCCACTCGCCGCCGATCAGCAACTGCTGCTCGGCGATGTCTGTCGTGGCCATCTGTTCTCCTCCCTCGTGGTGGTGGTCAACGCTCCTGCCAGCTCACGGGAGAGCGTTGCACATGGGCCGAAGACTCGCCGCGCGCGGCCGCTAGATGCTGAGGCCTCCGTCGACGGCGACGGTGGCGCCAGTCATGAACGAGCTCTCGTCGCTGGCGAGGAACACCACGACGTTCGCGACCTCCTCCGGCGTGGCGTGGCGCGCGAGCGGGATCATCTGGTCGAAGACCGCGCCCGCCTCCTGCGCCGGCGCACCGATCGCCTCGACCTCGATCGCTGTCTGGAAGGCGTTGTCGACGGGCCCCGGGTGGATCGAATTGACGCGGACGCCAGCGGCCGCCATCTCCTTCGCAGCGGTCCGCATCAGCCCGACGACCGCGTGCTTGGACGTGGCGTAGCCGGCGATGCCGCGATCGGAGGTCAGCCCGACGACGCTCGAATTGATGATCAGGCTGCCGCCGGGGCGCATCACGCGCAGCGCATGTTTGGCGACGAGAAAAGGCCCGAACACGTTGACGCGCAACACCCGCTCGAAGACGTCCTCGGGGTACTCGGTGATTGGCGCGACCATGCCGAATACGCCCGCGTTGGCGAAGGCGATGTCGAGACCGCCGAAGCGCTTGACGGTGGCGTCGACCGCGGCGGCGACGGCGGCGGTGTCGGTCGCGTCCGCCGCAGCGTGGGCGGCACGCTCGCTGCCGAGCTCGGCCACCGCGCGCTCGAGCGCCTCGGCGTCGAGATCGAGCAGGAACACGCTCGCGCCCTCGGCCACGAACGCTCTGGCCGTTGCCAGGCCGATGCTCCCGCAGCCGCCCGTGATCAGGGCGCTCTTGCCCGCGAGCCGGCTCACGGCGCCACCGTAACCTCGAGCAGGAGCGGCGCCTCACGCGAGGCAAGCGTGGGCACGACCTCGTCGAGCGCCCCGATCAGCTCGTCGTGGGTCGCGATCCGCCGGGCGGGACAGCCGAAGCCCTCCGCGATCGTCGCGATCGACACCTCCGCGAAGCCCGGCCACGCGCCGGTTCCGCCGACCTCGCGAGCGAGCGCGTCCATCACCGCGTAGCTGCCGTTTGCCAGCACGATCACGAGCAGGCCGCTACCGTAGCGGGCCGCGCTCCAGAGCGCCTGGATGGCGTAGATGGTCGAGCCGTCGCCGAGCACGGCGACGACCGGCCGCGCCGGCGCTCCCATGCGCAGCCCGATCGCGCTGGAGATCCCGAAACCGAGGCCGCCGTTGGCGTTGCTGACCAGGCCCATCGGGGCCCGCGCGTGGATCCGCTCGAGCAGCTCGGGGCGGCTCGACGGGCACTCCTCGACGACGATCGCCTCCGGCGGCAGCCGCTGCGCGAGCGCCGCGAGCACGTGCCCGGCTCGCAGTGGCTCACCGGCTGCGGGCGGCGCCGGCGGCGGCGGCGACGTGTGCAGCGGGGCGCCGGCCGGATCGAACGGCCGCACGTCGAGCAGGCCGGCGACCGCGGCGGCGAGCGGGCCCGGCGGGCCGAGCAGGGCCAGCGTCGCGGCGCTGCGATGCAGCTGCTCCGCGTCGGCGCTGACGACGGCGATCCGCGTCTCAGGCGCAAGGAACGGACCAGGCTCGTACATGTAGAGGCGCAACGCACCGGCGCCGAGGACGATCACGAGGTCGTGCGGCGCGAGCGTGGCGCGCATCTGCGAGCGTCGCCACGGCAGGTGACCGGCCCAGAGCGGGTGATCCTGCGGGAAGCCGGCGCGGTCGCTGAAGGCCTCCTGCCATACCGGGCAGCCGAGCCGCTCGGCGAGCGCGACGGTGCCGTCCCAGCCCTCGTCGCTGTCGCAACCCGCGCCCACGACGAGCGCAGGCGAGCGCGCGTCGGCGATCAGATCGGCGAGCTCGGCTGCCGCCGCCGGATCGGCGCTGGTGGGGAGCAGCAGCCGCTCGGGCGCGCCGACGGCGTCGGGGTCGGCGGGCTGCGCCCAGTCGCCCATCGGCGCGATCACGAGCGCCGGGCCGCGCGCCGTGCGCGCCTCGTGCCACGCACGCGCGATCGACCCGGGCAGATCCTGCGGGCGCACCGGCGTCGTCACCCAGACCGGGTAGCTGCCGGCGAGGCGCTCGAGATCGCGGCCGGTCAAGAACGGTGCCATCGCCGATTGCGCGCGATCCTGCTGGCCGACGACGATCACCAGCGGCGCCCGCGAGTCGCGCGCCCCGGCGATCGCGTTGCCGGCATGGCCGAGCCCGGGCGCCGTATGCAGGTTGACGAACACCGGCGCGCCGGTTGCCAGCGCGTAGCCGCTCGCGATCCCGACGACCGAGCCCTCGTGCAGCGCCAGGACGAACTCGAAGTCGCCGGGCAGGTCAGTCAGGAACGGGATCTCGGTCGAGCCGGGGTTGCCGAAGATCCGCGTCATGCCGTGGCGGCGCATGACGTCGAAGGTACGCTCGCGGACCGTCGCCGGGGCGCTCGCGCTCGGCGCGGTCGAGTCGCCGGCCGCGGCCGGCTGGGCGCGTGACGTCGTGGCGGCCTGCATCAGTTGGACCCTATCGTGACGATCACGCGTCGCAACGGCCCGCGCCCCGCCGCCGCCTGCACCAAGGCGGGCATCTCGGCGAGCGCGGGGTGGGGGCTCTTGAGCTGCTCGGACATCGCGGCGGGCGGCCCAGACACTACTATCGCGCCGTGAGCGCCAGCGCCCAGACCGCGACCGCCCCGCCGGCGTCCGAGCGGAGGCCCTGGTGAGCGAGGCGGCTCCCAGCACGCGCGCCCGCGAGCTCGTTCGCGGCGGCTATGACATGCACGTCCACATCGCTCCGGACGTCGTCGAGCGCAAGATCTCAGACGTCGCCCTGGCCGGACGCTGCCTCGAGCTGGGTCTCGCGGGCTTCCAGCTGAAGTCGCACTACACCTCGACCGCCGAGCGCGCCCGCTCGGTCACCGAGGCGGCCGGCGGAGGCGTGCGCGTGCTCGGCGCGATCACGCTCAACCGCGCCGTTGGGGGCCTCAACGCGCTGGCCGTAGAGCTGGCTGCGCGCGAAGGTGCTCGCACGGTCTGGTTTCCGACCGTCAACTCGGTCAACGAGCAGCACGAGGTGCACCCGGCGCCGCCCGGCGCGAAACAGCCGGTCTGGGTCAAGTTCGAGCTGGAGCTGCGCGAGGCCGGCCACGAGGTCGACCCGGTGGCGGTCGTCGACGCCGACGGCGCGCTGCTGCCGGCGGCCCTCGAGGTGCTGGCGGTGATCGCCCGCCACGACATGGTGCTGGCGACCGGCCACCTGGCGCGCGATGAGATCTTCGCGCTCGTCGACGGCGCCGTCGCGGCCGGCGTGCGCCAGATCGTCGTGACGCACCCCGAGTTCCCCTCGCAGAGCCTCTCGATCGAGGACCAGCAGCAGCTGGCGGAGCGCGGCGCACTGCTAGAGCGCTGCTTCACGACGCCCCACACCGGCAAGGTCTCGTGGGAGCTGATCTGCCGCGCCTCGCGCGAGGTCGGCCCCGGGCACACGGTCTTCTCGAGCGACCTCGGCCAGGTCTTCAACCCGCCGGTCGAGGACGGCCTCGCGCTGATGGCCGACCAGTTCCTCGCCGCCGGCTTCAGCGACGAAGAGGTGATCACGATGGCTGTGACGAACACACGGCGACTCGCCGGCGAGCGCTTGTGAGCCGGCGGATCCAGGTCATCGGCGCGCACTCGGCGGACTTCGTCTGGCGTGCGGGCGGCGCGATCGCGGTCGCGACAGCCGCCGGCGGCGTCGCCGAGGTGATCGCCCTGAGCTACGGCGAGCGCGGCGAATCGGGCGAGCTGTGGAAGCAGGAGGGCCAGACGATCGAGAACGTCAAGCGCCTGCGCCACGCCGAGGCGGAGGCGGCCGCGGCGCACCTCGGCGCGAGCTTTCGCTGCCTCGACCTCGGCGACTACCCGCTCCAGATCGACGGCGACGCGCTGCTCTTGATCGCCGACGTGATCCGCGAATTCGCCCCCGACGTGCTCGTCACCCACACCGACACCGACCCCTTCAATCCGGACCACCCGGTCGCCTACGCCGCTGTCGACCGCGCTCGCGGGCTGGCAGCCGGCGCCGGCGTGCAGAGCGCCTTCGCGACGATCTCACCGCCGGCGCTGTTCCTGTTCGAGCCCCACCAGCCGGAGCTGTGCAACTTCACGCCGAACACCTTCGTTGACATCACCGCGGTGATCGACAAGAAGCGCGCGGCGATGGCCGAGATGAAGGCCCAGAGCTACCTGCAGACCTACTACGACCAGCGCGCCTCCCAGCGCGGCAACCACGCGCGCCGCGGCGCCGGCGCGGCGGGCGTGGAGTTCGCCGAGGCCTTCCAGCGGATGATCCCGCAGGTCGTCGACCAGCTCTAGGCGGCCGCCGTCGCCGCGGGCATCTCTCGGGCGGCGCCGGTCTGGTTGTGACCGGCTGCCCGCCGCCCGAGCGGCGGCGCCGGCCTCGCGCGGCGGCGGCGGCGTGCGCGCGGTCCGCTCGGCGAGCCCGACGATGGACAGCCGTCGTCGCGGCGAGCGCGACGGCCAGCGATTAGGATCGCGTGACGTGAGCGACGCACGCCTCAGCGAGCTGGCGCGGCTCGGCTCGGCCACGGTCTACGAGGCCGGCGGCCGCCGCGGCTACGTCGACGCCGATCTCCACCAGATCGTCGCCGGCTCGCGCGTCGCCGGACCGGCCCGCACGGTCCGCTGCGGCCAGGACGACAACCTCATGGTCCACGCCGTGATCGAGCGGATCGAGCCTGGCGAGGTGCTCGTGCTGACGATGCCCCAGCCGCGGCCGGTGGCGCTGGTCGGCGACCTGCTGGCCACGCAGGCCAAGGTGGCAGGCGCCGCAGCCGTGCTCGTCGACGCCTCGGTGCGCGACGTCGAAGAGCTCGCGCAGATGGGGCTTCCGATCTGGGCGCGCTGGCTACGCGTGCGCGGCGCCGACAAGAACGAAGTCGGCGAGATCGACGTTCCGGTGACGGTTGGCGGGGCGCTGATCAACCCGGGCGACATCGTCGTGCTCGACGCCGACGGCGTCGCCGTGGTCGAGGCGGCGCGCGTCGATGAGGTGCTCGCGGCCTCGCTGGAGCGCGAGGAGAAGGAGCGCGTCAAGCGCGCGAAGCTCCAGGCGGGCGAGCGCTCCTACGACCTCGACGGCCTGCGCGCCGTGGTCGAGGGCACATGAGCGACGTCGCGCATCTGGGCCCGGTCGAGCTCCTCACCCCGACCGCCGAGCGCAGCCTCTTCTTCTTCACCGAAGTCCTCGGTATGGAGATCGAGGGCAGGGAGGGCAGCTCGGTCTTCCTGCGCGGATGGGGTGACTACCAGCGCTACAGCCTGGTGCTGACCGAGGCGCCGGCGGCTGGGATGGCATGGCTCGGGCTGCGCGCGAGCAGCCCCGAGGCGCTCGAGCGACGCGTGGCGGCTGTGGCGGCCAGCGGCCTCGGCGAGGGCTGGATCGACGGCGGCCGCGGCCGCGGTCCCAGCTACCGCTTCCGCGACCCCGACGGCCACGCCTTCCAGCTCTACTACGAGGTCGAGCGCTACACCCCGCCCGAGCACCTGCGACCGTCGCTGAAGAACCAGCCGCAGAAGAACACCGGCCGGGGCGCCGCGGTCAAGCGGCTCGACCACGTCAACGTGCTCGCGGCCGACGTGCGCGCCAACCGCGAGTTCGCGGTCGACACGCTCGGCTACCGCCTCTACGAACGCGTGCAGCTCGACGACGGCAGCGAGGCCGGCGCCTGGATGAGCGTGTCGATCGCCGCGCACGAGCTGATCTACACGCGCGACGCCTACGGCGCCCACGCGCGTCTGCACCATCTCGCCTTCTGGGTTGACACGCGCGAGGAGTGCCTGCGCGCTGCCGACCTCTTCCTCGACAACGAGATCCACATCGAGGCGTCGCCCGCCAAGCACGCTGTCGCGCAGGGCTTCTTCCTCTACGGGATCGAGCCCGGCGGCAACCGTATCGAGGTCACCACCGGCGGCTACTTCGTCTACGACCCCGAGTACCCCACGATCGTGTGGACGGAGGCCGAGCGCAAGCTCGGCCAGGCCTGGCGCAACCACACCGTCGAGAGCTTCCACACCTACGGCACCCCTCCGGTCGAGGAGCCGCTGCCCGTTGAGCACTGACACCGACACGATCCGCGAGCTGGTCGACAACTGGGCGCTCTGGCGCGACGCCGGCATGTGGGAGCGCTTCCGCACCGTCTGGCACGACGACGGCCGCATGATGGCGACCTGGTTCCAGGGACCCGTCGACGATTTCATCCGCGTCAGCCGCGAGGGTTTCGAGCGCGGCGTGCGGATCCTTCACTTTCTCGGTGGCTGCTCGGTCGATGTCTCCGGCGATCGCGGGATCTCGCAGACCAAGATGACGATCTCCCAGCGGGGGCCGGTCGAGGGGGTCGAATGCGACGTCGTCTGCACGGGGCGCTTCTTCGACTTCTGGGAGCGACGCGAGGGTCGCTGGGGGCTGGTGCTGCGCCAGCCGATCTATGAGAAGGACCGCGCCGACCCAGTCGACCCGGCCGCGCGGCTCGAGCTCGACCCGCAGCTGCTCGCACGCTTTCCCGACGGCTACCGACACCTCGCCTATGTGCAGACGCAGATCGGCTACGCGGTCAAGGCTGACATGCCCGGCCTGAGCGGCCCGGAGGTCGAGGCGCTCTACGCGCGCGGTGCGGCGTGGCTTGAGGGTCGCCCGCTCGACGTCTGAGCCTCAGACGGTCGCGACGATGCCGCCGTCGACGCGGTGGCCGGCGCCGGTGATCTGGCGCGCACGGTGGAGCGCCAGGAACACGATCGCGGCGTCCTCGGCCTCGCCCAGACGGCAGGGCGGCATCCGGCGCTCGTCGCGCCCGGATCCCGCTCCGGTGACGAGTGCGGCGCGGCCGTGCAGCTCGAGATCGATAGCGAACGGACATTATGATTTGGCCCTGATGACCGTCGCTTCCATCGCGCCGCTGCCGCCGCGCGTCTCGCGAGCGGCCCGGCTCGCGCAGGAGCTCGAGGCGACGATCCGCGTCGACGCACGCGAGCCCGGCGAGCGGATCGCGACCAAGCAGGAGCTGCGCGAGCGCTTCGGCGTCGCCGCCGCGACGATCAACGAAGCGGTCCGACTGCTCGAGACGCGCGGCGTGGTCGAGGCGCGTCCCGGGCCAGGCGGCGGCATCTTCGTCGCGCGCGCGGCCGTGCGCTCGGCGATCCGCTTCGCCCACGTGCACACGGTGCTCGGCTTTCCGAACGAGCGCACCACGTTCCGCGACTGCCTGCTCGTGCGCGACGCGCTCGAGCCGCTGATCTGCCGCGACGCGGCGCGGGTGCGCAGCGGCCCCGACGTGGCCGCTCTGCAGGCCCTCGTCGCGCTGATGGAGCGCCACGTCGAGGACGCCGGCGCCTACTTCAAGTGCAACTGGCAGCTTCACCGGCGGATCGCGGCGCTGACGCAGAACATGCCGCTGCGCAGCATCTACCTGACGCTGACGGAGGGTCTCGAGTCGATGCTCGACGACTCGGTGATCGACGAGTTCGACGGCGCCGCGAATGTGGCGATCCACCGCGAGCTGGTCGAGGCGATCGCGTCGGGGCCGGGCGCGCGTCTGGAGGCGGCGATCGCCGCGCACACGCCGCTGGGGCCCGAGTTGTCCTGAGGCGTCCGAGCGGGTAGTTTTGTGCGCGTGACGGCCGCCTGTTCACTCTGCGCACACGCATGGCTCGCGTTCTCGGGCTGAGCGAGGCGGTCGCTGAGCTCGTGCACGACGGTGACTCCGTCGCGCTCGAGGGCTTCACGCACCTGATCCCATTCGCCGCCGGCCACGAGCTGCTGCGCCAGGGCCGTCGCGAGCTCGAGCTGATTCGGATGACGCCCGACCTGCTCTACGACCAGATGATCGGCATGGGCGCGGCGCGCCGGCTGGTCTTCTCCTACGGCGGCAACCCGGGAGTCGGGTCGCTTCACCGCTTCCGCGACGCGATCGAGAACGACTGGCCGCACGCGATCGAGCTCGAGGAGCACAGCCACGCCGGGATGGCCAACCGCTACGCGGCCGGCGCGTCGGACCTGCCCTTCGCGGTCCTGCGCGGCTACAGCGGAACCGACCTCGTCGCCCACACGACGGTGCGCTTCATCGAGTGCCCGTTCACGGGCGAGCGCCTCGCCGCCGTCGCGGCGCTGAGGCCCGACGTCGCGATCGTCCACGCCCAGGAGGCCGACGCCGAGGGCAACGTCTCGCTCTGGGGGATCCCCGGCGTCCAGAAGGAGGCGGTGCTCGCCGGCAAGCGCTCGCTGGTCACCGTCGAGCGGATCGTCGAGCGGCTCGAGCCGCGGCCCGGCGCTGTCGTGATTCCGGGCTGGGCGATCGACGTCGTCGCGGCGGCCCCCGGCGGTTCGCAGCCCTCCTACAGCCAGGGCGTGACCGAGCGCGACAACGACTTCTACCGCCTCTGGGACGAGATCAGCCGCGACCGCGGGCGCTTTACGGCATGGATGGAGGAGCACGTGCTCGCCGGGGTGGGGGCGCGGTGAGCCAGGCGAACATGGACGAGATCCAGACCGTCGTCGCCGCGCGCACGCTCGCGCACGCGCGCACGGTGTTCATCGGCGTCGGGCGCCCGAGCACCGCCGCGATCCTCGCGCGGATGGTCCACAACCCCTCGCTGGTGCTGATCTACGAGTCGGGCACGATCGGCGCCAAGCCGTTTCACATCCCCCTCTCGATCGGCGACGGCGAGCTCGCGGAGACCGCCGACGCGGTCGTCAGCGTGCCGGAGATGTTCAACTACTGGATCGGCCCCGGTCGCGTCGACGTGGCGTTCCTGGGCGCGGCGCAGGTCGACCGCTTCGCCAACCTCAACTCGACGGTGATCGGCGACTACGACCACCCCCGCACGCGCCTGCCCGGCGCGGGCGGTGCCCCCGAGATCGCCTCCAGCTGCGGCGAGGTGATCGTCGTCGCGCCGCACAACCGGCGCACGCTCGTGGAGCGGCTGGACTTCGTCACGACAGTCGGGCACGGCGACGGCCCCGGCGCCCGCGAGCGCCTCGGGCTGCGCGGTCGCGGCCCGACCGCGGTGATCACCGACATGGGCGTGCTCGAGCCCCACCCCGACAGCCTCGAGCTCGTGCTGGCAGCGCTGCACGAGGGCGTCAGCGTCGAGCAGGCGCGCGAGGCGACCGGCTGGGAGCTCGCCGTCGCCGAGGACGTGCACGTCACCGAACCGCCGAGCGAGCGCGAGCTCGGGGCGCTGCGGGAGCTGCTCGCCCGGTGAGCGCCGCCTACATCTACGAGGCCGTGCGCACGCCCTTCGGCCGCCTCGGCGGCGCGCTCGCGGGCGTCCGCCCCGACGATCTCGCCGCGCACGCGCTGCGCGCGCTGCTCGAGCGCGTGCCGGACCTCGACCCCGCGGCAATCGACGACATCTTCCTCGGCGACGCCAACGCCGCCGGCGAGGACAACCGCGACGTCGCGCGCATGGCGGCGCTGCTCGCCGGCCTGCCGACGTCGGTCACCGGCGTCACCGTCAACCGCCTCTGCGGCTCGAGCCTGGAGGCCGCGATCGGGGCCACGCGGGCGATCCGCTGCGGCGAGGCGCGGCTCGCGATCGCCGGTGGCGTCGAGTCGATGAGCCGCGCGCCGTGGGTCCTGCTGAAGCCGTCGCGCCCCTACCCGGCCGGCCACGAGACGCTGCACTCGACCACGCTCGGCTGGCGCATAGTCAACCCGCGGATGCCGGAGCAGTGGACGATCTCGCTGGGGGCGAGCGCCGAGAAGCTCGCCGACGCCTACTCGATCTCGCGCGAGGCGCAAGACGCCTTCGCGCTGCGAAGCCACCAACTCGCGATCCGCGCCTACGACGAGGGCGTGCTCGCCGAGGTGGTGGCGGTCCCCGGCGTCGAGCTCGAACGCGACGAGGGCCTGCGCGCAGACACCACGCTCGAGAAGCTCGCCGAGCTGCCTGCCGCGTTCGTCGACGGCGGCACCGTTACGGCCGGCAACTCCTCGCCGCTCAACGACGGCGCCAGCATGACGCTGATCGGCGACGAGCAGGCCGGCGTGCTGCTCGGCCGCGAGCCGCTCGCACGCGTCGTCGCGACGGCCGCGCACGGAGTCGACCCCGACGTCTTCGGGATCGCGCCGGTCGAGGCCGTCAACAAGGCGCTCGCCCGAGCCGGGATCGGCTGGGGCGACGTCGTCTGCGTCGAGCTCAACGAGGCCTTCGCCTCGCAGTCGCTCGCCTGCCTCGCCGGCTGGCCCGATCTGGACCCCGAGCTCGTCAACGTCCGCGGCGGCGCGATCGCGATCGGGCATCCGCTTGGCGCCTCGGGCACGCGCGTGCTCGGCCGCCTCGCGCACGAGCTGCACGCGCGCGGCGGGGGCTACGGTGTAGCAGCAATCTGCATAGGCGTGGGCCAGGGCCTCGCCGTGATCCTGGAGGGATGACAGTGACCGAAGCGCCGGCCGAACCTCGCCAGATATACGACCCGATCATCGACACTCCGGCGACCTATGTGAGAGAGGGCGCCGGCATCCACCCGCCGCTTGACTCGCCCGAGTACAAGTCGACGCAGCTGCGCCACCCGAAGCAGCCGCTCGTCTACCTGCCCCAGCAGATCACGGAGCTGACCGGGCCGGCGCTCGGGCCCGCCGTGATCCTGGGCGAGCTCGACCACGACCTCACCCGCCAGCACGAGGGCGAGCCGATCGGCGAGCGGATCTCGGTCTCCGGGCGCGTCTTCGACACCGAGGGCAAGCCGCTTCGCAACACGCTCGTGGAGGTCTGGCAGGCCAACGCCTGCGGGCGCTACCGCCACCGCTGGGACCGCTTCCCGGCGCCGCTTGACCCCAACTTCAGCGGCGCCGGTCGCGCCGTCACCGACGACGAGGGCCGTTACCGCTTCGTCACGGTCAAGCCGGGGCCTTACCCGTGGGGCAATCACTACAACGCCTGGCGCCCCGCCCACATCCACTTCTCGCTGCTCGGGCGCGCGTTCGCGCAACGGCTCGTGACGCAGATGTACTTCCCCGGCGACCCGCTGTTCCCCTACGACCCGATCTTCAACTCGATTCCCGACGAGGCCGCGCGGGGGCGGCTGGTCTCACGCTTCTCGATCCTCGACTCCCAGCCGGACTGGGCGCTCGCCTACGAGTGGGACATCTACCTGCGCGGCCCGGGCGCGACGCCGTTCGAGGAGGCGCTGTGATCCATCCGAGCACACCATCACAGACGGTCGGTCCCTACTTCGCGATCGGCATGCCTTGGCCGAAGGGCCCGCACGCCGTCGCGCCGGGGACGCCGGGCGCGATCACGATCGCCGGCATGATCTACGACGGCGCCGGCGCGCCGATCCCGGACTACCTGCTCGAGACCTGGCAGTGCGACCCGGCCGGCCGCTTCAACGACATGTGGGGCTTCGGCGGGCCGTCGGAGCTCGAGGGCTTCCGCGGCTTCGCCCGCGCCGGCGAGGAGGACGGCGACGGCAGCTTTGAGATCCTCACCGTCAAGCCAGGACGCCTGGCGATGCCCAGCGGCGCGATCGCGGCGCCCCACATCGACGTGTCGCTGTTCGCGCGCGGGATGCTCCACCGCGTCGTCACGCGCTGGTACTTCGCCGACGAGGAGGAGGCCAACGCCGCCGACCCGGTGCTCGCGAGGGTTCCTGCCGAGCGTCGCGAGACGCTGCTGGCGAAGCCCGTGGCGGCTGGCGGCTACGAGATCGACATCCACGTTCAGGGGCCCGGGGAGACCGTCTTCTTTGACCTCTGACGGGGTCCTCTGCGACGCCCTCTACGCGCGCGGCGCCCTCGCCGGCGCGAGCAGCGGGCGCACGTGGCTGCAGGCGATGCTCGACCTCGCCGCCTCGTTCGCGATCGCCGAAGAGGTCATCAGCGAGCCGGCGCAGTGACCGGGACCGTCGTCCCGGCGCGCACGTTCGTCCAATCGCTCGCGCGCGGCCTCGCCGTGATCCGCGCGCTGAGCGCCGCCGAGCCGCTGACGCTCAGCGAGGTCGCGCGCTCGAGCGAGCTCTCGCGCGCCGCCGCGCGCCGCTTCCTGCTGACGCTCGAGCAGCTCGGCTACGTCCAGCAGGCCGGCGGGCGCTTCGCGCTGACGCCGCGCGTGCTCGAGCTCGGATTCTCGTACCTCTCTGCGCTCGGCCTGCCGGAGGTGGCCCAGCCGCACCTCGAGCGGCTCGTCGAACGCGTGCACGAGTCCTCATCGGTATCCGTGCTCGACGGCGAGTCGATCGTCTACGTCGCGCGCGTGCCGACGCAGCGGATCATGACGGTGACGATCAGCGTCGGCACCCGCTTCCCCGCCTACGCCACCTCGATGGGCCGGGTGCTGCTGGCCGGGCTCGAGCCGCAGGC